>Ga0209156_10003473_pt1 | contig 11872 bp, 8 predicted proteins | sample GraSoiAngelo_124_FD_185881 | JGI IMG/M metagenome (GOLD analysis project Ga0209156, IMG submission 185881) | Grasslands soil microbial communities from the Angelo Coastal Reserve, California, USA - 14_0927_05_20cm (SPAdes) (version 2) | ecosystem: Environmental > Terrestrial > Soil > Grasslands ...
GGCCTCGCGCGCGACGATGTCGAGGAAGCGAGAGCCGGCGACATCGTTGCGGTCGCGGGCATCGATGCCGGGATCGGCGACACGATCGCCGATGCGGCTGATCCGCGGCCATTGCCACCGATCCGCGTCGAGGAACCGACGCTCAAGATGAGCTTCACCGTCAACAACAGCCCGTTCGCGGGGCGCGAGGGCCGCTACGTGACGAGCCGCAAGCTCCGCGAGCGCCTCTACGCGGAGCTCGAGCGCGACGTCGCGCTGCGCGTCGCCGATACGGATTCGCCGGACACGCTCGTCGTGAGTGGCCGCGGCGAGCTGCACCTGGCGATCCTCATCGAGACCATGCGGCGCGAGGGCTATGAGTTCCAGGTCTCGCGGCCCGAGGTGATCCTCAAGGACCTGGACGGCGAGACGCAGGAGCCGTACGAGCAGCTCGAGATCGAGGTCGCGCAGGAAGAGCTGGGCGCGGTCGTCGAGCTCGCGGGCCGGCGTCGCGCGACGCTCAAGGACATGAAGTACCGCGACGACGGGATGGTCCACTGCGTGTACCGCATCCCGACCCGTGGCCTCCTCGGCTTTCGCCAGGCGTTCCTCACCGCCACGCGTGGCCGCGGAGTGATGAATACGCTCACGGAGGGCTACGGACCGCTCGCCGGGCCGATCGCGACGCGCGAGCTTGGCTCGCTGGTCGCGTTCGAGGACGGCACCACCACGACTTTCGGGCTCGCGGCGGCGCAAGAGCGCGGGCAGCTCTTCCTCGATCCCGGGGTCGAGGTCTACGGGGGCATGGTCGTGGGGCAGCACATCCGCGAGAACGACCTCGACGTGAACGTCGTGAAGAAGAAGCACCTCACGAACATGCGCAGCAGCAACTCGGACATCGCCGTGAAGCTCGATGGGGTCCGCGTGCTGTCACTCGACGACGCGATCGAGTTCCTCGCCGACGACGAGCTGCTCGAGGTCACGCCCAAGACGTTCCGCATCCGCAAGCGACTGCTATCGAAGCACGACCGCGACCGCGCCATCGGGCAAGAGAAGCGAGCGGCCGCGCTGGCCGACTGACCTCATCGCGGTCTCGCACGCTCCAGCGCTCTTTCGATGTCGCGCCTGTGCTGCGCGGAGTGGTGGTCAACGTTCGGAGGCCACCACGATGCAGGGTCCTTGCTGGTGAACCACATGGCCGGCGCGGCTCGGAGAGCCGCGACGAGGTCCTCTTGTACTTGCCGGTGCCAGGCCACGACGTCCTTCGCGGAGCGGTCGCGCCACTGCAGGTAGACGAAATGGTTTGGGTCGCTGCTCATGGCCTCCCGATCTTTCGCCGGTCGACGGATCCCGAGCGCCTTTCGAGCAACGTCCGCCTTCCAAAACGTGATGTGCGCCAAGGCGTCCTTGACGGTCCAACGATCGCGGGCAGAACGATCGAACGGTAGACGCAGAGCGAAATCGCGCGACGACAGCCGTGCGAGCAGTTGGTCGAGTCGCGCGTATTCCCTGATCGCCCGTCCGAGAACCTCCGTGCGCGTGTGTCGCGACCCGGCCGCGGCGAGATCCGCCGCGTGCAGCCAAGCCCTGAGCGTCGTCGTCGGCACGCCGATCTCTCGTGCGAGCTCGGCCGGCAATCGACCCGCTCGAAGCGCGCGCACGGCGATGTCATGAAGCTCACGCGCATACGGCGGTCGGGTGGTGCCTCGCCGTTTCGCCTGGCGCGCCGTCTTCATCTGCCCCAAGTTTCGCCTAGATTTGCAGTATCTCTAGGACGATGATCGACCGCGGGGACTGGCTCACGCTCGGCGAGGCGAGCCGCATCCTCGGCGTCGATCCGGACACGCTGCGCCGTTGGGCGGACGGCGGCAAGATCGAGGTGTTCACCACACCCGGAGGCCATCGACGCTTTCTGCGCGCATCGATCGACGCGATGCTCCCCCGCCCGCGGCAGACGCGTCGCCAGTCACTGTCGTCGCTCGGCGAGCCGCCCGATCGCATCGCGGCGGAGTTCCGGCGGCGCGTCCGCACCGACCTCGCGTCGCAGGAGTGGCACAAGTCATTCGATGAGGAATCGCTTCGCTGGTTCCGCGAGCGCGGGATGCGCATGAGCGAATTCCTCCTCGGCCATCTCGACACGACGCGTGCGGTCGGCCGCGAGCAGCTGCTCGCGCAGGCCGAGATCCTTGGGCGCGAGTACGGCGTCGAGGCAAAGCGGCATGGGCTGTCGCTCGGCGAAGCGACGCAGGCCTTCCTGTTCTTTCGTGCGCGATTCATGGCGGAGATCGCGAACGTCGCGCGCCGCCGGAGCGTCGGTTCGGAACAGGCCTCGGCGCTCTTCGAGAACGCCGACGGCGCGCTCGACCGAGTGATCCTCGCCTTGATCTCCGGTCACCAGGCCGGGGGTTTGGGGGGCGAAGCCCCCCAAGCTCGCGAAGCCCCCCAAGCTCGATGAGCGAGCCAAAGGCGCTCCAGCAGCGCGCGCTACGGGCGATCGACGAGCGGCGCGACGCCCTTTTCGCGTTGTCGCGTGCGATCCACGCAAAGCCCGAGCTCGCCTTCGAGGAACGCGAGGCTGCGATCCGCCTGACGGAGTTCCTCGAGGGCGCGGGCTTCAGCGTCGAGCGCGGCTACCGCGGTATCGAGACGAGCTACCGCGGCGACGCGAAAGGGCGCGGTCCCGGTCCGACCGTGGCGATCCTGCAGGAGTACGACGCCCTCGCCGAGATCGGCCACGCCTGCGGGCACAACCTCATCGCGATGATCGGCATCGCCGCGTCGGTCGGCGTCCGCGCGGTCATGGATCAGCTGCCGGGCCGCGTCGCCGCGATCGGTACGCCCGCGGAAGAGGGCGGGGGCGGGAAGGTCGCGCTGCTGCGCGCCGGCGGCTTCGATGACGTCGACGTCGCGATGATGATCCACCCGACCTCAGGCAGATCGCTCGCGGGGCGTCACTCGCTCGCTTCGAATCGCGTCATGGTCGAGTACCGCGGAAGGGCTGCGCACGCCGCGTCGCAGCCGGATCTCGGCATCAACGCGCTCGACGGGATCCTTCAGCTCTTCAACAACGTCAACGCGATGCGTCAGCAGCTGCGTCCCGATGCGCGCGTGCACGGGATCATCACGTCCGGCGGGAGCGCGGCGAACGTGATCCCCGACTACGCGGCGGCCCGCTTTTCCATCCGCGCGCTCGATCGTCGTTACCAACAGGAGGTGCTGCGCCGTTTCATCGCGTGCGCGGAAGGCGCCGCTCTTGCGACCGGCACGCAGCTCAACGTCACCGTGAACGAGAATGCCGGCTACGAGAACATGGTCTTCTCGACCCCGATCGCGGAACGCTGGGCGCACCACATGCGCGCGCAAGGCGTGCAGGTTTTCGAGGCCCGCGACGAGGAGCGGGTCGGATCTACGGACATGGGGAACGTGATGCAGGTCCTGCCGGCGATCCATCCGTACATCGCGGTTTCGCAGGACTCGATCCCCGGCCACTCCGTCGCCTTCCGCGAGGCCGTGCTGTCGCAGGAGGCACACGACAACGCGCTCGCCGCGGCGAAGGCGCTCGCACTCACCGCCATCGACGTGCTCGTGGATCCGGAGGTGCTGCGCAAGGCGCGCGCGGAGTTCGAAGACCGTCGCGCGAAGGGGATCGTGAAGGGGCGGACCTGAGCCTTCCGCGAGACATCTGGCTCCTCACAGGGGCGCAAGTCCTCTTCGGCGTCGGCTTCGGGCTCCTCTCGGCGGTCTGGCCGCTCTACCTTCGGGAGCTCGGTGCGGCACCGCAGGAGATGGGCATCGTGTTCGGCGTGGGGAACCTGGTTGCGGTGCTCTGCTTCGTTCCTGCCGGCTACCTTGCCGATCGGCTTGGCCGACGGCGCCTCATCAGCGCCGCGTGGATCTGTTCGGCCATCGGTGTCGCGTCGTTCGTACCGCTGTCCGACTGGCACGGCGCGTTCGTCGGCTCGGCCCTCTACTGGTCGAGCACCGCGGCGCTCCCACTGATCATCGCCTACGTGACCTCGATCGCGTCGCGGGCGCAGCTCGGTCGCGCGCTCGGTCTCGTTCTCGGCGCGTATTTCGCGGGGAACATCGTCGGTGCTCCGGTCGCCGGTCTCATCGCCGCATCCGCGGGCTATCGCGCGGCGGTGGCCGTCGCGGCGATCGTCTTCGCCGTTTCGGCCGGACTCACGTTCGCGCTCCGCACGGTCCCACCACATCCCGAGCGCGGTCCCTTCCGTCCGCCCCGAGCGTTCTGGGTGCTGCTGGCGCTCACCCCGTTCGCCGCGATGCTCTCGATTGTCTCGCTCGCGTTCATTCCGGTGTACCTGCACGACATCGCGGCCATCCCGCTGGAGCGGCTCGGACTCTATCTCGCGCTCATCTCACTCGGCGCCGCCGCTCTCGCGATCGCCGCGGGCAACTTCGCGGATCACATCGGCGCGGTGCCGGCGCTCATCACCTCAGCGGCCGTGCTCACTTTCGCCAGCGTGCTCATCGCGCTTTCAGGCCGCAGCGAGCCGCTCGTCGCGCTTGCGGCGCTGTTGCTCGGCGCGACGCAGGCCGCCAACCCGGTCGTCGCGTCGGCGGTGGAGCGCATCATCCCGCCGGCGCGCGCCGCGCTCGGCTACGCGACGTACCAGACCGCGTTCGCGCTCGGATTCGGCGGCGGCGGCACGATCGCCGGCTTCCTGTACGACGCCGACCCGTTGCTGCCATTCATCGCGACGGCAGCCTTGGCGCTTCCGATCGCGACTGTGGTCGGAGTTGTGATCGCCCGAGAAGCGCGTTACGCCGGTTTCGCCTGAATAGCTCGATCGAAGCGAGCGGATCTTGAGCTCTCGCAGCCCCGGCCAAAGAGCGAGGGCGGAGCGCTACTTGCTCCGCCCTCTCGCGGCTCATGACTTCGCGCAGACCTACGTCGTCACACGTTTTCTCGCGCCGAACGTGCTATGGGACGCTGCAAATCGCATATGCGGCAACGCTGACGTTGCCTGAGTCCTTCAAGATCACAATCGCCTGCGCTTGCCAGCCGGTGGGCGTACCGCTTTGCGGAGTCGGCTGTGAGATGGAGACAGCCCCTCTGGCTTTCGAACTCGGAGTGACCACGGCTCCGCCGCCCAGCAGCTTGCTACCCGACGCGCAGGACGCGGTCGATGTCGAAGTCACAGTGCCGACATCCGGGGTGCCTCCCGTGCTCATCGTTGGACCGAGCACCACAGTCGTGTTGCCGACAACGCCTGTCGCCCCGGTAGGACCTGCGGGACCGGCCGGACCCGTTGGACCGATCGGCCCGGTTGGCCCGGCGGGACCATTAGCTCCCGTCGCACCCGTCGCACCATTGGCTCCCGTCGCGCCTGTCGCGCCTGTGTCCCCTGTCGCCCCGGTCGCACCCGTCGGACCAATTGGTCCTTGTGCGCCGGTCGCACCCGTTGCACCTGTTTCGCCCGTCGCGCCTGTTGCGCCGGTGTCGCCCTTGGCTCCCTGCGGACCGGTTGGTCCTTGCGCTCCGGTGTCGCCGGTCGCGCCGGTTGCGCCAGTCGGACCGATAGCACCGGTGGCGCCCGTGTCGCCCTTCGCTCCCTGGGGACCAGTTGGTCCCTGCGCGCCGGTGTCCCCGGTGGCGCCGGTCGCGCCCGTGTCGCCCTTGGGACCCTGCGCGCCGGTGTCGCCCTTGGGACCCTGCGCTCCGGTCTCACCGGTCGCCCCGGTCGCGCCCGTATCGCCCTTGAGACCCTGAGCGCCGGTGTCGCCCTTCGGTCCTTGAGGACCAGTTGGTCCTTGCGCTCCGGTGTCACCGGTTGCGCCAGTCACACCCGTCGCGCCAGTCGCACCGGTGTCGCCCTTCGCTCCTTGCGGGCCGGTTGGCCCCTGCGCGCCGGTGTCCCCCTTGAGACCCTGCGCGCCGGTGTCGCCCTTCGGTCCTTGCGCGCCGGTGTCGCCCTTCGGTCCTTGCGCGCCGGTGTCGCCCTTCGGTCCTTGCGCGCCGGTGTCGCCCTTCGATCCTTGCGCGCCGGTGTCGCCCTTCGGTCCTTGCGCGCCGGTCGGACCGATCGGCCCTTGAACGCCAGTCGCTCCAGTAGCACCGGTGTCGCCCTTCGCTCCCTGCGGACCCGTTGCGCCGGTATCGCCCTTCGGTCCTTGAACTCCGGTCGCGCCTGTCGCACCAGTCGCGCCTGTCGGACCGGTAGGACCGGTCTGATTCCAGTTCAGAGCTTTCTCGGTGGCGCTGCAGGCTTGACCGGTGTCGATGACCCGCAACGAACCGCTCGTCGAGTAGCACCCGTGAATGACACCCGCGGCGTCGGGAATGGTCGCGTACGCAATACCTCCGAGCGCTAGTAGCCCTCCGACGATGAGCAGCAACGAACGACGACCGAGGCGGCGAAGCGCCTTCATCGCGAACTCCCCTGGGTCAACGGAGAACCTGCGCGGAGGGGTCTCCCCTATCCGGCCCCGGAGCAGGCCACTAGCCAAGTCATCCCTTCCCGGCCAGTCGTGCGAGGGTACAGCCGTTCAAACGGACGCGCAAATCGCATGTTCCTCAATGTTTTTGTCACGTCCTGTAACGCCTAGTCGGCATCGCGGCTGCAGAAAGGAAACGACAGACGACCGCGCGGGTGGGTGGATGAAATGCAGGGGACCAACGGTCGCTCGCTGCGATCACGCGCGTTCAGCTGGAAGCTGTGGGCCTTCGTTCTCGCTTATGTGTTGCTCTTCACTGCCTCAGTGAGAGCGGACACCGCCGTCGCGACGGCGGTGCCGATCACCTTCAACGGGATAAACACGTGTTTCATCCCGGCGGAAGACTTCATGGGCACGGGTAAGCTGCATTTCCTCATCAGTGGGAACCTCTCCACAGGCGGCATGGTCCAATCTCACCTCGAAGCGAACCTCCAGGGGCTCAAGGCGGTGACGGTGTCGCTCAAGACGTACGTCGTTGTCGACACCTCCACCCAGACCTTGGTGTTCGACACGCTGGTTCCGGTGCCGTTCCACGAGACGTTGGAGTGGACCGTGCAGTTCATCCGCCAAGGCGAGGACGGCACCTTGATCGGCGGCGACGATCTCTACGAGCACTTCCTGGCACACGCGACCGTGAACGCCAATGGGGTCGTGACCGTCGACGACTTTAGCGACGACATGCGCTGCCGGTAGCGTTCGTCCTGATCAGCAAGTGTCTCTCGACCTAAACTAAGTCGCGGGCGGAAAATCCTTGAGGCCGAGCTCGCGTGCAAGCTCGAGCGAGTGGCGCTCGGCCAGGTCCGCGTCGTCGGCGCGTCCGAGCAAACGAAGCGTCTGCGCGCGATCGCGGAGCACGCGCGCGAGCGCTGGGCGGGCGCCCATCGCCTCCATCAGCGTCGCGGTGGCGTCGAGGTCGGTGATGGCCGCGCTGAAATCAGGCGGCGTCTGCCGCGCGTGCGTTCGCCCGCGGTTCCACAGTGTCATCGCTTCGCCGTAGCGGTCGCCCATCGCTCGCGCCGCGGCGAGCGCGCCGTCCCAGTCGGCCGCCGCCTGAGGAAGGTTGCCGAGACGGCCCTGCACCGCGCCGACCATCCCCTGCGCAAGCGTCCGGAAGGGCGCCATGTTCGTCACGAGGGCGAGCTCGAAGCCTCGCTCCGCGGGTACCTTGGCGCCGAGCACGTCCTCGGCCTGGAGCCGGCCGGCTCCGAGCATCACGTTCGAGCCGACCCCACACGCGACCGCGCCGAGCTCTTCCGACTTGATCGCGCAGGATTCCGCGAGCGCCATGCTCTTGTCGAGCTCCCCGCGCTCGAGCTCGATGCCGGTGCGCGCGATCGTCGCATCGAGCCGCGCGATCTCGTCACCTTGCGCGGCAAGCTGCTCGCCGTAGGCAAGGGTCTCCTCGGCCGCGGCGAAGTCGCCGAGCCTGGCCAAGGTCATGGTGAGGAAACCCGAGAGGATCGCGGTCGAGAGGGGATCAGCCTTTCCCTCCATCGCCGCGAGCGCCTCGCGCGTCTGCTTCGCGCCTTCGCGCAGCTGCCCGCTGAACATCATCCCAACGCCCATAAATGCCTTTGGGATCGCGTGGGCGATCGGATCGCCAAGCTTCTCCCCGATCCGCTCGGCGTTGTCGAGCGCGCTTCGCAGGCCCGCGCTCGTCTCCGGGTTCTCTCCGCGCCAGCGACGAATGAAGGCAATCCAGAAGTACGCATCCGCGATGAGCCGCGGGTCGTTGCGATCGGCGGTCTCCGCGACGATGCGCTCGAGCAGATCGACGTACTTGTCCGACGCGGTGAAGGACCAGCCGACCTTCGCCATGCCGAGCATCGCGCGCAGACGAAGCTCTATCCGAGGATCGCTGGCGAGCAGCGCGACCGCGCGCTCGAAGAATGAGAGGGCCTCGCGGTTCGCGAACCGCTCCTGCGCGTGCTCTCCGGCCTCGACGAGATACGGCGCAGCGGCCTGCGCGTCACCCGCCTGCTCGTAATGCATCGCGATGACGGCGGCGAGCTCGCGCTTCCGATCGGGGTACGTCGCGAGGAGCGTCTCCGCGGCGAGGCGGTGCAGCGTGCGCCGGTCCTGTTTGAGGAGCGAGGCGTACGCGGCGTCCTGCACGAGCGCATGTCTGAAGAGGTACTCCAGCTCCGGCTCGAGCACCGCGAGCTGAATGAGGCCGCTCGCTTCGAGGGTCCCGAGCTCCGCGGCGGTCTTCATGCGGTCTTCGTCTCCAAGAGGCGCTCGAGGATGCGGACGCCGAACTGTCGCCCGATCACCGAAGCGACGCGGAGCGTCCGTTTCGTCTCCGGCGCGAGCCGATCGATCCGCGCCAGCAGCAGACCCTGAAGGGTGTCGGGGATCTCGACCTCGACGACGCGGTCCGTCGCGACCCAGCGCTCGTCTTCGCGAACGATCGCACCGCGATCCATGAGCATGCGGATGACCTCCTCGACGAAGAAAGGGTTCCCCTCGGCCTTGGTGAGGATGAGGTCGCGCGTCGCGGGCGGCAGCGATTCGATCCGCAGCAAGCTGGCGACGAGCGCGCGGCTGTCGTCGCTGGAGAGCGGCTCGAGATGGATCTCGGTAAGCGCGTCGCCGAACATGTCGCGCGCGCCCGTGATGAGTCGCCATCCGCCGGCGGCGCGCTCGATCCGTGAAGTGATGATGCAGAGGATGCGCATGTCCGCGAGAAGCGGGACGAGCTGCAGCAGGACGTCGACCGAGGCGGCGTCAGCCCAGTGCAGGTCCTCGCAGACCAGGATCACCGGACCGCGCGCAGTCACGGCGCGAAGCAGGTGAACAAAGGAGGCGATGTAGCGCTTCACCGTCTCGATCTCGAGAGCCGCGACGCGCGCCCGCTCGGCGTCGGTCAGGCGGACCGATAGGAGATGGCCCAGGTATGCGTAGGTCTCGTCATCTTCCGAGCGTTCGCCGATCCGTTTCGCGAGGGCCTCGCGCACCTGGGGCTCGTCGGCCGACGGGCTCACGCCGATGATCGACCGCACCACGTCGATCACGAGGTGGTACGGGATCCTCTCCCCGTATGAGAGGCAACGACCTTCGATCCACGTCGTCGTCGCGTCGGCGCGCTCGGCTTCGATCCGAAGCTCGGAAAGCAGGCGGGTCTTGCCGAGACCCGGCTCGCCGAGGACCGTCGCGATGCGACCGCGTCCCGCGCGAACGACTCCGAACGCTTGACGCAGCCGCGCGAGCTCGGTGTCGCGACCGATGAGCGGCGCGCGCACCCCCGCCAGGCCGCGCGGCGTGGCCGCGCCGGGCTTGAGGCCACGGATCGCGTAGGCGTGCACCGCGTCGGCCTTCCCCTTGAGCTCGACCGCGCCGATGTCGCGCGCCTCTACGAGCGGGGCTATGAAGCGGTGCGTCGCCGCGGTGATGAGCACGGTCCCCGGCTCGGCGTGCGACTGCATGCGCGCGGCGATGTTCACCGCGTCGCCCATGGCGGTGTACTCATGTGCCGTATCGGTCCCGACGATGCCGACGACGACGGGCCCGGTATTCACGCCCACACGGATCCGCAGGTCAGCTGCGGTCGCAGCGCGATGCTCAGCGCTGAGGCCATCTATCGCCTTGACCATGTCGAGCCCGCAGCGGACCGCGCGCTCGGGATCGTCCTCGTGCGCGACCGGTGCGCCGAAGAAGGCGAGCACGCCGTCGCCCATGAGTCGCGCGATCGTCCCGCCGTACTGCTCGATGGTCCGGTTCATGAGGGCGAATGCCTGGCCGACGATGACCGTCCAGTCCTCAGGGTCCATCCGCTCCGCGATCGCGGTCGAGCCCGCGATATCGGCGAACAGCACCGTGATCTGACGGCGCTCACTCGTGGCCGCCCGGCGCGCGGTATCGGTGCCCACCCCGCTCATGCGCCGGCCGCCATGTACGCGAACGCGGATTCATCATCCATCGCGAGGCCGCGATCCAGCGCCGGCCGCAGGTCAGCCGGCACGTCCTCCGGCAGCCAGCGCGCCTCCTGAACTCGAAAGTTGCTGACGAGACCGGTTCCCGCGCGCCGTGCGAATCGATCCGTTATACCGACGAGTGTCGCGTGTCGTTCGTCGTGGTGCTGGGCGCGCGCGAGCTCGGCAAAGTCGCTCGCGATCAGCGCGATGCCGGTCAGGTCGTTCGCCTCGCGGAAGAGGTGGAGGGCTTCGGCGAAATCGCGAAGGGCAGACTCGAACTGCTCCAGCTTGCGACGGATATCGCCGGTCAGGTGGAGCGCCCAGGCGATGTCGAACTGGTTGGCCAGGCCCCGCTGGCGGTCGAGCGATTCGGTCGCGAAGGCAAGCGCTTCCTCCAGCTGGGCCCGCGGCAACGCGCCGTGCGGGCCGATCGACAGATTCCCAGCAAGCCCCCACGACGCCTTCGCCACGCCGCCCGTGTCGCCGATCTTGAGCCACCGCTCACGTGCGTCACGCATGAGCTCGGTCGCCCGCGCGAAGTCGGACCTGCCGATGCTGTAGGCAAAGGCGAGGTTATATGTCGCGTTCGCGATCTCGCGTTCATCCCCAATCTCGAGCGCGTGACCGCGCGCCTTGGTATAGGAATCGACGGTGAGCGGGAAATCGGCGCGCCAGTAAGCGATCCCACCGGTCGCCTCGTAAGCGCGCATCAGCACGAGCGGCGGCAACCCCTGCGTCGGGACCGCAAGAACGCGCTCACACCAGCGCCCGCCTTCGACGAGGTAGCCGCGGAACTGCCAGAAACGCCAGAGCGCGAAGACCAAACGGCAAGCGTTTTCGGCGTGCCCTGAGGTGATCGACCACTCCAGCGCCGCGCGCAGGTTGTCGTGCTCGAGCTCGAGAAGATCGAGCCAGCGCTTCTGATCGCGCTCCTGGAGGTGCGGACGGGCTCCCTCTGCGAATGCGAGGTACGCCTCCGCGTGGCGCCCCGCGATGTCGTCACGCTCGCCGCTCTCGGCGAGACGCTCGAGCGCGTAGTCGCGGATCGTGAGGTGCATGCGAAAGCGCGGCTCGCCCTCGACCTCCGACTGCCGCACCAGGCTGTGATCGACAAGAGCGGTGAGGATGTCGAGCACGTCGGCCCCCAGCTCCGCGCCGCGGCAGCACACCGTTTCGACCTGCGCGAGCATCGCGCCGCCGACGAAGATCCCAAGGCGTGCGAAGAGTCGCCGCTCGGCCGGCGCGAGAAGATCCCAGCTCCACTGGATCGCGCCCCGGAGCGTCCGCTGCCGCTCGGGAAGATCGCGCGCGCTCGAGGCGAGCACGTCCAGCCCTTGCCGGAGCTTCGGAAGCATGGCCTGTGGGGTCAGCACCTTGACGCGCGCCGCGGCGAGCTCGATCGCGAGCGGCAGGCCGTCGAGCCGGTACACGATCTCCGCAATCGCCGCCGCGTTCTCAGCGGTGACGCGGAAGTCGGGTCGGACCCCCATCGCGCGCTCGACGAACAGCCGCACCGCATC
>Ga0209156_10003474_pt1 | contig 11857 bp, 8 predicted proteins | sample GraSoiAngelo_124_FD_185881 | JGI IMG/M metagenome (GOLD analysis project Ga0209156, IMG submission 185881) | Grasslands soil microbial communities from the Angelo Coastal Reserve, California, USA - 14_0927_05_20cm (SPAdes) (version 2) | ecosystem: Environmental > Terrestrial > Soil > Grasslands ...
GGTGATGTGAACACGTACGGCCTTCCCGTGCATCCGGGCCGGCCGGAACAGCGCCTTGAGGATCCACTCTCGGGCGGGCAGATCGAAGCCGGGGTTGGGGCTCGTGGCGATCACGACCGAGCCGGGCTCCACTCGACCCGTGGTATCGACGATGGCCCGTAGCAGCACCCGGCCCTGGATCCGAGCCTGTTTCAAGAGATCGGGATAGCGCGCCGGTGGCGCGGACAGCAACGATGGCCGCTCTTCCACCAGCGACTCCGAGTACACCTCGTTCCCCGACGGCACGACCCCGTTGGCGCGGCCGCCTTCCACCCCGACCCCGGAATAGTCCTTCGGGTCGAAGCGCTCCTGTAAGTCGAGCTTGGGCATCGCGGTGGGCAGCTGCGTCGGGACGGTCACCGTCTGAAATCCGCGCAGCGGCTCCGCCAGATCAGCAGGGGGAGGCACCGCCGGCTGGCGTTGCGCCGGCGTGAGCAGCACGACGGTCGTGTCCATCCGTACGGCGATGTCCGCCGGCCGGGCGGACAGCGTCGCGTACACCGCGCCGCCGATCAGGACGGCGTGGAGCGCGAGCGACGTGGCCCCGCTGCCGAACAGCTTTTTCTTCTCGGTCCTGCGCTTCGTCTCGAGCAGTCTGAGCTCCATACATCCTCCCGTCCGAATTAGGCTGAGGCGACGGCCCTGCGCCACAAGACCCGATTGGACGACGAGAGGTTCCCATGGAGAGTTTCGCGGAGCGAACCCGCACGCAGGCCGGACCACTCCCGGACGCGCGACGCGCCTCGACGGGACACCGCCGAGGCGCGTCGCAATGAAGGAGACCTGGGGAGGGGTTACCGCTTGGAGATGTCCCCGCTGGTCACGGCGCCGGAGACGCCGAAGCCCTCCGACGGAATGAAGATCTGGAAGAAGTCACTGCCGCTCCCCGCCGGCCCGTTGTCGCACACCGTCATGGTGTAGGCGACCAGGTTCCCGGTGTCCTCGCGGCCGACGGCGTCGACTTCCACGCCGCGGGTCGGGTCGCTGCAGGCGCTCGAGCTGTTGCGGTACGCCGTGAACGATGTGGCAGGATCCGCCACCGGATCGGTGGTCAGCGTGGCCGGCTGGTTTGGGGCGTGCAGGTCGGCCCAGTCGGTGCCGGTGAACCGCCCCGTCAGGTCGGCGCGGACGTCGAAGTTGAACGTCGTCGCGTCGCTGCCGGGTGTGGGCGAGCCGTTGCCGATCTGTCCTTGGCCGACGACTTCAACACCGCCGCCACCACCGCCGGTCGGGGCGCAGCTCACGGAGAAGGTCGTGGTCGCGGTGCCACCCGACGGCACCGTAACCGTGCGCGGATTCGCGCCGCTCACGGTGCAGTTGGACGCCACGCCAGACAGCGCGAGCGTATGGTCCCCCGAGGGCCCGGTGAAGGTGACGCTAGTGTTGGTCCCGATCGGCTGGCTGAACGAGCCGTCGATCGTGATCGTGTAGCCGTCGGGATCGAGATTGGACCCCGTGGTGCTCGTGGTGACCGTGAGGCTGCCGGTGCCACCACCGGTCGGCGCGCACGACACGCTGAACGTGGTGGACACGGTCCCACCGGACGGCACCGTGACGGTGCGCGGATTCGCCCCGCTCACGGTGCAGTTCGCCGCCACGCCGGACAGCGCCACGCTGTGATCACCCGCCGGGCCGGTGAACGAGACGCTGCCGTTGGTCGCAATCGGCTGGCTCGTCGCGCCGCCGTCTAAGGTGACGGTGTAGCCATCAGGATCCAGGTCCGAGCCCGTGGTACTGGTCGTCACGGTCAGCGTGCCGGTGCCGCCACCGGTCGGGGCGCAGCTCACGGTGAAGCTCGCCGTCGCGGTCCCGCCCGAGGGCACGGTCACGGTCTGGGGGTTGGCCCCACTCACGGAACAGTTCGCGGCGACGCCCGACAGCGCTACCGAGTGACTGCCCGCCGCGAACCCCATAAACGTCACGCTACCATTGGTGCCGATCGCCTGGCTCGCGCCACCGTCGACCGTGACCGTGTAGCCGTCGGCGTCGAGGTTCGACCCGCTCGTGCTGGTGCTGACCGTGAGGTTGCCCGTCTGCGGCGGCGGCGCCGCGCAGCTCACCCAGAACTCCGTCGAGGTGGTGCCGCCTGCCTGCACGCTCACCGTCCGGGACGTGCCGCCGCTCACGGTGCAGTTCGCCGCGACGCCGGACAATGCCACGGTGTGGTTCCCCGCCGAGAGGTCGGTGAACGTGACGCTGCCGTTGGTGCCGATCGCCTGGCTCGCGCCACCGTCGACCGTGACGGTGTAGCCGTCCGGGTCGAGGTTCGACCCGCTCGTGCTGGTGCTGACCGTGAGGTTGCCCGTCTGCGGCGGCGGCGCCGTGCAGCTCACGGAGAACGCCGTCGATACGGTGCTGCCTGCCTGCACGCTCACCGTCCGGGACGTCCAGCCGCTCACGGTGCAGTTCGCCGCGACGCCGGACAATGCCACGGTATGGTTCCCCGCCGAGAGGTCGGTGAACGTGACGCTGCCGTTGGTGCCGATCGACCGGCTCGCGTTCCCGTCGACCGTGACTGTGTAGCCGTCGGCGTCGATGTTCGACCCGCTCGTGCTGGTGTTGACGGTGAGGTTGCCCGTCTGCGGCGGCGGCGCCGCGCAGCTCACGGAGAACGCCGTCGATACGGTGCTGCCCGCCTGCACGCTCACCGTCCGGGACGTCCCGCCGCTCACGGTGCAGTTCGCCGCGACGCCGGACAGTGCCACGGTGTGGTTCCCCGCCGAGAGGTCGGTGAACGTGACGCTGCCGTTGGTGCCGATCGACCGGCTCGCGTTCCCGTCGACGGTGACCGTGTAGCCATCGGCGTCGACGTTCGACCCGCTCGTGCTGGTGCTGACGGTGAGGTTGCCCGTCTGCGGCGGCGGTGCCGTGCAGCTCACGGAGAAGCTCGTGGTCGCCACCAGCCCCGCGATGAGCGAGACGGTGCGCGGATTGCCACTCACCGAGCAGTTCGAGGGGACGCCCGACAGCAGCACGGTGTGACTCCCCGGCGCGAGTCCGATGAACGTTACGAGACCGTTGATGCCGACGGACTGGCTGGACGAGCCGTCCACGATCACCGTGTAGCCGGAGGGCGTGTTCGAGCCCGAGGTGGTCACAGTCACCGCGAGCGTGCCGACGTCGGGCAACCCGAGCAGCGCTCGGGGCGGGGGACTATGGGAATCGCTGCATGCGCCCGCGACCGCCAACGTTGCGGCCGCCGCTGCCAACAAGGTCCAACTCGTCCTGCGCGCCATCGTCGCACCCTCGCCCGTGTCGTTCTTGCCGTCACTACGCCAGTTAGGCTGGGGGAGGGCAAAAACCGGACCGACCCGTGGTGCGCTGGAAACAGGTGGCGCATGACGTTCCGGTGTGCGCCCGGGAGCCGCACAGTGCAGCGCGCGTGCGCCGTGGCCGGCGCGCACCAGCCCGCTCTACCTCTGCTGCGTCCGCTCGGTCGGCGTGCGTTGCAACTTGTCAACCGCGATCGAGTTCTCGGAAATCCTCGTCGCTCAGCTCGAGCAGCGCCGCCGCGACGTTCTCCTCGAGATGCGTGACACTCGACGTACCGGGTATGGGGAGCATCACGGGCGAGCGCTGGAGCAGCCACGCGAGCGCCACCTGCGACGGCGTCGCGTGCAGTCGCTTAGCGACGCGCGCCACCGGTCCGCGCGGCTTCGCGAGGTCGCCCGCGAATAGCGGGAACCACGGAATGAACGCGATGCGCTCGCGCGCGCAGTACTCGAGCACCGACTCCGCGCCCCGCTCGACGAGGTTGTACCGGTTCTGCACCGAGACGATCGGCACGAGCGTGCGAGCCCGCTCGATCTCCGCCACCGACACCTCCGAGAGCCCGATGTGACGGATCTTCCCCTGCCGCTGCAGCTCCCGGAGGGTGCCGAGCTGATCGTCGAGCGGTACGGCGGGATCGATGCGGTGCAGCTGGTACAGCTCGATACGCTCGAGCCGGAGGCGGCGCAGGCTGCCCTCACAGGCCGCGCGCAGGTGCTCCGGCCGGCCGTTCGGCGTCCACTGGTCCGGCCCGGGTCGCTCGAGGCCTGCCTTGGTGGCGATCACCAGCTCGGGCGGATAGGGGTAGAGGGCCTCCGCGATGAGGCGCTCGCTCACCGCTGGGCCGTAGGAGTCGGCAGTATCCATCAGATTGACGCCCAGCTCCAGCGAGCGTCGCAGCACGGCGATCGCCTGGTCGTGGTCGCGCGGCTCGCCCCAGATTCCCTTCCCGGTGAGCCGCATGGCGCCGAAGCCCAGCCGGTAGACGCGGCGCTCGCCGCCCAGGGGGAAGCTGCCGCTGTGTGCGACCGGAAGATCCACTGATTGTGTCATACTGGTCTCAACCTGTGTGCGTGGTGAAACAACGGCGAACGCCTGTCCCGACTGCACCCCGTAACCGCCCTCGTACCGGCGCGGTTCCGGGGTGCGTGCCTCGATGCTGCAAAGGCGCCACACCTTTTGGCATCCCGCGTCGGCTTCCGAATGGCACCGCTCTTGCTCCTCGTCTCAAACCGAGACAGGGCGCTGAGGAGTGGTCGCATGGACAGCACGAATCACCGGCACGTCACCCGCGTCGCAACGAGTGCGCGCGCATGGGCGACGCCGAGCCTGCTCCTGCTAGTGCTCTCGGCCTGCGCGGTCTCGCATCGCACGGCGCTCGACCGAGTGCCGCTGACACCTCCGTCCGATCACATCCTGGCCGGCCGACTCGCCACGGCCGACGTCGTCGTGGCGGGCGTGCTGACGAGAGCGCAACGCGACATCCGCTATGAGGCTCCCTGCGGGATCATCGCGCACATCATGCGCCGCTGCGAGGACACCGAGGCTTTCGACGCGCGTATTCGGGCGTTCGACGGACACGAGTGGACCCTGATGTTCTTCCGGCTCGGCCCCGGGCCCCACCCGGCGCCCGGCGACTCCGCCGTGTGGGTGTTGCACCGCGACGCGGTCTTCCCCTATCTCGTGTGCGCGCAGCGCGCTGCGCTCACGAGCACGGGCTGCGTGAGCGAGCCCTCCTTTATCCTGGAATCGGACGACGACATGCTGCCGTTGAGCGAGTGGCCACGCGTGCAGCGGCTGCTCCAGGCGCTCAACCTGTAGGTCCGGGCCCCCCCCGGGGCCCCCCGGCCCACCGCCTCACCCCCCCCAATACTGCCGTCCCCTATCGGGCGAGCACCCCGGTGCCGTATCATCTGCTGCGGCCTCGCGAGGACCGGGACGACTCATGAGCGAAAAGAGCTTGGAAAAACTGCGCACCCTCCTAAAGAGCTATGCGGAGCGCACGGGAGCGGGAGCGGGGGCGGGGGCGGGCGCAGGGACGGGAACGGGCGGGAGTGGGGGGGGCGACGTGAAGCCTGCTCACGACGAGAGCGAGCGGCGCCGGCGCGCCTGCGGGGACCGGCTCCAGAAGATGGTGCGCCCGGTGCTCGACCGCGTCGTAGATGAGCTCAAGAATGCCGGGCACGAGGCGGCGATCGAGGACCAGAGCGCCACCGCCGGGGCCTATCCCAGCGTGGAACTGGCGTTCACGCCGCGCTCGCCGGGCGGGACGGCGCTGACGTCCATGCTGACGTTCCGGTGCGATCCGCGCCGCGGCATCGCCGTGGCGCGCGACATCAAGCCGTCCCCATCCAAGGGCCGCGTCGTGACCACCAGCAGCGACCGCATCGGGACGATGAAGGTGGAAGCCATATCCGTGGATTGGGTCGAGACCAAGACCCTGAGCTTCGTCGAGGCCGTGTTGAAGGTCAACTGACCGCCGCGGCCCGCTCCCGCTCCTTGAGCAACCGCCGCAGGATCTTGCCGGACGGTGATTTGGGAATCGCGTCGATCACTTCGATCACCCGGACCTTTTTGTACGGCGCGACGTGCTCGGCCACGTACGCGATCAGCGCCGCGGGCGACGTCTCCCCCTTCAGGACGACGAACGCCTTCGGAACCTCGCCGCACTCGTCGTCGGGAATGGGGATCACCGCCGCGTCCGCCACGGCCGGGTGCGTACACAGCAGCGCCTCCAGCTCGGCCGGGGCCACCTGGAAGCCCTTGTACTTGATCAGCTCCTTCAACCGGTCCACGATCGTGAAATAGCCGTCGGCGTCCACGTGCCCGATATCGCCGGTGTGGAGCCAGCCGCCGGCATCGAGCGTCGCGGCCGTCGCCTCCGGGTTGTTCAGGTAGCCGCGCATCACCTGCGGCCCCCGGATCAGGAGCTCCCCGTCTTCTTCCACGTCCAGGTCCGCGCCCGTCGCCCCATCCACGATGCGGCACTCCGTGCCGGGCAGGAGCGGGCCCACGGTGCCCGGCTTGATCTTGCCGGGGTCGTCCGGATTCGCGTGGGTCACCGGACTGGCCTCGGTGAGTCCGTATCCCTGGATGAGCCGGCAGCCCACACGCCGGACGCACGCGGTTTCGAGCGCCGCGTCGAGCGGCGCGGCGCCGGACATCATGGCGCGCAGGCTCGACAGGTCGTAACCGTCCACGGCCGGGTGCTTCGCGAGCGCCAGCACCAGCGGGGGCACTACGAACGCCCGCGTGATGCGATACCGCTCGAGAGCGGCGAGGAACGGCTCCAGGTCGAACTTCGGCATCGTCACGAGGGTCGCGCCGCGCCACAGGGCCAGGTTCAAGACCACCTGCATGCCATAGATATGGAAGAACGGCAGCACCGCCATGACGCGGTCCTGCTCCTCCAGCGAGTGCGCCGCATCCGTTTGGATCAGGTTGGCGACGAGATTGCGGTGCGTGAGCATGACGCCCTTGGGGAATCCCGTCGTGCCGCTCGAATACGGCAGCGCCGCCAGGTCCGTGGCGGCGTCGATCGACACATGGGGCGCGGGCCCGTCGTGCGCGAGCAGCGCGGCGAACGGCGTGGCGCCCTGCGCGCTCCCGAGCACGAAGACTTCGATGCCCAGCTGCTGCGCCACGGGCCCCGCCCGGTCCATGAACGGCGGCACCGTGACGAGGAATCGGGCGCGCGCATCGCGCAGCTGGAACGCGGCGTCCTGCACCGTGCAGAGGGAGTTGATCGTCGTCACGACGCCGCCGGCCGCGAGCGTGCCGTGAAAGGCGAGGGCGAACTCGGGGGCGTTGGGCATGAACACGCCGAGCACGTCGCCGGGGCGGAAGCCGCGCGCGGCCAGGCCGGCGGCGACGCGGGAGACGCCGGCGGCGAGGGCGGCGTACGTCAGCGAGCGCCCGCTGGCCGCGTCGACGAGGGCGGTCTTGTCGCCCAGTGCCGCCGCCCTGGCGAGCACGAATGCGTGCAGCGGGACGTCGGGGACGGCGACGTCGCGATGTGGGCTCTTGAAGATCAGGCGCGATCAGGCGGTGGCCGTTCGGCCGGAACGCCTGCCCCGCAGATGATGTACGGCCCGGTCGGCGGTGCGTCAAGCGCGCCCTTGCGAGACCCGGTCCCGGGCGTTGGTTTAGCCTTTCGCGGCGGATCGCCGCGAAAAGGGGGGAACAGCCATGAAGACGCAGCTCGCCGTGTCGCTGGGGTTCATCCTCACCCTGGGTGCCACCGCTCCACTCGCGCAGCAACCCTCGCCGCCGTTGTCGGCGCCGCTGCTTCGTCGGCTAGCCGAGGCGGCCGACGGGTATCGAACCGGGAAGGCCATCTATGTCGTGGCGTCGGTCCGGGCGCCGTACGACGTCCGCGGCGTGTTCGAGACGGACTCGCTGGCGACGATCGAGGCGCGCAAGGGCGGGGCGTCGTACCGCGTGTTCGGCCCGTACGTGACGCCGCGCGATGACTTCAGGGCAGCGCCGGCCGAAATCCTCGACATCACCGTCAAAGTGCAGACCGCGAAGGGCCCCGTCAGCGTCACGGTCAACCCGAAGGAATACGACGCGATGTTCTGGTCGCTGGGCGCAGTAGACAAGTTCCTGGTGCCCTACTACGCGGGAGTGTCCGGCCTGGACCGCGCGGTCCAGGTGCGCGCGAGTTACGTGACGAACGCCGCTACGTCGCCCATCGTGCTACACATCCTTCACACGATGCTCTACACGCTGCCGGAGCTGCACATGATGCCTCAGTAGGCGCCGGTGCCTCACAGAGGACGGATCAATGCTTGAAAGCGGGGGTCGTCCCGCAGCCCGCGGAACGCCGGGTCGGCCCCCAGGTAATCTCTGACTTGCGGCATGGCTTTCAGATAACTCCCCAGCAAGCTCAACGCGCGGGCCCGCTCGCCGAGCAGGGTGCGGGCGACGGCTTCGTTGTAATCCATCTCGGGGTCGTTGGGCGCGGCGGCGCGCGACCGCCCGATCACCGCCCTGGCGCTGTCCGGCCGTCCCGCCCTGGCCAGCACTCCCGCGACGAGCAGGTGCCAACGCGGCGTGTAAACCGCGCGGTCGGCGGGCGTGCTGAGCCGCTCGAGATCAGCGACCAGCCCCCACGCGCGGTCCACGTCGGGGCGCTCGCCGCCGGGCCACAAGAGCATGGCGAGCTGGCAGTAGGCAAAGCGCCAGTCTCCGGGGAACCGGGCCCGCCCCTCCGAGCACCAGCGCAGCGCATCAGCTTGGCGGTCGAGATCGGACGACGTGTAGTACAAGCGGTACACGATCTCGGCCGCGTCGCGCAAGAACGCGTCGGCACGATAGGCGCGCTCGGCGGCGAGATTCGCCTCGGCGACCTTGCCCCGGGCCTGGAGCAGCTGGCTCAGCGCGCTCCACGCCCGCCCCTGCGACGGGTTGGCCGGAACGGCGGCGGCCCGGAGATCACGCTCCGCCGCGTCCACCGCCCCTGCGCCACCGCCCGCCTGCGTGAGCAGCCATTGCTTGGCGAGCAGCGTGCCCTGCAGCTCGAGGGCGGGCGGATATGCGGGCCGCCGGGCGAGTGCGCGCTCCGCGTGCTCGAGACCGACGCGAATCCAAAACGGCCGGGGCGCCCCCGAGCCCACGCCCAGCAGACTCGCGCGCTCGGCCGCCAGCCAACCGCGCAACAGCACCGGCTCGACCCAAGCGGGATCGTACGCTTCGGCCCGCGCGAGCAGTGAATCGCCCGTCGCCAGCAGGGCGTCCGCGCCCCCCTCGTCACCCGATACACGGAGCGCGCGCGCGTCGTCCCATTGCCGCTGCGCGCGCTGGACCAGCTCCCACGCCGCCACGCTTCCGGTCGCAGCCCGGCGTTGCCGCAGCTGCACCTCCTGCCCCAGCTCCTCGCGCAGGAAGCGCGATACCTGCTGCGCGACGGCGTCCCGTAGCACGAACAGGTCGCCCCACGGCCGCTCCAGCGTCTGACTGCGCAGCTGGTTCCCATTGGCCGCATCGATGAGCCGCACGGCGACCCGCAGCCGATCCGCCGATCGCCCCACGCTGCCCGTGACGATCGTGCCCACGCCCAGCGTGCGCGCGATGCTGTCGAGCGGAACGCTCCGCTCCCGATAGGCGGCGACCCCGCTCGACGAAATGACCCGCAAGGCATCGACCTGCCCAAGCTGGTCGATCAGATCCTCTGTGAGACCGCCGGCCACGTGTCGCAACGTCCGGCCCTCGCTCAGATCTTCGAAGTAGAGGACGGCGACGTGCGTCGGATCGAGTCTCGCCGCTGGGACCGGCGGCGAGGGCGACCCACTCCAGCGCGCCCAGGCCCAGCGCCCCGCGGCCACGGTGAGCGCCGCCGCGACGACCACGCCCGTCCAGCGCCGCGGAGCGAGCCGCCGCCCCGGCTGCCCGGCGCACGCCGCCAGCGCCGCCGCGAAATGCGCGGCGTCCGAGAACCGGTCGGCCGGCACCTTGGCCAGCGCCGTCCGAATCACCCGATCCACCGCGGCGGGCACGCCGGGCCGGGTGATGCGGGCCGACGGGACCGACTGCCGCAGGTGTTTCGCCGCGACGGCCCGCGGCGTGGGCCCGGTGAACGGCGGCTCGCCCACGAGCATCTCGTACAGCACGCACCCCAGGGCGTAGATGTCCGAGCGCCCGTCGAGCCGCTCCTCGGCACCGGCCTGCTCGGGACTCATGTACGCCGGACTGCCGACGGCAATACCCGTCTCCGTCAACCTGTCGCCCGCCAGCTCCCACACGGCGCGCGCGACCCCGAAGTCGGCCACCACCGCATGGCCCGACTCGAGCAGGACGTTTTCCGGCTTGATGTCGCGGTGCACCACGCCGTGCTCGTGAGCGTAGCCGAGCGCGCTCGCCACCTCCCGGGCGATCTCGAGGGCCTGGTCGAGCGGGAGCGGACCTTCCCGCGCCAGGCGCGATCGCAAGGATTCGCCGTCGACGTAGGGCATGACATAGTAGAGCAGTCCGCCCGCGTCGCCGGAGTCGTGCAGCGGCAGGATGTTCGGATGGGTAAGCCGGGCCGCGATCTCGATCTCGCGCAGGAACCGTCCGGGGCCGAGCGCCGCGGCGAGCTCGGGGCGCAAGACCTTCAGGGCGATGGGGCGGCCGTGTCTCAGGTCCTGGGCGAGGTAGACCGTCGCCATCCCACCGCGACCGAGCTCGTGCTCGATCGTGTAGCGCCCGGTGAGGGCGGCTTGCAGGCGGGCCAGCTGATCCACGTCGAGGGCTCCCAGGCCCGAGCGGAGTCCATCATAGGGCGCCGCCCCGGGCGCAGCTAGAGGGGGTGCGTTACCTTTGCTTCACCCCTCACGTGCGGAGGCATCCCGTGCAGGCAACCGTGTGCAGGACCGTGGCGCTCCTGGCGCTCTGCTCGGCGGCCGCCTGCGGCGGCGGCTCCCGACCGGCGCCCGTCCCAGTCCCCGCGCGACTCGACCTGAAGGCGTACACCCGTCTGGGACTGGTCACCTTCACGGTGGAAAACGCCAAAGGCACGCTGCACCAGTTCGCGACCGACCGGTTCTCGGAAGAGATCCTGGCCGCACAACCCGGTACCGAGGTGCTCGAGCTCGGCTCCGCTGACTCGGTTGTGAAGCGCGTGGGCGAGCAGGAGCTGGGGATCGCCGCGGCCCAGGAGCTGGGCAAGCGGCGCGACATCGACGCCGTGTTCGCGGGACACTTGAAGGTCACGAATCCCCAGCCCGGCGGCGGGCTCGCCGGGCTTGTGAACCCGCACCTCGACGCCACCGTGCGGCTCGACCTCACGGTGCGGCTGCTCTCCACGCGCTCGGGCGCGACGCTGTGGCGCTCCAGCGCCTGGGCGACCGACAAGGTCGGGCATGTGGCGCTCGTGGACGGGCAGCTGTTTTTCGGGGCCAAAGACCCGAAGCAGGCGTACGGCCGGATGGTGAACCGTCTGATCGAGCTGGTGACGCAGGATCTGCGGCCCACGTGGCGGCAGCCATGAGGACGTGTGGGCTGCTAGTGCTCGCGGCGGTCACAGCGGCCACCGCACCGGCCTGGGCCCAGACCCGGGCGGCGCGCGCCAAGCCCGAGACTGCCGTGTTCGCCGGGGGCTGTTTCTGGGGCGTGGACGCGGTGTTCCGTCACGTACGCGGCGTGACCGGCGTGGTCTCAGGTTATGCAGGGGGCGGCGCCGGGACGGCCCGCTACGATCTGGTCAGCACGTCGACCACCGGACACGCCGAGTCGGTCGAGGTGACGTTCGACCCGGCCCGCGTCTCGTACGAGGAGCTGTTGCGCGTGTTCTTCACGGTGGCGCACGACCCCACCGAGCGGGACCGCCAGGGGCCGGATGTTGGGAGCCAGTACCGCTCGGTGGTATTTTACCGCACGCCTGAGCAGCAGGCCGCGGCGCTCGCGATGATCGGGGCGCTGGCCCGCGAGACGGCCTACCCCCGTCCCATTGTGACGGAGGTAGTGCCGTTCGAGCACTTCTTTCCGGCGGAGGCGTATCACCAGGACTATCTGGCCCGCCACCTCACCAGCCCGTACATCGTGTACAACGACCTGCCCAAGCTGAAGC
>Ga0209156_10003476_pt1 | contig 11851 bp, 9 predicted proteins | sample GraSoiAngelo_124_FD_185881 | JGI IMG/M metagenome (GOLD analysis project Ga0209156, IMG submission 185881) | Grasslands soil microbial communities from the Angelo Coastal Reserve, California, USA - 14_0927_05_20cm (SPAdes) (version 2) | ecosystem: Environmental > Terrestrial > Soil > Grasslands ...
CAAAACGCCCACACAAACGCCGGCGGCAAATCCGTCCGCACCGCCGCCTTCCGCTGCGGTAGCACCGGCGGTGCGAATGCCGACAGCGACCGTGCCCGGCACGCCACCGCCTGGAGGCAAGCCCCTGCCGGCCGCACACGGGCCCGCTGCAAATCAGGCGCCGCCGTCGTTAGCGACCGCGCCAACCAAGCCAGCTATGGCTCCCGCGTCACCGCCGCCCGGTGCAACCCCTCCAACACCACCACACCTGCCTGCTGCAAATCCGGTGACGCCGCCCGCGAGCGCAAAGCCGGTGACACCGGCCGCGGCCGCTGCGAGCCCACCGCCAGCTCCAGCGCCAAAAGTTGCTCCGCCCCAACCAAAGGGATGCCCGCCAGGAAAGACCATGTCGGTCGTGAACGGCCAGCCCGTTTGCAAATAGATCAACGGGACCGTCAAGCGCGGCGGCGGCTCGCATCGGCGCTCGACTCACCACTGACGACGCCCGCTTGCAATGCTCGCGTCAAAGCTCGGGCACTGACGCGATCGCGCCATGCGTTGCACTTATTATTGCGCGGGAAGGAACGAGCGCAAAAGCACGCAGTAGTACATTGAGCGCCTTCGCGCGACGCGGGAAACCCACGTCTTCCCGGCCTCTTGCCGGCAAGGGAGGAAGAGTGCAGGTTGACTTTGAACAACGATTTTCGAAATGCCGCGGTCGGCGCTCGCTCGGCGGGCTTTGGAGGATCGCAATGCCCATCAACATGACGCGCCGCGCGGCAGTGATTGGGCTTTCAACCTGTGTCGTCGTGCCGGCGCGGGCACAGACGAACCGGACGAGAGAGGGCGAGTTTGTCACGCTTGATCGGCCGGCGACCTTCGACATCTCTCCGAATACCGGAAGCCTGAAGGAAAGCGTTCAAAAAGGACAGCAACTGGTCTGGCACCCCAAGGACAAACCGAACGAGCGGCGCTTCCAAATCACCAACATTTCCGTGGCATTCCTTCGCGAGCAAACCGCGGGCCAAGTGAAGATGACGTTTACCGGTAACTTTTCCTCGCTCGGCTATCTGACCTCCGAGGACGCAAAATTGAATGTCATTGTTCGTGCCAAAGGCGGCGCGTCGCTGCACTCCTGGAGTTTCGAAATTCCCGTGAAATGTGCCGACAAGGACCGGCCGCTCACTCCGCTCACCCACGACGTACCGAGCGATGTGGCCACGAACGTCTTCTCGAATGTGAGCACGGTCGAAATTGCCGAACCGGCTGAAGCAAATTATCCAGGAGTCAGGGTTCAGCGGTGCAGTTGAGACGCGGCGGAGCTAATCGTCGTCCTCTTCCCGTCCACTCCAGATCCCAACGCGGCTTGCGCGCGCCTGCTGCTCGAGCGCCCGCAGGTCCGCTGTCGCATTCGCAGCCGCGCGGCCGCCGCCATTGAACAGCACCACGCGGGAAAGATCCTGATCGCCGACGCGGCACCGATAGTCATTGCCGCTGCCAGCCGGCTCGCATGCCACTTCTCGATTTCCGAGGTAGCGCGTGAACTCGCGCGCAGGGCGGCCGCGCGCACCTTCGACACCAAACAGCCGCAGCACGTGGCCCGCGATTTCCAACATCCCGGTCGTCTGCACAATCGGAACGCCGCGAATGACGCCCGCGCTCGGCGCCGATGTGATGTCGCCTGCGGCAGGGGCGGAGAGCGCTGCGACGCGCGGTTGCGCCCGCACAGACTTCGCGCGAACGGCGGCGCTTTGCGTGACGAATTCGTTCCAAATACGCGCGGGCAGATCGCCGCCGGTGACGCCTCTTGTCGGAGTATTGTCATCATTGCCGACCCACACGCCGACGACGATATCGTCGGTGAATCCGACGAACCATGCGTCCTTATAGCTCTGGCTGGTCCCCGTCTTTCCCTCGGCCGGGACGTTGATCTTCGCCGCCCGCGCCGTGCCCTCGCGTACGACGCTTGCGAGAACATCATGCATCGCCGCCCGCGCCGCTGGATTGCTCGCCGGCTGCAGCGGCGGTTTCTGTCGGGTGAACAGAACCTGATCGCCATTACGGACGTTGCGAATGGCGTACGACTCGACGCGTTCCGCATTGGCGGCGATGGCGGCAAAGGCGCGCGTCATCTCCAACAAGGTGACTTCGCCTGCACCGAGGGCGAGGCTCGGCACTGCCGGCAGTTCCGATTGGACACCGAGCTTGCGTGCCACATCGATGACGGCGCGAATTCCGATGGCATCGGCAATCTGAACCGCAACGGAGTTGATCGAGTGCGCGAAGGCGGTGCGCAGCGTGACCACACCGTGGAAGCGGCCGCCGTAATTCTCCGGCTCCCACTTGCCGATCTGTACCGGTCGGTCGACCGCCGTCATCTGCGGGTCGAGGCCTTTCTGGAAGGCCGCGAGATAGACAAACACCTTGAAAAGGGAGCCCGGCTGCCGCTTCGCCTGGGTGGCGCGATTGAATTGACTTTCGGTGTAGTCGCGGCCGCCCACCATGGCGAGAATGGCACCGTCCGGAGTCATAGCCACGAGAGCCGCCTGATCGACTCTCTTCGCGCGGTCTTCGGCCTTGAGCCGGCGCGCAATGATGCTTTCGGCGATGCTCTGCAGGTTAAGGTCGAGCGTGGAGCGCAGCGTCAGATCCTTGGACGGCGCGCCGATGAGCTGCTTCACGTCAGAACCGAGCATGTCCACGAAATAATTTGTTCCCGGCGGATTATCTGGCGGCACGCGCAAGGTGGCTGGCTGTTGGCGCGCGGCCTGCGCCTGCTCGCGGGAGATCGCGCCGGTTTCGACCATGGCCTTGAGCACCAGCGCCGCGCGCTGGCGCGCGCTCTCGAGATGGCGCGTGGGAGCAAGCGCCGAAGGCGAGCGCACGAGGCCCGCCAGCATCGCTGCCTCGCTCAGCGATAACTCTTTCGCAGTCTTGCCGAAGTAGCGTTTCGCAGCCGCGTCCACGCCGTAAACGCCGGCGCCGAAATAAGCGGTGTTGAGATAGCGCGAGAGAATCTCCTCTTTTCCGAGATGGCGCTCCATCCAGAGCGCAAGCACCGCCTCCTGGACCTTGCGCTTGATGGTGCGCTCGGGGGAGAGATATGTCATGCGCGCGAGCTGCTGCGTGATCGTGCTTCCGCCTTCGCGCGCGGTTCCCGAAATCACGTTGCGAATCGCCGCGCGCAGCATGGAGGGAAAATAGAACCCGTGGTGTTCGTAAAAGTGCCGGTCCTCGATGGCAACGATTGCGCGCGAGAGATTGGCGGGCACATCTTGCGCGGCGAGCTTGTCGCCCTTGAAGACACCGCGCGTGGCGAAGACTTGGCCATCCGCCGCCTCGACGATAAGCGCGCTTGGCGTGGGCTCGATCACCAGCCCTCCGTCGGAGGGCATGGTGGCAATGCAGTAGGCGACGTAAGCCACGGGAAGGATGACGAGCAAAACAAGCGCGGCGGCGATCGCGTGATTCAGGCGCGGCCGGAACGCTCGTGTGCCCGTCACCTGCGGACGGGGTCGCGCTTCGGGTGTTGGACGAGCGCGCCGGGCGGAAGCGAAAGCGCGAGGTGCAGACAGGTGCTCGCGACCCTTGCGGAGCAGGAGGGACCTCATGGCGTGCGGTCCTAGCGCGGGGGCGGCGGGTCCACCCAGCCGCCGCGACGGCGAAACTGAGGCCCGAAAATTTCAGAACCCGTGCCAGGCGTGGCGCTCTTGAGACTGCGCATCGTGCTGCTTACGCTCGAAGAATCGCCGTCGCCCGTATCGCCGCGCCCGCTCCAGAAGGAGTCACGATAGTGGCGATGGCGCCAGCGAACGCTCTCCACGCCCTGGTTCGACTGCAGAAAAGCGCGCAGCGGCGGCGGGATCAGCGGTGTCGCGCCTGTTTGCGCCGCTGTGCCGCCGAGGAAAATGGCAGCAGCAAAGACGACTTGGCGTGCCGGCATGGACCCCTCGCTGGCGACGAGACCCAATGAAAGAACGCGAAAGCCAGCAATTATGTTCCGCGCCAACCCTGTGCCGCGCGCGCGCCGCGCGCCGCTCACATCTTGGGCGGATGTGCGCGAACGACTGCTTCGTTGACGGCAGTGCCCCAACCCGGACCCGTCGGAAGAACGAACTCGCCGTTCTCGATCACATATGGCTTAGTCAGGAGCTTTGCTTTCCACGGCACCTCATCGACGTCGAATTCCATGATGCGGAAATTGGGAATCGCCGCACAGAAATGCGCGCTCATGATATTTGCGAGAGGCCCGTTGAAATTGTGTGATGCGACATTGACCTCGTAGGCGTCCGCCATGGCGGCCATTCGCGTCGCCTCGACGAGCCCGTTCCACTGTGCGTCGATGATGGCGACGTCGATCGAGTAATTTTCTAGGTACGGCTTGAGGTTGCGACGGCCAAGAATCGTCTCCAGCGAAGCAATCGGCGTCGTGGTCGATTGCCGGATGAGGCTCAGCGCCATCGGCTCGAACAAGTCCATTTCGAGCCACAGCAAGTCGAACGGTTCGACCGCCTTGGCGATGCGGCGCAGCCCCTCGGGTTTGTAGTTGAAGTTGAGGTCGAGCAGGAGCCGCACGCCTTTGCCGGCGCCCTCGCGCAAGGCGGCGAGCTGATCGATCAGCGCGGCCAGCACGTTCTCGGCGAGGTTGAGCTCGGGATGACCGGCACCGGTGCCGATCATGCCGGGGGCAAAGAGACGGCCGCCCTTGTCATCGAACAGCAGCACGTTGGTTTTGAGCGCCTTGAAGCCGCGCTCGCGCGCCTCGCGCGCGGCGGCCTTGAGGTCGTCGAGCGTGCGCACTGCCGGCCGGTCGATCACCTTGCCGTCGAAAAGCTCGGCACAGCGCGCGCGCAGCACGCCGCAGCGCGACCAGTAGACCGGCATGTGGTTGCGCACCGCGCCGCCGAGAAGCTCGTAGACCAGGACACCCAGCGCTTTGCCGCGGATATCGAGGCACGCATTTTCGATTGCCGCGATGGCGTGCGACGTGAGCCCGCCCGCCGTTGAACGGGAGCGGGCGTAGAGCGCCGCGTCAATGCGCCCGATCGCGCACGGGTCTTCACCGATGAGGGCGTTGCCCAGGCCATGGATCAGGGCGGTCATGCCCTTGCGGCGGCTCTCGTTGAACTCGGACCAGCCGGTGAGTCCCTCATCCGTGCTGATCTTCAGAAAGGAATAAGTGTCCCAGCCGCCGTCGGCGTGGAAATCTTCGAGCTTTACGATCTTCATAGCCAGCCTCGCGTTTGGGCGCGGATCGCTCGCGTCAGCGGCGAGCTTGTCCGGCGATCTATCCTCTTCGAAGACAATCACACTCGCGTTTTCGCGCGGGGATCTCGCTGACAAGGCACACAAAATTGTGCCATGGTTTGCGAGGGACACCAACCGCAGCGCGGAGCTCGGTCGGCATGCGATCTCTCCCGGGCATCCTGCATGGAAGCTTGGCGGCGCTGGCGCTGCTGCTGCTCGCGCCTTGCGCGCTCGCCCAGCTCAGCGGCGTCGCCGAGATTGCGAATTACCAAGGTGCCGATCGTGAGCAGCGGCTGATCGAGGGCGCCAAGCGGGAGAAGGAGCTCACCTTTTACTCCTCCATACCGCCGGATGACATTTCCGCTTTGGTTTCGGCCTTCGACAAGAAGTACGGCGTCAAGGTCAAGGTCTGGCGCGCGGATTCCGAAGGGTTTCTGCAACGCATCCTAGGTGAGGCGAGGGCGCGGCGTTTCGAGGTCGACGTCATGGCGGGCTCGAGCTCGGCGCTCGAGCCGCTCTACCGCGAGAACCTGTTGCAGGAGGTGAAATCGCCAAAGCTGGCCGGCATCATCCCGCAAGCCATCGCTCCGCACCGGCAATGGGTCGCGGTCTATCTGAGTACCTTCGTCCAGGCCTACAACACGGAGCTCGTCCGCAAGGATAGCCTACCCAAAACCTACTACGACCTGCTGCGACCGCAGTGGAAGGACAAGCTCGGGATCGAAGCCGAGGATTTCGATTGGTTTGCACAGGTGGTGATGGATATCGGCGAAGCGCAGGGTTTGCGGCTGTTTCGCGACATCGTGGCGTCGAACGGCATTTCCGTGCGCAAGGGACACAGCCTCCTCACCAACCTCGTCGTGGCGGGCGAAGTGCCGCTCGCGCTCACGGCTTATGGGTTTTTGGCCGAGCAGGCGAAGCGGCGGGGCGCGCCGCTGGATTGGTTCGTCATTCCGCCGGCGATCGCCCGACCCACCGCCGAAGGGCTCGCGCGCAACGCACCACACCCGCATGCGGCGGTCCTTTTTTTCGACTTCCTGATCGGCGAGGAGGGCCAGCAGATCCTGGCCAGCCGCCAGTTCGTCCCCGTGAGCCGGACCATCGAGACGCCCCTGAACAAGGGTCCGCTTCAAATCATCGACTCGGCAGCGATCCTGGACCAAGCGCGCAAATGGCAGGATCTCTACCAGAAGACCATCATTTCCCCGTCCCGCTGAGAGTGCGTTCACAGTAGTGGTGTATTGTTGAGTGATTAACTGTGGCCCTGACGGTGTAGGTGGGACTTGGGTTCAATCATGCGCTACATCGATGCGTTCAATCATTTCTTTCCCAAGCGCATCTACGACTTGATGCTGCAGTCGCCCGCGGGACAGAAGGATCTCGGCAAACGCATGCAGGGGATTCCGGCGCTCTACGACATCGACGAGCGGCTGCGCGTGGTCGATTCGTTTCCTGATTACACGCAGGTCATATGTCTCGGCATGCCGGCCATCGACCGGCTCACCGGGCCCGAGCATTCACCGGAATGGGCGCGGATCGGCAACGACGGCCTTGCCGGGCTGGTCGCCAAACATCCCGATCGCTTCGTCGGTTATGCTGCCTCTTTGCCCATGAATGCGCCCGAGGCGGCGGCCAAGGAGGCCGAGCGCGTGTTGGCGGACGGCGCCAACGCTATCCAGCTGCACACCAACGTCGACGGCGCCCCCATCGACCAGGAGCAGTTCCTCCCGATCTATGAGATCATCGAGAAATCCGGCAAGCCAATCCTGCTGCATCCGATCCGCACGCGCGAGATGGCGGACTACCGCACCGAGACCGTCTCCAAATACGAAATCTGCAGCGTCATTGGCTGGCCGTTTGAGACCGGCGCTGCACTCGCGCGTCTCGTCTTTTCCGGCATCATGGATCGATTCCCGAACCTGAAAGTCATCTCGCACCATCTGGGCGGCATCATCCCCTATTTCGAGGGCCGCGTCGCGCATAGCTGGGATCAGCTGGGCGTGCGCACGTCGGACGAGGATTATTCGCTCATCCTGAAGCGGCTGAAAAAGCGGCCATTCGATTATTTCAAGGACTTCTACGGCGACACCGCGCTTGCCGGCGCACGCGCGCCGACGCTTTGCGGGTTGTCCTTCTTCGGGGCCGATCACGTGCTGTTCGCCTCCGATTGTCCCTTCGATAAGGAGAAGGGAAGGGGCTACATCCGCGCCACGATCGCGGTCATCGAGTCGCTCGAGCTGCCCAGAGCCGACATGGAAAAGATCTGCCATCGCAATGCCGAAGCCATGTTCGGGCTGCGGAAGAGCCGAGCGAAGCACCATTGAATGCGGCGGTGCGCGCGATTAGCCTTGCACCGGGAGGAAGCATGTTTGCGCGCTCGAGTGCGGCGACAGTAGTCGCCGCGGCATTGGCGGTCATCCCTGCGCATGCGGATGCGCTCGCCGACTTCTACAAGGGCCGGCAGATAAACCTGATCGTCGGCTATGGCCCGGGTGGCGGCTACGATATCCATGCGCGGCTGCTTGCGCGCCACTTCGGCAAGTTTATTCCCGGACATCCAACCGTGGTCGTGCAGAATATGCCGGGTGCCGGCAGCCTGCGCGCGGTCAACTATCTCTACAACGTCGCGCCGAAGGACGGCGCCACCATCGGCACGTTCGCGCGCAACATGCCGCTCCTCGGTCTCCTCGGCGGCAATTCCAACGTGCAGTTTGACCCGCGCCGGCTTACGTGGCTCGGCTCCACATCGAGCTTCGCCAACGACGCCTATATTTTGCTCGTGCGCAAGGACGCGCCGGTGAAATCGATCGAGGAGGCGCGCCGTTCCGACTTTCCGGCGCTCGTGCTCGGCGCCACGGCCGAAGGAGCGACCGGCAACGACGTGCCGATCATACTGCGCGATACGATCGGACTGCACGTCAAGCAGGTAGTAGGCTATCCCGACACCGCCTCGATTTTTCTCGCCATGGAGCGCGGCGAGATCCACGGACGCACGGTCGATTTGTCGACGGTAAAGTCGATCAAGCCCGAGTGGCTCAAGCCCGACAGCGACTTTCGCGTGCTCGTTCAGTTCGCGCGCACAACCCGACATCCGGATTTTCCGGACGTGCCGACGGCGCGCGAGCTGGCAAAGAATGAGGCGGCGCGGGCGTTGATCGAGCTTGCGGAGCTGCCTTACGCATTGTCGCGGCCGTTTGCGGCTCCGCCACATTTATCGGCCGCGCGCGCCAAAGCGCTGCAGCGCGCGTTCCTGGCGGTGCACGGCGATCTGGAATATCTGGAGGATGCCGCCAAGCTCAGCCTCGACGTGAGTCCGATTGGGGCGGACGAGATCCTGCGCGCGATCGACCGCATCGCGGTGGCGCCGCCGGAGCTCCTGGACTATGTCCGCAGGCTGTTGGCGGAGACGAGAGGCGGCGGTCAAGCGCAATAAAGTATCACGGGGCAAGCGCCCGAAAACCATGCACGACACTCCTGATCAAGTGCATTGGCACGAGCCGAAAGCCGGCGAGAACGCGGGATATGGCAAGTTCAAGCGCGCGCCGATGCCGTACGACCGGTTCATGCAGGCCGAGGGCGTGCCGGTCTATCGCGGCATCGGCGTGCGCCGCGTGCAGGACCTGCCGCTTGCGCCTTGGCAGCGACTCGGCGGTCGCGGCTCCTATATTCAGCTCTACGGCACCGAAGGCTTATGGGGCCTTTACCTCATCGAAATCCCGTCCGCCGGCGCGCTCAACATGGAGCGGCACCTCTATGAAAAAGTCGTGCTGGTGGTGGAAGGCCGCGGCACGACGGAAGTCTGGCAGGAAGGGCAGGCCAAGCGGCACGCATTCGAGTGGCAGAAGGGATCGCTGTTTTCCATCCCGCTCAACGCCTATCACCGGATCATCAATGCGGCGAGCGCGCCCGCGCTTCTGTTGTGCGGCACCTCGGCGCCCAACGTCATGAACGTCATCGACAATACGAACTTCATCTTCAATTGCCCGTACACGTTTAGTGAACGCTTCTCCGGAGCGGAGGATTATTTCAAGCCGAGGGACGATATCGAGCCGGATCCCATCCGCGGGCTCGCCATGCGGCGAACCAATCTGGTTCCCGACATCGTCAATACCGAACTGCCGCTCGACAACCGCCGCTCGCCCGGCTACCGCCGGGTCGAGCCGTTCATGGCCGGCAATCGCTTCTATCTGTGGATCGGGCAGCACGAGACCGGCCGTTATTCCAAAGCGCACAAGCACGCCTCTGCCGCGGTGCTCATCTGCATCAAGGGCAAGGGCTACACTTATACGTGGCCGGAAATCCTCGGCACCACGCCCTGGCGGGAGGGCAAGGCAGACAAGGTGCTGCGCCAGGATTACGAGCCCGTTGGCCTCGTATCCGCCGCGCCCATGAGCGGCGACTGGTTCCATCAGCATTTCGGCATCGGCAGGGAAGGGCTGCGCATCACCGCCTGGCACGGACCCAACAACCAGCGCTCGCGCAAGGCGGGCCGCCCCGGCGAGCAGCTCATGGATTATGGCGCCATCGATCTGAGCAAAGGGGGCAGCGCCATTCCTTATCATCAGGAGGATCCCGCCATTCGCCGGGAGTTTGAGGCGGCGCTCGCGCGCGAGAGGATTGTGAGCCGGATGAATCCGGAATTTTACCAGCGCCCTCCCGCGGAAGGAGAAGCGGTGATGGGAGATGTGATGTAATGGATCGGCCGTCGTTCTCCAGTCGTCCTGCGCGGGCAGAAGCGCGTCGATAAGGGCGTTCACGCCCGTCTTCGACGGGCTATGGACGCGCGTAAACGCGCTTATGACCCGCGCATCCATCTTCTTCGTAAGAAGGATGGATTGCCGGGTCTAAGTCCGGCAATGACGGCGGAAGAGTCAGCGCCCAACGAGCGTTGGCGTGAACCTCGTGCGCGAATCGAGAAGGAGCGGGGAGGAAGCATGAAGCGAAGCACCGAGCGAATTCTCACCACCCACGTCGGCAGCCTGCCGCGGCCCGCCGATCTGCTCGACGTCGTCCAGGCCAGGGAGCAGGGCAAGCGCGTCGATGAAAAAGCGCACGCCGCGCGGCTACGCGCGGCCGTCGCCGACATCGTCCGCAAACAGATCGAGCTCGGCATCGACATCGTCGATGACGGCGAGTTCGGCAAGCCTAGCTTCGTCTCCTACGTCAACGAACGTCTCGGCGGTTTCGAGGTCGATACCGAGATGCCGCGACCAAGCCCGTGGGCAGGCTCGCGCGAAGCCAAGTCCTTTCCGGAGTTCTATGGCCAGGGTCAGCTCGCCGCGCGGCCGAACCACATGGTTTGCACCGCGCCCATCACCTATCGCGGCCTGGCACAACTAAAGATCGACATCGACAACCTCAAGGCGGCGCTCGACGGCGCCAAGCCCGAGGAAGCCTTCATGCCCGCGATCTCGCCGGCGAGCGTGGCGGATTGGCAACGCAACGCCTACTACAAGAGCGACGAAGAATACCTATTCGCCATCGCCGACGCGCTGCGCGAGGAGTACGAGGCGATCGTCAACGCGGGACTTCTGCTACAGGTCGACGACCCGCACCTCGTCACCTACTGGATCAAGGAACCCGATCTCACGCTAGAGCAGTTCCGCAAATGGGCCCAGCTGCGCGTCGAGGCGCTCAACCACGCGCTGCGCAACATTGCGCCGGAGAAAGTTCGGCATCACACCTGTTACGGCATCAATATGGGGCCGCGCGTGCACGATCTGGAGCTCAAGCACGTCATCGACCTCATCCTGAACATCCGCGCCGGTGCTTATTCCTTCGAGGCCGCGAACCCGCGCCACGAGCACGAATGGAAAGTGTGGGAGAGCGCGAAGCTTCCCGCGGGCAAGGCGCTCATTCCCGGTGTGATCAGCCACTCGACGGTTCTGGTCGAGCATCCGGAGCTCGTGGCCGAGCGCATCTGCCGCTACGCCAAGCTTGTCGGGCGTGAGAACGTCATCGCCGGCTCCGACTGCGGCTTTGCCACCTTCGCCGGGTCGAAGGAGGTGCACCCGAGCATCGTCTGGGCGAAGTTCAAATCACTTACCGAGGGCGCAAGACTCGCAAGCCGACAGTTGTGGAACGGGCGCTGAGCTTGGCGAGCGGGCGCATCAGAGCGTGATATCTGCAACCTGTTGCAGCGCGTGCGGCCGTGCGCGTGTCGTGTATAGCCCTGCGAGCGCCTCGGCGAGGCGTTGGCCGGTGAGGTCCAGGCTGATGGGCTCCAGCGCCGCGCTGCGTTCGGTCACAAATCCGATGAGGTCAGCGCCCGCATAGCCCGCCGCACGCAGCGCGGCGACGCATCGCTCCGCCTCCGCGAGCGGTACCGCCGCAAGCAGTCCGCCTGAGGTTTGCGGGTCGAACAGCAGGGGATAGAGCGGATGCTGCCCTGCCGCGGCGAGGTCGCGGATGGCGCGGCGCAGGCGCACATTCTGCGGCTGCAGCGACGAGAAGATGCCGAGCGCCACCGTCTCTCGCGCGCCGTCGAGCAGCGGCACGCGATCGATGTCGAGCGTCGCGTCGACATTGGAAGCGCGCACCATCTCGATGAGATGGCCGATGAGACCAAACCCGGTGACGTCGGTCGCGGCATGGACGCCGTAACGGCGAAAAATCTCGACGGCTT
>Ga0209156_10003480_pt1 | contig 11845 bp, 13 predicted proteins | sample GraSoiAngelo_124_FD_185881 | JGI IMG/M metagenome (GOLD analysis project Ga0209156, IMG submission 185881) | Grasslands soil microbial communities from the Angelo Coastal Reserve, California, USA - 14_0927_05_20cm (SPAdes) (version 2) | ecosystem: Environmental > Terrestrial > Soil > Grasslands...
AGAGACGCCATAGGTATAGCGGGCAATATACTGCCCGGTGGTGTAGCGATCCGGATCCTGCGGAAAGACGCCAGAAGCAGGGTCGATACCCACCGACAACCCGGTGCCGCGATTTTCATGTGCGTAATCGTAGGACGCTACGAGGTCCAGTCCGCTGCGTTCACCCAGCAGCAGGTACGCGCCCGCCTGCAACGCATGATCGGCATAGTCGTCGTTACTAGATTTGTCGTACCAGCCATAGTTGCCCTGGTACCCGAATTCCAGGCGGCTGCGAGCCGGTTCGAACCGCATCAATAAGCTGGGCGCAAGCTTCCAGATCTGCGAAGACTGCACATCTGTCCGGCTCTCAAAAATGTTGCTGTCATGAAGGGCTTCGATGCCGAGCGATGACTCGAGCGTGAACGCCCCCCGCACCAGGGTTGGTCTCTGCCCCGGTTCCGGGTCCGGTGTGTACGCCAGTGCCGGCGCTACAAACCACACGCCCAGGACAATGCAGAGTCTCCAGCGGAATGGGCGCGGCACTGTGCGACCGATCAAGTTCTAAATTATGGATATTATTCAATAACTTGCGAAACTGGCTCGGATTCTGCGTGAGTCCAGCCCGCAAGCATTAATAAGTGTCGCACCTTTTGTGAGGTGTTTCAATGCCTTGCGAGGCACTGTTTTCCCCAACTGGAATCAATGGTGCTCGATGGTGCTCGCGCTGACGAGAAAGCTCCTGCCCTCGTCGCTGTACGAACGGCTCGCTTTTTCGCCTGGCTCGAGGCTCGCTCTGGAGCCTATTCGGTTCGGCGTCGGCGCGTGTTCTCGTATTGGTGGCAATGATCCTGGTCGCCCGCATTTTGGGGCAGGTCTCTTTCGGCGAATTGGGTCTCATCCAGTCGACGCTCGGCATGGCCGGATTGATGGCCGGAGTGGGCCTTGGCGAGACTGCGACGCGATTTGTGGCCAAGTACGCGACCAGCGATCCGCTTCGGGCCGGTCGCGTGATCGCGCTGGTCACGTCAGTCTCCGTCGGCACCGTGCTACTGGCTACCGTTCTGTTGATTTCGGTGTCGGGAGTCATCGCCGGCGCAATGCTCCATGCACCACAACTGCAATGCGCCTTCGTGTGGGGATCGGTGCTCATGGCAGCTACGGCGTTTCGAGGGATTCAGAGCGGAGTCTTCGCGGGCCTGGAAAAGTTCTATGCTCTCGCCAAATTGAACATCCTCGATGGCGTCGTGTCGCTCATAGCCATGGTGTTTCTGGCGCGACTCATGGATGTCGAAGGAGCCGTGCTTGGCTTGGCATTAGGCGCCATCATGGCACGGCCCCATGATGTTCATCCCGATGATTCGTGAGCATCCGGTGCTCGTGCAGGAATGGGAGGCGGGTAGAAAAGAACGCTTTCGCGCGGTGACGCTCTGGATGTTCGGCCTGCTGCTCGCCTTATCCTTGCCCCCCGCTGTCGTAGCCGCATTTCTGAGCGCATGGATCATGAGCCTCTACGGACACGGGTTCCGCCCGCGTTCTCGGCGACAGGAGCGTACTGCCACGACGATCTAGAGGCACTGAAAGCTGGAATCGAACTATACTGTTTGGACCCATCCCAAGATCAATTCAGAACATCGTGCCGATTTCTAGTATCGCAACCAGAGACTTGGTGACTCCCCAGAGGGGGGCGCTGCCACACGTAACCGTCGCCATGCTTGGCGCCCGCGGGCATTATGCGGTGCCCCGTCTGTTATTTGAGGCAGGCTTGCTGGAGCGTTTCTTCACCGATAGCTACATTGGCAACAAACCGTGGCTTGAATCGATATTACGCAGTGTGCCGCAGCGCCGGGCACCGCGTGGATTGCTACGGTGGCTAGGGCGCAAGGATGCGGTCTTGCCGGCAAACAAGGTTTCGAGCTTCGAAGCACTCGGCCTTTGGTACGTGTGGGCGCGCAGGCGGGCCAAGACGCATATCGCCATTGAAGCTGTCTTTCGCAAGGGAGCCCGACGGTTCAATGCAGCGATCTTGCGCACCGGATTGGGTGAGGCGCCAATCGTCTGGGGATTCAACGGCGCATCGCTTGAACTGTTTCGGGCCGCCCGGGCGCAGGGGCGGCATTGCATTCTCGAACAGACGATCTTGCCCCCCGAGTTGGAATTCAAGTTGATGCGCGAAGAACTTGCGCGATGGCCCGGCTGGCAGCCCGGTCTCAATATCCCTGACTTCGACAACTCGGCCGTTGACCGCGCCGAACAGGAGTGGGTGCTGGCGGATCGCATCGTAACAGGCTCCGACTTCGTCCGTCAGGGACTGGAACGGTGCGGAGTGCCGCAAGGCAAGATCCGCGTCGTACCATACGGCGTCGACGCGAATCGTTTCTCGCCAACGGCGATACGCCAACGTGACCGAAGTGCGCCCTTGCGTGTCCTGTTCGTCGGCGCGATCGGACTGCGCAAGGGCGTTCCGGACCTTCTGGACGCGCTTGCCCAGCTTGGACCTGCCAGGGTGGAGGCCCGGTTTGCTGGCGAGGTGGAGCTCGATCACCAGCGACTGGATCCCTTCGCACGTGTGGCGACATTTCTCGGCCCGGTGCCTCGTGTGCAGATGCCGGAAATTTACCGCTGGGCAGATGTGTTCGTGCTGCCATCCATTGTCGAGGGATCCGCCACGGTGACCTACGAGGCCTTGCTGTCGGGACTGCCGGTCGTGGCGACGCTGAATGCCGGGTCCATCGTGCAGAGCGGCGTGGACGGCTTCATTGTTCCAATTCGCGACCCTGGCGCGCTAGCCGAGACTATCGGACGTTACGCTTCGGATCGGAAATTGCTTGCCCAGCATCAGGCGGCAACCCTGCAACGCCGGGAACGCGCGGGCCTTGATCGTTATAAGGCGGATCTCGTCAGCGTGATTCGGGAGATCTCCACGAGCGTAGGGTGTCGAAAGCATATTTCGGCGAGTTTCGATGACGGAGAAGACCATCGCACAGCTTAAGAGCGGCCTCGCCTTTCACACGGTCCCCACGATGGCCTACGCCGCCAACAGTGCCTGGCAGCAATTGGTCATTCTCACGCACAAACCTGCTGACGAACTCTCAGATCGAGACCGGCGCTCAACGTCGCGGTCGATCCTGCAAGTACACCACGTTGCCCGTGTTACAAACGATCCAGACACTGCGCTTCACGCTTTTCCATCGCGCCGCAGCACTGGTGCGCCCCGGGGGCCGATCGTTACTGCGACTCGCAAGCAACCCCGCCGCGCAGCGGCTTTGTAGTCGCATCGAACAGGCCTTGCCCTGCGCCGCATGAGTTTTTGTCAGATCAGGGCTAGTTACTTGAAAGAGCGGTTTCACTCTTGAATCAGCCAGTTGCCGTGCTGTTTGAACGCTTCGGGCCTTATCACCGAGCAAGGCTTGTAGCGACAATGAAAAGGATGACTGTGGCCGCTATCGAAATTACCGCTCAGGATCACACCTACGCCTGGGTGCCGGATGGGCGAAATGTCCCGTTCGAGACGAAGACTCTGTTTCCCGATAGCGCTGCGGTGCCGTCAATAAAATTGCTGGTTGAGGCTATTTGGAACGAATTGGACCGCGTTCGACCGATGGCGGTTGCGATTCCGGGATGGTCGGCTCCCTACGCGCTTGCTGCGCTTAGTTGGTGTGGTAGCCGAGAAGTGCCGGCGGTGATGATGTCAGAAAGCACGGCTGACGATGCCGGCCGGCGTTGGTGGCGCGAGAAGATCAAAGGCAGGCTCCTGAGACTGTGCTGTGCGGCGCTAGTGGGAGGGGAAACGCACCGGTTCTATGCCAAGCAACTTGGCATGAGATACGAGTGCATTTTCACTGGATATGACGTGGTGGATAACGATTACTTCGTGCGCGGCACCGACGCCGTGAGAGGAGATGAATCAGTTCAGCGGGTTCAGCATTCGCTGCCGGCGCGCTACTTTCTCGCATCGTGCCGTTTTGTGGAGAAGAAAAACCTCTTCCGTCTTCTTGAGGCATTTGCGCGGTATCGGCAAGTATCGCGACAAGAGGCTTGGGAACTAGTGTTACTAGGCGACGGTGAGCTTCGTAGTGCGGTAGAGCAGCGCATTAGAATTTTGGGTTTGAGCGATTGGGTGAGTCTCCCGGGCTTCAAGCAGTACGATGCTCTTCCCGTTTATTACGGCCTCGCAGGTGCATTTATCCATGCAAGTACGGTCGAGCAATGGGGACTTGTGGTAAACGAGGCGATGGCAGCCGGCCTTCCGGTTATCGTGTCGAAGCGATGCGGATGCGTGTCCGAACTGGTGGAACCCGGACGCAATGGTTTCTCCTTTGATCCTTACGATGTAGCGGCGCTTGCATGGCACATGGAATACATTGCCTCGGGCAAGTGCGATCGGCGGGCCATGGGCGCGGCGAGCCGCGAGATAATCGCTCGCTGGAGCCCTATGACCTTCGCAGAGAACCTTACCAAGGCAGTGTACGCGGCTTGTGCCGCACCCCCATCGAAGACTGGGTTGCTTGACAGGGGGCTAATCGCGGCCCTCATTCGCCGATGAGAGTTGAGCAACCCAACACGCTGAGGTCGCGTCGAGATTGCGAAAGGCCAGACCTAGTATGTGGATTCGAGGCATCAAGCAGTGGAATCCACATGAAAGCAAGCTGACTCGGAAAACGATTCTATGGTGATCTTTCTTCTTGGCGTTCTGGCACTCGAATGCCTTGTGATGCTCGGCTGGGGGGTGCTACGGCGGGCGAGGATGATTCAGTTTCCTTTCTTAGCCAGCGCAGTTTTCCTCGGGTGGGTGTTGCCGCAACTGATCGGCCTAAGAAATCATCGGTTCCTGCCTACCGGCGGTTTGGAGAAGACCATTCTCATGGCGATTCTGTGCTTAGCGGCAGCATGGTGGGGCTATAGGCGTAATAGGCGCCCAGCTAGGCTTTTCCGGTGGCATCTCAGTCCTAGTCGCTTGCTTTGGGGCAGCACGGTCACATCATTAGTTGGGGCGTTTTTCTTCTACCAGATGAGTCAGATCGCGCCGGAAGCGGGAACGCAGTGGTCCGGGATCATTACCATATATGCCTTCTTTGCCAGTTCACTCGCCGCTGGTACAGCAATTGTTCTGATTCTGTTCTTGCATAGGCCAAGCTGGACTACTGCGTTGCTTCTTGGTTTTGACCTCATGTTTTATCTGCACCGCATAATCATGAGTGGTCGCCGCACTGCTATGGTCGAGCTGGGACTGATGCTGCTCATGGCGTTATGGTTTCGGCGTCGCTGGTTACCGCCGCGATGGGCAATGGTCGCAGCGCTATTCCTCGGTACCTTGGTCATCAACAGTATCGGGGACTATCGAACTACAGTGATCCGAGCAGATCAACCGGGTTGGAGCGGGGCTGGGATTGGCGACATTATGGCGATTGACTATTTTGGGAACCTTCGTAACTTGATCAGCGGTCGGGCCGGTAGTCCAGAACTCACGAACGCTGTGATGAATATCGAAGGGGTCGATCGCCAAATGAAGTTTGACTTTGGATTTTCTTATTGGAACGCGTTGATCCAAAGATACGTTCCGGGGCAATTCATCGGAGCAGATAGAAAGCAAGCCTTAATGATTGATTTTGCCGGTATTGATCCGGTATCAACTAGCGCCGTTACAGAGTTTGGGTTCATTCCTGTGACCGGTAGCACTCCTACTGGTCTTTCGGACTCGTTCCAATCGTTCTGGTATTTCGGAGCAATGATTTTTTACATCATTGGCCTTGTCATGAGTCGCTGGTATCGAGCAGCAATTAGGGGAAATGTGATAGCGCAAATAACTGTGCTGCTGATAGTGACACCGTCTCTTCACGCGATCACTCATTCGACACACTGGTTCTTCGTCTATTTCGTCCAGCTGGCAGCATTTCTATTGCCGGTGGTTTTTCTGGCGCGTATCAGGAAGCCGCTAAAACCGACGAGTGATACGCCTAGAGTCGCGTTAGCGTATCGTCGGTTCCCCGGGCAAGCCTGACTTCAGTCCCTACGCCGAAAGTGCCACGGCCCGAACAATTCCGGCCACTTTGGTGCAGATGAAAAGATGAAAATTGGTTTATTGGCAACATCGATTTCTCGGCAGGCCGGTGGCTTGTTGTGGACTGTTAGATCATTGGCGCAAGGCCTGTCCGCTGGAGGTTGTCGGATTAGTGTTTTTGCGGGGGAAGATAACGACACTAAGACTGATCTAAGACATTGGCGAGCTCTCGACGTTACGACAGTGCCTCGGCGTGGCCCAGCGTTTTTTGGCTACATGCCGGACCTATATTCGGAGCTGTGCGCCGCACAGTTGGACTTGCTTCATACACAAGGCCTATGGATGTACCCAACCATTGCGGCCCTACAATTGCACAAGAAACAGAAGAGACCTTTGGTCATTTCGCCGCAGGGAATGCTCGATGGTTGGGCTTTGCGCAATTCTGCTTGGAAGAAACGGCTCGCGGGATTGTGCTATGAAAATGCACATCTCCGTGCTGCAGCCTGCCTGCATGCGCTCTGTCCCTCTGAGTACGAGTCAATACGCGCTTATGGGTTGCGGAATCCGATAGCTATCATTCCCAATGCGGTCGATTTACCGGAGGAGGGCCACGAGCCGAGTGACCCAAACTGGGCAGATTTGGTACCGAGTGACGCGCAGGTGCTACTGTTCCTGGGACGGATTCATCCCAAGAAAGGGTTGTGCAACCTGGTGCGCGCTTGGGCTGAGGTTAGGCGGGAATGGCCAACGGCCGCTGAACGCTGGCAGTTGATCATTGCCGGTTGGGAACAGGGTGGGCACCAGCAAAAATTGGAGCAGCTATCCGCTATCTTAGGACTTCACGAGAGCGTCCATTTCGTTGGGCCACAGTTTGACGAACGGAAAGCTGCGAGCCTGCATAGAGCCGATGCATTTATTCTACCCTCATTCAGCGAAGGTCTACCCATCGCAGTACTTGAAGCCTGGTCTTACCGCCTACCGGTGCTGCAAACACCGCAATGCAACCTGGCGGAAGGCTTCGCAGGCAAGGCTGCGATAGAGATGGCGCCGGAAGCCGCATCCATCGCGGCGGCGCTGAAAAAGTTGTTCGACATGCCAGAGCTTGAGAGGCGAGCCATGGGAGAAAAAGGACGCCGGCTCGTAGAAGAACAGTTCACCTGGCCTGTGGTCGCAGCTAGCATGCGGTCAGTCTACGAATGGGTCCTCTGTCGCGGCCCAATGCCCACGTGCGTAGCCTCCAATTGATCCTTGTTACAGATGCTTACGGTAGCAATCGATACTGGGTTGGCAGCAGCCGCTACGGCAGATCCGGGCGATATTTCGTCGCATCCTGTTAACGGCGCACCGTAGCGAGTACGAGAGCTGGAGCACAAGGAAATGGCCGAACAGAAGCGCCGTCTCACACAGATCGCACCTCTGTCACTAAGAAGCAAGTTGGGACGAACACTTTGGCATGTTGTTTGGCTGCTGCTTTACCGTCCCACACCTCGCGTGTGCCACGCTTGGCGGTGTCTGTTGTTGCGAGCGTTCGGTGCCAAGGTCGGTAACGCCGTCCATCCGTATCCTAGCGCTCGTGTCTGGGCACCCTGGAACTTGGAGATGGGTGCTCATAGTTGTCTGAGCGAGTACGTGGACTGTTATTGTGTGGCGAAGATCGTGATAGGGGCGCATGCAATAGTCAGTCAATACAGTTTCCTTTGTACCGCTAGCCACGACTATAGAGATCCGGCAATGCCGCTTGTCACTGCGCCTATCACGATTGGTGAGCACGCGTGGATTACGGCCGATGTGTTTGTTGCGCCCGGCGTTAGTATCGGGGACGGCGCTGTCATAAGTGCGCGCTCGAGCGTCTTTTCCGACATTGACTCCTGGACGGTGGCGGCAGGAAATCCCGCGAAACCGGTCAAGAAGCGCGAACTGCTGCCCAGGGAGCCGCGGCCTGATGCCTGACCCCGACATAGCCGGCTACCGCTACACCCAGAGTGGTCTGAACGAATCCCATGGATACCTGCTGCCCGCGGTATTTCGCGTGCTGGATGAACTCAACCTCCCTGCCCGCGAGCAGCGATTATTCGAGCTCGGCACTGGCGACGGCAGCGTCGCCTACGAATTGACCCGGTGCGGTTGGGACGTGACGGGTGTAGATCCTTCGGCGGAGGGTATTGAGCAGGCACAGATTGCTCATCCAGAGTTGAAGCTCACGCGAGGTTCCGCGTACGATGACTTGGCTACTGAGTATGGTCAGTTTCCGGTCGTGCTGAGCTTGGAGGTAGTCGAACATGTGTATGCGCCGCGCCAATATGTACGCACAGTTTTCGACCTGCTTGCTACGGGCGGAACCGCCATCATCTCAACTCCCTTTCACGGTTACTGGAAGAACCTTGCTCTTGCCCTGACCGGCAGCATGGATGATCACTTTACTGCGTTGTGGGATCACGGCCACATTAAATTCTGGTCGAAACGCACTCTGTCGATGTTGCTGGAAGAAGCTGGTTTCGTGAGCGTTCGCTTTGAATTGGCCGGACGTATACGCCCGTTGGCTAAATCGATGATCGCTATTGCGCGCAAGCAGTGAAACTCGTTGCAATCATTTTACGCTGGACGAGTCGGAGCATCTGCCGCGTTGCCTCACAAGCTTGAACCGTGTCGGGTCGGACGAATTGACCTCATTGAGGCGTTTGTTCGGCTTATGGGTACGCCCGAGTCCTTTGTTGGTCCTATTAACCTAGGGAACTCAAGCGAATTCACTATCCGGGAATTGGCGGAACTTGTCATTGAATTAACGAACTCAGGTTCGAAATTCGTCTACGAGCCTTTGCCGCCGGACGACCCGCAACAGCGGAAACCTGATATCAGCCTGGCGAAATCAGAACTGAATTGGACACCTGTCACACCCCTGAGAGATGGCTTGGTGAGAATCATCGCCTATTTTGACCAGCTGATATCGAAGGGCGTGAGCGAGTCCCAATAGGCGATGCGTACAGATCAGCAACTTCCAATCACCGTACTTGTTGCGGTAAAAAATGAGGAAGCAAATTTGCCCAAATGTTTGGCGTCGTTATCGCGGGCTGAGCGAATCATTCTGCTCGATTCGCAGAGCCAGGACGCGACTAACGAAATAGCGACATCACTCGGCGCGGAGATAGTCCAATTTCACTATAGCGGTGGCTATCCCAAAAAACGCCAGTGGGGCCTTAATGAACTCGACATAAGTACAGAGTGGGTACTGTTGCTGGATGCGGATGAAGTAGTGCCCCAGGTACTCTGGGATGAGATCGGGCGTGCGATATCGGAGCCAGGCGGTCCAGAGGCGTTTCTAATTACGAAGGCATTTCATTTCCTAGGTCGGCGCTTTCGTTTCGGCGGTTTTTCTCATTCTGCCGTATTGTTGTTCCGTAAAGGTAGGGCTGAATTCGAAGAGCTGGAGAGTAGCATTGCTACCACGCATGATATGGAAGTTCACGAACGCGTGATAGTCGACGGCACGGTGGGTGTGATTTCCACACCGCTGATACACGAAGATTTCAAGGGGCTCACGGCATACATCGATCGCCACAACCAATACTCATCTTGGGAAGCGGGCGTTCGGGCTCGTGGTTTCCGTGCTCGACGCTACGGTAAGAAAACAGTAACCCCACGCTTGTTTGGCAATACTCAGGAGAGGCGACGGTTTCTAAAGATCATCGCAGTCCGAATGCCCTTTGAGCCTACCTTTTGGTTTCTGTATCACTATGTATTTCGTCTGGGATTTCTGGAAGGCCGACGGGGCCTGATTGCGGCGCAAATTCGGGCGAGTTACATAAGCCAGGCAAGGGCAAAGTTATTTGAGCTGGAATACGTGCGAAATTCAAAGACCAAGTGATCACCGAGGGATGTAGTGCATATACGATCAACGCGATCCGCGCGGTTGAGTCTCTCTGCTACCCCCGCCCCATCAATACGTAGCGGAAAGTTCACCTTAATCGCCTTCTGTTGGAATTTCGCGGAGATCGGCGCGATGCAAAACCACATTGCAAAGAGCCTGTTGAACGAAGAAATGTACGGCTTGAGCGAATAACAATGTCGCCGCTAGGCCAACAGCATGCAAAACAGGAACCAGCCACATAATTCCCGCCAATGTTATCGCACAAAAAAGTCCGTTCGAGACCAAAAGATACCATGCGCGGCCGACCGCGACCATCGACTGGTGGAGCACAAGATTCATCGATTCGAATACTCCCTTGAACACCAAAAGCGCCATCACAATCGAATAACCGTCGAAGCCTTTTCCATAGAGCCGCATCAGCCAAGGCGACGCTATCAAAAATGGTGCGGCAACGGCGAGGGACACGACAGTGACCACAATCAACATACGACTCTTGAGATAAGAGCGTTCCATCGATCTTGTCGTAGATAGTCCGGCCATTGCCGGAGTGAAAGCAGCCAACAATTGAATCGGGAAGAATATTACAATCGTTCGCCATTGATTGGCGGCATTAAATCCACCCAATTCGTTAAATCCACCTGTTTGATGCGCCAGTGCAGCGTACGCTACCGAGTAGAGGGGTACGATAGATAAGGCGGCGAGAGTCGTCGGAAGAGATATTGTCCAGACTGCTTGCCAGTCCATGCTAGTCGCTGAAGCGCTAATATGAATATTGAACTTCCGAAGTAGTATCAGACTTCGGACCGAAAAGGCCATAAGCGTTAACAGGCTCGTACAGATTAGTCCCGACATGGCACCAATCACGCCATAAGAAATCGCAAGTGTTACCGTCATTGGAGTACCGACAAGCGCCGCACCGGTATTCATCACAGCTATGTCGCCAAAGCGTTCGAGGCCAGTCAATACACCTTCAAACAAGTTAGACAGTGCGTTAAGACAAACGACTACTCCCACAAGCATGAGCGAGCCCGCCAGTTGCGGCGCTGCCAGTATCAACGTGGCGAGCGGTTGTAGGAAGAGCCCGAGAACTACAAGACAAATCAGGCCCAGGACTAATGAAAGGCTGACCAACACCCCAAGAATACGACCCAGACGGTGCGTATTCGATAGCTTTAGTTGAGCGACGTATTTGGTTGCGACCTGCCCAGCTCCGAAACTTGTGACGACACCCATCGTCACGACGGTGCTAAGTAAAATTCCCCATTCTCCGAACCCTGCAATGCCAAGCACGCGAGCTAAGGCAATGGCCTGCACGAGACTCGCGGTCTTAAGAACAACTGAACTAAGCAGCGCCCAGAACGCGCCTCGAGCCATTCGCGTGCCGACATTGGATGACGCGAGACGTCGGTAGAGCGATCGTGGAAGTAACGTTTGGGCGAGTGCGTTCAAGGTCATCACGGTTTGCCGTATCTCCAAATGCACGTAATCCTGACGTACTCTCAACTTCGGGCCGCGCGCGATGTGGACGAGCGCGTCGATAACTGCTTGGTCGCAATCGCCGCTTGCGCTGGATCCTGATACCTTGAACGCGACAACACATATGAAAGAGTGTTATCGAATGCCGCCTACTGAGCGAAAAATCTAGCCCCTCGTAACCGCCTCGTTTTTGCGGACCACTTGGAAGTAGCGGGTTAAGGGAGGATTTTGCCATCAAGTACTGCCGGGGTGACACGTCGCCAAGCGATTTATTGGGCCGCTTTCGTTGTAACCAACCAGCCAGTCCGTGGTGATCCAGGGCACCTCGCCCAGGGTTTCGAACACGTAGCAATTGAGCACCTCCTGGCGGTAAGTTCGGTTGAAGCGCTCGACGTAACCGAGCACGTCGAAGGTGCGGAACCGTCGCTCGTACCACGGCGCATCTGCTATGAAGTCGGCCGACCAGATTTAGTTGGCACGAACGGGCAGCGTGAGCGGTGCCTTTACGCGTGCTGGCAGGCGTCGCT
>Ga0209156_10003481_pt1 | contig 11844 bp, 8 predicted proteins | sample GraSoiAngelo_124_FD_185881 | JGI IMG/M metagenome (GOLD analysis project Ga0209156, IMG submission 185881) | Grasslands soil microbial communities from the Angelo Coastal Reserve, California, USA - 14_0927_05_20cm (SPAdes) (version 2) | ecosystem: Environmental > Terrestrial > Soil > Grasslands ...
TGCCGGATGGAACCGGACGCGAGGTGCCCGTCGTGCCGACGTCCATCGAGCGTGAACGCGTTGCCGTTGTCTTGAATCAGTGACGCCGCCGGATGCAGGCGCTGGCAGGCTTCGTGCTGCCGGCGCCTCGAACGTTTACGTATGCCACGTGCTGAGGACAATCGTGGGGAATCTGACGATCGCCCGCCGCCATGTCCGTGGTGCGGCGAAGATCGAATCAGAGAGCTGCAGGTACGGGACGACTCGTCGACGTCGCGCTGCTTCACGTGCGCTGCGTGCCGCCGGACGTTTCTCGTCGAGCTCGTTCTGCTCGGCGACACGCCGCCGCGCGCCCGGAAACGCCGTCACTAATCCCGCAGACACGGACGAGAGGTAACGAGCGATGACTTGGCTGGTCGCAGTTGTCCTGGCCTCCGCCTCCAGCGTCAATCCGCTGGTGCAATTGAGCGGCTCGATCGAAGCGCTCGTGAAGCAGGTGTCGCCCACCGTCGTCCAGGTCGTCGTCACCGCGTACACGACGGTCGATCAGGGCAACCGCGCGCAGGCCGATCTCGTGATGGGTCGGCAGCGGAGCATCGGGTCGGGCGTCATCATCGACGCCGGCGGCTACATCGTCACGAACGGCCACGTCGTCGACGGCGCTCGAGCGATTCAGGTTGTCATCCCCGGCGAAAAGGCGGGCAGGGGACGCACCGTCGACGCGAAAATCGTCGGCATCGCGCGTGAGATCGATCTCGCGCTGCTGAAGGTCGACGTGACCGGACTGCCGGCGCTGCCGTTGGCGGCGCCCGGCAGCGTTCGGCAAGGGGAATTGGTCTTTGCGTTCGGCAGTCCGGAAGGGTTGCGCGATTCGGTGACGATGGGCGTCGTCAGCGCCACCGATCGGCAGCCCGATCCGGATGCGCCGATGGTGTACATCCAGACCGACACGCCAATCAACCACGGCAACAGCGGTGGACCGCTCGTCAACGTAAAGGGCGAGCTCGTCGGCATCAACACGTTCATCCTGTCGAACTCGGGCGGCAGCGAAGGGCTCGGCTTCGCGATTCCGAGCTCGCTGGTGGCGCTGGCATATCCGAAGCTGCGGCAGTTCGGCCATCTGCACCGCGGCGAGATGGGAATGGTGCTGCAAACGCTCACGCCGAAGCTGGCGGCCGGGCTGGCCCTCGCGCGCGATGCCGGCGTCATCGTCGCGGACGTCGTGGCCGGCGGTGCCGCCGAACGCGCGGGAATCCAGATCGGCGACGTGCTCGTCAGCGTCGACGGGCAGCCGATCGACAACGTGCTGCCGCTCGCGATGCGGTTGTTCACCAGCAACGGAGACGAGCGGGGCGAACGCGCGTTCACGACCGACGTCGCCGTTGTCGCACGGACGAACGATCTCGATCGGCTGACCGATCTGCTCGATCCGGAGACGAGCGCCGTACCGGAGCTCGGGATTCTCGGCATCGCCATCACGGAAGAAATCGCGCCGCTGCTGCCGGCGCTGCGCGCGCCGGTGGGCGTCATCGTCGCCGCGCACGCGCCGCAGGGAGGCGCCGCCGACGTCGTGCTGTTGACCGGCGACGTCATTCATTCGGTCAACGGCGTCCGCGTCGCGACGCTCGCGGCGCTTCGTGCGCTCATGGCCGCCGTGCGCGCGCACAATCCGATCGTCCTGCAGATCGAGCGGAACGGACAGCTGCAGTTCCTCACGTTCGATGCGAGCTGATCGCGCATGTCAGCCGGACCGTTGAATGTGTCGTGTGAAAAGAGTGTTGCGCCGGCGGCGGCCCGCCTGCGTGCCGGTCTGACCACGCGATAATGAACATGTGAGTCCGATCATGACGTCACGGCGGGCGCGGTGGTATCGCAGTCTGTATTTCCGGATCGGATTCAGCTTCGTCGTCTTCGTCGTCGGCGTGGTCGTCGCGCAGAGCGCGATCTTCAGCTACGTGCTCGCGCGATCGAATCCGTTCCCGAATCGATCGCCGAACAACCTTGCCGCCATCGTCGCCGCCGACGTCGGCTCGCAGCTCGCCGAAGATCCCGACCTCGACCTCGAGGACTATCTGGCGAAAGAATACGGGCGCATCAGATTTCCCGTCTTCGTCGTGATGAAGGATGGCCGCGCCGCCGCGAACGTCTCCGCGACGAACTTGCCGCCGACGATGAGGCGATCGGTGGACGCGATGCTGTCGGGCGTCGACGTCAGGCGCAGCGGGCGAGAGGCGCTGCTCGAGGGAGGCGCGCCGATCGTCATGGCGCCCATTCAAGTTGCCGGCGAGCTGCGCGGGATGGTGGTCATGCCGCCGCCGAACGGCGCTGCGAGTCCCGTGATCCGAGACGTCAGCCGGTTGTTGTCGTTTCCCGGCAACCTGCTGCTGATCGTCGCGACGATCATGGTGGCAGCCATCGTGTTCGAGCCCGCGCGGCGGCGATTGAAGGCGCTCGAACAGGCGACGGAGCGGCTTGGCGCCGGCGACCTTGCGACGCGCGCGTCCGAACACGGCGGCGACGAGATCGCGCGGGTCGCCGGCGCCTTCAACCGGATGGCTTCGGACCTCGCCGCGCGCGACGACGCGCTGCGGATGTCGGATCGGCTGCGCAGACAGATGCTCGCGGACATTTCCCACGAGTTGAAAACGCCGCTGACGACGATGCGGGGCTACATCGAGACGCTGCGGATGGAAGGGATGTCGACCGATCCCGCCGCGCGTCAGCGCTATCTCGCCACGATCGAGCGCGAAACGCTGCGGCTCGACCGCATCGTCAAGGACCTGCTCGATCTCGCACGCCTGGAGCAGGGAGGCGTCACGCTCGACGTTCGCTTGTTCGCGATCCGCCGCGTCTTCGACCACGTGATCGCGCGCCACGAGTTCGACGCCGAAGCGCGGCGCGTCTCGATCGACGCCGCCGTGACCGACGACGCCGATCAGGTCCTTGGCGATCCGCATCGTATCGAGCAGGTGGTCGAAAACCTGGTCGCCAATGCGCTCCGCCATACGCCGGATCGCGGATCGATCGAGCTGCGCGCCGAGAGCGCGAACGGCGCGATCGTCATCTCAGTCGCCGATTCCGGAACCGGCGTGCCGTCCGAGCAGCTGCCTTACGTGTTCGATCGTTTCTACAAGGTGGATGAAGCGCGGACGAACGGATCCGGCGGCAGCGGCCTCGGGCTGTCGATCGCAAAGGCGATCGTCGAGCGGCACGGCGGCACGATCGGCCTCGCGAGCCAGCCGGGACGCACCGTCTTCACGATCACGCTGCCGCAGACGCTCGACGGCAGCGCCTACTCGACGTCAGCGAACTTGTAGCCGACTCCCCACGCCGTCAGGATCAACTCTGGATCCTGCGCGTCGCGCTCGATCTTCTTTCGCAGTCGGCTGACGACGGTATCGACCGTCCGCTCCGTGACGTACTCGTCGCCGCTCCAAATCTTCGTGAGCAGGGCCATGCGGCTGAAGACGATGCCGGGCCGCGATGCCAGCAGCTGGAGCAGATCGAATTCCTGCCGTGTGAGATCCACGGGGTGGCCGTGCGCGACGACCTGACGCTTGTCGACATCGATCGCGAGATTTCGGAAGGCGAGATGACGAGGCGGTGGCGCCTCGGCGGGCCGATCCGCGCGTGTCGCGCGCCGCAGCAGAGCGCTGACGCGCGCCATCAGCTCGCGCATGCCGAACGGCTTGGTCAGGTAGTCGTCGGCGCCGCTTTCGAGGCCGAGCACTTTGTCCGACTCGGTGTCCCGGGCGGTGAGCATCAGAAGCGGCGTACTGACGTTCGCGCCCTCGGCGCGTGCGGCACGGCAAAGGGTGATGCCGTCGACGCCCGGCAGCATGACGTCGAGCACGATGAGATCGAATGGGCGCGACCGGATGACATCCAGCGCGGCCCGTCCGTCGGCGACTTCCGACACGTTGAAGCCCACGAGCTCCAGGTGCAGGCGCAGCAGCTCGCGGATCGGCGGCTCGTCTTCGACGATCAACACGTGTCGACTCGTCGCCACGTCAGGCGCTCCCGATCAACAGTCCGCTCAGGAACACGAGCCCGCCGCCGAGCGCCACCTGCATGGCGGCCGACACGAACGGCGTGTCCATGAACCGGTGGCGGATGTAGCTGATTGCGGCAAGCTCCGCCGCGACGACGATCGTGGCGACCGTCGTGGCGACGCGAAAGTCGGAGGCGAGATAGGGCAGCGTGTGTCCGAGTCCGCCGGCCGCCGTCATCACCCCGCACACGACGCCGCGAATCCACGGATGGCCGCGGCCGGTCATCGAGCCGTCGTCGGACAGCGCTTCGGCGAATCCCATCGAGATGCCGGCGCCGACCGACGCGGCGACGCCGACGACGAACGCGTCGTGCGTGCTGTGAGTGGCGAACGCGGCAGCGAACAGCGGCGCGAGCGTCGACACCGATCCGTCCATGAGCCCCGCGAGCCCGGGCTGGACGATCTGCAGCACGAACAGCCGTCGTTGGGCGGCGTCCTCCGTTTCGCGCGCCTCCGGCGTCAGGTGCTCGTGCTCGAGCGACGCGGCGAGCGCCGAGTGCTTCCGCTCGGTTGCGGCGAGGTCGCCGAGAAGTCTGCGCGTCGAAGCGTCGCCGACGCGCTCGATCGCGCGCTCGTAGAAGCGGCGCGTCTCGAGCTCCATGATCTCGGCCTGCTTGCGGACGACACTGAGGCCGAGCGGCCGCACGCGCCACACCGGCCGGCGGTGCACGAACCCGTTGACGTCCTGCCGCCGGATGAGCGGGATGTGCTCGCCGAAGCGGCGGCGAAACTGGTCGATCAGGAACGCGCGGTGTTCGGATTCCTCGTGCTGCATCTCGTCGAACATCGCCGCCGTCGACGGATACGACTCGCGCAGGCCGTCGGCGAAATCGCCGTAGATGCGGCCGTCCTCTTCCTCCAGCGAGATCGCGAGCGCGAGAATCTCGGCCTCTGTCAGGTCGCGGAAGTTTTTCGCCATGTGCGTTAATGGTACGCTCGCGCAGTGCCGAACCCGGATGCAATCGTCATCGGGTCGGGCCCCAACGGCCTCGCCGCGGCGATTGCGGTGGCGCAAGCGGGGCGGCGCGTCGTGGTCTACGAGGCGGCGCCGACAATCGGCGGCGGCGCGCGGTCGGAGGAGCTGACGCGGCCGGGATTCGTGCACGACGTCTGTTCCGCGATTCACCCCTTCGCGGTCGCGTCGCCGTTCTTCCGCACCCTTCCACTCGCCGAACACGGCCTCGCGTGGATCGAGCCGCAGATCATGCTCGCGCATCCGTTCGACGATGGCGCGGCCGCCGTGGTCGAGCGCTCGGCGGATCGCACGGCCGACGCGCTCGGCGCCGACGCTGCCGCGTATCGCGCGCTCGTCGGACGCGTCGCCGACGACTGGCCTCGTCTCGAACGCGCCGTGCTCGGTCCGTTTCGGTTTCCCCGACATCCCTTCGCAGCCGCGCGGTTCGGTCTGAACGCGCTGCGATCGGCGGAAGCGGTCGCGCGCCGCTTTTCGGGACGCGACGCGCGGGCGCTCTTCGCCGGCATTGCCGCGCACGGCATGCTGCCGCTCGATCGCGCGCCGACGGCGGGGTTCGGCCTCGTGCTCGGCGCGCTCGCACACGTGGTCGGCTGGGTGGTCCCGCGCGGCGGCGCGCAGAAGATCTCCGATGCGCTCGCCGGTCATCTGCGATCGCTCGGCGGAGAAATCGTGACGAGCTCGCCGGTGCGAACGATCGACGACCTGCCGCCGGCGCGCGCAATTCTGTGCGACCTCTCGCCGACGCCGCTCTTGCGAATCGCGGGACACCGCTTTCCAGCCGGCTACCGGCGGCTGCTCGAGCGATATCGCTACGGCATGGGCGCGTTCAAGGTCGACTGGGCGCTCGACGCGCCGATTCCGTGGCGCGCGAACGCATGCTCGCGCGCCGCGACGGTGCATGTCGGCGGCACGCTGGAAGAGATCGCCGCGTCGGAGCGCGACGCATGGAAGGGGCGGATCAGCGAGCGGCCGTTTGTGGTGCTCGTCCAGCCGACGCTCTTCGATCCGTCGCGCGCGCCGGCTGGCAAGCACACGGCATGGGCGTACTGTCACGTGCCGCACGCATCGACCGCCGGCATGCTGGAGCGGATTGAATCGCAAATCGAGCGCTTCGCCCCCGGGTTCCGCGATCGCATTCTGGCGCGCTCGGCCATGACCCCATCGGACATCGAGCGCCGCAACCCGAACCTCGTTGGCGGCGACATCGGCGCCGGCGTCACCGACCTGGATCAGTTTTTCGCGCGTCCCACGTGGTGGTGGTACTCGACGCCGGTGCGCGGGCTGTATCTGTGTTCAGCGGCAACGCCGCCCGGCGTCGGCGTCCACGGCATGTGCGGATATTTCGCAGCCCAGCGAGCTCTGCGGGAGACGCTGACGGATTAAGTCGCCTCTGTGAAACGTTCATAAAGCCGCCCTGGATCATCCTCATCCGTGGTATCGTGTTGCCACCTACCGACCCAGCCACGCCTGTTTCAACTGAAGATGATGCGAACCATCGTCGCATTGGGTGTGCTCTTGCTGTCGTCCGCGCCGGCCGATGCGCAGTATTTCGGCCGGAATAAGGTTCAGTACGACCGCTTTGCATTCTCGATCCTCCAGACCCCGCACTTCGACATCTACTACTACGCTTCGGAACACGATGCGGCGCGGATCGCCGCTCAGCTCGCCGAACGTTGGTACGCGCGACTCTCGGTCACGCTCGATCACAAGTTCGCGCGGCGCCAGCCGGTCATTCTGTACGCGAGCCACTCGCACTTCGCCCAGACCTCGATCATCCCGCAGATGATCGGCGACGGCATCGGCGGATTCACGGATCACTTCGCCGGCCGCGTGGTGCTGCCGTTCGCCGCGGGGCTCGGCGAAACCGATCACGTGCTCGGCCACGAGATCGTCCACGCGTTCCAGCGCGACATGCTGCGGCAGCGTGGGCGCTCGCTGGCGATGCTGCCGCTCTGGTTCGCCGAAGGCATGGCCGAATACCTGTCGGTCCGCGAGCTCGATGCGAACACGCGCATGTGGCTGCGCGATTCTGCGGACGCCGACAAGCTGCCGACGATCGCGCAGCTCGACGATCCGCGGTGGTTCCCGTACCGCTACGGTCAGGCCCTGTGGGACTTCCTTGCGGCGAAGTACGGCGAGAGGACGATCGTGAAAGCGCTCGAGTCGCGCGCGAACGGCGGCGCGATCGGACGGCTGAAGGATGCGACCGGCAAGGATGCGGCGACGCTGTCGAAGGAATGGCACGAGTTCATTCGCGTGGCGACGGCCGCGAGGAGCGCCAGGTCCGACAAGAGCGAGGCTGATAAGAACGACGCGCGGCTGACGCGCATCATCGGACCGGAACAGAACGGCGGGCGCATGAACGTCGCGCCCTCCATCAGCCCCGACGGCCGCTACGTGGTGTTCCTCTCCGAGCGTGACGGCTATTCCGTCGACGTCTTCCTCGCCGACGCTGCGACCGGCACCGTCGTGCGCAAGCTGCTGAGCACTGCGGGGGACGCGCACTTCGACAGTCTGCAGTTCATCGAGTCGGCGGGAGCATGGGACGCGAAAGCGCGGCGGTTCGCGCTCGCGACGCTGCGCGATGGGCATCCGGCGCTGACGATCTTCGATATGCCGGACGGAGAGGTGCGGCAGGAGCTGGCCGTGCCCGGCGTCGATCAGATTTTCAGTCCCACATGGTCGCCCAGCGGAGCGGAGCTCGCGTTCAGCGCGCTGAAAGGCGGTGTGACCGATCTGTTCGCCATCGACGTCGCGACCGGTCACCTGCGCGAGCTCACGACGGACGCGTACTCCGACTTGCAGCCGTCGTGGTCACCCGACGGCCAGCGGCTGGTATTCGCCACGGATCGATTCTCGTCGTCGCTCTCGCGCCTGTCGTTCGGCCGCTACGAGCTGGCGATCCTCGATCTCGCGACGCTCATGGTGCATCCGCTCGGCGGCAGGAGCGGTGGCAAGAACATCGATCCGCATTGGTCGCCCGATGGCGCGAGCGTCTACTTCGTTTCCGACGCCGGCGGCATCAGCAACCTGCATCGCGTCGACGTGGCGACCGGTCAGGTGGCGCAGGTGACCGACGTCGCAACCGGCGTGAGCGGCATCACGGCGCTGAGTCCGGCGATCTCGATCGGCGCTGACGGCAGACGCGCTGCCATGAGCCTGTATTGGCGCGGCACCTACGAGATCCGAACGATGGATCTCGCAGGTGCCGAGCTTGCTCGGCCCATTCAGACGACGACGAACGTCCCGACGACCGCAGCGGCGCCAATCGAGGCGCCTGTCGCCTCGGCCGGAGCAAGCTCCGTCCCTCTGGGCGCCTCCGCCAGTGACGGATTCCTATCCAAGCCTTACGTCCCACGGTCGCTTGCTCAAATCGGTTCGCCTTATCTCAGCGCGGGCGGCGGCGCGTTCGGCAGCTTCGTGCGCGCGGGTGTGTCGATGGGATTCGGCGACATGCTTGGTGAACAGGAGCTCGACACGGCCATCCAGGTCGGCAAGGAAGCGGTCGACAATGCCGTCGTCGCGACCTATATGAACCGCCGGTCGCGGTGGAACTGGGGCGTGAGCGGTGGACGCATTCCAGCGCTCGTCGGCGCGTCCGAAACGCTGGTGCGGACCACCGGTGCGGCAGGTGACGCGCTGATCGTCCGCGACACGAGCGTGCTGCAGCAGATTCACCGGCAGGCCGCAGGCGTCATCGCGTACCCGTTCAACCGCGCGCAGCGCATCGAGGGGAGCGTCGGCGTCGACGCGATCGCGTTCGACCAGCGGACCACGACTACGACATACGCGGCAGACACGGGACGCACGCTGAGCGACGCGACGGTTCATCGGTCAGGAGCGCCGGCAGCGACGATGATCCAGACCGGCGCGGCAATCGTGTACGACACGTCGGTGTTCGGCGCGGCGAGCCCCGTGCTCGGACAACGGTATCGCCTGGCGTTTGCGCCCGCCTTCGGCGATCTGAGCGTGCTCACAACGGTCGCCGATTACCGCCGGTATTTCATGCCGGTGCGCCCCTTCACGCTTGCGCTTCGCGTCGAAGGCGTGGCGCGTACCGGAAGCGACGCGACGGATGTGCGGCTGCTGCCGCTCGTGTGGAACCTGCGCGACATCGTCCGCGGATTCGACACCGACAACGAGACCATCCGCACGTCGCGCTTCGCGGTCGCCAACGCCGAGGTGCGGTTTCCGGTCGTCGGTCTGCTGCGCCACGATGTCAGCTACGGATCGCTGCCGCTCGAAGCGCTCGCGTTCGCGGACTGCGGACGGTTCTGGATTCCGACGGCGATCAACGTGAGAAACGCAGAGACCGCAGAGAACGCAAAACAAAGTTTCCCGGGGAGCTCTGCATTTCAGATGCAGTCCCGAAATCTGTGCAGCGCCGGCGCGGGCGCTCGCATCAACGCCGCAGGATTCGTGTTCGAGTTCGACGCCGTGCGTCCGTTCGGACCGGCCTCGAACGGCTGGCGCCTCGGGATCAACTTCCAACCAGGCTTCTGAGGCGGTCTCGCCGTCCCCCCGATCCTTCATCTGCGAGCCGGCGACGACAACTCAGCGATGGCCATCGGTCGAAGAAGCGATGTTGTCGATTCCGACGCTCCGCGTAGGCATTTTTCTTGGAAGGCGGATCGTGGAGGTGTCGCTATGAAGGAGACAGTATCGGCTGCGCTCGTGTTGCTGTTGAGCGCGGCATCGGCGTCGGCCGCAATCTCGACAGCCGAAACCAAGAGGCTTCAGGAAGCCTCGCAGGTCGTGCGCGAGCTGCGCGACGTGCCGGACAAGGGCGTGCCGGATGACCTGTGGAATCGGGCCCAATGCGTCGTCGTGATTCCGTCGATGAAGAAGGCGGCGTTGGGCATCGGCGGCGAGTACGGCCGCGGCGTGATGAGCTGCCGGACGAAAGAAGGCAGCACAACCTGGAGCGCGCCCCTGTTCATGCAGTTGGCGAAGGGGACATGGGGGCTGCAGATCGGCGCAGCAGAGATCGACCTCGTGATGCTCGTCATGAATCAGCGCGGAGCCGAAAAACTGCTGAACAATAAGGTGTCGCTCGGGGCCGATGCGACGATCGCGGCCGGACCGGTGGGCAGGGCTGGATCGGCGTCGACCGACGCGCAGTTCTCGGCAGAGATCCTGTCCTATTCGCGATCGCGCGGTGTGTTCGCCGGCATCGACCTCTCGGGCGGCGTGCTCCGCCCCGACGATGACCCGAACAGCGACGTGTACGGCCCGAACAAGTCGGCACGCGACGTCGTGATGGGCACCGGCGTCCCGGTTCCGACAGCGGCGCAGGACTTCGTGCGCTCTCTGTCGCAGGAAGCACGCGCGACGACAGGGAAGAAGTAGGTTCGATGCGTCGATTGGAGAGGCGCGGCCTGAAGGCCGTGCCCTACCGTCTGATAGCTGATAGCTGATAGCTGATAGCTGAAAGCTACAATGGTCCCTCGATGGAGGGACAGTCGTACCCGCCGGCCCGCACGATCGCGCCGCTCGTGCGGGAACATTTCGAACGTCATATCGGCGATGCCCGGCGGCGCGGACTCGATGGGATCGCGTCGGTGCCCGACACCGACGCGATCGAAGCAATCATCCAGGCCGCGTTCTGGGCGAGCCTGCGCCGCGAGGAAGGCTACATGCCGAAGATCTCGCTGGCGTTCGTCTCGCCGACCGAAGCTGTCCATCCTTTGCAGTTCGAACGACCGCTGCCGCTCGCGCCGGCGGCGCTGACGCGCGTCGCGCCGGCCGTCGAGCGTGCAGGGATCCATCTCGCCGTCTGGCGCGACGGCGACGGCTGGACGGTGTGGGGTACGGTGCGCGCGATTCCGAGCTTCTGTTTCGTCCTCGAAGCGGCGGCGCCGGGCCTGCTGGTGATCAAGCATCACCGCGGAGACACGGGCAAGTTCGTGAACGTCGCGGTGCTCGAAGGCGATCAGATCAAGATCGTCGACGAGCATGCATCGAGCCTTCCCGACTGTCCGCCGCTCCTCACGTCGCTGCTCGGCTTCACCGGTCGCGACATCGACACCGGCGCCGGCAGGACGAGCGATGACGGCGACGTGAACGTGCTCGTGCAGCTCGCCGTGTCGATGCGGGCCCACGGCCGCGGCGGCCTGCTGCTCGTCGTCCCGTCGGGCGCGGACGGCTGGCGCGAATCGATCGTCAAACCGATCTCGTACGCGGTGCAGCCGCCGTACACCGGCCTCACTCGCCTCGTCAACCAGCAATCGGACGATGAGCACCGCGACCCGTGGGTGCAGGCGCTGACGCGCGCGGTCGATGCGGTCGCTGGCCTCACGGCAGTCGATGGTGCGGCGATCATGACACGCGACTACGAGCTGCTCGCCTTCGGCGCAAAGATCGCGAGACGTAAAGGTGCGCCGCAGGTGGAACAGGTGTCGGTGACCGAACCGATCGAGGGCGGCGTGCCTTCCACGGTGACACCGGCGCAGCTCGGCGGCACGCGTCATCTCTCAGCGGCGCAGTTCGTCCAGGACCAGCGTGATGCGCTCGCGCTCGTCGCGTCGCAGGACGGTCGCTTCACGGTCTTCGCATGGTCGCCCTGTGAAGAGATGGTTCACGCGCATCGTGTCGAGACATTGCTCCTATAGTGGTGACGAGTTTGCACGGCCTCAGCGCAGGAGGATCTTTATGCGAACTCTGCTTTTTGCGGGCGTGGCGTTGAGCTGTGCCGCAGCGCTCAGCGCGCAGTCGCAGTCGAAGAGCTCGGCCGATCGCGACGCGAGCAAGCGGGTGACCGTCAGCGGATGCGTCGAACGAGCCGACCAGGTGACGCCGAACGACACGACGACGACGGTGGACAGCCTCTCGTTCGTGC
>Ga0209156_10003486_pt1 | contig 11834 bp, 15 predicted proteins | sample GraSoiAngelo_124_FD_185881 | JGI IMG/M metagenome (GOLD analysis project Ga0209156, IMG submission 185881) | Grasslands soil microbial communities from the Angelo Coastal Reserve, California, USA - 14_0927_05_20cm (SPAdes) (version 2) | ecosystem: Environmental > Terrestrial > Soil > Grasslands...
ATGGTTCGCTTCGAGTGCGACGCGCACGGCTGGATGAGGGGCTACGTCTACGTCGCCGACAATCCCTACTACACCGTCACCGCCAAGAACGGCACCTTCAGCCTTCTCGACGTGCCGCCGGGTTCCTACACGCTGGTCGCCTGGCAGGAGTACGCGGGCGCAACGGAAATCCCGGTGACGGTCGAGGCCAAGAAGGTCGCGCAAGTCACGGTCGACTTGAAGAAGAAGTGATTTCGCGACGCGGCGACCTCGTCGCATCCGCCGCGGACGATCTCAAAATCGGAAAGAGAGAACACATGGATAAGACTGACAATCGGAGCGAGCGCCTGGCGATGCAAAAAGAACTGGGGGCAAAAGGCGAGCGCCCAGCGCGATCGCTGGGCATCAGCCGCCGTATCTTCCTGCACAAATCGGTGCTGGCAGGAGTCGGAGGAGCCGCGGCTGCCGGTTGGTTCCCTTTTCTGAACACCATCGAAGTGGCGCAGGCGGCGCAGACTTCCTTCAGGTTCGCCTGGATCTCCGACACGCACATGTACCCGCGGGAGGTCAACACGCGCTTCGTCGAGAAGACCATCCGCGCGTTCAAGGAAGTCCAGGCGATGAATCCGCCGGCGGACTTTCTCATCATCGGCGGCGACATTGGCCAGCTGGGCAACCCTGTCGAGCTCGAGCTCGGGGCCGAGCTGCTCAAAGAGGTGAAGACCAAGAAGGTCTACATCCCCGGGGAGCACGACTGGTACCTCGACATGGGCAAGGCCTGGGAGAAGATGTTCGGCGCGCCCTATTGGTATTTCGATCACAAGGGCGTGCGCTTCATCGGCCTCGACACCATCAGCCACGCCAAGGATTTCTGGACGATCAAGAAGATGACGCCGCAGGAGCGAATGGGCCACATGGCTACCCTCGACGGGACGGTGGGCGGGGCCTGGGCGGCGGTCGGTCCGGAGCAGCTCGCCTGGCTCGATCGCACGATGTCGAGCTGGCCGAAGGACAAGCCGGTCGTGATCTTCAGCCACAACCCGCTGTTCGACTACTACGCGCCCTGGAACTTCTGGGTGCGCGATTGGCGCGAGGTGAACGAGATCCTCAAGCGCCACGACAACGTCACGAGCGTCCACGGGCACGTGCACCAGGTGCTCTATCACGAGATCGGCAAGATGCGTTCCATCGGCATGCTCGCGACGTCCTGGCCTTGGCCCTACGCCCCCAAGGGCGTGCCCAAGCTCACCAAGTGCATGGTGCGGGTCGACCCCGGCGACTATTTCGACGGCGTCGGGTGGTCGGCGCTGGGGATGAACAGCGCCAGCAAGGTGGACAACGAGTACGTGATGTGGCGCAAGGACATCTACGCCACCGCGACGGCGGATTCGGGATGCGGGGACAACCGCAACCAGGTCCTGCATCCTCGGCTGGCGGACGCCGAGACCCCTCCCAATACCGCGGACGCCAGTCGCGCCCGCACGACAGAGAAATAACCATGAAACTGACCCGAAAAAATTGGATCTCCGCGTGCGGCGCGCTCGCTGTGCTCTTCTTGGTCGCCTCGCAGGCGGCGGCCCATAAGGAAAAGCACACCCCCGAGCAGCTCAAAGTGTTCGAGGAAGTGTTCCTGGAGCAGGTCCGGATAGGCGATCTGCTCTTCCACGGAGACGCCGAGACCGAGAAGACGATGGGCGTGCAACTCTCGAGGACCGGGATGTCCTGCGCGATGTGCCATCCCTTCGCCTCCGACACCCACCCGCACGAGTTCCCCAAGTTCCAGGAGCAGATCGGCAAGTTCTCGACGCTGCGGGACATGATCAACTGGTGCATCGAGAAGCCCAACGAAGGCGTGAAGCTCGATTCGGACTCGGACGCGATGAAGGCGCTCGAGGCCTACATCTACTGGTCGAATCGAGGCTCCAAGCTCGAGCCGGGGACGCATTGAGCGCGTCCATGAGCCAGCGCACCAGGGCGCCGTCCTCGGAGATCTCCAGGAGAGGTTTTCTCGGCGCGGCCACGGCAGCCGTGGGCGGGCTTTTCATCGGGCCCGCCCGGGCGTCGCCCGCGGGCGAACATCTGCTCGCGGGCGATCCGGCTCGCCTCACGCCGTTCGAGCGCGAGCACCTGCCTGTCCTGCATGCGCCCGGGTTCACCATCAACAAGGCCAAGGTCCCGCTGGTGGTGGAGATGGCCCATCCGATGACGGCCGATCACTACATCGAGGCCATCGAGGTGACCGACACGGCCGATCGCGTTCCCGGCAAAGGCGTCTTTCACCTCATGCCGGAGAGCGGCCGCGTGTATGTCGCCTTCCAGGCCCGGGTGGAACCTGGCAAGTCGGAGCTGACGGTGGCGGCGGTCTGCAACCGCCATGGGCGCTGGTCTTGCCGGCGGAGCATCGAAGTCGACCAGGGCGGCAGCGGCTGCAGCGGGACCGATCCGGCGGTGGGACGCTCCGCATCCGAGGAGGTCCACCCGCCCGCCATCCGCATCGCCGAGCTGGTGAAGGACGGCCGGCTACGCCGCGGTCAAGTCGTACACGCGCAGGTCAAGATCAGGCACCCCAACCGGAGGGGCCGCAGAATCCGCGAGGGGAAGATCGATCTCGAGTCGAAGCCGCTCTACCTCGAGCAGATGGAGGTCGAGTACGCCGGCGAGCGGGTCTGCAAGTTCGCGTTCACCGAGGCGTTGAGCGACGACCCGTTCCTCACTTTCGCGCTCTGCCCGAAGCGCGAGGGCACTCTCAAAGTGGTCTTCTCGAACAACCGCGGCCAGAAGCTGGAAGCGGTGCACCACCTCCGCTTCTCCTGACCGCAGGCCAACGGCTCGTGACAGGCGCAGCCGGCCGCGGTTTGGGTCCGGTTGCGCCAAACCGTGCCGCGGGCACCTCGAGTGGTCGATCGCCCGCGGGGGAGGATTTCCACTATCTGCGTCGCACAGGGAGGGGAACGGCGAGTTCGAAACTCACATTCCACCGTTTTCCGATGCGCACCGATACGAAGTCGCTGTCGGTAGTCAGCACGCGGTGCACGCCGAGGCGTTCGCCGAGTGCCGCGACGCTCGCATCGACGAGCCCGAGCCCGTTCTTGGAAAATTTGGTATCGATTTGCCGTGCCCTCTCCAGATCTTCGACCGTGGGCGGCTCGTACTCGTAGGCGCCGCTGGCAATGTCGTGCAGCAGATCGTGCATCACCTTGCGGCGTGATTGGAACCAGTAATCGACTTCGGCAAGCACCAAGCCCGGAATGATTGCCGGGCGCGCCGCGGCGAGCGCCTCCACGTACTGTTCCTCGTTCCCTTCTAGGGCGAGAATCCACGCTTTCGTGTCGAGCAGGAGCGCGCTCGTGGTCATGCGTCCACGTCGCCGAACTCGTCCGGACCGTACAGGAGATCTTCCCGCTCCTTCTTGGTCGCCTTGAATAGTCCTGTTCTCGGCCGCGGGCGGGCACCGCGATAAGCAGCCGTCACGGTGCGGATTCCGCGACGGATGAGCTCGGACTGAGACACGCCCTCGGCGCGGGAGGCTATGCGCAGAGCTCGCTCGTCCTCAGCGGCGATCACGACGGTCGTGCGGCGGTGTTTTGCCATATCCTCCATATACGCCCGCCGCGGCCGAGCCGTCCAGCGAACACCGCTTCACTGCTGGCGCTCCTGCGGAGTCTTCGCGGATTCCCCCTGCTCCTTGCCCTCGAAGAGATCGAGATCCCTGAGCAGGTCGGCGTTCTCCACCAGCCCGAGGTCCTTCACCAGCGCCTCGTCTTCGGCCGAAAGCTTCGTCTTCTGTGGCTGGTCGGGCGGTGGCTTCTGCTGCGAGGGTCGGGGGCGAGGCTTCGGATTCTCGCCCTGGGCGGATGCCAACGCGAGCGCGGCGAGGAAGGCGAGAAGCAAAGGGCGTCCTCACCGGCCGTGGAGCCGCTCGAGACGCTTTTCGCGGCGCTGCTCCTTCTTCTCGCGCCGCTCCTCCCTCTTCATCCGGCGCTCCTCCTGCCGCTGCCGGAAGCGCTCCCGGGCCTGGTCGCGCTCTTCGGGAGTCATCTGCTCCCAGCGCCGCATGTTCTCCAGGATCTGCTTGCGGCGCGCCGGGTCGGCGCGCAGGACGCCCTGGAACTGCTCGCGCAGCTGGGCGCGGCGTTCCGGCGGAAGGTCCTTGAACTTGCGCCAGCGCTCGAGGATCTGCTCGCGCTCCTCGGGAGGCATCTCGCGGAACCGGCGGAAGTTGTCCTCGACCCGCGTCCGGTCCGCCGGCGGCATGCGATTGAGCCGATCGAGATTCTGGCGGAGCCTTTCGCGCTCCGCCGGAGGAAGCCGCTGCAACTCGCGAAAGCGCTTGCGCAGCTCCTCCTGCTTCTCGGGCGGGAGGTTGCGGAAGCGGTCCTCGGCGCTCGGCGGCGGCGCCGTCTGGGCGCGGGTCACGCCGGGCGCGAGCGCAATCGCGGCGAGAAGCGCGAGGCCCGGAACGCGGCTCATGGCCTGCCCTCGGGCTGCAAGGTGTGGAGCACCTCCACCACCTCGAAGTCCTCGAGCGCCTCCTGGTTCTGGACGATGCCGAAGTCTTCGAACAGATCGAGCCGCTGCGCGAGGATCATCTCGTCGCGCGGACCAGGCTGGGACCGCTGCACCAGCGGAACGACGATCAGGGCCACGGCGGCCATGGCGCCCGCCAGGAGCCCGCCACCGAATGCCACCCGCCACCAGGGCGCCCCGACGGGACGCGGGCGAATTTCCGCGGCCCGGGCAGCGACCTTGGTCGCGAACCACGGTCGCGGGTCCTCCGCTGGCTGCGGCCACAGGACGGCCCGGCTCGCCTGGAGAAGGTGGCACTCCTCCTCGCAGGCAGGGCAGGAAGCGAGGTGGGCGCGCACCTCCGCCGCCTCCGCCTCCGGCAACGAGCCAGCCAGCCAGGCGTTCAGTCGATCGGTGATGTGACCGGCAACAGGCATCTTCTTCCGATGTTTCGTTCCCGTGTCGAAAGAACCGCGCGGTGGAGCGAAGGTTACAAGGCCTTGCCCGCGATCCGGAACCGGATGGGTACGAAACCTCCGAGATCGAACTCGTCCCCGTCGCGGATCTGCTTCACGTCGATGCGCTCCCCGTGCTGATAAGTCCCGCGCTGCGAGCGCAAGTCCTCGAAAACAGGCTCTCCGTCCCGGAAGAGCACCCGGGCGTGCCGGGGCGACACCAGCGCTATGTCGAGGGCGATGTCGCAGGAAGGATCACGCCCGAAGATGAACTCCGTCTGCTTGATCTCGACTTCGGGACGTCCCTCGACGGAGACGAACACGCGCGGTCGCGCACCGCGCCGCGGCTTTCCGGCAGCGGACGGGACCAGGGTCATCCCGGGGGCGACCGCCGTGGCATAGGCCGCGAGCGCCCGCTCGAGGATCTCGCGCGGCGGCAGTCCCGTCCGCTCGGCGAGCCGCTCGACCAGTTGCGCGTCGTCCGGGCCCAGCGCGATTCGCGCTTTGCGCTCCGGCTTGCGCTTTGCGGCTTTGCGCGGCACCGCTCAGCTCCGGCGCGATAGCCAGCGCCCGAGCCCCAGGTCGCTGAAGACGGTCACCGCGACGAAGAGACAAAGGAGCAAGAGGAAGCCGATGACGTGCACCACGGTCTCGGCCTTCTGGTTCACGCGGCGGCGGGTGACGAGCTCGATGCCGAGGAAGACCAGGCGGCCGCCGTCGAGGGCCGGGATGGGAAGGAAGTTGAAGACGGCGAGCGACACCGAGAGGCTGGCAAGCACCATCGCGAACTCGCCCACGCCTCGTTTCACCTCGGCGGAGGCCTGCTTGACGATCCCGATGGGACCGCTGAGCGTCTCCACGTGGCCGCGGAACAACCCGCCCACCGCCTGGAGCGTGGCGACGTTGATCGCCCACACGTCTTTCAAGGCGCGTGGCATCGCCTCGGTGATCGGGACGTGGATGAGCACCCGGTCCCGATTCGCCTTGATGAAGCCGTTGTCGGGATGCACGCGCACTTCCTTCGGCGTGCCGTTCCGCTCGATGGCGATGACGCGCTCGACCGGCGCTCCCGAACGATGCAACTCGCGCAACAGGTCGTCGAAGGAATTGATCGGGACAGAATCCACCGAGACGATCCGATCGCCGGTCTGCAGGCCGGCCTGCGCCGCCGGACCGCCCGGGATGACCTGGATGCGCGTCGTTGCGAGGTCGGCGAACCCCAGCGTCGAATAGAGCAAGGCGATGATGAGGAAGGCGACGAGGTAGTTCACGCCTGGGCCGGCGGCGATGACGAGGAATCGCGCCCAAGCGGGTTTGTTCACGTAGGAGCCGGAGTCGTTGGGATCCTGGGCGGCCGGATCGTCGGGAGAGAACCCGGCGATCTTGCAATATCCGCCGAGCGGGAAGGCGCTGAGCCGGTAGTCGGTCTCGCCCCGCCGGAAGCCGGCGATACGCGGTCCGAAGCCGATGGAGAACGTCTCCACCCGCATCCCGAGGAGACGGGCAAGCGCGAGGTGGCCCGCTTCGTGGGCCGCGATGAGCAGGCCCAGGCCGACGACGGTCACGATTACGGAAATCACGGGCCGGCAGTGTAGAGCACAGGTCCCATCACGAGCGCAGCAAATCGATCGGGCAAGACCTAGGTTTCTCCGGATCATCACTTACGGGAGGACGGCATGAAGGCGCGCATCCTGGGGTTTTTCGCATCGATCCTCGCCGCGACGGCCTGCTCGCACAGCTCGGAGAAGCCGACGGCCAAGGTCGACGATTCCGGTCTTTCGCGGCTGAACGAAGATCAGATGCAGCCGGTCGACGACGCCCGGGTCGAGGAAGGCCGCGCCCGCGACGCCCTCGCCCTCGCCCGCGCCAACGAGGCGGATGCCAAGGCGCGCCTCGACGTGGCCGGCACCGAGCGATCGGTGGCGGACGCCCAGCTCAAGCGCTCGCAGGCGGAACGCGACCTCCTCAAGAAGGAGTACGCGAGCCGCGACCAGATGGCCAAGGTGGACGAGGACATCCGCGCCTCCCAGCAGCGCATCCAGGCCGCGGACCTGAAACGGCAGTATCTCGAGCGGATGCTGCAGGTGGCCCAGGCCGAGAACCGGCTCGCGCAGTCGCATCTCAAGACCGCCGAGGCGATGACCGAGCAGGCCAAGCTGCGAGCCATGCGAACCGCCAACGTTCCGCAGGCCGAGAGCGCCAACGCGGGCGAGGTCGACTCGCGCGTCGCCCAGCTCCAATCGAGCGAGGCGCAGGAGCGCAAGCGGGCCGCGGATCTACGCGCCTCCGCCGTGGACCTCTACAACAAGTGGCAGGAGACCGACTCTCGCGTACGGCTGCTCGCCCGTCCGGAATCGCTCCCGGTCCCGGCTCCTACCGAGCAGCGCTAGATCTTCCTCCGCTCGCCGGTCTTCCGGTAGCGGAAGTAGTCCCGCAGGATCTCGCCGTGGTCGAAGCACAGCTCCGGCCACGGCACCTCCGCTTCGCCGAACCAGCGCGCGTCCTTGGCGTCGTCGGCGGCCTGCAGCTTCCCGCCGCGCACCTTGCACCAGTAGACGGTGGAGATGGTGTGCTTCCGGGCATCGCGCTTCGGGTCCGAGTAGGTGAAGAGCTGCTCGACCAGATCGACGTCGAGGCCCGTCTCCTCCTTCGCCTCGCGGACGCAGGCGCGTCCGACCTCTTCGCCGTAATCGACGAAGCCGCCGGGGATCGCCCAGCCGTGGGGAATGTTCTTGCGGAGGATGAGGACGATCCGGCCGTCGCCGCCCTCGATGATCGCGTCCGTGGTGGGAAACGGGTTCTGGTGCTCGGGCATGGACGGTCAGGGCGGGCGCACGAGGGCTGAGCTTGCCGGCGGCGGCGCTTCGCGCCCGCGAGCGAACCGCTGCTCGAGCGCATGGACGAAGAGGCCGCGCGCGAAGGCGTTGCGAGCGCCATCGTCGCCGGGAAGCACCCGCGAGACCGCGAGGGCGACGCGGGCGAGCTCCATCCGCCTCTCGGAGCGCAGCACGTGGGCCATTTCCGACAAGCGCCGCGCATATCGCGTCCGTCGCTGCGGGGTGAAGTAGGTGGCGGCAGCGTCCTCGGCGGCCGCGTACATCGCCTGCCGCTTCTGCCCGTCGTCGAGGTACAGCCGGCTGACGGCGATCTCGTCCAGCTTGAGCGCGAACGCGCGCAGGTCCTCCTCTTCCGGGATCCAGGCGGCGAAGAGCGGATCGCCATAGAGGCTCCCACCGGTCTGCGCCAGCGCCGCTTCCTGATCGGCGGGCAGATCGATCTCTTCGGCCGGCGGACGAGGCGGCGTGAGCGGCGCCGGCCCGAGGATGCGCAGCGCCTCCACGTAGGCAGGGGGCGGCGAGAACCCGTTGCGCACGCCCTCCTCCTCGGCGGCGGCGATGAGATGTCGCGCCCAGTCCTTGGGGACCGCCGCGGTGGTCACCATGCCGCCCCGAGGGAGCCGCCGCAGGAACTCGCGGAAGGATCGGCGAGGCAAGGAGAGCGCATCGACGCCGAGCACCCCTTTGACGTCGGAGACGACGGCCTGCACCACCTCGACGCCGCCTTTGCTGGCGCGCGTCCACCAGATGGCGCGCTCGCCGTAGGCGTCGATGGAGCTGACGAGGCAGGGCGGCGCTTCCGCCTCCGGTACCGGCTTCATCACCGGCTCGGCGCGCGAGCGGACTTCCTCGACCTGGATGCCCTTCTGCTTGAGCCGCTGCAGCTCGCGCTTCGCTTCCTTCGCCACCGGCTTGGGAGCGACGGCCGCGATCTCCGCGAGCAAGTGCGATTTGTGTCGTTCGCTCGCGGCATGGACGAGCGCGAAAGCGAGCGATTCCGGTAAGCCCGCCACCTCCTTCGCGACTTGCGCTACGGAAGCGGACCCTTCTGGCTCGAGCCCGGCGGAAGTGGCGGTCTCCTCGGCGGCGACGTGGCCGAGAATTTCGCGAGCCCGGACCACCTGTTCGGGGGTACACGGCTGTGCGCTCTGCGCGCAGCGCAACTCCTCGACGATGCTCTCGGGCTTGAGGGAAGAGTCCCGCAAGAGCGCGAGAATCTCGGCGGTGGCGGGCTCGGTCCGGGTCTGCGTCACGGCGCGCACTCTAGGGGAGCGACCTTGCCTCGGCAATGCGCCACCAATGCTGCGGCCTTCGGCCTCCGCCCGTCGCGGGCAAAGCCCGCTCCTCCGTCCCTGTGCATCGACGCGGCCGCGGCGGTATACAAAAACGCGATGCGCGTCACCCTTCTCTACTTCGCTGCCGCCCGCGAGCGGACCGGCAAGGGCAGCGAGGTCGTCGAATTGCCCGACGGCGCCACCGCGGCCGACGCCCGCGAAGCGGCCTGCGCGGCGCATCCCGCGCTACGGGCGGTCGCGGACAAGCTGCGCCTCGCGGTCGACCAGGAGTTCGCCGCCGCCGACCGCAAGCTCCGCGAGGGATCGGAAGTCGCTCTCATTCCGCCGGTGTCGGGAGGGGCCGGGCCCCATCGCATCTCGCCGGAACCGCTGGAGGTAGCCGCCGCCGTCCGCGACGTGGAAGGGACCGATGCCGGCGCGGTCGTCACCTTCGTCGGCACCGTACGCGACAACGCCCGCGGCAAGAGCGTCGTCCGCCTCGACTACGAGGCGTATCCGGAGATGGCCTTGAAGGTCTTCGCGCGCATCGCGGAAGAGGCTGCGAGCAGATGGACCGGCACGCGCATCGCCATCCACCACCGCGTGGGCAAGCTCGAGCCCGGCGCCCTCTCGGTCGTCATCGCCGCCGCAGCCCCACATCGCGCGGAGGCGTTCGACGCCTGCCGCATGGCCATCGAGGAGCTCAAGAAAGACGCTCCCATCTGGAAGCGGGAACACTACCCGGACGGGTCGTCCTGGGTGGGACTGGGTAGCTGACGGCGGTACCCGTACGGATACGTAACGCCTCCTGGGCAAAGGCGAATCCGACCGCGGCGCGCGGGGCCGCGTGCTAGAGTTTCCGCTCACATGACCCCCCGAGAGACCCGCTTGCTCGTCGCCGGAGACGAGTCGTTCCGCTCCGAGGTCGGCAGGGCGCTTTCCAATCTCTGGCCGGTGGTGCAGGCGCAAGCCGTCGCCGACGCCGCCCAGGCGCTGCTTGCCTCGCGCCCCGACGCGGCGCTGCTCGATCTCCGCGCCGGGACCGACGGCATCTCGATTTGCCGCCGAATCAAGGGAGCCGCGGCCACCCGGATGACGCCGGTCCTCGCCTTCACCAGCGAGGACGAGACGGCCTCGGTGGCGGCGCTCGATGCCGGCGCCGACCATCTCGTGCCTTGGCCGCCCCGTGCCCAGGAGCTCCGCGCCCGGGTCCGCTCCGTCCTGCGCGGCCGCGCGGCCACCGAGCGGCTCGAGGACGCGACGCAGGTCATCTTCGCCCTCGCCAACGCGGTCGAGGCGAAGGACGCCTACACCGAGGGGCACACCGAGCGGGTCGGAGCGCTCGCCGACGAGGTGGGCCGCCTGGCCGGTCTGGCCGACGACGCGCGCGAAGCGCTCCGCCAGGGCGGCGTGCTCCACGACATCGGCAAGATCGGGATCCCGAACGAGATCATCAACAAGGCGGGCATCCTCACCCCGAAAGAGCGGGTGGTGATGAACAAGCACCCGCTCATCGGGGAGCGCATCTGCGAGCCGCTCAAGACCTTGCGGCACCTCCTCCCCATCATCCGCTGGCACCACGAGAAGCTCGACGGGTCCGGGTATCCGGACGGCATCAAGGGGTCCGCCTTCCCCGTCCCTCCGCAGATCCTGCAGCTCTCCGACATCTACGACGCTATCACCACCGACCGCCCATACCACCGCGCCCGTACCCGGCAGGGAGCGATCGAGTTCCTGCACAGCGAGGCGAAGAAGGGCTGGCGCGATCCGGAGCTGGTGAAGCTGGTGGGGATCGCCGCCGAGTCGCTCGGGCTCGGCCGCACTCGAGACGAGGAGATCCCGCCTCCACCCGCACCGGTCGGACAGTGGCGGACAGAATGATCGCATTGCCGCCTTGATTTGGCGCCTGTACCTCCGATTGTGACGCTCTTCGATCCGGCGCCGCCGGCGCCTCCACCAGGGTGGAGCTCGCTCCCCCCTGGACCCCCCAAAATCTTCCGGTCGACGCAATGACGGTTGGAACTGTTTTCGCACGCGCTTGCATCCTGCGGCGGCGCGCGCGAAAAGGGCGCGATGCTGCCGATCGATTTGACCGGAAAGCGTGCCCTCGTCGCCGGAGTCGCCGACGATGCGGGGTACGGATTCGCCATCGCCAAAGCGCTCGCCGAGGCCGGCGCCAAGGTCTGCGTCGGGACCTGGCCGCCCGCCCTCAACATCTTCGAGAACCTGCTGCGGCGGGGGAAGATCGACGAGTCGCGCAAGCTCGCCCGGGGCGGGATGCTCGAGTTCGAGCGCATCTACCCGCTCGACGCAGCCTTCGACACCCTCGAGGACGCGCCCGAGGACATCCGCACCAACAAGCGCTACACCGAGAGGGGCGACTTCTCCATCGCCGGCCTGGTCGAGTCCCTGAAGAAGGACTTCGGCGCCAAACCTCTCGACATCCTCGTGCACTCGCTCGCCAACGGGCCCGAGGTGAAGAACCCGCTCCTCGAGACGAGCCGCAAGGGCTATCTCGCCGCCGTCAGCGTGAGCGCCTATTCGCTGGTCGGTCTCGTGCGCCGGCTGGGTCCGCTCATGAACCGGGGCGGCTCGGTCGCCTCGCTCACCTATCTCGCGAGCGAGCGCGTGGTCCCGAAGTACGGCGGAGGCATGTCGTCGGCGAAGGCGGCGCTGGAGAGCGATACGCGCACCCTCGCCTATGAGGCCGGGCGCAAGTGGGGTATCCGCGTCAACACCATCAGCGCGGGACCGCTCGCCTCGCGGGCCGCGTCCGCGATCGG
>Ga0209156_10003487_pt1 | contig 11833 bp, 7 predicted proteins | sample GraSoiAngelo_124_FD_185881 | JGI IMG/M metagenome (GOLD analysis project Ga0209156, IMG submission 185881) | Grasslands soil microbial communities from the Angelo Coastal Reserve, California, USA - 14_0927_05_20cm (SPAdes) (version 2) | ecosystem: Environmental > Terrestrial > Soil > Grasslands ...
ACCTGTGGGTGAGAGTGAAACGGCATCGCGCTAAGGTGAGGAGAAGCACGCAGTACCGCAAGAAACCGCGTGTTTCACAACGGAACACCTGTGCGGGGCGACCTGTCAGAGAACTGTTATAGGCGTGTGCTACTATCCAACTGTCTATCGCGGATCCGCTACCCGGGCTATACGTTCGCGCCTGATGCCTGTCCGACTCGCTGCCGCGCGCGTCGCCCTCGTCGTGGGCACGTCCGGGTGCTTGCTCTTCCACCGCGGAACGGCCGACCCGCGGCCCGCGCTCGACGTCCCCGAGGGCGAAATCGCCCTCAACGTCACGAACCACAACTATCTCGATGTGGTGGTCTACGTGCTGCACGACGGTCAGCAAACGCGCGTGGGGATGGTAACGGGGTCGTCGGCGACGCTCTTGTTCGTGCCGATCCGCCTGCTGGGGATGGGACACGAGCTGCAACTCTACGGCCGTGCGATCGGGAGCGACAGCTTCGCGCGCACCCAGACGTTGATCCTTCAGCCGGGGCAATACATCGAATGGACGCTCGAAACGGATCTGCGCCGCTCCAGCGTCGGGGTGTTCTGAAGGCCGCTACTTCTTGCCTGGGGGAGACCCGATCGTCGAGCCCGAGTTGGCCCCGCCAACGAGCCCGAATGCCGCCGTGGTAGCGACCAGCCCGGTGATCCCCACGCCCACCAGCAGCGCGCTGCGGCGCTTCGACAGCTGCCGCACCTGGACCGAGGCGATCCGGTCGTTGGGCAGCGTCACCCGCTCCCCCGCCCACGCAATCTGGTCGCCACGGACGAGCTCCACGGAAGACACCGTCAGGACCAAGCCCTGCTCGTCCGCCCCCACGTACCGGCCGCGCACCACGAACACGCTCGGGCCAAGATAGCGGGCCAGGTCCACGCTGCCCGCGTCGGTGAGCGTGACGGACACGTAGGCGCCGGTCTCCGGCGTCGGTTGTGTCAGGGGGCTGTAGTTGTAGCAGGCCCCGGTGAGGCACGCGACAGCGATCAACATCGCGACTCGCATCGGCACTCCGTTCAATGGGGGGGCGGCCCGGATCCGCCGCCTCCGCCCAACGCGCCACCCGACGCCGGTCCAAACGCCTGTGACGCGATCACGAACCCCGCCACCGCCGCGCCAGCGAGCAGTACGGTCTTGCTCGGCGATACCGTACGTTGCTCCACTTGCCGCACGAACTCGCCGGGCACGACCACGGTCTCGCCCGCCCAGTGAGCCAGATCTCCCCGGCGCGACTCGACCGACTCGACCGAGAGCGCGAGCCCCCGCTCCGTCGCGGACAGATAGCGACCTCGAACGACGAGTGCGTTCGGCCCGAGATACAGCGCCAGCTCCTCGGAGCCGCTCTCGGTGAGCGTCACGGCGAGGTAGCTCGACGGCACCAGGGTCGACCGGCGAAGCGGCAGATAGTTGTAGCAGCCGACCTGCAGCAGCGCTACCGTCACCAATGACGCACTGCGAGACAACATGGGCTCGCCTCTCACTTGAGGCACGAGGGGAGCGAACCATACCACCGGTCCGCTCCCCTCCATTATACCCCCCCGGGGCGTGGGCTGCCTACGGGTATGCTACTCCCCCCGGCGCCGGCGGACAGGGGTGCACGTCCGACTGCGTCCGCACACCGGCTGCGACCTCTTGGCTCTCCGCTGGTACATGGCTGTTCGCATTCCGTTCGGTCTGCGGATAGAACAGCTCGCCCGGTACGGCGGGGAGCCCCAGCACGTTCGGTGCGACGGGCACGAGGTTCGGGATACAGGTGCGCCGGTAGTCGCTCAGCGCCTCGATGTTCTGGAACATGACCACGTACTTCTCCATCATGATCGAGTCGAGCAGCGTCGGCCCGGTGACGGTGTCCGCGGGAAGCGGCACGACCGCCAGTGCTGCGTTCAAATGCGTGTTCGCGACTGCAGCGTTGCCCAGGGCGAGGTTCGCCTCCGCCAGGATCAGCTGATTCTCCTGATAGGTCGCGAACGGCACCCGGAAATCCGCGGAGAACCGTGTCGGCTCACAGTCGAATGCGGAGACGTCCGACTGGGGCACGTTGAAATCGTCGCCCGCGTAGGCATCACTTGAGTTCAGGCAAAAATAATCGGCCCGCCGTGGATCGCTGCGGGCGTTCATATAGTCCACCAGCGCCTTCCCGGACTCGAGATCGCCTCCGAACGCCGAGTTATCCTGGAAGGTGAACCACGCGTTCGACTGCGTATAGCCATTCCCGGTGTGAAACGCGCGGAAGTCGCTGGCCCCGGTGGCATCGCTGATGCCGTTTGTTGCCTCCGCGAGCGCATCGGTGAACACGTTGGCAACCGTGCGGCTGCCCAGCTTGCTATTGGCCGCCGCCTCCACGGTGTGCAGGAAGTACCGGGCCTTCAGGGTGTGTGCGACCGCGATCCACTTCGCCGGATCGCCCCCGAGGACCAAGTCATGTGGCGTGGGAAGCGTGGTGACGCCGCTTGCGAGCTTCCGGATCGCCGTACTGAGCATCGCCTGCACGGTGTCGTACAACACCAGCTGCGAGTCGAGTGCCGGCGTGGGACTGGTTCGGATCTCGGTGTAGGGAATGCTGCCCCACATGTCCGTAGCGCTCCCGAGCGTGAACGCCTTCCACACCAGGTCGATTCCGAGATACAGACTGTCGCCCGCCGCGATCGCCATCTTCGCGATCGTGTCCATGTCGATCAGACCACCGCCCGTATAAATCGTCGCCCAGTCGCCGCCGTTGGCGCCGATATTCGAGCCGGCACCGAAGACGTAGCGGCCCGCCTGCTCGACATAGCGGCCGTTCGTGGCACCGCATTGCTGCATCCACATGCAGACCATCGTGGGCACGGTGCCTTCCTGGAACGCGAACTGCCCGCCCTGAATCCCCACGAGCAGCGTCTGAATCGTGGCCGTGGCGGGGTTGTTGGGGTCGGTCGACAGCTTGTCGCCTGTCAAGAAGCTGTTGCAACCAGTCGTCCCGAGGAGCAGCCCCAGCGAGACGAGCGCGACATTCATGTTGCGACGCATATGTCGATCTCCTCGGGGTTAGTGGTTGAGAGTGATCGCGAACGCGAACGAGCGCGTCTGCGGGTTGTTGAAGTAGTCCACGCCGCCCGCACCTGCGGCGGCCGAGATCGGGCCGCCCAGGTTGGTCTCGGGGTCGTAGCCCGTGTACTTGGTCCACGTCTTCAGGTTGCGGCCCGACACGCGGATATCGATGCTCGAGAAGCCGATGGCACGCTGCACCCAGGGCGCGTCGATCGTATAGCTGACCGACACTTCGCGCAGCTTCACGAACCCACCATCCTCGATGCACGGCTCGTCGATTCCGATGAACGGGCACGCCGCGATGAACTTGAACCACGGCTCACCGATCGAGACCGCTGTCCCTTTACCCGGTCCGGCGACCGGCCCGTCCCACCAACCGCCTTGACCGAACGTTTTCACGTTGCCGGTGCAAGACAGGGGGTTCGTCGGGCTGGTGCACGTCGCGCGCGTCTCGGTGTCCTTATGCGTACCGTAGCTCCACAAGGCGCCCCTGGTGCCGTTCCAGATCTGCCCACCGTGACGGATGTCCAGCAAGCCGGAGACCTGGAGCCGCTTGAAGCGGAACGAGGACCGCACACTGGCAGTCCAGCTATAGTTGGGATCCTGCACGATGCGCAGGTCCGGATCCTGCACCGGGAAGCCGCAATACCCTGGAGTGCCCGACGAGGGGTCGGGAGGTGTACACCCGATGAACAGCGCACCGTTGGGTTGACCGTTGCAGAACGTGCTGAGCACGCCCTTGGTGCCCGCCGCGTCGACCACAACGGAGTCGGTGCCCTTGGAGATCCCGCACCGCATGAATCCGGTGCCCAGGTACACGCCGATCGGCTGGCCGGTCATCGCGACCTGGCGATTGAAGTCGCCGATGACGACGTATTGCAGCCCGGCGGGCAGCTTCTGCACCAGGCTGCGGTTGCGGGCCCATTGCAGGCCCACGTCCCAACCATAGTCGGGCTGCTGCACCGGCCGGAGGTTGAGCGACGCCTCCCAACCTCGGTTGCGGATCGTAGCCGCGTTCTTGGCCTGGGTCGCATAACCACCCGAGGGAGCGACCGGCGCAAGCAGGATCACGTCGGCCGAGCTTTTGTTGTACCACGTGATGCTCGCGTCCGCGCGGTCCTTGAAGAACCCGAAATCCGCCCCGGTCTCGAATTCCTTGGAGCGCTCGGGCTTGAGCACGTCGGCCGCCTTGAAGCTCGAGGCCAGGCCCGGCAGGCCACCCTGCGACGGCGTGTTGCTGCCGCCCAAGAGCTCGGAGCTCGAATAGGTCTGGATCGTGAGATAGGGCAGCGGCTCGATGCCCGCCTCACCGTACGCGACGCGAGCCTTGCCGTACGACAGCCAGGACTGCTCGCCGATCGCCTTCGTGAACTCCCACGCGGCGCTGCCCTTCGGGAACCAGCTGCGCAGGTTGCCGCGTCCAAAGGTCGAGGAGCCGTCGTTGCGCACCGCCGCGGTCAGGTGCACCTGGTCCCACATGTCGATCGTCCCCTGCCCGAACCACCCGGCGTCGTGGATCACCTGCTCGGCGTCGACCGGGATGTCCGGCGTTACGGTGTTGGACAGCTTGAACGGCTGCAGCGCGATCAGGCTGCGACCCACGGTGCCGAGCTGCCGCACGTTCCGCGTATCGAGGTTCTGCCCGACCGTCAGGGTGCCGCTGAAATCGGGATTGAGGGTGTACGTCGCGGTCGCGGTGAGGTTGTGATCGATCAGGTAGTTGACGATCTTGCCCTCGACGATCCGACCGGCGCTGCACGGGGACGCCGAGCTCACCGGGCAGCCTTCGAGCCGCTCGTCGGTGGCGTAGTCCGCGCCCAGGGCATAGTTGATCTTGAGCCACCCGACGGGCGTGTACTCCGCGTTGAAGTTGCCGTACACCCGCCCCACGGTCGCCGAGTTCACCTGCTCGTTCAGCGTCCAGAACGGATTGTCGAACACGCGGTCGTCAGTGAGCGTGAGCGTGGTGGGGTGGAGAAACCGGTAGGCACGCTCCTGCTTGCCGACCGGCGTATTCACGAAGTACGGGAAGGCGTTGTACTCGGGCGGCTGCCGCAAATCACCGAGCTGCACGCCGTTCGTGTTGTTGCCGCGCTGGATGAAATGACCGCGGTCGTCCGCGTACGACAGGTCCGCACCAATGCGCAGGTTGTCGAGCAACCGATGCGATCCCTTGAACCGCGCCGTGGTCCGCGAGAAATAGTTGTTCGGCCCGACGAACACGCCGTTTTGATAGCTGTTGTCTCCGGACAGGTAAAACGTGGTACGATCATTCCCGCCCGATATGGTCATCCCATTGTCGAACGAGTGCCCCACGCGATAGATCTCGTTCGCGTGGTCGAACCTCGCCGTTCCGGCCAGGAGCGCCGGACCCCATGACCGCCCACACTTGCGTGCCAGAGCCGCCCCGTCTCCGCATTGGCCGCCCGGCGTGGTGGGCGTCGGCGCGGTGGTGTCCCCGGGCGATCCGGCATCCCCCCGGCCGAACGTAGTCTGTAACGGATACGCATGGTTGAGGTCGTCGAAGGAGGACGAGGAGCGGAACGTGAAGCGTGTCGGGCCCGCGCGACCCGACTTGGTCGTGATGAGCACGACCCCGGCGCCCGCACGCGAGCCGTAGATGGCACTCGCGGACGGCCCCTTCAGGATCTCTACCGACTCGATGTCGTTCGGGTTCAGGTCGACCGCGCGGTTCGACACGACCGTCCCTTCCGTCTGGCCGAACTGGGTGGTCTGCCCACCGCCGTCGTCGATGCGGTTGAAGTTCGAGGTGGAGAAGGCCGAATTGTCCATCGGCACGCCGTCCACGATGAAGAGGGGCTGGTTCGGCCCGAGGATCGAGTTGACACCCCGGATGTTGATGAACGACCCGGCGCCGGGATCGCCCGACTGTTGCAGCACGGTGACGTTCGGCGCCTTGGCGGCGAGTGCCTGCACCACGTTCGCTTCGCCGGCCTTCTGAATCAGCTCGGACGACACGCTGTTGCGCACGCTGCCGAGCTTCTCGGTTTCACTGGTGGTGCCGGCCCCCGTCACGACCACCTCGCCCAGCTGCAGCGGGTTCGCCGCGAGCGTGAAGTCGTGCTTCACGCCTCCCGGGGTCAGCGTCAATTGAGCGGTCTGCGACTTGTAGCCGAGGCGCCGCGCCACGATCGTGACGGTCTGGCCCGAGACCCGGGCGCCCGGGACGACGATCACGAAGCTGCCGTCGTCCTTGCTCAAGCCCCCGAGGCCCATAGTCGGGATCGCGACCTCGACCTGCGCCAGCGGCTGCCCGGCGTCGCTCGTGACTTTGCCGGTGATGGTGACTGGCTCCTGCGCGGCGAGCAGTGCCGGGAGTGACACGAGGCCCGCATACGCAAAGAACTGACGAAGGAAACGTAGCACGCGCCCTCCTTTCGTAGTCGTTCGACTGCACCCTCGGCGGCCCGCTCGGAGCCGGCCGGATGCTGATATAATGCGCGCCCCGGAAGGTCGCTAGGGGGTGCGGGTGACCTAGCCGCCCTTCCTCGCGGGTCGTACCGTTAGACCATGAAGCGATCAATGGTGGCGGTGCTCGGCGCCGCTGCCCTCGCCGCATGTGGCGACCTCGGGGTCGGCAGCGGCCGTGGCGCTCTGCAGATCTCGCCCGTGCTCGACTCACTCTTCGTCGGGGATCGACTGCCGGCCCTGCGTGTCACCTACATCGACCCAACCGGCCACCCTGCGCCGCCGGGACCGGTCACTTGGGCCAGCAGCGACCCGTCCGTCGCTCAGATCGACTCGTTGTCAGGTGGGATCACCGGACGAAAGCGGGGTGCCGTCGTGATCACCGCGCAAGCGCAGGGGCTCACCGGCGGCGCGTTCGTCGTCGTGTCCGACACACTCGACATCACCCTCTTGCTCGACACCGTGTACGTGATGCCCGGCGACACGATGACCGTGCCGGTGGTGGTCCTGAAGAGCAACCACCCTCCCCCTGCCACCGTATGGTTCAAGGCGCCGACCAATTCCGCGTATTCCATCGACTCGGCGAGCGGCCAGCTCACCGCGCTGACCGTCGGCGGGCCGATCCCCTATATCGTGCACGCCGACTCTCTGGCCGATACGGGAGCCGTGTACGTCATGAGCCCCGCGGACACGACCGGGGGCAAGATCTTCTATTCCGTGCGCGGCACCGTCATCACGCACGTCGGGGGCCCGGCCCGCGCCGCCAATTTTGCCGCGCTGAGCGGCCGACAGGCGTTCCAACTCACCGGGACGTACGTCGTCAACGGCGTGACGAGGCAGCTCCTTCAGATCACCCGCCCGGATTCAGTGATCGACGTAGGGGCGTACGCCATCGACTCCCTGAGCCCTGCCGAAGATCCGAGGTCGTCGACCACACCTCCGGCAACGTGCGCCGCGCCGCGCCCCTGGGCACTGTGGAACGCGGTGAGCGCGGGCATCGGCGGCTACTCTAGACGGGGCGGCACGCTCGTCGTCATGCAGATCGACAGCGTGCCCGGCGGCCAGGTGATCAGCGGGCATTTCACGTTCATGGCGCAACGGGTCGATCTCTACACCGATCCCCTGGGCGTGCTGTCGATCACCGGGACGTTCGTAGCGCCGCTCCTGCACAGCATCGACATCCCTTGCCGGTAGCGCGGCGCTGTCATTGCCGGCGAACGGTGATCTCCCGCCGGCCCGCCTCGAGCGGCGCGACCGTCTCGCTTCCGCCCGGCCAGCGGACCCACACCGCCGTCGGACGCTTTCCCTCCTCTAACCCGAGCACCTGGATCGGCCCGTCCTGGGACCAGTAGCCCGAGCCGCCGTGCACCTCCCGCGCGGGCCCGCGCGACCCCTCGTACACGAGCCGCAGCACGGCACCGATCGCGTGAGGGTTGAGCAGTCCGCCCTCCAAACGCACCCGCAGCCCGGGCCGGGCGTGCTCATTGTGATACAGCCTCGTCTCCGCCCCGTTCTGGGACACGACGAGATCGGTGCGGCCGTCGCCGTCGTAGTCGCCGAACGCCGCGCCGCGTTGATCACCGTACACCAGGATGCCGGACACCTGCCCCGACACCGGCTCGAGCGTGCCGTCCCCCCGGCCGCGCATCAGCAGCCCGCGACCGCCGTCGTAGCGCGGGGTCCCGATCTCGGTCGGAAAGAAATTCTGGGCGAGAAACAGGTCCTCGTGGCCGTCGCCATCGAAGTCGGCGACTCCGGCGTAGAACGCCGGAGCGAACTGCGCCTCCACCGGGAGCGGCCGTGCCTCGAACCTCCCCCCACGGTTGAAGAACACCTGGTGATCGAGCGTCGCCGCCTCCCACCGCTGGGCTCCCCGGAGCGTCCCGCCCAGCACGTCCTCGAGCGAAGCGTTCGCGTAGGCAGTGTACGTGCGCGTGGTGAGACGCACCACCGGCAGGGTGGCCATCAGTTGCCCGAGCGGCGTGAGCGGAGCGATGCGCTTCAGGCGATCGTCGTACTGGGCTTCGATCATGTCCCAGCGTGCCCCCTCCCCCAGCTTCCCATAGTAGAGGAGGAGCGGATGGGCGGCGTCGACGTGATACTTGGTGTTCCGGCCCCAACTCGTCGCCACGATGTCGAGGCGACCGTCGCCGTCGAGATCCCCGGTGGTGACGCCGTTCCAGCGGCCCACCACCCGGTCCAGGCCCCACGCGGCGGTCGCGTCACGGAAATGCCCATGGTCGTTCACGAACAGCTTGAGTGACCCCCACTCGGGCGCGAGGATGAGATCCGGCCAGCCGTCTCCGTTGACGTCCGAAAACACCGCCCCCGATATCAGACCGATGCTCTTGAAGAGATCGCCATTGGCCTCATCCAGCACGAACCGCCCGCCGTCATTGCGGAACAACCGCGACGACACGGCGCCCGGATACGCGCCGGGCGCCACGCGCCCGCCCACGAACAGGTCCAGAACGCCGTCGCCGTCCACGTCCGCCACTACCAGGGCCCCGACACTGGCGACATCTCCCGGCACGATCGGCGTCACCCGGGCCCGTCCCGGAGCCACTTCCAGGACGCCCGGGAGGGCGGCGGCCTCGCTGGGCGTTTGCGACTCGTAGTTGGCCTGGCCCACGAGCAGCACCGTCCCGCCCATACCGTCCGGGAGCGCCAGGACGGTCGTCTCGTCGTAGCGCGCGGGAGGCAGGTGGAGGTCGACGCGCGTGAACCGGCTGTGATCGTTCCGATAGTATGCGAGGCTGCCGCCTCGCCCGGACGTGATCAACAGGTCTTCGGCACCATCGCCGTCCACGTCGTACCAGGTGACCCCCGGGCCGAGCTGGCTCAACGCCTGCGGCAGCAAGGGCTGGCGGGCCCAGTCGTTGAACGGAGTCTCGACGTGCCGGTGGCGGAGCTGAGCCGATACATCGCGGAACCAAGGGATCAGGGCTCGGGGCTCGGGGTTCGGGGACCCCGGGCTTGCGCCCGGGGTCAGTCGAGTCGGGTAGGGTGGCTCCTCGATCTCGTAAGCCCGATTCGGCGTTACCCCGCGCACGACCGAATGCCCGCCTCTCCGCCAGTCGACCTCGATCGTCATGTCCTGAGCCCTTCCGGCGGCGAACGTGTGGAGGGGATCCGAGCCGGACAGATACGTCCCGCCCAAGACCACTTCCTTCTGCTGCACCGGGACGGCCCCTCCCAACAGACGAATCTTGGACCCGGCGCCCGCAGTGTTGGGTGCGCGCCCGCGCAGCCGCACCGCCACGCGCGGGGCGTTCGTGAGGTTCCGGAACACGGCGGCCGGAGAGCCCAGGCGGTTGACGACCAGGTCCAACGCGCCGTCGCCGTCCAGGTCCGCCGTCGCCATGCCGTGCGAGATCGCATCCTCGTCGGCAAAGCCCCATTTCGCACCGGCGTCGCTGAACGTGAGGTCGCCGTTGTTGCGAAAGGCAATGTTCTTCACGGCAAGCCTGGGAAACAGCGCCAATTCCCGACGCCAGTCGCTGGGGGTGAACGTCGCCCGCACCTGCTCCCAGGTGTCCGCGTCCATCACGTCCCACAGATGGCCGGTGGTGGCCAGAACGTCCTCGTACCCGTCCAGGTCCACGTCGAGGAACAGCACGTCCCACGTCCAGTCCGAGGCCTCGATCCCGGCGTAGCCGCCGATCTGGGCGAACGTGCCATCGCCGCGGTTCCACAGCAGCGTGTTGCGCTGCCATTGCGGGCGGTCGTCGATCCGGCCGATCAGCTTGGGCAATGGGGTGTGGGTGGGGACCTGGCTCTTGCGCCGGGGCCCGAGCCCCAGCATGTCGCCGACCAGAATGTCGACGTTGCCGTCGCGATCCACGTCGGAAAAGTCGACCGCCATCGACGAGTTGCTGGTGTTCCGGACGGCGAGACGCGGCACGGCGCGGAAGGTTCCCTTGCCGTCGTTCAGCCAGAACATGTCGGGATCTTCGAAGTCGTCGCACACGTACAGGTCCGGTGCGCCGTCGCCATCCACGTCGGTAAACTTGGCCGACAACCCGAAGTACTCCGGAGCGGCGGTGAGCGGCTTCCCGTCCTCGTCGCGGAAGCGGCCCGAGGTCCACGGGACGAGGGTGAAGTGCCCCTTGCCGTCGTTCAGATAGAAGCCGTCCGGGTCGGCGCGCTGCTGCATCGACACGAGGTTGTACTCCGGTCGATCCACCGCCCGATAGTCCTTGCGGAACTTGGGAACGACCTCCCAGTGTCCGCGGCGCACCTCATGGATCACGCTATCGAACGCTCGCGCTTGCGGCGGATAGACGTCCATCGCGGAGCGGGTCTTGTAGTTGGCGACGTAGAGGTCGAGGTGTCCGTCCCCATCCACGTCGGTCAGCGTCATCGTCATGCTGCCCGTGTGGGCAACGAGGCCGCTCTCCGCCGTGCGCTCGGTGAACACCCCGTGGCCGTCGTTGAGGAACAGCGCGACCCCGCCGCCGAGCGTGCTGACGAGCAGATCGAGGTGGCCGTCGCCGTCGACGTCGGCGAAGACGGCGCCCGTCGAGTGGCGACCGCTCATCGCGACGCCGGCCCGGGCCGTGACGTCTTCGAAATGAAACTCGCCAAGGTTGCGGTACAACGCGTTCGAACCCTGGTTGCTCGTCAGGTAGATGTCGGGGAGGCCGTCGCCATCCACATCGCCCAGCGCGACGCCGCCGCCCTGCGCCAGGTGGCGGTTCCAGAGCGCGCTGTCGATGGTGACGGAGTTGGTGAAGCGAATTCCGGTGCGTGGGGCAGGCAGCTCGGCGAACCCCGGACCGCCGCGCGAAGGAGGGTGCAGCTCGCGCCAACGATAACCGGTCTCGTCGTGCCAGGGACCGGCTGGCGCCGCCCCGCGGCAGCCTGCGCCGACGGACGCTAACGCGAGAGCCGCGGCGCTAGAAATAAACAGGCGCGCCGGGAAGCGACGCGCCTGTAGCCGTCGAACAACTGCTGGCTGATCGCTTACGGCAGCACCTTCATCGCGGCCGTCCCGCTGACGCCTGAGATGGTGGCCGTGATTGTCACCGAACCGGCCTTCACGCCCTTTATCGAGGCGGTGTTGCCCGGCGACACGCCCAGGCTATCGTTGCTGCTCACGATCGCCACGCTCGTGTCGCTGCTCGCCCAGAACATTTTCTTGGCCGTCAGTGTGTCGCCGTTCGCGCGCGTGGGGGTCGCCTTGAGCGTCACCGTCTTCCCCACGACCACGCTGTCCGGCGTAGGCTTCACGCTCACCGCGGCCACGGACACGGGGATCGACCTGACAGCCGAAGTACCACTCTGGCCCTCGATCGCCGCCGTGATCGTCACCGATCCCGCCGCCGCGCCCGATACGATGCCGTAGCGGTC
>Ga0209156_10003489_pt1 | contig 11833 bp, 10 predicted proteins | sample GraSoiAngelo_124_FD_185881 | JGI IMG/M metagenome (GOLD analysis project Ga0209156, IMG submission 185881) | Grasslands soil microbial communities from the Angelo Coastal Reserve, California, USA - 14_0927_05_20cm (SPAdes) (version 2) | ecosystem: Environmental > Terrestrial > Soil > Grasslands...
CGCTCGCGAGCTTGCCGCCGAACACCGGACACGCGGCGAGCGTGGCGACTTTCATGTCCGGGAGTCGCACGTCGATGCCGAACTGCGCCGTGCCGTCGACCTTGCCGGGAGCGTCAACCCGCTTCGCCGGCGTGCCGATCAGCCTGAAGTCCTTCGGGTCTTTGAGCGGCACACGGCCCCGCACCCGCAGCGTGGCCGCCTTGTCGACCAGGGCGCCGTACCCGAGGGTGCGATTCGTGGGATTGTGAATCACCTTCCCCCCCGCGGCGTGGCACGAGGCCGGATCGACGCTCCAGGTCGCCGCCGCGGCGGCGACGAGCAGGCTGCGTGCGCTCGCGCCAGCGCGGCGCAGCGGCTCCCAGTTGCCGCGCACCGACGTCGATCCGCCCGTCTCCTGCACGCCGAACAGCGGCTCCGCGTACCGGGCGTCGTCGGGGGGCGCATGCTCGAGCCGTACGTCGCCCAGGTCCACCTCCAGCTCCTCGGCCAGGAGCATCGACATCGACGTATAGGTCCCTTGTCCCATTTCGACCTTGTGCATGATCAGCGTCACGCGGCCGTCGCGGTCGATGCGAATGAATGCGTTGGGCGAGAACGAGGAGGGAGGCGGTGCCGGCAGCTCGAACCCAAGGAGCAGGCCCCCGCCGACGGCGGCGCTGATGCTCAGGAACTCCCGGCGCGACACACGCGGCCGGCGGGCCATGTCAGCCTGCGGCCGCGCGCTTGATCGCGGCGCGGATGCGGGAGTAGGTACCGCAGCGGCAGATGTTTCCCGCCATCGCCGCGTCGATGTCGGCGTCCGTCGGGTGCGGTTTCGCCGCGAGCAGCGCAGCGGCGGCCATGATCTGACCTGACTGGCAGTAGCCGCACTGCACGACCTCCACGTCCAGCCAGGCCTGCTGGGCCCGCTTGCCGCTCGACGTCTCGCCAACGGCCTCGATGGTCGTGATGCTCTTCCCCGTCGCGGCGGAAACCGGCGTGACGCAAGAGCGGATCGGCCGGCCATCGAGGTGCACCGTACAGGCGCCGCACAGCGCCATGCCGCAGCCGAACTTGGTGCCCGTGAGACCGATCACGTCGCGCAGCACCCACAGCACGGGCATGTCGGGCGGCACGTCCACCGTGTGCGGCGTGCCGTTCACTCGCAGGGTGATCACGGCCGCGCGCCCGGCCGGGCCTGGCTCATCCCGTCTCCTGGCTGGTCCTGAGCCGGCGAGGGGCCGGCGGGGCGACGCCGCCGTACAAGCGCTGGTAGTGTGGCCGCTCGATGATCCGGTAGAACGCGAGAATCGCGGCCTGCGAGAACGCGGCCGCGGCGAGCCCCGGCGCCGACGCCACGAGCAGGGCCAGCCCGTACGTCTGGAGGTAGCCCACGGTGTACATGGGGTTCCGCAGCCAGCGGTAGGGGCCGGCGGTGCTGGGCGCCGGCCGGGTATCGGGGTCGAAGAAGTCCCGCCAGTAGTAACCGTCCTCGCCGAGGGTCGCGGCCGCCCACACCTTGACCGCTACGCCGAGGGCCACGAGCGCGGCGCCCGCGACTCGCCAGGCGAGCGGCAGCGGGAGGTCGAGCGTCCCGCGGGTGAGGAGACAGACTGCCACGAAACTGACGCCGTCATGGTTCATCACCAATGCCACGCGGCGGCGGAACCGTGCGTAGGCCGCGACGCCCCCGCCCGACGTCTCGGGTGCCGCGTCGGCACGACGCAGAGCCACCGCGATGTACATGATGTACGCCAGGCGGCTGGCAACGGAGTAGCCGAGCGCGAGCAGGTCCTGGAGCTGGAGATGCAGCGGGAAGTCGGCGATGGGCGGTGAGTCCTCGTGGACTAGTGAGACGTGGCCGCTGTGGCCAGGAGCGTCGGCGCGGCGGCGGTGGCGCTCACGCTCAAACGAATCCACATGCCCGCCGCGCCATGCCCCGGCACGCCACAGAAGATGAGATACTCGCCCGCCGGTTGCGCCGTGAAACGCATCGTATCTGTCGCTTCCGACACGAGGCCCTCCGTGAGCTTGAGCGTGAACGCCCGGGGGATCGCTGGGCTGACGGGCTGCACGGGGAGCGGAGTCTCTGGCGCGATGATCTCCGCGCTGTGCGGCAGCATGCCGTCGTGGTTGCGGAAGTCGATCTCGGTGTGCCACCCCACAGGCACGACCAGCGTGAGGCCACCGTCGCGGAAGCCGTTGAAGTTGAGCGCGCCGTTCAGCCCGGTGAGCCCGGCGATGAGCTGGAAGCGCGTGGTCTTCGCGGGAGTGTCGAAGCTGAGCCAGGCCGGGTCGATATCCGGGCCGGACCCCGTGGCGGGGGTAATAGAGAGCGCCAACAATACTGCCGGCGCATACCCGAAGCTGCGTGCCGTCATGATGAGGATGCTCCGTGTTGCACCGTAATCAAGCGTGATTACCGCAGGGCCGAAAGGGCGCGCTCGAGGGCGACGCTGTCCACGCCGTCGAGGGCCCGGGCGAGCTGCCGGCTGGCGGCGGCCAGCCGTTCGGCGCCCGCCTCCTGCCGCGCTGCGCCGAGCGACGTGAGCGCGATGGTGACGCGCCCGCCGGCCGCGCCAGCCGCGAGACCTTGGACTAGTCCGTCGCGCTCGAGCATCACCACCAGCTCCCGCCGATCGTCGCCCCGCGGCTCTGGCAACGGCAGGCCTTCGCGCGCCTGCGCCAGCTCGGTGAGCAGGTCGAGCCCCGCGGGGGAGAGGCCCAGCCCGGCAAGCGCCTCCGCGAGCCGAGCCGTTACAGAGTGAGCGGTGCCGAGCAGCTGGAACAGGAGGGATCCCGGGCGTGTCTCCCGCACAGGGGCTCGTTCGGTGACGTTCATGTGGCTCGCGAGTGAGGGTTCGGGAATCAATCGGGGGTGGTGCTCCGGCTTCGCGCAGCCACCGCATAGCGCGTAACGAGCGCCGCCGGTAACCGGTTCCGGGAACTGCGCGCCGGGCCGAATCCTTCTCAACGAGTCCGTGGACCACGCCCAGGAAAGGATCACGACGCCGTGAAGCACAACTCGTTATGGGAGGGCACCAGGCTGGGGCTGGTCGTCGCGACCACCATCTGGGTGTGGCTGGCCGGGATCGACGCCGTGGTCGGCCAGCCGTTCCGCACGTTCGCCGTGCTGGGGGGCATCGCGCAGTTCACGGCGCTCCACTACGTGCTCAACGTGGCATATGGCGTGGCGATCGTGTCTGCGCTACATCGCGCTGCGCGCGAGCCGAGTCTCGTGCTGGGCGTGGCGTTCGGCTTCTTCGTCGTCGAGTTCGGGTTCGCGATGCTGACCGTGCTGTTGTCGCACCTCGGCCTGGGTCGCCTGGCCTGGGTCCGGATCCTCGGCGGCAACCTGGTGGGCGCGGCGGTCGCCGCCGTTCTGCTGTTCCGGACCCATCCCGTGGTCGAGGAGGTGCGACGGGCCGAGGCGCAGGAGAACGACTGATCGCGGGCCGATCGGCGGGAACCGGCGCGCCAGATAGTTCATTACTGAAGCACCATGCGCACCCGCATTGCCGTCGCGGCTCGATGGTTGCCGCTGGCGGCGCTCGCCGTCTTCGCACCGGCGGCCGCCCAAACATCGGCCGGCCCGGGCGACCCCGGCGGACCCGTGTTCCAGCCGCTCCTGGCCGATCCGAAAGAGCCGCAGTTTTTCGCCGCCTACCTGTGGGAGGACTCGCCCCGGCTCGCGCCCCGCCTCGGCAGCGTGGGGTTCGGTCAGACGATCGCCGTGATGAGCGCGCGCGCGTGGCAGGTCGCGATCGCCGCCGCCGTGTTCTCGCAGTTCAACCTCGCCCGGCCGACCGCCGATCTGATGAACACGGACTATCGGGTCGGCCTCCCCGTGACCTACCGGCACGCCCGCGTGACCGCGCGGCTCCAGCTGTACCACCAGAGCTCTCACCTGGGCGACGAATACATGGTGCATGCCAACGCCCAGCGGGTCGACTTGACCTTCGAAGCGGCGGAGCTGCTCGTGTCGCAACAGCTCGCCGCGTGGCGCGTGTACGGCGGCGGCGAATACGTCTTCACGCATTCGCCGGCCGACCTGAAGCCGGGGGTGCTCCATGGAGGAGTCGAGTATCGCCAACCCGGCGTGCTGCTCCACCTGGGCCGGGTGGCGACGGGTCGCGTCGTGGCCGCCCTGGACGCGAAATCGTTCCAGGACCGCGGTTGGGACGTGGGCTGGAGCGCCATCACCGGCCTGGAGCTGGGCGATCCGCGAGCCCGCCCCGAGGGCGGCTGGCGGTGGAGCATGCTCGTGCGGGCGTACACGGGTCCCGCGCCCTATGGCGAGTTCTTTCGCGATCGTGTCGCTTCGCTCGGGGTGGGCCTGGGGCTGGCGCTGTGAGGCCGGCCGCGCGGGAGCTATGCCGCTATGTAGTTCATTACCACCGACTGGCGAGTCGGCTGGATCGGTTCGCTCGACGGCACAGCCTGGCTCGACTCCCACGTTGGCGTCCGCGCGAGCGGCAGCTGGGCGCAGGACAGCATTTCCAACGCCGCCCTGGCGGGGCGCAGCAAGTTCAACAAGTTCACCTACGACGCCGACTTGGTGCTGCGCTATCCGCTGCAGGCCGGCTCCGCAACGCTGTACCCCTACGTGCTGGGCGGTGTCGGCGCGATCAGCGTGCATCAGCTCGGCGCCGACAGCACATGGTCGAAATTCGCCGGCAACTTCGGGGCGGGGCTCGAATACCGCTTCGGCAGAGTCGGCCTCCGCGCCGAGGGCGCGACTTCGTCTACAAGTTCGACCGCTACGGCTTCGACAAGACGCAACACGACATCGCCTGGCAAGGCGGCCTGACGCTGTCCTTCTAGACCGACCGTCACCCCGGCCGGCGCGCAGTTTCGGCGCCGGCCGTCTTGGATCGGCTCATGCCGGCAAACACCTACAGGTGACCGAGGGTACGGTGGCATCGCGCCACTGAGGCCCCTCCCGAGCGGCATCTGCCGACCGGGTGGTGAGCCCCCACCCAACTGGGCGAGCCCAGGCTGGCCCGACGACCTCGCGGGAACCTTGGGGACCGATCGTTCATTGGTGAACTAACGCCTCACGGTCGTCCTCACCTTATCCGACGGGTACCGAGATGAACCGTTTGATCAAATCAGTCCTGTGGACCGCGGCTGTCGCGGTTTCAGTGCTTCTTGTCGGCGCGGCGGCGGCGCACCGGCGGCCCGCGGTCGCCCCGGCTGCCCCTCCGGCCCCTGAGGTGTCGGTGCTCACGGTCGTGCCCGAAACCGTAGCCGCCCGTTACGAGTACGTGGGGCAAGCCGCCGCCTCGCGCTCGGTCGAGGTTCGCTCGCAAGTCACGGGGGTCATCGTCGCGCGGCCGTACGCCGAGGGCACCGACGTCGCGAGGGGAACGCTGCTCTTCCGGATCGACCCGACCACGTACGAGGCCGCGTACCGCAGCGCCCAGGCCCGGCTCGCCAATGCGGACCGCACCTTGGCGCGGCTCAAGCCGCTGCTCGCGGCGCGCGCGGTGGCGCAAAAGGACGTGGACGACGCGCAGCAGGCTTTGGACCAGGCGCAGGCCGCGGCGGACCAGACCAAGAAAGACTACGAAGACACGTTCGTGCGCGCCGAGATCTCGGGGCGCGCGGGACGCGCGCAGCTGGAGCTCGGCGCGCGCGTGACCGGTCCGGGTGACCTGCTGACGACGGTCGAGCAGGTGGACCCGATCTACGTGAATTTCAGCCCGTCCGACGAGGACCTGTTGGGCCTGCGGCGCGACATCGCCGACGGGCGGCTGCTCATGCCGCCCGCGCCCCGCGCCCTCGCGGTTCAAGTGACGCTGGCGGACGGCAGTCTCTTGCCTGCAGCGGGCGAGCTGAACTTCGCCGACCTGGCGCTCCAGCCGGCGACCGGCACACTGCAACTGCGCGCACAGCTCAAGAACCCGCAGCACGTCCTGCTCCCCGGGCAGTTCGTGCGGGTCCGCCTGCTCGGCCTCAAGCGCCCGAGCGCGATTCTTGTCCCGCAACGCGCCGTGCAGCAGGGCCTGACCGGGGCGTTCGTCTACCTGGTGGGCGACAGCGATAAGGTCGCGGCCCGCAACGTCGTGGCCTCGTCCTGGGAGGGTGGGTCGTGGCTCATCGAGCAGGGGCTCCACGTCGGCGATCGCGTGGTCGTGGACGGGGTGCAGAAGGTCGCACCCGGGCAGCCGGCGCGGCCGGTGGCATACCGACCCGCGCCCAATAGCGCTGCGGCCGGGGCCCAGGACAGCGCGTTGATCGCTCCTCCCGCAGCCCCCCTTCGCATCAGGAGCCGCCCGTGAGCGACGCGCCCCAGATCCGCAACCTGTTCATCCGGCGTCCGATTTTCTCGGCCGTCATCTCGATCGTGATCGTGCTGCTCGGGCTGTTCTCTCTCTCCCGGCTTGCCGTGGAGAGTTATCCGCCGCTCACGCCGCCCGAGATCCAGGTGCAGGCCGTGTATCCAGGTGCGACGGCGCAGGACGTGGCCGATGCAGTAGCGGCCCCGATCGAGCAGCAGCTGTCGGGCATGGAAGGCCTGCTGTATTTCAAGTCCGCGAACTCGAGCGATGGGGTCATGAACCTGTCGGCTTTCTTCGACGTCTCGCGGAATCCCGATCTGGCCGCTGTGGATGTGCAAAACCAGATCGCGCGCGCCCAGCCGCAGCTCCCCCAGGAGGTGGTGCGCAACGGCATCACGGTGCAGAAGCGCCAGACCGCCTTCCTGGTCGTGCTCGCGCTTTCGTCCGACGATCCTCGCTACGACACCGAGTACCTGAACAATTACGCCAAGATCTACATCGACGACGAGCTCAAGCGGCTCCCCGGCGTGGGCGATGCGAGCACCTTCGGCCAGCTCGACTTTTCCATGCTCTTGAGCCTCGATCCCGACCGCATGGCCCAGCTCGGCCTCACCGTGTCGGACGTCGCCGCCGCGGTTCAGGAGCAGAACACGACGAACCCCGCCGGCCGCATCGGGCGCGAGCCCGCTCCGCCCGGCACCGAGCTCACGATCCCCGTGATCACGAGCGGCCGGCTGAAAGAAGCGAGCGACTTCGAGCGCATCATCGTCCGGGGCCGGCCCGACGGCTCGCTCGTGCACCTCTCGGACATCGGGGACGCTCACCTGGGCGCGCGCAACTACGATCTGGCCGGCCGGTTCGACGGGGCGCCGACGGCGCTGACCCCCGTATTCCTACGTCCCGGCGCCAATGCCCTCGAGGTGAAGCGCGCGGTCGTGGCACGCATGACCGAGCTCGCCAAGAGCTTCCCCCCGGGCGTGCGCTGGTCGATCGCGTTCGATACGACGCCCTACGTCACCGCGTCGATCCACGAGGTGGTGAAGACGCTGTTCGAGGCGCTGTTGCTCGTGACGTTGGTGGTGTTCGTGTTCCTGCAGAGCTGGCGGGCGACCCTGATTCCCGTGGTCGCCGTGCCGGTGTCGGTCATCGGCGCCTTCTTCGGCATGCAGGTGCTCGGCTTCTCGATCAACCTGCTGACGCTGTTCGGTCTGGTGCTCGCGATCGGCATCGTGGTGGACGACGCGATCGTCGTGATCGAAAACGTAGAGCGGATCATGGCCCAGGACGGAGTCCCCCCCGCCGTCGCCGCAGACCGGGCGATGCACCAGGTGAGCCGGGCGCTGATCGCCATCGTGCTCGTGCTGTGCTCCGTGTTCGTCCCGGTGGCGTTCCTGGGGGGCATCACCGGACTCATGTACAAGCAATTCGCCATCACTATCGCGGTTTCGGTGGTGCTGTCGGGCATCGTGGCGTTGACGCTCACGCCGGCGTTGTGTGCCGTGCTGCTCCGGCCTAACCTCACCCCCCATCCCCCTCTCCACGACGTGGAGAGGGGGAGCGGGGGGGTGAGGTCACTCGCGAGCCGGTTCTTCGATCGCTTCAACCGCGGCTTCCGCGCGGCTACCGATCGCTACCTCGGCGCGGCCGGTCGCGTGATCGACCGCCCCCGGACGTTCTTCGCCGCCTTTGCCGTGGCCGTCGCCTTGCTGTTCGTGCTCGTGCGGTCCGTGCCGGCCGGGTTCATTCCCAGCGAGGACAAAGGGTACTTCGGGATGCTGATCGAGCTCCCCGACAATGCCTCGCGTCAGCGCACGGAGGCGGTCGTGAAGCAGGTCGAAGGCTTTCTCAAGCAGCAGCCGGCGATCAATCACGTCGTCTCGCTCGTCGGCCTCAATTTCATCCAGAACGCGAACCAGACAAACGCGGCGATCATGTTCGTCATGCTGAAGCCGTGGGAGGAGCGGACCGGCTCGCGCGACCAGTTCGCGGCGGTGCTCGGCGCCGTCAACGGCTATCTCTTCCAGCTGCAGCAGACGCGCGGCTTCGCGTTCAACATGCCCGAGATCATCGGCCTCGGGACCACGGCCGGGCTCGAGATGAACCTCCAGGATCGCGGCGTGAACGATATCACACGGTTCGCTGGGCTGACGGGCGCGTTCGCCGCTGATGCCAACGCGCTTCCCGAGCTGCGGGGTGTGTACCCGACGATCCGCGTGAACACGCCGCAGCTGTACGTGGACGTGGACCGGGCCAAGGTCAAGGCGCTGGGCATCTCCTTGACGGACCTGTTCGAGACGCTGCAGGCGTCATTGTCCACGCTGTACATCAACGACTTCAACCGCTACGGGAAGACCTATCGGGTGCAGGCCGAGGCGCAGGCCCGCTTCCGCCAGACGCCAGAAGACATCGGTCGCCTGTACGTGCGAGGGCCCAATCAACAAATGGTGCCGGTGTCGGCACTGACCCGGACCGAATTCCGAGCCGGCCCGAGCGTCATCACGCGGTTCAATGGCTTCACGTCGGCGCTGGTGGTCGGGGCCCCCGCGCCCGGGAAGAGCTCGGGCGAGATGCTCGCCGCAGCCGAGCGGTTGGCCCAAGACAAGTACGCCAGCCAGGGCGTGGGATACGCGTTCAGCGGCCAGTCGTACCAGGAGCGCGCCTCGGGCGGGCAGGGAAGCCTGGTGTTCGCCCTCGGGCTGGTGATGGTGTTCCTGGTGCTCGCCGCGCAATACGAGAGCTGGTCGATCCCGTTCGCCGTGCTGCTCGGTGTGCCGTTCGGCACGCTCGGCGCGCTGCTCGGCGTGTGGCTGCGCGGCATGGCGAACGACGTGTACGTGCAGATCGGCCTGATCGTCGTCGTGGGTCTCGCAGCGAAGAACGCGATTCTGATCGTCGAGTTCGCGAACGAGCTGCGCGCCCAGGGGCGGTCGATTCGGGATGCGGCGCTCGAAGCCGGCCGGGAGCGGCTGCGGCCGATCCTGATGACTTCGTTCGCGTTCATCCTGGGCGTCACACCCTTGCTCACGTCGAGCGGGGCGGGCGCCGCGAGCCGTCATTCCATCGGCACCGGCGTCTTTTTCGGGATGCTGGTGGCGACGCTGGTCGGCGTGTTCTTCATCCCGCTCTTCTTCGTGGCGATTCGCACCCTGAGCGAGCGGGGCCTGCTGCGCCGCGGCGCGCGCTCCGTCGTCCCGCACGCGCCGCCGCTCGCGGCGGAGGGCGACTGACATGCGACGCGTCGCGGTGCGCGCGGTGGGCGCGCTGATCGCACTGACTGCGCTCACCGGGGCGTGCGCGGTGGGACCGGGATATCACCGGTCCGGCCTCGGCATGCCGGACGGCTGGCGCCCGCGCGCGGCGTCGGAGGACTCGCTCCGGCCGTTCTACGACTCGTTGCGTACCAGCCGTGATACGCTGCTGCCGGCCGGGACCGACACGGCACGCGTGCCGTTCCGATACGACACGACGTCCTCGAGGTCCGGCGCGGACTCGGGTGCCACGCTGCGGTGGCTCGATCTGATCCAGGATTCCGTGCTCCGGCAGCTCGTGGACACGAGCCTGCGGCAGAATCGTGACGTCCGCACCGCCCTCGCCGTGATCGACGAATTCCGCGCGCAGTACCGGGCCACGCGGGGCGCGCTCGTGCCCGAGCTGACGGCCAACGGTCAGGCCGGCCGTAGCCGTGCGGTCTTCGGGACTTTCGGGGCGCAAACGTTCGACGTGTACAAGGCCACCGCTGACCTGAGCTGGGAGCTCGATGTGTGGGGGCGGCTCCGCCGCGGCACCAGCGCCGCGCGCTCAGATCTCGTGGCTCGGGAGGAAGACCGGCGCGCGTTGCAATTGTCCCTGATCGGCGACGTGGCGACGGCGTATTTCGACCTGCGCGCGGCGGACTTGAACCTCGCGATCGCGCGCCGCACCCTCGACTCGCGGCGGCAAACGCTCGCGCTCGCACGCCGACGGCTCGATCAGGGGTTGATCTCGGAGCTCGACGTGCGACAGTTCGAGGCCGAGGTGGCGAGTCCTGCGGCGAGCGTCGCGGACTTCGAGCGTCAGGTGGCGCAGCAAGAGAACGCCCTGAGCGTCCTGGTCGGACGCAACCCCGGAGTCATCGCCCGGGGCCGCTCGCTCACGGACATGGCGGCGCTGATCCCGGTCCCGGCCGGCGTGCCGTCCGCCCTGCTCGCGCACCGGCCTGACGTGCGAGGCGCCGAAGCGACGCTCCGTGCCGCGACGGCTCGGATCGGCGTGGCGCAGGCCGCCTGGCTGCCGACCTTCACGATCACCGGTCAGTACGGCACCCAGAGCGCCGAATTCTCCCGGTGGTTCGCGTCCGGGAGCAACATCTGGCAGGCGTTCGCCGGAGTGTCGATCCCCCTGTTCAGCCAGGGCCGGCCGGGGGCCGGCGAGCAGGTGAACATCGCTCGCGCGCGGGCGGCGCAAGCGCGGTCGCGCTACGAGCAGACGGTGCTGGTGGCGCTGCGCGAGGTCGAGGACGCGCTGGTTGGACTGCGGACGGCTCAGGATCGAACCGCCGCGCAGGAGCGCCAGGTGATCGCGCTGCGGCGCGCGCTCGAGCTCGCCGACCTGCGGTATCAGAACGGCGTCTCGAGCTATCTCGACGTGCTCGACGCGCAGCGCGGCCTGTTCGGCGCCGAACTGGCGCTCACGCAGGCGGAGCGTGACCAGCTCGTCGCCGGAGTGCAGCTGTACCAGGCCGTGGGCGCCGGGTGGCCCCGCGCCGTCGACTGATTTGACCATGCCACGAAGCCGGGTATCATTTTCGTGATGCACAAGCGGTCTCGGAAACCGGCGCGCCGTGGGGCGACGGCCAGCGGGCTGGTCTTCTCTTTTCTGGAAACGGCCGAAGCAGTGGAAGCCCGTCTCGAAGCGGCCGTGAATCCGCTGGGCCTGTCGCTCGCGAAGCTCGCCGTACTCCATTTCCTGGCCGACGCGAAGGAGCCGCTGCCGCTGTCCGCCTTGGCGGAGCGTCAGCACTGCGTGCGGTCTAACATCACCCAGCTGGTCGACCGGCTCGAGAAGGACGGACTCGTGCGCCGCCGGGCGGACTCCAACGATCGTCGCAGCGTCCGGGCCGCCCTGACGGCGGCGGGGACGCGGGCGCATGCCGAGGGCATGGACGCCCTGCGGCAGGTGCAGCGAGCGATCATGGGCCCGCTCAACGCGGGCGACGCGGAGAGCCTGCGGGCCGCCCTGAAAGCACTGGGGTCGTAACTCACCTGGAGGGTTCGATGCGCTACATCGTAGCGGTGGGTCGGGTGTTGTACTCCCTCATTTTCTTGATGACTATCCTCGGCCACTTCTCGCAAGGCTATATCGGGTACGCCGCGCAGGCGGGCGTGCCGGCGGCCGCGCTCTTGGTGCCCCTCTCGGGTGTGATCGCCATCGCCGGCGGCCTGAGCGTGGCGCTGGGTTACCAGGCCAAGCTCGGCGCGTGGCTGCTGGTCCTGTTCCTTGTGCCCGTCACGCTCGCCATGCACAACTTCTGGACGGTGACCGATCCCATGATGAGGGGGATGCAAATGGCGCTGTTCATGAAGAACGTCTCC
>Ga0209156_10003490_pt1 | contig 11831 bp, 10 predicted proteins | sample GraSoiAngelo_124_FD_185881 | JGI IMG/M metagenome (GOLD analysis project Ga0209156, IMG submission 185881) | Grasslands soil microbial communities from the Angelo Coastal Reserve, California, USA - 14_0927_05_20cm (SPAdes) (version 2) | ecosystem: Environmental > Terrestrial > Soil > Grasslands...
CGCGGTGCCCTTCGGCGGCACGAACGCGAAGAGCTTGTCCTCGAGGCCGGAGTTGATGGCCAGCTTGCTGAACTTCATGGTGACCGTGTTCTCGAACCGGTCGTAGACGACGGCCTTGCGCACCTGCCAGCCGTTGGGATCGAGCGACAGGATCAGCCGGTTCAGTGTCGGCAGCGGCTGCTTGGGCGAGAGGTCGAGCACCACGTTGCCCTCGGCGTCCTTGGCCTGCGCCGGGTTGAGCAGGCGCACGTTGAAGTGCTCGCGCAGCTTGCCGAGGCCGCTGAGGAACGAGCCGGCGGGGCCGGCCAGCGCCTCGGGCGCGGGACCGGTGTTCACCTGGTTCAGCTGCGGCGTGTAGAGCCAGATCGTCTTGCCGTCCGACACGATCACCTGTCGCGTCGGCTCGGTGTATTCCCAGCGCAGCTTGCCGCCTTTTTTCAGGTAGACCGTCCCCGCCGCGGGAATCGTCTGGTTGAGGCTCTTGTTGAACGACGTCTGCGAGATCTCCGCCTTGAGATCGGTCATGCGGCCGTAGGCGGCCTCGACGCCGCGCACGACGTCGTCGAGCGAGACCGCCGCCGTCTGGGCCGCCGCGGGCGTCGCGATGAGGAGGAGCGTCAGGAGGACCAGGGCGTAGCGCATGACGTCACTCTACCGGTGAGACGCCGTCGCCGCCGGTGAAATTCACCGGGCGCGCCACCGCGCGGGCGAGCGCGGCCAGGTACGCGTCACGGGCCAGCGTGCGCGCGCCCATGGCGGTCAGATGCGCCGTCGGCATCTGCACGTCGATCAGCTCCACGCCCACCGCGCGCGCCTGCTGGGCCAGCGCGACGAGCGCCACCTTGGAGGCGTCGGTCCGCCGGTGAAACATCGACTCCGCCGCGAAGAGCCCGCCGATCGCGACGCCGTAGAGCCCGCCTGCGAGCGCGCCGTCGATCCAGACCTCGACGCTGTGCGCCCAGCCCAGCCCGTGCAGCCGTGCGTAGGCCTCGCGGATGGCCGGCGTGATCCACGTCTCGTCGTCGTCGCCGCGGTCGGCGCAGCCGGCCACGACGTCGTCGAACGCCGCGTCGATGGTCACGCGGAACCCGCCGCGGCGCAGCGTGCGCGCGAGGGACCGGGAGACGTGCACGCCGTCGGGCGGGAGCACGGCGCGCGGATCCGGCGACCACCAGAGCAGGTCGACGCCGTCGGCGGGCCACGGGAAGACGCCGCGGCGGTAGGCGGCCAGCAGCGTGGGCGGCTCGAGGTCGCCGCCGCTGGCGAGCAGGCCGTCGGCGTCGGCCTCGCGCGGATCGGGAAAGCGGACGCGGCACGGTCCCACCGGCGACGGGCACCCGGGCCGCGCCACCACGACGTCGAGGGCCGGGTGGCTCACCCCTTGAGCGCGCCCGCCGTCAGTCCCCGGATGAGGTGGCGCTGCAGGAACGTGAAGAGCACGGCCACCGGCAGCGTGCTGATGATGACGCCGGCGGAGAGCTGGCCCCACTGGATCTCGTACTGGCCGACCATGAACAGCAGCCCGGCGGAGAGCGTGCGCATCTCGGTCTGCGACGTGAACGTGATCGCGAAGAGCAGCTCGCTCCACGACGACACGAAGGCGAAGATGGCGGTGGCGGCCACACCGGGCGCGGCCAGCGGCAGCACCACGCGGCAAAGGGCGCCGAAGCGCCCGCAGCCGTCCATGAGCGCGGACTCCTCCAGCTCGCGCGGGATCGACTCGAAGTAACCGACGAGCATCCACACCGTGAACGGCACCGTGAACGAGAAGTTCGAGTAGATCAGCACCTGGTAGGTGTCGATGAGGCCCAGGGCGTGCCACTGCGCGAGCAGCGGCGCGATGAGCAGCACGGCCGGGAACATCTGCGTGGCCAGGAACATCATCATCACCGTCTGCCGCCCCGCGAACCGGAAGCGCGCCAGCGCGTAGCCGGCCAGCACCGAGATGGCCGTGGTGGCCACCATGGTGGCCGACGAGACCCAGAGGCTGTTGGCGAAGAACCGGCTGAACGGCGTCAGCTTCGAGGTCCACGCCTCCACGTAATTGGTGACGCTCAGCGAGGCGGGCAGCCACACGAGCGGCGTGACGTAGAGCTCGGCGCGCGTCTTGAACGAGGCCAGCAGCACCCAGACGAACGGAGCCATCGCGAAGGCGGTGAGCAGCACGAGCCCGGCCCAGAGCACGGGGCCGCCCAGCACGCGCTCGGCCGTGTCGAGGCCGGCGCGCGCCTTCAAGCCACCGGCTCCACCCCGCGCGTGACGCGCAGGTAGAGGGTGGTGAAGGCGAGCATGATCAGCAGCAGCACGACCGACAGGGTGGCCGCATAGCCGAAGTCGAGGTTCGAGTACGCCTGCAGCAGCGTGTAGGTCGAGGTGATCTGCGTGGCATTGGCGGGGCCGCCGCTCGTCATCACGAAGATGAGGTCCGCGTAGTTGAACGTCCAGATGATGCGCGTGGCCGTGGCCACCACGACGATCGGCCGCAGCATCGGCAGCGTGATGTACCAGAAGCGCCCGAGCACGCCGGCGCCGTCCACGCGCGCCGCCTCGTGCAGCTCGTCGGGAATGGCCTGCAGGCCGGCCAGCAGCATGATGGCGAAGAAGGGCACGCCGCGCCAGACGTTGGTGGCGATGACGGCGGGCATGGCCAGGCTCGGGTTCGAGAGCCAGGCGACCTTCTCCGTCATGAGGCCGGCGCGCGCGAGCAGGTCGTTGAGCGCGCCGTAGTTCGGCTGGTAGAGGTACTCCCAGATCAGCGCGACGACGACGCCGGGAATGATCCAGGGCAGCAGCGTCAGCGTGCGCACCACCGCGCGCCCTCGAAACGCCTGGTGCAGCAGCAGGGCTCCAGCGAAGCCGCCGAGGAACTGCAGCGAGACGGAGCCGAACACCCAGACGAACGAGTTCCAGAGCGACAGCCAGAAGACCTCGTCGTGGAGCAGCCGCGCGTAGTTGCCGAGGCCGATGAAGCCGTACTCCTGCGGCTTGATGAGCACGTTGCGATAGAGGCTCATGCGGATCGCCGACAGGATCGGCACGAGCACGGTGGCGCCGAGCGCCACCACCACCGGGAGCAGGTAGAGGTAGCCCGTCAGCAGCTCCCGTGCGCGCCGCGACAGGAGCGGCCGCGCCAGCGGCCTCGCGAGGGTCGCTTCCCGGGCCATGGCGCCTACGACATGTTCTTGCTCAGGACCTCGGCGAACTTGTCGAGGAACTCCCGGGCCGTGAGCTTGCCGACGAGCGCCTGCTGGAAGAGCGGCACACCCTCGGAGTCGAGCTTGCCGCCCCAGCCCGCGTAGGCGAGGTACGGGCTGACGATCGAGAACGGGAACGACTTGATGAAGCCGGCGAGCGCCGGGTCCCGCGTGAACTCCGGGCGCTCGGCGACGGTCTTGCGCGCGGGCAGCAGGCCGAGGCCCTTGCTGTACATGTAGTGCGGCTCGGGCTCCATGGCCCACGACATGAACTTCCAGGCGCCGTCGCGGTTCTTGCCGGCCTTGAAGCCCGTGAGCGTCTCCGAGAAGTAGAACGAGTAGCGCTTCTTCGCGGGGCCGAAGGGCAGCGGCACGGTGGCGAAGTTCTCCGACTTCACGAAGTCCTTCTGCTCCTCCGAGGAGCCGGAGTTGTGGATGTACGAGTTCGTCACGCCGCGCCCGAAGCCCTCGACGATGCCGCGCCAGCCGTCGGTCGGGACGGAGGGCGGGCAGACCTTGTGCTTGCGGAAGAGGTCGAGGTACCACTCGAGCGCCTCGGCCGCCTGCGGGCTGTTGATCGCGACCTTGCCGTCCTTGAGCACCTGGGCGCCGTTGGCGTACATGAACTCCGTCGCGTAGAGGACGGCCCACGTCCCCTGCCCGCGCATGCCGAAGCCGTACTGGTTCTTGTCGGGCTTGGTCATCGCCTTCGCGTAGGCGAGGAAATCGTCGAAGTTCCAGTCGTCCTTGGGCGGCTTGACGCCGTACTCCTTCGTGCGGTCGGTGCGCCAGTAGACGCCGTCGTTGGTGACGACCCACGGAAAGGACAGGATCTTGCCCTTCACGGTGACCGTCTCCCACGCGAGCGGGATGACGTCCTTGTAGCCGGACCACTCCTTCGCCTTCGGCGTGAGGTCCTCCACCGCGTTCATGCCCTCGAACTCGCCGACCCAGTTGTCCCAGACCTGCGCCACGTCGGGCGGGGTGCCGGCCGCGATGCTGGTGATCAGCTTCTGCCGCGCCTGCGCCTGCGGCACGAACTCCACGCGCGCCTCGAAGTCCTTCTGCGCCTGGTTGAAGCGCTGCACGAGCGACTCGACCAGGGCATTGCGCTTCGGCTCGGGGACGCTGAACTGAAAGCGGACCGGCGTGGCGCCCCAGGCACGGCGCGGGAAGACGAGCGGCTCGTCCCACCAGACGTACTCCGCGGCCGTGAGCGCGCCGGCAGCGAACATGCGCTTGAGGACCTGCCGACGGGAAAGACGCCAGCGCTCGTCCATGGGCTCGGCCTCCTGGAGATCGGTGGGAAAGTCGCGCGAGATTAGGCGCGGAGTCGCGCGCGTGTCAAGTTTGCAGGGCCCTACGAGGCGCGACATCGAGGAGCGCCCCGGCTCCGCCGGCCACGCCGGGCGCGCGGCGTGGCCTCTCGCGATTCGGTGTCACTTGGCCGGCGCGTCGCCCTGAATACCCTGCAGCATGCGGCCGATGAGCACGTCGGCCAGTCGCGTCGGTCCGCCGTCGGCGCCGCTCACCGCGATGTCGGGCACGAGCTTGACCTTGTGCTCGCCGAGCAGCGACGTCACCTGCAGGGCGGTGTAACCCGCCTGGCCGAGGGCCTCGATGCCGAGCCGGTACGCCTCGGCCTTGGCCGCGCCGACCGCGCGCACAGACATCGCCTCGGCGTCCGCGGAGACGCGCACGGCGTCGGCCTGGCCCTCCGCCCGCACGCGCGTGGCCGCCGCCTCGCCCTTGGCCGTCTCGGCCACGGCCTGCGCGGTGCGCTCGGAAATGCGCACCATCTGCTCGGAGCGCACGACCTCCGCCTGCATGTTGGCCACCGCCGTCTCGCGCTCGAGCTCCTGGCGCTGCACCTGGGCCTGCCGCTGCGCCTGGTAGGTGCGCTCCATCTCCTCGGCGATCTTGCGGTCCGTCTGCGTCTTCATCAGCTCGGCCGGCGGCACGATGTCGCCGATGAGCGTGTCGATGCACTCCACGTCGTAGGACTCGACGGCGCGGCGGATGTTCTCGAACGCCTCGCGCTGGCGCTCGGCGCGGTTGGACAGGAACTCGAGCACCGTCACCTGCTGGGCCGAGTTGCGGAAGTAGTTGCCGACCGTCGGCTGCAGCACGTGGTCCACGAGATTCTGCATGGAGCCGACGCGCGAGATCACCCGCGGCGCGTTCTTCATGCCCACGTGGATGATCTGTGAGACGTCGAGGCTGAAGCCGAAGCCGTCCTTGCTGCGCACGAGGATCGAACACAGGCGCTCGTCGTAGTGGTGCGCCTCCGTGCGCTGGGCCCAGTTGAGCACGATGTTGGTCGTGGGCACGAGCTCGACTTTCATGACCCGGGTGTTGATCGGGTGCTTGCCCGGCAGCAGCGGCTCCACCCAGACGCCCTTGTGCCCGCGCTCGACGAGGTCGCCGTGCGTGAACGCGTCGCCGGAGACGTCGAGGTGCTCGTCGCCGACGTAGCTCACCACCACGCCGACGTAGCCGATGGGGATCTCCGTCAACGGCACCTGCTCGACCTCCACGAACCACGGGTTCAGGTTCCACGAGCCCGCGAGCAGCACTTCCTCTTGCAGGCCGCGGCAGCCGCCGGCGTCGATGAACGCCTGTCCGCGCTGGAAGCTGTCGTGCCCCGTCACGCGCGGGCCCGCGAGGTCGCCGGCGGGGATCGTGCGCCCGTCGAGGGTGGTCACGATGCCCTGGCGGTCGGGGGCGACGTGGTAGATGCGCAGCTGCGCCGGCAGCATGTCGTGCTTCGCCGCGCCGGCCGCCGTCACCACCTCGAACGCCGCCGGGTTCACGCGATACGTCCCCGCCGTCAGGAACGCCAGCTGGCGGCCGCGCTCGCCGCCGTTCTTCAGAAACGCCGCGGCGTCTTGAAAGCTGTCACACGCGACGTCGCGTGCGAGGACGCGGCCCGGCGGGATCGCCCGGCCGTCGGCGGCGACCAGAAGCGCGATGTCGCCCGGCTGCACGACCAGCACGGGCACGCGCACGACGTGATAGCGCCAGCGCCAGATCGGGAAGTGCCAGCCCGGACCGAGCATGCGCGCCTGGTAACCGGCCTCGCCGTTCAGCGCGATGATGTGCCCGGCGGGCAGCTCCGCGCCGTACCGCTTGATGAGCAGCCCGGACTCGTTCGGACCGATGACGCGGAGTCCGAGCCGCGCCACCCCCAGCATCGCGACGGCGATCGCCGCGACGAGCGTCCACTGCTCGAGCGTCAACAGGCCCAGCAGCCACATGGCGTCTCCTCCCCGCGGGGACGGCCCGCGCACCGCCGAGACCCGCATCAGCTGCGCCACACGCCAAGGGCGCGATCTCGTGGGCGTCCCCAGTAGAGGAAGAGGCGATTTCATCATTTCATTGACGAAATCAGCGTGATTAAATACACGTCATGCCCGTCCGGCTGGATTGGCTTGGCACGGCCCCGCCGCCGGCGCTCGTCGCGGCGCTGGCGGCCCGGGACGTCCGCGTGCATCTCGCGCGCGCCGCCGGGCAGGCGCCGTGCGTGCTGGCCTCCGCCGCCGCCGCCCGCCGGCCGCGCGCTCCGGGGGCAGGCGCCTGGATCTGGGCGTACGAAGGCCGGCTCGACGACGCGGCGGCGACGGCGGCGGTGCTCGACGGCGCCTACGACGTGGTGGCGCTCGCCGCGGGCGACGCCGCGGACCGTCTCGCGGCGCGCACGCACGAGCTGGCCGCGGCCGCCCCGCCCCCGACGGCGCCGCCCGAGGTCGTCGCGAAGAGCGGCGCCGCGCGCCGGATGCTGACGCAGGCGGCGCGCGCGGCGCGGACGTCCATGGCCGTGCTGCTGACCGGTGAGACGGGCTCGGGCAAGGAGCTCCTCGCGCGCCTCGTGCACCAGTGGTCGCCGCGGCGCGAGCGGATGCTGGTGCCGATCAACTGCGCGGCCATTCCGAACGAGCTGATGGAGGCCGAGCTGTTCGGCTACGCGCGCGGCGCCTTCACGGGCGCCGCGCACGAGTACGCCGGCCAGCTCGCCGCCGCCGCCGGCGGCACCGTCTTTCTGGACGAGATCGACGACACGCCTCCCGCCCTGCAGGTGAAGCTGCTGCGCGTGCTGGAGGACCGTGTGGTCAGCCGGCTCGGTGAGAACAGCTGGCGCCAGGTCGATTTCCGGATCATCGCCGCGACGAACCGCGACCTGCGCGCGCTGGTCGAGGCCGGCGCCTTCGGCGCCGATCTGTACGAGCGTCTCGCCATCGTCACCATCGCGCTGCCGCCGCTGCGCGAGCGGCTGGACGACCTCCCCGAGCTGGCGCAGCGGTTCGTCGAGCGCTTCTACGCGGAAGAGCCGGAAGCAGGACCGCGCGTGCGGGGTGTGCGCGCCGACGCGCTGCGCGCGCTCGCCGCGTATCCGTGGCCCGGCAACGTGCGCGAGCTGCGCAACGTCGTGTGGGAGACGCTCGTCTACAAGCGCGCGGGCGACGAGATCATCCCCAGCGACCTGCCGCGGCGCGTCCTGCGCCCCGGCGCCGCGCCGCCGCAGGCCTCGCTGATCGACCGCGGCGCCGTCGCGCGCAAGCTGGCCGCGCGCGCGCTCAATCTGAAGGACGAGATCGCGGCATTGCAGCGCGCGGCGCTGGCCGAGGCACTGGCGCTGACCGGCGGCAACGCCGCCGAGGCGGCGCGCCTGCTCGGCGCCGTCGGCCGCGGCCGCGCGAAGGATCCCGGCGGCACCGTGCGCGCAATGCTGCGACGTTTGTCACACTGACGTGGGGGGCGCTCCTCGATCTCGCGCCTCCCAGCTACCCCAGGCGCAGGCGGCCGCGCGTGGCGGCCGTGGCGAGCGGGCGTCCGAAGGCGTCGGCCACGCTGTCGGCGAGCTGGGTGAAGCGCTCGTCGTCGACGGCGCCCTTCCCCTCGAGCATCTCCAGCAGGGCCGCGAACGGTCGCAGCCGCTCGGCCCAGCCGATCACGTCGCTCTCGCTGCCGGGGGAGGCCGCGATGTCCTCGTGCAGCGAACGCGCTGCGGCCTGGCACTCGGCGAGCCTGTCGGCGGGCTTGGGCAGCACCACCTCCACGCTCGCCGCCGTCTCGAGCACGTCGTCGCGCAGCGCCTGGAAGTCCTGGGCGGCCGTGGCCAGCTGCGCGAGCAGCTCCTCGGACGGCGGCGTGCCGCCCGACCTCACGTCCTCGGCCGCGCTGGCCGCGCGCGTCCCCAGCTCGACGAAGCGCGTCTGGAGGGCGGCGATGCGCGCGCGCAGGTCGTCGAGGCCGCTGCTCGTGGACGCCGCCGCGGTCATTCGGAGGTCACCCGGAGCACTTCCTCGAGCGTGGTCACGCCGGCGATGAGCTTGCCGAGCGCCGCCTCGCGCAGCGTCGTCATGCCCTGGTCGCGGGCGACCTTGCAGATCTCCGCCGTCGGCGCGCCCTGGGCGACGAGGGCCTTGATCTCGCGCGTGATGGGCATGATCTCGTAGATTGCGACCCGGCCCTTCAACCCGCTATGCGTGCACACCGCGCAGCCGCGGCCCTTGTAGAGCGTGATCTTGCCGGCCCCGCGGCTCACGTAGCCGTAGTCGACCAGCGTCGACTCGTCCACCTCGTGAGCTCGCTTGCACTCCTCGCACACCTTGCGGATCAGCCGCTGGGCGACGACGAGGCGCAGCGAGGAGGCCAGCAGGAACGGCGGGATGGCCATGTCGAGCAGGCGCGCGACACTGGAGGCCGCATCGTTGGTGTGCAGCGTGGTGAGTACGAGGTGCCCGGTGAGCGCCGCGCGGCTGGCGATGGCCGCCGTCTCCTGGTCGCGGATCTCGCCGACGAGGATGACGTCGGGGTCGTGGCGCAGGAACGAGCGCAGCGCGGCGGCGAAGGTGAGCCCGATCTCGTCGTTCACCTGGACCTGGTTCACGCGCGGCAGGTTGTACTCGACGGGATCCTCGAGGGTGAGGACGTGGATGTCGGGCGAGTTCACCGCCGACAGCGCCGAGTAGAGCGTCGTGGTCTTGCCGGAGCCCGTGGGTCCGGTGACGACGATCATGCCGTGCGGGCTCTTGATGGCCTTCTGGAACTCCTCGAGGCCGCGGGGGTCGAAGCCGAGCTGGGCCATGTCGAGCTGGAGCGCGCTCTTGTCCAGGATGCGCAGCACCACGCTCTCGCCGAAGAGCGCCGGGATGATCGAGACGCGGAAGTCGATCTCGCGCGAGGCTTCGCGGAACTTGATGCGGCCGTCCTGCGGCAGCCGGCGCTCGGCGATGTCCAGATTGGCCATGATCTTCAGCCGCGACACGATCGCCGGCTCGAGCTTCTTGGCCGGGGTCATCACGTCTTGCAGCAGGCCGTCCACGCGGTAGCGGACGTGCAACGTCTTCTCCTCCGGCTCGAGGTGGATGTCCGAGGCGCCGCGCTGGATGCCCTCCAGCAGGATCATGTTCACGAGCCGCACCACCGGCACCTGATCGGCGGAGGCGCGCAGCTCGTTGAGGTTGATGCCCTCGTGCAGCTCCTCGGGGGCGACCTCGGCCTCGGCATCGGACAGCGCGCTCGCCAGCCCCTTCCGCGCGTGGTCGTAGGACGTCTCGATGGCGGCACGGAGCACCGACGGCAGGCAGATCACCGGGAACACGCGCATGCCGGTCCGGAACGCGACGTCGTCCACGGCCGAGAGGTTCGTCGGATCGACCATCGCCAGGGTCAGGGCGCCGGCGGACCGTCCGATCGGCAGCACCTCGTGCTTGCGCGCGATGGCGCCGGGCACCAGGCGCAGGATCTCTGCCGCGATCGACTCCGGGAACTTCACGGAGGGGATCCGGTAGTGCAGCGATTGCGCGTGCATCATCTGCTCCTCGGTCATGAAGCCGAGGCGCACGACGATGCTGGCGAGCTTGTCGTTGGTCTTCTTCTGCTCGGCGAGGACCATCGAGAACTGCTCCGTGTTGATGAGCCCTTCGCCGAGGATGAAGTCCGAGAGACGGCGGCCGACCTGCCCCGGGCTCTCGCCCGCGCCGTGGCCGTTCCTGCCATTGGGCGCGTGCCCGTTGCCGGTCTGGCCGTTACCGGCGGCGTTGGCGGCGGCTCCATTGGCGTGGCGGGTGGCGGCATCTCCGTGGCCGTTGCCGTTCGCGGGCGCGGAGACGGGCGCGTCGGCGGCTGGCGCTTTCCGGGCCCATTCCCGGTCGATGCCGCGCTTGAGATTCATGGCCGTGCCACAAGGCTGCAAGGCCGAAACCAAATCGATCTTACCGCCGGCGCGCCGGATGTTTTCGATACTTACAGGACGCCGTGGCCAGTTTCCCGGATGATTCCTGACCTGGCAGATGACCAGGTACCCGGCCAGGAATTGACCGCGGCCGGGCGCGCTTTGGCACGCACGAACTCTAGCACGCGTTCGTGAGATGATCGGCGCGACATGCGTCTGCCGACGCTCGTCGCCGCCCTCATCTCCATCTTGGTCGTGGCCGCGTGCAACCAGTCGCCGCCCGGCCCGTTGCACAAGACCGACCGCGTCGCGAAGGCCGAGGCGTCGATGGCCGCGTGCAAGAAGCGCGTCGGCCTCGACGACGTCGCCACGCCCTCCGGCATGGTGCTCGACGATCCCGCCACGCGCGGTCAGGAGATGACACCCGAGATGGCCGGCCAGCTCCGACTCAAGGTGCAGTGCGCCCTCGAGCTGAACGAGCTGCTCGCCGCCCGTCAGTGAACGCCGCGGCCATGGCCCTCACGCTGACGCTCGCCACCGCCACGCCCGGCGGCGGCTTTCCCGTCTACGGCGACGCCGTCATCGCCGCCGTGCGCGAGGTCGATCCGGCGCTCACGATCGAGCCGCGCAACACGAAGGGCAGCACCGAGAACGTGCCGCTGCTCGAGAAGAACGAGGTGGACCTGGCGCTCGTGCAGGGCGAGGTCGCCTACGAGGCGCTGCAGGGCGTGGGCCGCGCGCCGTCGCCGATCCGCATCGTCGCCGCGATGTACTCCACGCCCGGCATGTTCGTGGTGCGCGCGGACTCGCCGGCGCGGACGATCGAGGATCTGAAGGGCAGGCCGGTCGCCTTCGGCGCCCGCGGCTCGGGGCTCGTGCTGCTCGCGCGTTACGTGCTGGACGGCCTGGGTCTCGACCAGGAGCGCGACTTCCAGGCCGTGTATCTCGACCGCGCCGGCGACGGGCCGGCGATGGTCCAGGACGGGCGCGTGGCCGCGCTCTGGGGCGGCGGTGTCGGCTGGCCGGGCTTCACGGCGGTGGCGAAGGCGCCCGGTGGCGCGCGCTTCATCGTCCCCGACGCCGACGGGCTCTGGAGGATCCAGGCGAGGCACGCGTTCCTGAAGCCGCTGACCGTGCCGGCGGGCTCCTATCCGGGCCAGGACGCACCGATCGCCTCGCTCGGCTCGTGGTCGTTCATCATGGCGCGGCCGGGGCTGGCCGACGATGCGGCCTATCGTGTCGCGAAGGCGCTGCACCGCGCGGAGGCGGGGATCGCGCGGCGGCTCCCACAGGGCAAGGAGACGACGGCCGCGAACACCGTGGCGGCGGCGCCGCGGGCCGAGTTGCTCCATCCGGGCGTACGGCGCTACCTGGCCGAGCTCGGCCTGCTCACGCGGTAGCCGGCGGACGGTCGCCGCGCGCCGCTACTCTCCGTCAGCGGGGTGTGTCCGCGCTGTCCA
>Ga0209156_10003492_pt1 | contig 11826 bp, 11 predicted proteins | sample GraSoiAngelo_124_FD_185881 | JGI IMG/M metagenome (GOLD analysis project Ga0209156, IMG submission 185881) | Grasslands soil microbial communities from the Angelo Coastal Reserve, California, USA - 14_0927_05_20cm (SPAdes) (version 2) | ecosystem: Environmental > Terrestrial > Soil > Grasslands...
ACCGCATGGCTTGCTGGCATTTTTTTCGCCGTAACGTTTGCGTTATCGATCCTTTATGCCCATAAGAGCACGGCAGGGGAGAGCGCCCTCCGGCGTGAGCTCATGAAATCGCAGGGCGCGACCCAAGCTTCGCCATCAGCAACGGCTGCGCAGGCTTCTCCTTCGCCGGTTTCTTCTCCGGCACCCGGCTCAGGCGCTGGCGTTTTGCCTGCGGGCAGTGCAAGTCCAGCGACTTCGCCATCACCGATTGCGCAGGCAACCGCTTCGCCAACTGCAGCGCCCGTCGCGCCAGCCACAAGTCCGACGGCAACATCGAATCGAAAAAGCAGACCCTGACGCCTGATGTGTGTGTGAAAGCTCTGCTGGGGTTCTTGTTTGCGGTTGCGTTGTTATGCGAGGCGGCTGCCGAAGGAGCCTACAAATTTCTGGATGAAATCCCAATCGGCGGCGAAGGCAACTGGGATTATGTGACCATCGATGCGGCGGCGCGTCGTCTTTATCTCGCGCACGCGACAAGGGTCATCGTTGTCGATCTTACGAAGAACGAAGTGATCGGTGAGATCGGCGATACTCCCGGCGTTCACGGGCTCATCGTCGCGCCGGATCTGAAGCGCGGCTTTTCATCAAATGGCAAAGAATCGAAGGTGAGCGTTGTCGATCTAAAGACGCTCCGCACGATTTCGAAAATAGAGACCGGTGCGAATCCCGACGCGCTCGTTTACGAACCGCGTCGTGACGAGGTTTATGTTTTCAATCACAGCGGGAATTCGGCCACCGTGTTCGATACCAAAGCCACAGCCATAGTCACTACAATCCCGCTCGATGGTAATCCTGAGTTTGCCGCAGTCGATAGTGCGGCCGGACGCGTTTACTGCAATATCGAAGACAAGAGCGAAGTCGCGGTCATCGACACGGCAAAGCATGAACTCGTCGCGCGCTGGTCGCTCACGCCGGGCGCAGAGCCAACCGGAATGGCGTTGGATGCGAAGCATCACCGGTTATTCGTGGGCTGTCACAATAAATTGATGGCGATGCTCGACATTGAAACTGGAAAAGTTGTTGCCACAGTGCCGATCGGCGCGGGCGTTGATGGCTGCGCGTTCGACGATGGGACGCAACTGGCGTTTGCATCGTGCGGCGACGGCACAACGACGATCGTGAAGGAAGAAACACCGCAGAAACTCACAGTCGTTCAGACACTCAAGACAGAGCGCGGCGCGCGAACTATCGCCCTCGATCCGCAAACGCATCGGATCTATTTGCCCACCGCACAATTTCAGCCGACACCTTCACCAGCACCCGGCGAATCTCCGGGCCGGCCGATGATTGTGCCGAATACGTTGAAGCTCTTGGTTTACGGCCCGGCCGAATCGGCGAAGCCCTAACAAACGTCATTCTAATCGCTTATCGGCTGCTTTTGGCTCGAATATGGCGGGCAGTGCAGGCAGCACGATTAACACGAGAGGCAACGAAAAAATCAGTCCCGCAATAATCGCAATCGCCAGCGGTTGCTGCATGGCCGAACCGTGACCGATCCCGAGTGCCAGCGGCGATAGTGAAAGGATCGCCGCGAGTGAGGTCGTGAGGACCGAGACGCACGAAAGCGCATCGAAGCGCAGTCTATTTGTCAACTATTCGTCAACCGAATTTGGTTGAGCAAAATGGATTCTTACAAAACTGACAGAAGTCGTCGCATGGAGCGCTGTTTTTCGAAGCAGCCGGCTCAATGATTTGCACGCTTCAGTATGTATTGACCCGCAGGAAGGCCACCGAGCCGAAAATGGCAGCATAGACTTGCCCTGACACATTTAGCAAAACATCGTGCCGCTCGAGGCTGTCTAAAGACGATATGCGAAGAAAGCAGGCAGGCTCAAGAACGCTCGACGGTAGTTGGTAGTTCCTGTCGATCCACTTCCTCGAGGTCGTGTCGGGCAAACGATCTAGCACTGCGCGAGCGCTCTTTACGGTGGAACGTTCGATAAAGTACTGGAAGGACGAGCAAGGTCAGCGCGGTCGACGAAATGATTCCGCCAATCACAACCGTGGCGAGCGGACGTTGCACTTCCGCACCGCGACCATGCGCCAGAGCCATGGGCAGAAATCCAAGTGACGCGACGAGCGCCGTCATGAGCACGGGACGAAGCCGAGTAATCGTCCCGAGGCGAATCGCTTCTTCGAGCGGACGGCCCTCATTCCGAAGCCGCGAGATGAAAGAAACCATGACCACGCCGTTGAGGACGGCGACACCGGAAAGCGCAATGAAACCAACACCAGCGGAAATGGAAAAGGGCAGACCGCGCAGCCAGAGCGAGAGAATTCCGCCAGTCAACGCGAGCGGCACGCCGGTGTAAACGAGAAGTGAGTCTTTGACATTACCGAAGGCCATGAAGAGGAGCGCGAAAATCAAAGCCAGTGCGAGGGGCACGACCACTTCTAAACGCGCTGTTGCGGATTGCAGCTGTTCGAACTGTCCGCCCCAGCCGAGCCAGTAACCCGGAGGGATTTGCACTTTGTCGCGCACCGCACGCTGCGCTTCGCGGACAAACGAGCTGAGATCGCGGCCGCGCACGTTGCTCGTGACCGTGACGACGCGCTTGCCATTCTCGCGACCGATCTCGTTAGGCACTCGCGCCATTTGCAAATCCGCAACGTCGCCAAGTGTGATGAACGCTGGCGGAGGGGAAGCAAGGTTGAGTGTTTGATTGGCGTGATCGCTCTTGGGTAAAGCGAGCGGAATGTGTCGGAGCGCATCAAGATCAGTGCGCAAGTCCTCTGGCAAACGCACGACAAGTGGAAAGCGGCGATCGCCCTCAAAAACTTCGCCAGCATTTTTCCCGCCGATCGCCATCTCCACTACGTCCTGCACTTCGCCCACACTTAGTCCGTAGCGCGCGAGCTCGTCGCGTTTCAATTGGATGGTGAGCAGTGGCAGACCTTCGACTTGCTGCACCTTCGGCTCGACTGCGCCGCGAATTTTGACAAGCACTCCTCTTATTTTTTCTGCGGTTGCTGTCAGCAATTCGAGATCGTCGCCAAAAATTTTTACCGCCATGTCGCTTTTCACTCCGGAGATCAGTTCATTGGCGCGCAGTTGGACCGGCTGTTCAATCTCGACACCTGTGCCGACCACTTGCTTAACTGCTTCGTCCACTTCTTCGATTAACTGTGATTTCGGCTTTCTCGGATTCGGCCATTCTTTCTCTGGTTTCAGAATGACGAATTCATCGCCTTGATTCGGAGACATTGGGTCAGTCGCGACTTCTGCCGTTCCCAATCGCCCGAATGCAAGCTCAACTTCCGGAAGACTGATCAAAGCTTCCTCGAAAGGTTTTTGCATTTTCACCGCCTGATCCATTCCCGTGCCCACGACGCGGTAGATTTCGAGCCCGAGGTCGCCTTCATCGAGCGTTGGAATGAATTCGCCGCCGAGTCGTGTGAACAAGGCAAAGCTGAGAGCCAGCACGATTACGGCACCGCTCAGAATAAGTCCGCGTTTCTGCAATGTTCGATCGAGCAGCGGCACATAAAAACGTTTTGCCGCTCGCATGAAAACGTTCTCCTTTTCCGCGAGTTTTCTTCCCAACCAGATGGAGATTGCGGCTGGAACAAAGGTGAGGGAAAAAATCATCGCGCCCAGTAACGCGAGCAAGACCGTCGCTGCCATCGGCACGAACATTTTTCCTTCCACGCCCTGGAGCGTGAGGATGGGCAGATAGACCACCATAATGATGATCGCGCCAAAAATGCTCGGCGTGATCACTTCCTTCGTCGCTTCGCGCACCGTGCGAAGGCGTTCCTCCTGCGCAAGAAATCGGCCGAGCCTCGCCTGCTCATTCGTTAGGCGACGCATGCAATTTTCGACAATGATGACGGCGCCATCGACAATCAGACCAAAGTCGAGTGCGCCGAGACTCATCAGGTTCGCGCTTACTTTGTTTGTCACCATGCCGGTGATCGCGAACATCATGGAAAGCGGAATGACAAAAGTCGTAATCACTGCGGCACGCCAATTCCCCAGCAAGGCGAAGAGGATCGCAACTACGAGCAGCGCACCTTCAAAAAGATTTTTCTTCACCGTATCAATCGTTGCATCGACAAGTTTGGTCCGGGTGTAGAGCGTGCGCGCGAATACCCCCGGTGGAAGCGAACGGTCGATCTCCTTCATCTCCGCATCCACACGGTCCGCGACCGTGCGCGAGTTTTCGCCCATTAACATCAGCGCTACGCCGACGACAGTTTCCTTGCCGTTGAGCGTGGCCGCACCGGTTCGCAGTTCCTTCCCAAGCCCGACATCAGCGACATCACGAATCCGGATGGGAACACCTTCGCTCCCGCCCACAATAATCTGCTCGATATCTTCAACGCCGGCCACCTGACCTGGCACTCGAATCAAATATTGTTCACCGTTCCGCTCGATGTAACCGGCGCTGACGTTCGCATTGTTGCGCATCAACGCGTCCATCACATCGCGAAAACTCAATCCATAACTAACGAGTCGCTCTGGTCGCGGCGTGACATCGTACTGCTTCTCGTAGCCACCGATTGAATTGACCTCGACTACGCCCGGGACATTGCGCAGTTGCGGTTTGATGATCCATTCCTGAATCGTGCGCAGATCCGTGCTGGTGTAAGGCTGCCCTTGTTCGTTCTTCGCGCCCTCTTTCGCTTCCACTGACCACATGTAAATCTCGCCAAGCGCGGTGCTGATCGGTCCCATCTGGATGGTCACGCCTGGTGGCAGCTCATCCTTGATCTGTGTGATCCGTTCGCTGATGAGTTGCCGCGCGAAATAGATGTCGGTGCCGTCTTTGAAAATGACGGTGACTTGCGACAATCCATAGCGGGAAAGCGAGCGCGTAAAGTCGAGACTTGGGAGGCCCGCCATCGCGGTCTCGACTGGAAAAGTGATGCGCTGTTCAGTTTCGAGCGGCGAAAAACCGGGCGCAACGGTGTTGATCTGCACCTGCACATTGGTGACATCGGGCACGGCGTCGATTGGCAGGCGGCCGTAATTCCAAACACCAAGCGCTGCGACAGCGAGCACCGCTACCAGCACGAGCCAGCGGCGGCGAATCGAGAAATCGATTAATCTTTCAATCATCTCGCGGCACTTATTCCTCTCCCGGTTCGGGCCGGGCGAGTTCTGATTTCAAAAGGAAACTATTTTCCGCAGCGTACTTTTCGCCAGCCGCGACGCCGGACTTTATTTCAACGCGCTCGTCGTCACGCTCGCCTGTCGTGATCTCCCGCATCTCAAAACCTTTGCCGGCTTGGATAAATACGACCGGGTTGTCCTCGATTGTTTGAACAGCGCCTGCTTTCACTGCAACCGGCACCTCGATCTCGCCAGTGTCGTCTGTGTGTTCTCCAGTCCGAATGGCGAAACGTAGGAGATGGTGCTCTCGATTTTGTCAGCCTTCTCACCTGGCTGAATGAGAACCTTCTGTCCGACACGCAAATTTTCTGATTCGTGGCGATAAACACTGAAATCCACCCAGACGTTGCTCAGATCAGCGACGATAAAAATGGTCTTGCTCGTATCCACGAATTCGCCGAGCGCGATGTCCCTCTTAATAATTGTCCCGTCGATCTCCGACTTCACTTCGTATGGCTGCAAGCTTTCATTGCTTTCAATCACAGCAAGTGCCTCGCCTGTCTTCACAACATCGCCTAACCGCTTCGCAATCGATTTAACAATGCCGGGAAACCGTGGACTAACATGCACCATGCGTTCCTCGTTGGGAGTGATTTTCCCGTTCAGCTTCAGCGTTTTTTTTAATACCGCTGGGCCGGCAACATCGATCTGAATCCCAGATTTCTTGAGCGCCTCTTCCGTTACTTCGATCCGTTTTTTTTCCGGCTGCTCTGCGGCGTGCTCGTTAGGTTCTTTCTTCGATTTGGAACACGACACTAATAAAAGTAGACTGACCAAAAGGGCCGCATTAAAGACGCTCCGAAGATATCGCCTTTTCATTTTGAAAAACCGATCTTGGCGTCGAACGGTTGAACCGTGAGCGCTTCGATTTCAGCGACCGCTTTATGATAGTCGCTCAATGCCTGCAAATATTGTAGCCGCGCCGCCGTCAGTGTTCGCCTCGCTTCATTGACGTCCAAATAACTGAAGCGACCCGCCTCATAGCCTTGTCGAATCGATTCGACTGCTTTTTCAGCTCCAGGAAGCACTGACTCCTTTAAAACATGAATCTCATTGGACGTTCTCGCGACCGTTTGATACGCGTCATTCAACTCCGAGGAAAGACGCGTCACGGCGCTGCGTTTCTCGTCGTCGGCTTTGGCAAGCTGATGCCTTGCCTCGAGAATTGCTCCCTGGTTTCGGTTCCAGAACGGCAGCGGTAACGAAAAGCCGATCACCTGCGTCCATTCACCGGTCTCGCTTATGTAACGCGGGCCAGCCGACAAAATGACATTCGGGACTACTTGCGCCTGCTGCAAACGAAGCGTGGCTTGCCGCTTATCAGTTTCCGGTTCCCATCGCGCAATTTCGGGATTCTGCGCGAGACCCAGCGAGAGATTTTCCAAACTGGGCAAGTAAGTGACCTGTTCCAAGTCGCCAACAACCCGCTCGAATTTCGGCTGCGCGCTGCCCCATTGCGCCGCCAAATGTTGACGCGCAGTAATCAACGATCTCTTTGCCTGATCGAGCTCAATTCGCGCTGAAGCCACCGCCACTTCACTGCGCGTTTGTTCGATGGCCGAGGCTTTGCCCGCTTCGATTCGTTTGCGAATATCGGGAATCAAACCCGAGGCGAGGTCCAAGTTTTCTTGCGCAAGTCGCACCCGTTCCTGCGCACTCAAGACCTCCACGAACGCCTGTGCGGTCTTCTTCAAAATGTCCAGCCGTTTGCTTTCATAATCCAACTTAGCAAGCTCGCGCCCAAACGTTGCTTCGTGCACGCGCGCGCTCCGTTTGCCCCCCAGCTCAACAAGCTGGCTCAGTTGCAGTGTCGTCTGCGAATGGCTAAAACCTGTGGACTGTTTGCTGCCGCCAATATCTTCGCTTTGCATTCCAAGCTCCGGATTCGGTCGCAAGCGCGCCTGCAAAACGCGAGCTTCCGCGCTACGCACGTCCCACGAGAACGCCGTCAGATCGGGATTCTGTTTCAGCGTAAGCGCCAACGCCTGAGCGAGCGTTACCTGTCCGGTCAGATCCGCGGCTGAGACAGAATGTGAGAAGGCTGCTAATCCACCAAAAGCAACTAACCGAATGATGATCCGATTACACATCCCGCCAATTGCGAATGAGAGTGCGACCCAGACTGATGCAGAACGAGAGCGACAAGAGAGGGACATCTGAGGGTTAATCAGGCAAAACCTGCAGTCTCTATCCGAGTTACCGAAGCGAGTGTCATACCGGTTTCCTTGAGCAGCCGATACACCGTCCCTGTTAGTGCAGTATGAGAGTGGCAAAGCATTGCAATTACGCGCATCTCTCATGTCGGAAGCTAAAGGGATCAAGCTGTCGGACAGGGCCCTGCGCGGCTTACATTTTTGTTATCTTCATTCCCAGCCTCGCGCCGCATGGCGCTTTCGCCTAAATTTGGGGATGCGAGTGCTGGTCGTCGAAGACGAAAAAAAACTTGGAAGCTTTTTGCGCAATGGTCTCGCACAAGAGAATCTTGTGGTTGATCTTGTGCATGACGGCGGTACGGCGCTCACTCAAATTCTCACTCAGGCATACGACGCGATCGTGCTCGACATTATGCTGCCAGGACGCGACGGGCTCAGTGTCTTGCGTGAGATGCGGCGACAACGCGTGAATACGCCAGTGCTCCTTCTCTCCGCGCGCGGGAATGTAAACGAACGAATTGAAGGCCTGAACCTCGGCGCCGATGACTACCTGCCGAAGCCGTTCTCGATCAATGAAGTTATCGCGCGGGTGCGGGCGCTGCTGCGTCGCGCTTCGGGCGACCATGCCACAATCATGCAAGTCGCAGACCTATCTCTGAACGTGATCAACCGCGAGGCGATGCGAGGCGGCGCAAAAATAGAACTAACGAATCGTGAGTTCGCCCTGCTGGAGTATTTGATGGCGCACGCCGGGCGCGTCATCACAAAGACCGCGCTTTGCGAGCACGTGTGGGAACACCATTTCGATACCGGCACCAACGTCGTCGAGGTTTGCATCCAGCGGTTGCGGCGCAAAATCGACGACGGCCATTCGCCCAAATTGCTCCACACGATCAGGGGCGCCGGTTATGTAATGCGGGAGGGGCGATGAAGCTGGCAACGCTGCGCGCCCGAGTGACACTTTGGTCGGTCGGCGTCGTTACCATTGCTCTCGCACTATTCGCCGCTGGTGCAGCTTGGAGTTTGAGGCAGGAATTGATCGAAAATCTCGACAAGGATATCAAGGCGGAAGCCCACGACTTTTTCATCGCGCTTAAACAACAGCGCGTGGACTGGCGAGACCGGCGAAGCGTCGAAGCGTTATTCGATCAATCAAAGCGATTGCGCTATCTCGAGATTCGCAACGATGCCGGCCACGTACTCTATCGGTCGCAGGAGCTCGAGAAAGGGCCGGCTTTTCTCATGCCGGGGACGCCCAAGCTGCAAAATATTGCCTGGAATGGGCGTGCCCTTCGGTTTGGAGTGTTTCATCAAGACGGGATTGTCCTGGGCATCGGCAGCGAAACAAAGGAAATCACCGAGACTGTTGCACAGCTGCTCGTAGCATACATTGCCGTTTTGCCAGTCGTGATCGTTGCCGTGGGGTTTGGCGCCTGGTGGGTCGCGCGGCGTGCGGTGGCGCCAGTTCAAGCAATCGCCGCGCAAGCAGAAACAATTTCCGCGTCGGATCTTCACCAGCGGCTTCCAGCACCGTCATCGCAGGATGAAATCGCGCATCTAACATCTGTGCTTAATGGAATGTTCGATCGCTTGCAGCGGAGCTTCGACCAGGTCACTCGCTTTACGTCAGACGCTTCTCACGAACTCAGAACACCGCTGGCACTCATGCGTGCGGAAGCGGAGTCAGCGCTGAATGCTCGAAACTCTGCCCCCGATCAACGCGAGCTTTGTGCGAACGTAATCAAGCAATGTTTAGAGCTTTCGCACATTGTCGATGGGCTTCTTTTTCTTTCCCGAGCCGATAATCGCCATCTCGCACTTGAGCAAGAAACCGTCGATCTAACCTCACTCGTACGCGAGCTCCGGGAAGATGCTGAGATCCTCGCCCTCCCGCTAAACCTTACTCTCCAATGCGATTTGCCTTCCGAACTCCGCGTGCGCGGGGATCGGCGATTACTTAGCCGCGCGTTGATGAACTTGATCGACAACGCCATCAAATATAACCGCGCCGGTGGAGCTGTGGTTATATCCGCTTTGGTTCACCGCGAAACTGCGGTAATAACCATCCGGAGCAACGGCGATGGAATTTTTGGCGAAGCAAAAGAAAAGGTTTTCGACCGCTTTTATCGCGGGGATTCCCTCAGCGGAGACGTAGCAGCGGGGCATGGTCTTGGGCTAAGCATCGCGCGTGAGATCGCGCGCGCGCATAACGGAGACGTAACACTTCTGCGTTCCGATCGCCAGTGGACTGAATTTTGCATGACGTTGCCGGTCGCGAACGACTCAGACCGCATGCAGGGCCACACCTCAACCAACCCAAGTGTCAGGCAAACATGCCGCGATGCCATGCCGCATGGGAGTCGTAGTTAATTAAGTGCAGCAACCACTGGAAGATAATTGCGGTTCTTCCAAAACCATGACGAAAGAGCTACTCAGCGAACAAAGATGAAACGAGCAACATTCCCCTCGCTCTTAGGTGCCTCAGTCGCAATAAACGAAAGTCACGGGGCCGACGTAGCACCGCTGATCTTGCAGCAGAGCATCCCCCTTCCTGACGTGAAAGAGAAGTTCGACCATGTTGCCATTGATAGTTGGCCAGCGAGTCTTCATGCCCGCAAAAGCCAACGACACACTCGAAGTCGTTGACCTAAAGAATGGGAGTCGCCTGCAAAGTGTGACTGGATTTCACGAACCGCAGGGAGTTCTGTATCTACCAGACACAAAGCAGGTCATAGTTGCCAACGGCAGAAAATGACCCGCCTCCGCGGGAAGTTTCATGTTCACGTCCGTATTACGTTCCTCCACCGTTTTTCCGCCGAGCTTACCAACCTTTCAAAAACCGGAAGCGCTTCTTCACCTGCCGCGACCTGACGATTAAGCGAGTGAGTATCGGCTAGTGCCATGGCAATGTCGGAGCGCCTCAAAAAGGCGCTGATGATATTCATCAAGCAATCGTTGGCGGGTTGCGCGCTCGGTTGCAATCACGCCCTGATTGCGATCGAAGATTGGCACATCAACAGCTACGCTAAAACCATTCGTGTGCACATCGGTGGTGTCGCTGGCGCGCGTGAACGCCACCGACAGCTTCGGAAATTGGGCGAGGATGGCAGCGCGCACGGTTGGATCCTGGCTCTGGTAGCCTTGGCGCAATCCCAGAAGATCAAGCCGGCGCGACTCGATATTTGCCAGCAACTCGGCTTCATCGGGCGGCTCGAGGTGTGTGGGCAGCGTGAGCCCGGAGCGCACGCGCACGTGTGTTTCCGGTTCGACGCCGAGCGTCTTATTCAAACCAAGCCGCTGATGCGCGAAATCTTGTTCGAGCGAAAGCACGATCGGCACGCGAATCCTGGCTGGCGGATTCGGCGGCGGCGAGATCAAGCAGAGTTTTTTCGTGCGCCTCCACCGCCTTGCGCATGGCATCGGTGCTTTCCTGCAAACCGCGATTCGCCTCCTGCGCCTGCCCGGTCTGCGCGTTCAATGCGACGACGCGATAAACCGCTGTGCCCGCATTGAGGGCCACCTGCCATTCCTGCCACGCAACGTCTAAATGCACAGAGCGGAAATTTTTTCGCGCTGCGGTTTGCTTTGGCAAAAATGGAATCAGCGAGCTCAATTCCCAGCCGGCGCTGAAATTGTATCCGGTGGTCGTCGCAGCCGTGTTCCCGCCTGTTAGTAGCCGCGGGAATACGAAACCACCGGATTCGGCAAAATTCCCGCCTGGACCAGTGGCGCCGCCGCCAACCCGCGGCGATCGCGGATTGCTCGCAACGCCGGATTCGAGTAAAGCGCGATGGCGGCAGCTTCATCCGGCACAATGCCCCTGCGAAGATCAATTGCTAACGGCTCTGGCGGGTTATTCTGAAAACGCGATATCGAAATTCTGAGCGTCGTTTCGATGGCGGGCGCCGATTGGATCGGAGACTCGGCGCAAACCGGAACGGCTATCGTCGAGACGCCAAAAAAAATAGCCAGCCAAGCGTGGAGGTCAGTCTTCGCAAGTCGCATGTTCGAACACTGAGTATCGCCGGAAAGTCATTGCTCGCATGTTCTTTGGTTGCCGATTTTCGCACCCCTGCAAGTTCACGCAATTGTTACTTTGTCGCCATAGGTCTGTAACAATCGGCTCCTAGCTTTCATTGCGTCTACTGGAAGCGAATCCCCTCAGACAGCCGAAAACCATTACCACAAAAGGAGAAACGAATGCTTATCAAGAAAATCATCCTACGGACAGCGGGCGCGAGCCTGGCTGCAGTCATTTCGCTGGCGGCACAACCGCTCGGCGCGCAGACGGCTTCCGAATCCGAACGGCTTCAGAAGCTTGAGCGTGCGGTCGAGCTTTTGGAAAAACGCAATGCCGAGCTGCAATCGGAAGTCAGCAGCTTAAAAGCCCAGCAGGCTGCGGTTGTCCCTGAGGGCAAAATGAAAACGAAAATCATCTCGGAAGGGAAAACGTACGTCGAAAAGGTGGTCGAAGAGAAACCGCCGATTTACGTCGTGCCGCGTGCATCGGAATTGAAG
>Ga0209156_10003497_pt1 | contig 11823 bp, 9 predicted proteins | sample GraSoiAngelo_124_FD_185881 | JGI IMG/M metagenome (GOLD analysis project Ga0209156, IMG submission 185881) | Grasslands soil microbial communities from the Angelo Coastal Reserve, California, USA - 14_0927_05_20cm (SPAdes) (version 2) | ecosystem: Environmental > Terrestrial > Soil > Grasslands ...
CGGACTCGCGGCAGCCGGGATCAACGACCCCGGCAACAACGCAGACCGAAAAAACTTCTTCGCGAAAAGGAGAATGAGAGCTGGATGATGCGCCTGCTGTAGCGGAAGTCTGTGACTCCCGAAACAATCACGGCCTAACAAGTCCAACTCTCGGAGTTGGAGGTAACTTGTTATGCAAAATCGTCCAGTTTGGTTCGTTGGAATTCATCCGGGTGGCGCACCCGTCTCGGGTGCGATCGCCAGTCCGGCTCGGATTTTCGGCGTCGCGCCAAAACAGTCTTTTCTTAGCGCGAGAATCTCGGCCAGTGGCATTCGAAAGGGAAAGTTCGCGATCGCGAGACGCGCTCGCCAGCGTCCGAGACGGGCGCGCTACGCAATGCGGCTCGCCGCGCTTCTAATCTTCGCGCCAGTTGTTTGCTTCAGTCAGCAACCGACGCCTATTCCTTCGCCAGTTGAAGCGGAGGCCGAGCAAGTTGTCGTTACTGCAACGCGTTTCGACATACCGCTCGATATATCGCCAGCCAGCGTGAGCGTGATTAACTCGGAAGATTTCGAGCAAAAACAAATCGAACGCGTCAGTGATGCACTTCGTGAAGTGCCTGGTCTGTCCGTTGTTCAAACCGGAACAGCCGGCCAGTTGACCTCGGTGTTTACTCGCGGATTGCGCAGCGAACACACGCAAGTTTTGCTCGATGGCATCCCGATCAATCAGGGTTTGCAAGGTGCCTTTAATTTCGCCGATCTGACCATCGACGATATAGACAGGATCGAAGTTGTGCGCGGGCCGCAGAGTACCTTGTACGGACCGCGCGCCCTCGCAGGCGTTATCCAGATTTTTACCAAACAAGGCACAGGGGCGCCAGGAGCGATGGTCGCCGCCGAAGGCGGATCATATGACACCTTCCGCGAATGGGGCGAGAGCGACGGCAAGATCGGCAACTTCGATTATTCAGTCGGCGCAAGCCGCCTCGACACAGACAACGCCCGCCCAAACAATAATTACCGCAACACTGCTGCGATTACCGACGTTGGCTGGTCGCCGGACCAACAATTGCGGATCGGCAGCTTGTTCACTTACTCGGTTAGCGACACTGGAAATCCAAACACGATCTTCGATCCACGTCCCATTGATCACTTTCTTACAGAGCGTTGGTTAATTGGCCCTCATATCGATTGGAAAGCGACTGACTGGTGGGACCACAAATTTATTTTCAGCTACGATCATGAGCGACAATTGAACAATCCGAACCAGGATGGCTTTGTCGGCCCGACTCGGGCCCTCTTTGAACGTACGCAAATTGATTATCAAAATGATTTGCGTCCAACCTCGTGGCTCACGCTCACCTCCGGCTTTTTCTACAGCCGAGTCAACGCCGGACAGGAGCGCCCATTTGTTCTGCAGATTTTTGGACCGCAACCAACATTTGTAAGCGATCACACGGAAGAAATCGCCGGATTCTTGCAGGCGACGCTGACGCCGATTGAGAATTTGATCTTTGTCGCCGGCGGCCGCTTCGATCACTTCAATCAGTTCGGCGGCGTCTGGACTTATCGCGTCGCCGGCACTTACAAGATTGACAGGACAAACACAATTTTGCACTCCAGTGTGGCGACCGGATTCAGTCCGCCAAGCAGTCAGGACAAAATTTTCGGAAATAACTTCGGACTCAAACCCGAACGAGACCTGGGCTGGGACATCGGGGTCAGACAGGAGCTCTGGCAAAACCGCGTTGGCGTCGGCCTGACTTATTTTCACAACGATCTGTCGAACGCGATTGGGTCCAACGGTCTTTTTCAAACATTGAACCTCGGAGCCGCAGAGACGCAAGGGCTCGAAGCGGAGCTGCGCGCGCAACCGATTGCCAATCTCGTGCTCACGGCCAGCTACACATATCTGGAAGCAGAAAACACTTCCTCGAAAGATATTACGCAATTGCAAGGCGCGCGTCTGCCACGGCGGCCGCGCAACGAACTTTACGCTTCAGTTTCGTATCTTTGGTGGAAAAAACTGCGCACAGTGGTCGAAGCAAAGTTCGTAAACGCGCGAGAAGAACTAAACTTTGGCGGACCAAATTTCGACATCGAAGATTACAGTTTTGTGAACGTCGCGGCCGAATACGAAGTCAATCCGCACCTTTCGATCTTCGGTCGGATTGATAATCTGGTGAACGAACATTATTCGGAAGTATTCGGTTTCCCCGCAATCGGCCGCGCCGCATACGGAGGAGTGAAACTCCGCTTCTAGTCTCCCTTGTCATTCCGAGCGAAGTCGAGGAATCTCTGGATGGTAAGGGCACGGGAGATTTCGCCATCAAAATGAACACTGCTTATCTCGTCATCGGCGCGCTCGGAGCGGGCCTGCTTGTCGCAATCGTCTTGCTGTTGGGACGGCGCGGCGCAACTGAGGATGGGGGGATTGCCGGAAAGATCGACTTACTCGAACGCGCCCAGGAGCGAAGCGAGCGGATGCTTCGCGAAGAGATGGCACGCAGCCGCGAAGAGGGTGCGGGTGCCGCAAAAGCGCAGCGGGAAGAATTGACCAAGTCTCTCGAAGGCATGCGATCAACTGTCGATCTGCGCTTGAAACAATTACAGGAGGACAACGCAAAGCAGATCGACAAAATGCGCGCGACTGTCGATGAGAAATTGCAGGGCACGCTCGAAAAACGCCTAGGCGAATCGTTCAAGCTGGTCAGCGATCGGCTTGAGCAGGTACATCAGGGTCTCGGCGCGATGCAGCAACTGGCCAGCGACGTGGGCGGATTGCAACGTGTGCTCACGAACGTAAAAACGCGCGGCGGTTGGAGTGAATGGCAGCTCGGCGTCTTGTTGGAAGAAATGCTGACGCCCGAACAGTTTGCCAAGAACATGAAGACACGCGATGACACCGATGAGCGCGTTGAGTTTGCGATCAAGTTGCCCGGCGACGAGAACGGCGCGCCAGTTTGGCTGCCAATCGACGCCAAATTTCCGATGGAACATTATGAGCGCTTGACGACGGCGCAGGAAAATGGCGATTCGACATTGGTGGAAGCGGCGATGAAAACTCTGGAGACGCAATTGAAGCGCTGCGCAAAAGACATTTGCGAGAAGTATATCAATCCGCCAAAGACGACCGATTTTGCGCTGTTATTTCTGCCGAGTGAAGGTCTTTACGCGGAAGCGATCCGTCGTGTGGGCTTGGTCCAAAACGTTCAGCGCGATTGCCGTGTCACGTTCGTAGGGCCGACTACGCTGGCCGCGTTACTTAACAGTTTGCAAATGGGCTTTCGCACGCTCGCGATCCAAAGGCGTTCAAGTGAAGTCTGGAATCTGTTGGCAACCGTGAAAACCGAGTTCGGAAAATTCGGTGACGCATTGTCGGCTGTGAAAGAGAAGATCGATCAAGCTTCGCGGAAGATGGAAGATGTCGATGTTCGTTCCCGAGTTATCACCAAAAAATTGCGCGACGTTGAGGAATTGCCCTCCAATCCACAGCCAATGTTGAGCAACCTGTTACCAGGCGAGGATGACGACGGCCGGGCTGAATAAGAATTGGCGAATCGCCGCGCATGAAGAACGTATTAATCACAGGGGCGAATAAGGGAATTGGCTATGAAGTCGCGCGTCAGCTCGCGGGAAAGGAATTTCACGTCTTCATCGGCGCGCGTAATCAGGACGCCGGTCGCAAAGCGGCGGATGAGATCGCGAAGAAAGGCGGGAAAGCGACCTTTCTGAAGATCGATGTCGCAGAGAATGCAAGCGTCACTGCTGCCGCGCGCAAGTTTGCCAAAGCTGCTGATCACTTGGATGTGCTCGTCAATAACGCGGGGATCATTGTTGATGGAGACAATGGAATTCTGGAGATCAGCGACGAGCTCTTGCGAAAGACACTCGAGACAAATACGCTCGGCGCCCTGCGTGTGACGCGCGCGTTCGTGCCTCTCCTCAGAAAAAGCAAAGCGCCGCGCGTGATCAACGTTTCCAGTGGCGGCGGGCAATTGACCGGCGGGGCTGATGGTTGGTCGCCGGCTTATTGCATCTCGAAAACCGCACTCAACGGCGTGACATCTCAGCTCGCCACTGCGTTGCCGAAATTTGCCGTGAATTCCGTTTGTCCCGGATGGGTACGCACGGATATGGGCGGCCAGGGTGCTACCCGCTCTGTCGAGGAAGGCGCGGACACGATTGTGTGGCTTGCTGCCGGTGCGTCCCAAAAGCTGACTGGAAAATTTTTGCGTGACCGGAAAGAGATTCCGTGGTGAAGGAAAGAGTTAAAAGAGTTAAAAATGGAAGCCACTGCTTCGCCCTGAACTTTTCGACTTTTTAACTTTTTAAACTCTTTTTTAACTCTTGCTCAGAGCACCTGGTCCCATTCGCTCTGGTCTTTAAGCATGATTTCGCGAAGGAGACGAACGGGTGGCATACCGTGATTGAGCAGCTCGTTGTGGAATTTTTGCAGTGAGAAATCGTCGCCCTGCTGGGCTTTGTAATCGTCGCGCAACTTCAAAATCTGCAATTTGCCCAGGGTATAATTGAGATAACCGGGATCGAAAGTGCCGCGCATCGCTTCCTGGCGCGCCGGTTTTTCCTCGTAATAACAATTGTCCCGAAAAAACTTGGTTGCCTCGTCGAGCGACATCTTCTGCGTGTGCATCTTGATCGACACATATAACCGGCAGAGACGGAGCAGTGCTTCGTCGGCCTGAGCCATGCGATATTTAGCCGCGCGTTTCACATCGTCTTCGCTGGGGGTAGAGTTGGTGGAACTGCCATAGCCTTCGTCGAGCATCATTTTTTCGCAGTAATGCGCCCATCCTTCGACGAACGCGTAGCTGCCAAAGATTTTTTCAACCTTGCTCGCCGGCGATGCGTTCAGGCACAGGAACTGAACATAATGACCAGGATAAGCTTCGTGAATCGAGACGACATCGGAGGTGTAATAATTGAAGGCGGTGAGCCATTCTTCTTTTTGTTTTTCCGGCCAGTCGTTCTCCGTGGGCGTGACGTAGTAATACGCCTCGTTGGCGCGTTTCTCGAAGGGACCGGGCGTGTCCATCGAAGCAAAAGAGGTGGCCCGGAGATATTGCGGCGTCTCCTTCACCTTTGCTCGAACATCGGATGGGATGCTGACCAAACGACGGGTTGAGACGTATTTGCGAATTTTGTCCAGATCTTTGGCCACATCGGGAATGAGATTTTGCGGTGCGGGATGTTCGGTTTGGATTTGCTTGAAAACTTCGATCGGCGACTTGTTGGGATCGATCTTTTTTGCCGCTTCGGCGAACGCTTCCTGTTCCGCCTTTAACTGTGCCATTCCAATGTCGAGGATTTTTTGCGGAGGAAGATCGACGAGTTCGGTCTGCTCCAAGAATCGCCTGAATTTTTCTTCGCCCAACGCGAAATCCATGGAGGCTTTCGGAAGTTTCTCCCGCTCCAGCCACGCTGCATAATCGTTCAGCGCATTTGTGGCTTTGCGGTTGGCCTCATGAAAGGCGACGCGAAGCTGTTCGTCCTTGAGGGTACCGACGGCGGCAACGAGATCCTTCTTCAGGAAATCTGCGGAACCCTTTGCGATCTGGATGGCGAGTTCCACATAGGGTTTGGGAACGACTTCATTGAGGTTTGTCCTCGCCGCGATGAGGATATTTGGGATTTGAGATTCGATCGCGACCAGGCTGCGAACGCGATCCTCGAGCGGCGCGAAATTCCTCTTGATATAAACATTCACATCGGCAGCGCGCGCGTAGACCATGGGATTCCGTTCGAATACCGACATGTCCTGCATTTGAAAGATATCCTTCTTAACTGCCGCCTGGAGAATTCGCAGATCGAGGGATTGGCGGGAACTCAGTTTGCCCGGATCGAACTTGCTCAGCCGATCGTCGAAGCGCCGTAGCCGCGAAAGCTCGGCATCGAGCGCGAGGCGGCTGTAGTCAGTGATTTTGCCATCATATTCATGAAGCCCGAGAGCGGTTCCTTCCAAGGGGTGAGCGCCTAGATAACCTTTGATGTATTCCTCGGCGACGGCCTCATACTCGCCGTCTTCTGCTTCCGCAGCGAAACCGCGAATGCCTTCAGGGAAAAGACAGAGCGCCGCGAGCAAAAGAATGAACAAGATAGCCTTAACGCGAGAGACTGGTTTCATTGGCGGCGGAACATTAAGACAACGGTTTGCGTTGGATGTTGCCAAAAATTCGCTGTGAGCGATGGTCAGCCTGTTCTTCAAATTCGGGTCGAAGTATGAGGCGCTTCATGATTTTGCCGTTGTTGGCTTGTCTCTTGCTGGGTCTTCTCCCCGCGGTATTCGCGCAGGAAGAGCAGCCGGGAAAGAGTGAAGACGATAACGGCTACGCGCAAATTTCAATTTTCGCAAAAGCGCTCGAATTGATCCGGCAGGATTACGTGGATCAGAACAAGACGAGCTACCACGATCTTATCAACGCGGCGATGAAGGGGATGCTTTCCTCGCTGGACCCGCATAGCCAGTTCATGGATCCGGACGACTTTCGTGATATGCAGGACGACACACGGAGTCGTTTCAATGGACTCGGGATTGAGGTCTCGATGAAAAACGGTCTGCCTACAGTGATTACGGCGATGGAGGACACGCCTGCCGCCAAGGCTGGAATTCTTTCCGGTGACCAGATCTTGCGCATTAACGGCATTTCAACCGAAAGAATGGATCTGCAGGACGCTATCAATGTTTTGCGCGGACCTGCCGGAGCAAAACTTACCCTTACGCTGCTGCGACCTTCGACCAAAGAAATCAAGGAATACACGTTGCAACGCGCCGAGATCAAAATTCAAAGTGTGAAGGGAGCGAGATTGCTCGATCCGGAGCTGACCGGACCGTACAAGATCGGGTATATCCGATTGGTGCAGTTCAACGAGCCGACTGCCGACGAACTATCGAAAGCGCTCGATGAATTGCAGAAACAAGGGATGCAGGCACTCGTCCTCGATCTCCGGAACAATCCAGGTGGTCTGCTGAATAGCGCGGTCGATGTCTGCGCGCAATTCCTGCCACCCAATACGAAAGTGGTCTCAACGCAGGGCCGGGTTGCTTCGCAACAACACGATTATTCAACTTCCGGCGCGAAAAAGGAGCGCCCGAGTTTTCCAATGGTGGTGTTGATCAACGAAGGCAGCGCAAGCGGAGCCGAGATCGTTGCCGGAGCGCTGAAGGATTTGCATCGAGCCGTGCTTGTCGGTGAAACAACTTTTGGAAAAGGTTCCGTGCAGAATGTCATGCAATTGCCAGATGGCTCGGCGGTGCGTTTTACAACAGCAAAATACTACACGCCGAGCAAACAGGTCATTCAGGGTAATGGCGTGACCCCGAATATTCGTGTTGCCATGACGGCCGAGCAGGAGCGTTCTCTCTTCGCGCTGCGAAATACGGGAAATATGAAGCCCGAGGACGATAAAGGCATCATCAAAGCGAGAGACCCGCAGATGCTGCGGGCAATCGATGCGCTCAAGGGCGTCATGGTTTACGCGCAAGAGAACGCGCCGAAAGCACAAGCGGTAAAGAAATAGGAACGCGGCTTTCGCTTGTTTGTCATTCCGAGCGAGGTCGAGGAATCTCGGTTTCTTTTGTGTGCCGGAGAATTTACGTTCGAGAGATGTCTCGACTTCGCTCGACATGACAATATTGGCGCTCGAAACTTCCTGCGACGAAACCGGCGTCGCGATCTTGCGTCGACGCAACGGCGATTCAGCGTCGGAGTTGCTTGCCAGCGAAGTGGCGTCGCAAATCGCTGCGCATGAAAAATACGGTGGAATCGTGCCTGAGATCGCGTCGCGAAATCACCTTATCTACGCGCCGCGGCTGCTCAATCTCGCTGCGAGTTCAGCGAACATTGGTTTGTCGGAAATCGACGCATTTGCCGGAACTAGCGGACCCGGTCTGGCGAGCTCGTTGATGATCGGTGCGTCGATTGCCAAAGGATTGGCGATCGGCTTTGGCAAACCCTATCTTGCTATCAATCATCTTGAAGGACATTTGCTCTCGCCTTTTTTTGGACGCGAGCAAATCCAACGAAATGTTTCACTCATCGCGAGCGGCGGACACACGATGTCGATCTTCGTCCGTGGCCTCAGCGATTATCAATTGATCGGTCGAACCGTCGACGACGCAGGGGGCGAAGCTTTCGATAAGGTGGCCAAGATGCTCGGGCTCGGTTATCCGGGCGGGCCGGAGATTGAAAAACACGCACGAAACGGTGACCCCAATCGCTTTGATTTGCCGCGCAGCATGCTCGATTCGGAGAACTTTAGTTTTAGCGGGCTGAAAACTGCCGTTCGCTATTTGCTGCCGAAGATTGCAGGGCGCTTTCTCGCCGATCTTTGCGCTTCTTTTCAGCAGGCGATTATTGATGTCCTGGTGAGCAAGACGATTGCAGCAGCGCAGAAATATCGCGTCAATCTTGTGACGGTTAGCGGCGGTGTTAGTTGCAATCAGGAACTGCGAAGGCAATTGGGCGAGGCATGCGTGCACGGCGGATTTGACTTCAAAAATGCCGAGCCGTGGTTGTGCACGGATAACGCGGCTATGATCGCGTTTGCTGCGTCGTTGCGATTGCGCGCTGGATTTCAATCCCGTGTAACCGAGGAGATCGACCCAAATCTGGCGCTAGCCAGGTAGGGCACGACCGCCGGGCGCGCCGTCCCTACCGTCAGTACTCGCGTTCGAGAAGATAATTTGCCAGCGCATGAAGGGCTTCAGCGTCACCTTCCTGAAACACGGACAGGGCATCGTGCGCCTGGCGCGTGAGCCGTCTGGCTTCAGCGCGGGATTTCTCCAAGCCAATTACCGCAGGATAAGTCGCTTTTTTTGCCGCGACATCTTTGCCGGCGCTCTTACCCAGTATCTCCGAGGTTTGCGTTACATCGAGGATATCGTCGATGACTTGAAAAGCCAGACCAAGCTGCTCCCCGAACTGTGTGATTGCGGAAAGTTTCCTGGCGTCTGCGTTGGCGCTCATCGCTCCGAGCCGGACTGAGCTTTTCAACATGGCTGCAGTCTTGTTCTCGTGGATGAATCGCAACTGATCGCGCTTCACTCTCTTGCCTTCTGCTTCGAGATCGGCCACTTGCCCGGCGATCAGTTTCTGGCTCCCAGCTGCAACCGCGATTTCGCGCAACAAAATTGAAATATCGTAACGCGGCGCCGCCTTCGCGTTCGAAACAATTTCAAACGCGATCGTTAACAGCGCGTCTCCCGCCAGTACAGCAATGCCGTCGCCGAAAACTTTGTGGCAGGTGGGGCGGCCACGCCGGAAATCGTCGTTATCCATGCTGGGAAGATCGTCATGTACCAGCGAATAGGTGTGGATACATTCGACCGCACAGGCAAGGGGAAGGGCGGTATCGACGTTGCCGCGACAGGCTTCAGCCGCGGCAAGACAAAGGATTGGCCGCAATCGCTTGCCTCCGGCAAAAAGACTGTACCGCATCGCCTTGTGGAGCGTGACAGGTTTCGTGCTTGTTTTGGGCAAATACCGATCCAGCGCGCGGTCGATCACTTTTTGCCGGGTCCGAAGATACTTTTTGAGATTCACGGGACGGAAGCGAATGCTAAATGCTCGATTCTCGTTACTGGATAATGCAATCACGTGCGGAGTGTCCAGTATCAAGCATTCCGAAATGCTAAAACGCTGGGAAATGGCATCGTTGTTAACGTCGCACTGCGCGTCATCCTTCCTGGCAACGCTTAGCTTTGGTCAGATATTCTCTGCCGTTTCTGTCGTGGCGATCGGTTTCACGCGCATAGCGAGAAATGCGCCAACGAGCAGAATCGCTGCACTCCAGAGTTGCAGGCTGGTAAGGCGTTCGTGGAAAATCCAGGCGGAGAGTCCCATGGCGCCGGCGGGGCACAGAAGCTGGAGGGCTTGGGCGAGCGCGACTCCGATTCGGTGGATCGCCACATAATACAAAACGTGGGCGAGCGTAATACAGGTCACGGCTGAAATGACCAGAATCACGTTCACGTCCGCGCCCGCGTGAAGCGGCGTATCGATTTTGCCAAACCCGAGGGTGAGGGGAAAAAGCAGCGCGGAAGTGATGAAGCTGACCAAACCAAAACTGCGGATTGACCCTAGCTGAGCCGATGGGCGCTTAATCAGAACGCCGTAGAGCGCCCAACAAAATGAGGCGGCAAAAGCAATGAATAATCCAGGCAACGCGATATGTCGCTGCTGTGATTGCACGTCGGGCTGAAACCAGATCACTCCAAAGGCACCTATTAAGCCAAGCAGAGTGCCGGCTTGGAATTTCCATTGCCGAATGACGAAGCGCTCCTCTGGAAAGAACGCGAGCGCGAGCAGCGCGGTAAAGATGACCGAAGAACGAATGAAAATCGTGTAGACACCGGGGCCCATGTAGAAGAGAGCCATCACTTGCGTCACTTGATGGACGACGTTCGGCAGACAGGGTAGAAGACAAAGCCCAACGGCGCGCAGGTCGATTTCCGGCCCGCCTCGGTGGATCCGATAAAACACGAGCGGTGCAATGGCGAGACAGGCGACAAAATAACGATAAAAATTCTGTGCCCACGGATCGTAATAGCGATTCAAATAATACATGAATAGTGATGGCGTGGACCAAATAAGGACGGTGGCAAAGACAGCAGCGTAGCCTTCAGACAGACTAGTGCGACGCTGTCGATCGCCGAGTCGTGCAATCGAATTTGTTTGGTTCATTTAAGCCTTCCGCGCGTTAATTTGCTCGCCTACAAGTATAAATCGCTCAACAGTTAGGCTGAAAGGAGAATGAATATCTTGAACAAGCGAACAATTATCATCGCAACCGCGTCACTTCTCTGTTTTGCAGGCAGTCACGTGTGCCTGGCCAAACCAGCAGCCGGAGCCGCGAGCCACATGCAGCGAGGGATCGAGCTCGCTCAACAAAAAAATTTCGACGCTGCCGTTGCCGAATTTACAAAGGCGATTGAAGCGAATCCGAAAGATCCGCGCGGCTACACTAACCGGGGCACGGCGTATCGTGCCAGCAATCCTCCTCGGCTTCCCGACGCGTACGCTGATTTTTCAAAGGCAATCGAAGTCGCTCCAAAGGATGAAGTCGCCTATCGCGAGCGAGGCATGACTGCCGTAATGCAAAATCAGTTCGATGCAGCGCTGCCAGATTTCGATAAGGCAATCGAACTCAAACCAGATGACGCGTACACCTATAAATTTCGCGGTTTTGCTGAGATCGGTCTCAACCAATGGGACAAAGCGGTCGCGGACTTCACCACTGCAATTCAGAAACAACCAGATGACCCACAAAATTATGATCGTCGCGCCTGGGCAAACCGGAACCTGAAAAACTACGACGTGGCCGTAGCGGACTACACGCTGTTGATCGAGAAGGACCCAAACGATGCCGAGCACTTAGTGAAACGAGGCGCGACGTACACTTCCTTGCAGCAGTATGAGAAGGCCATCGCCGATTACCAGGCGGCGCTAAAACTAAAGCCAGAAGACTATGACACTGTTCAACGTTTACAATATGTGCAGGGAATGCTGGCGGCAAAAAATGCACCGCCTCCACCTTCGGCCACTCCCACTCCAACGCCCGGGCCGGGTTTGATGACGCCGCTGAATGTTGGGATCGCCATTGCGGTGCTCATCATAATCGCAGTCATCATGCGATTCGTCACACGAGGAAAGGCTGAAGAGACCAGCGGCAGAATCCGGTGAGATCCGGTAGGGTTTGCAGGCGGTCTAATATCCGCTGTCTTCAGCGGAACCGTTGTTGCTGGTATTGACTGGATGCACTGAGGACAGCGCACTCTACAGCCTCCTGCGAAATGCGCCGTTGCCAACAAGAAATTTCTTT
>Ga0209156_10003498_pt1 | contig 11822 bp, 10 predicted proteins | sample GraSoiAngelo_124_FD_185881 | JGI IMG/M metagenome (GOLD analysis project Ga0209156, IMG submission 185881) | Grasslands soil microbial communities from the Angelo Coastal Reserve, California, USA - 14_0927_05_20cm (SPAdes) (version 2) | ecosystem: Environmental > Terrestrial > Soil > Grasslands...
CCGCTACTGTCAGTGATTACGTCGAGATCCCTTGGGACCAAGTCGATCCCCTGCACAGCTAACGCCCCGCTGCCCGCGAGCCACCAATCAACATTATTTCCAGAGGCTCGTTCGAGAAAACTCAGCAGAGCTTTGTCCCAAGGCACAGGCTTTGCGCCTGCGGCTTGTAGAATCATCTCTTCTGCACAGAAGACAAAACGTGCAAAGATCTGACTCAGATGAGGCGTGTCGGCTTCGAAGACTCGAACGAAGCCTTCGTCCCTCTCGACAAAACCTAGGTCCTTAGCCGCTTTGTGGTATGCCGAGTCTAGGTCCGATACAAGAAAGTGCGTCTTACGACCCAAAGTCTTCCGGCTGATTCTCAAATACTTCCTCCAACCTCTTGAAACTCATCGTGGTCGCTCAAAGACCCGATACGTTCTATACTGACCTTTGCGGCGATTCTACATAGACACCTCCAAATCTACAGCGCTTAGACAGAGAACTTGGCCGACTCTCCGCCTGTTTAGAACGAAGAGCGCTGAGACGGCTTCATTGACTCCGAACCACTTTTCGCATGATCCATTTGCTTGCTCCGAGAGCACCGAGCGGACGGAATCCGACCTCGGTGAACATTGAGTGAGTTCCACCCCACAAGAATGAGCTTGAATATGGTTTCCCTCGTGTATCGATTGGATATCCGTCGACCGTCCCGCCTCCCTCGCTCGCGATCATCCGCAACGCGCCTTGCAACGCTGCTTTCGAGACTCCCTCCCGCCTATGGTCGCGGTCGACGAAGAAGCATGTAATCCTCCAGTCGGGCGGAGCCAGATCCAACTTGCCATAGCCGCTCATACGGCCAGGGAGCTCGACTGGGGGTCCGAACTGACACCAGCCAACAACATTCCGCCCAACATAGACGAGGGCCGCGTGGGATCTATCTGCTCGAACAAGCCTCTCTTTGAGTGCCCTGTGCTTTCCAGACCACTCTTTCTCCTCGCTACGCTTTAGATGGAAGGCGGTACACCAGCAACCACCCCAGACTCCGTTATGTTTTTCGACCGCCCGCTCAAAGTCCGGCCATGTCTGTGACCCTAGCTCACGGACGGAGAGATACGCCTTGGACGCTTTTCCCTCCTTCCGATCAGACCCAGGGTCTCCCTTGGAGCCTACACGCGAGGTAGTCGGTTTCTTCTTCATTTGGATATCCACCCCTTGTCGATTTTACGAGTATGACTCATCCGAGAGAATTCCTCCAAGGCTTCGGGACGCGAGCCGTGTATACGACTTCCTCAGCCCCGAGAACTTCTCCCAGCTCCTCTAGCCTCTCCGCGGTCAGCCGCTGGCGCGCTTCAGGGGTGTTCTGCGCTTCAGAGTATGAGTAGGCAAGGCGAGATCGACGCTATCGCGCTATACGCCGTGGCTGATGCCGATCTCGATCTGCGTGAGCTGGTGACGTTGAACTGTAATAGATAGAGGGAGATTGGTACCACCTATCTCACCGTTTGGGGGAAGAGTCAAAGGATAGCCTGTGAAGCTCACATGATATCTTCCGGGAGGTACTAGAACCTGGAAGACTCCAGTCTTCAAGTCACACTTGGTGAAAGTCCACTCAACCGAGACTTGCACGATTTTACCATCTGGGCCTTGTACTAGAACGCTGCCTTGAGGATCGGGGAACGAATAGCTACAAGAGACTGCACCGCGATCATAGGCGATGCTCCCTTTGATGCCTGAGGGAGCACTGAGCATGCCATAAAGGCCTTCAAGGACCGGATTTGACACCATCCAATTACGGAGCTGTGGGTAGGCTGAAGCAGAATAGCCGAATGAGCCCAAGACTAGCCCTGCTAGCACGACGACTGCGAGCTTTCTCCTGGGAGAAGCCAAATAGAATCGAGTAAGAATTCTGTCGTCAAGACCCTTAAGCGTTGGGGATCCGGCCAGCGGCTTCGCCATCTCGGAGCGGGCCAGACTAGAACTCTGGATGCAGGTGAATTCCTAGAGACAGCAATAGTCTGACGATGAGAAGTTGGTTCGGCTGGTTATCTGGTGATTCTTAGTGTTCGCATGCCCCAGACTCTTTCGACGGTGTAGAGTTTGACCTCGCTGATTATGAGGGGAGTCTTCATCGACCGCATGTTTTGGGGCGTGAATTCCATGTAGAAGGGTAGGCCGGGCGTGTTGGTGTAGAGTGCGCGGTCTACCATGTAGAGCCTGTTGAAGTCGCTGAGGCTGTTGCAGACGAGTGCTTTGATGCGGAGAACCTCCTCGCTGACAGTGTCCAGCTGAACCTCGTCTGTGTATCCTGAGTCTAAAACCCGTAATTCGCCTGTAGGACCTTGGTTAAGCCTCATGTCTCAACCAGCCGAGCCTTTGACTTCCCGCTGATCCTCATTACTAGTAGGTGCTTTCCGGCTTATAATCCGTATCGCTACACGCGTCCGACAAATGGAGTATCCATCAGAAACCAGATCGTCGCTGGCGGATTCACAGCGAGCGTCCTAGATCCGCTCAGTTCGTTTCTGTGCTCATTTGCTGAGCGAGGTCTTTCCTGGCTGGTCGAATATGACGACATCGGTCGCCGACGGTGGAGGTGAGGCTCGGTGCATCTTGCGATAGCCGATGAACAGAAGGACTAGCCCCGTCGCGAGAATTGCGAGGCCTGTTCCGAGGAGGGCAGGGTTGGAGCCGTCTAGGACCCAGGATACCTGAACATTCTGTACCTGATCTGTGAAGCCTGCTCCATGCTCTAGGACCAGATAATAGCTGCCGGGTGAGAGGACAGATGCGGAGAAGCTGCCGGTGCTTGCCGATGTCGTGAACATGTGATCGGTAGTCTGGCCTGACTGGTAGGCGGTCTGCTGCTGTTCGTTGAATATGTAAAGGGTGATGGAGTTTCCCCTTGTTTCCGAAAAAGTTCCTGATATCCGACCTGCCTTGAGGATGCTGAAGGTGATTCGATAGTAGTAGTTCGCTCCGGTATTGATGCTGGCGGCTTGGTCTCCGGAGACCGCAGTGGCTGGGAGGACGATGTAGACTCCGATGATGAACATGATTCCTCCAAGCGCGATGAGAACTCTGAATATTTTCAGAGGCTAGCTCCAGCCATGACTGATTGAAAACGCGGCGGCGAGAGGGCGTTCTGATAGACGTCCTGGACCTTCTTTGCGTAGTCATAGTGAATCTGCTTCCTGCCTGCGCCCTCCTGCTTCCGCTGTTTCAAGTGCACACCTGGAGGGATAAGCTGGCCTTTCAGCTTCTTGCCCTTGCCCTGATCGGTCTGATAGAGAAACTCCAGCCAGTAAACGGGGCCGATGAACCTCTTCTTCATTCGAATCCCCTGCAAGGATTCGTGAGAAATCGTCAGGTTCTTGCTGTCGATTGCAAGGGACTGGGGGTCTGCTTGCCCATAATCAAAGGACCTGCTCTTCGCCGCGGCTCCGGCAATAAGTGCGCCCGCGGCACCACCTAAAGCGCCGCCTATGCCGGCTTTGGACTCCTTCTCCAGCACCAGAATGGAACGTTTGTCAGTAACTAGAAGCGCGTACTCCTTGGGACCCCACTTTCCCTGGACGAACAGTCGAGGAATCAGTCCCACTTTACGCTCGTTCGAAATCATGTTTAGCACAGGACCGTGGCACTAATTTAATTCGAGCATCTATTTTTGTTTAGCTGAACCGATTCGCTTTTCGGAACAAGACTAGCACGAAATGTAGCCGGGAGCGACATTCTCCCTTCGAACAGAAGGTGGCGCCGCCGAGAGGGTTCGAACCTCTAGCCGCGCCATTCTAGATGGCGCTCTGACCAACGGGTTGCTGCAGTGGATTCTTTAACAGCTTCAGCCTCAGCTTTCGGCTGAGCCCGCTGCTCTACCACTGAGCTCGCGCCCTCCATTTCTGGAGAACGGCGGCCCGACGGACGGCCGGCGGCATCGGCAACCGAGCCAAGTTCGTTTATTAAAAGATTGAAAAAGCGTCCTAGCGGGTAACGCTGAGAGAGAACTGAGTGTTCCTCGCGGAAACCAGAACCACGGTGTATACTTGTCCCTGGGAGAACGTGAAGGCTGTGCCGGTGCTCGTGCAACTTGAACCGCATGCCGAAGAAATCAGAACAGTCGCATTCGCCCATCCGGTAGGCGAGAACGGCCCTGGTGCCGACGACCAGCTCGTCCTTGCGTACTGATTTCCTGAGTCATCTTTGACATAGTAGGAGGTCAGAGTGATCGGAGTGCTTCCAGTGTTTCTAACGTAGAGGTTTACGGCGCTGTTGCTTGAGGGAAAGGATGCGTACTCGAGGCTGATATTCTCCGTCGCCGTCTTTGGGGCGATTAGAAGGGCTCCGAATAGACCTGTTGCGTAGGTGAAGACCATCACTGATGCTATTACGACAATGACGACCATCATAAGTGAGGCGATTATGGTGTCTATGCCCCGTGTGTTCTTGAGGAATCTCCGTTCTCGCAAGTTGCTTGCCCCTACTGTTCTCACTAGAGGGTGGGGAGACCCTTCGTTCAAGCTTGTATCGTTACCATGAGAGATTCTGCACGGTTACACTGAGCGACAACATATCCGCTAGCTACTGACTTCTCCACCGATCATTCCGCCAAAGCATTAAAACTCGAATTGCTACGAGCCTTGCTCGGGGCCCGTAGCTCAGCCAGGTTTCCCGATCAGGACTGAGAGAGCGGCAGGCTCATAACAGGTCTAAGACACCTGACGGTCCCCGGTTCGAATCCGGGCGGGCCCACCACAAAAATTCAGCGAATCCTTTTTGGCTAGACATGACACAGTACTGTTGCGGCGTTGACGAAGCCTAAGCCGAACCTCCAGCCGAGACTGAGCTACTATTATCTGCACACTGAACGCACTTAACACATTCTGCGAGCTGGAAAGACGCTCCAACTCTGGGACCCGACGCACGGCCTTCATCAAAACCCCCTCGTGTACAAGATGTTGTACCGCTGGTTCAACAACATAGTTTATCCTGACACTCGATGAATAGTAGCCCTAGAAGTAGTCCCATGAAAGCCTATTCGACCGGAAGATTCGTCACTCTATTAGCCGCCTCAATCATTATCGCCCTAGCCCTAGCATACAGCGTCACAACCCTAGTCCCATCCATTAACCCCTCCCACGGTCCAAGTTACGAGCTCAGCACAACTCCCTCATCCCTCCAAGTCACGCCCGGCGCTGCCGGGTCCTACACTCTTAAACTAACAAGCCAATTCGGCTTCTCAGGACTGCTGAAACTAGCTGCCAGAGTTCCGAACGCGCCCAACAGTCTAGCCGTCAGCCTCGCCCCTGCAGAATTACAACTGTCGGCAGGCGGAAGCGCTAGTACAACGCTCAACGTAGCCACAAACCCCGTAACACCAGCCGGCACGTATTCAATAGCCATAGACGAGACCAGCGGACTTCTATCCCATACTGACACGGTGAGTGTGAACGTCGTGGGATTCAGCGTCTCAGCCAACCCCGCCTCACTGATCTTCCAGCCAAACGCAACCGGTACGTCCACCATCAGCATCACAAGCGTCAATGGCTTCATTGGCCAGGTCAACCTATTTGCATCCAGTTCGGCTTCTGGTCCAACAGTCAGCGTTAGCCCGAACACGCTCCTCGTACCAGAGAACAGGACCGTAACTTCCACTTTGACAGTTCAATCATCTGCCCAAGGAAGGTTCGACGTGACAGTAACTGTGATCGGTGACCAGTTCTACCAGTCCGTATCCCTACCTGTCGCCGTCACTTCCTCGACTTCAATCAGCGGAAACTTTAGCATGACCGTGATTCCCGGATCTTTCGAGATCAACCCTGGAAACTTCAGAAACGTCATCGTCGAAGTTAATAGCATCGGGGACTGTGGATGCCTCGTAACCATATCCACCTCAACCTCGGCCAGTTTCGCCTACGGAATCGGCCCCTACATAGTCCAAGTCCCCGTCGGAGGCTCAGCCAACTCAACCCTGACGCTCTCAGCAAACCCTGGCGCGGCTCTCGGAATCTACACGGTCACAGTAACCGGGACGAGCCTCTCGATAGCTCACTCCACACAGTTGACCGTGACCGTCACGACAGCGCCGGTTCCAGATATGAAACTCACCGCAAATCCCTTGTTCGTCACCGTAGCTCAAGGCGCGTCTAGCACGGCAAGCATCACGGTCGCGAGCATCGCAGGATTCTCAGGCACCGTCTATCTGACAGGTTCAGTCTACGGGGTAAACAGTAGCGCCATAACACTCAATTTCAACCCGACAAGCGTAACACTAGCGCCCAATGGAACCGCCACCTCAGACCTCACCATCACCGCCTCTGCGTCCGCCTCCCTACTAGGCTACAACTTTACGGTAACGGGAACCAGTGGAACCTTGACGAGAGGAGTCTACGGAAACATCATAGTGGTTGCGCCGCCCGCAGGAATGGCACCGTTAGCAGTCCAAGAACCCACATCGAGTAGCGTTCTGACAAGCGGATTGATAGGCCAAGTTCTGGCAGCAAGTGTGCTAGGAGTCGAGGCTGGTTCAGTCCTAAGCCTCGCTGGCCTTGCCACTGCGGTATTGGCGTGCGCAGCCCGGCCGGACCGGCTAAAATCTTCTTTCCCACAAATCTTTTCTCAGAAAATAGGGACCCGCTAGACAGGATAGCAAGAGTTTGAATGTGACTCGGCCCGGCCCAGCGGGGAACCGACGACGAAGACCGAGCCAGAGGACTTAGACATTGCGGTAGCAGGCGAGTACAACACCCTCCGAGTCTACGTTCTAATGCTGAAGGCCAAGTCATCGTCAGCCCGTGACGTTCAGGAAAAGCTTGGATTCTCCAGCCCGGCACTCGCACAACACCACCTAGAAAAGCTGAGAAAATATAATCTCGTCACCAAAGACTACGATGGAACATACCGCGTCAGATCCAGCAGTTTCGGCATACTCAAGCTCTACATACGAACGGGCAAGTGGATCATCCCACGAACATTCTTCTTCATCATAATATTCGCCGTCCTAACTGCCAGCTTCATCCCGATAGCTCCTCAACAACCCTACTATCTCCTCGTCGCAGTCGTCGCCGTGATCGGCCTCACCATAGCCGTCTACGAGACCTTCCGCTCCTACAGAGTCCTACCTCCAACCTAGGAGGGACTCGAACGGTCGCCATAGGCTGATCACTCGACAAACTCCGCTTGTCAGAACGAATCCCGAAAATATCCTACAAATAGTCCAAGACATCCAGTATTGCAGACGACCAAAGCGTGTCTCCAGACTCAAAAATCCAAAATCTACTACGAAACTGTTGGCAAGGATGAACCACTTTCCTCCTTCATGGCGGATTCGGGTCGAATGAAGACTTCGCCATGCAGATACCTGAACTGGCGAAACATTTCAGAGGCTTCGCGTTTGAGCGGCCCGGCCATGGTCATACCGCTGATAGGAGGGACCGTTCAGTTATGATAGAGTTCAGGACCGTGTAAGTTCATCGGATGCGTCTTCGAAGCTCTGCCATTGCCTCGAGATGTTCTTTGATCGGTGCACGTAGCTGGATGAAGACGTGGTGTACTCCGAGCTTGGCCGGGCTCTTGAAATCCTCGACCCACTGGTCTACCGAACCAACGAAAAGTGACCTTTCTGTCTCCGGGTGCACAGATGCTTCAAGTGGTCCACTACAGCGCAAAACTATGGACATGACGGAAAATCTCGTCCAGCAGCCAATGCGGCTTCTAGGAAGAGGTTCAGGTCCCGAGATACTGTCTCCAGACCAGAGTCCGGAGTTATGGACGAACTCTCGTAAGTTTTCGTAAGAAGAAGAGAGGGGGTTGGGTGTCGAGTTGGACGTGGCTAGCCGCTGGTGACGAGGATCGAGTCCTTTTCGTGGTCAGGAAGCGCGTCGCGGTACCATAGCAATAGTCCGTTTTGTGAGGGTGAGGCTGCTGCTCCACCTGCAACACTGTTGATTGTCAGTGTGCTGCTGCCGCCCGCAGGGACCCCGGTGGTGGGGATGCCTGAGCCGACGTAGCGCGGCGTGTTCAGCGTGTAGGTCATTCCGACTATGGCGTCGGTGACCGCGCCTGTGAAGTAGTTGTCGACCGCTAGGACCGAGAATCTGAACTGGGTGCTTGGCGTAAGGCCGATATCTGATAGCAGTGCGGTCAGGATGACGTTGCCAGAGTCGAGGTCTGCGTCGGTGAAGAAGCGAACAGTGAATGGTCCGTTAGGGAGGGGGCCAGCTGCGACTACGTTTTGGCCAGTTGCGGCGAATCCTCCGTTCTCGAGATTGAATATGGCGAAGTCATCTGTTCCGTCGTGATTGGTGTCTATGAGGATGTCGAATTCGGCTGGGTAGTTGGGGTGGGACCGTATGCCGAATGTGGTGATTGCGAACTGGACTGCGGGTAGCCCGCTAACTGTGACTAGTCGGACTCCGACCGATCTTAGGTCGACGACTGCACGGTTGTCGCCAGGCTGGGGCAGCATACTCTGCGGCATCTTGCCGCTGGACCCTGTCAAGGAGAAGAGTTCCACGCGGCCGTTCAGTGAGCTAGGGTTGGTTAGCTGTACGGTGCCTGTGCCTCCGGAGAGGGTGAGTGCGTCTGCAGATGTTGTTACTGCTGCTGCTCGATGGGGCAGTATCTGCCATGCCAAGTGGACGTTGTCGGTGTTGTCTGATATGTTGATGTAGCCGTCGAATTCGAAGCCGTCCAATCGGAAGCCGTCTCCGCCTCTGCTGCCTCCGTTAAGGTCCCATACGGGCAGTTTTGTCACGTCTACAGCGAGTTTCACTTTGAACGTGGCAGTTGCACCCGCCGCGACTTTGACAGTTGATGGAGCGCTGATCGTGACGGCGCCGCTGGCAGCATCAGCCGGGTAACGGAAGGTGGGTGCGATCGAATAGGTTCTTGTGGTGGAGCCGTAGTTGTGGACGGCCACGGTCTTTACGAACTGGGCAGAACTCGTCAGTGCCTGGTAGCCGAAGGACAGGCTGACAGCTATGGGTGCTGCGTTGTCCCATGCAGTGGTCTTGGTGTTGACGGCCCGGTCGACCCGGACTTCACCGCTTCCTATGCGTGATATCGGGGCTCCTACGCCCGGGCACTTTGCTGGGTTTAGACCGATGTTCGTGTCAGCCGTGTTCATCAGCATCTGTTTGATCTCGCTGGGTGTTCGTGCAGGAAAGGCGTCGACTAGCAGTGCTACTGTACCGGTGACCACTGGTGCTGACGCAGAAGTTCCGGCGAATGGTGTTCGGCCCGTGGCCGTGCCCGCTTCTGCACTGATGATGTCGGTTCCTACGGCTCCGATGTCGGGTTTGATGGAGTTGTAGCTGTAGCTGGGACCGCGTGATGAGAAGGCGGCCATGTTCCCGACCAAGTTGATGGCGTTAGCCGGGTTTATCGTCGCGGTCTGTCCAAGGGCACTGGCTTTAAGGGTGTTTCCGTCGGCGAGTGTTATCGTGTAGCCCGCGATGGTTTGCGTGCCTCCTCCGAACGAGAAGGTTGGCGGGAGGTCGCAGGGTCCTTGCGCCGCATTGTTGGCCACTATTGCTGCTATTGCTCCTGCGGCCCCTGCGTTTGCCACTTTCATGCTTACCGCGCAGACGCCGCGGTCAATCAGCAGAATCTTTCCTAGGAATGGCGTCCCGGTCCACGGGCTGGCACCTGCTGCGTTAGTGCAGCCGCGTCTGGTGCTTGCGCTAGTTGTGTCGTACACGAGGGGGCCGGAGACGAGGGAGGGGGCTGCCGACCAAGATTGCCAGACCGCTCCGACTGGAGCGACTGTGGGTGTTTGGACGAGGTACATTTTTGCCGTGGGATGGAATGTGGCTGCCACGCTGATGACTTCTGGTGTTGTTGAGGGTGAACCTACGATGTAGGGTCGATCTGCGCTGTTGCCGGCCGATGATACTACCACTACGCCTAGATTGACAGCGTTAGCGCTCGCTGCGCTGAGGTCGTCTTCCTTCTGCCCGTACGACGAGCCTAGGGACATGTTGATGACGTCTACTGCATCGGAGATGTTGCCGTCGCCGTTGGGATCAAGGGCGAACTCCATCCCTTGTAGAAGGGCGACGCCGCTGCAGCTGGTTGAAACTGCGCTGCACACCTTCACCGCGTAGAGGCTGACGCCTGGCGCTACTGAGCCGGCTCCGCCAATGATGCTAGAGGTGTGGGTTCCATGTCCCCCTGCGCAGGGCGGAGGAATAGTCGAAGGTCCGCAGTCAATCGGGTCAGGGTCGGGCCGGAGACAGACCAACGGGTTGCCATGGCTGTCTACTCCGCATGCAGGATCGGGACCTGGCCATCGATCTCCGACAAAATCGAACCCTCCGATTACCTTGGCAGTGGGAAATAGCCCGTCAGTATTCTTGTTCCGCGGGTCATCCACGCTGGTGCCGTAGGCGGCCGTGTAGGCAGCCGCTGTGCCAGGCCCTCCAAGGTCAGCATGAGTGTAATCGATTCCAGAGTCTAGTACTGCGACTCTAACGCCCGTTCCGTCGAAGCCGAGGTTATGGACGGCCGTCGCCCCGATGTATGGGACAACATCACTCAGTTCAATCTGATAGGTTTGGACTGGGCGTATCGACGCTACGTTTGGTAAGGAGGCCAGGGCGTTGACCTGGGACGAGTCGATGTTTATGATAAGAGCGTCAAGGACTTTGCTCAGCCGGCCGAGTTCCTGGCCACCGAGGCTGCGAATCTGGCTCATCACCGTATCTTGCGAATTGGCCAGCTGGTGGAGATAATCGCGTTCTTGGGATGGGCTTAACTTGCCGCCCAGCTGTTTGGCGTTCACGCCATAGGCAACCGCTAATGGAGCGGTCGCGAGTTGAACCACTACTTGTACGGGTCCAGTGGTCTGGCTAAGTTCGGGGTCGACAAATACGGAAACGTCGCCCGGCACGAGCAGGTTCGAAACGTCTGGGGTTTGAGCATGTTGTGCTGCAACTGCGGTGGCGGGTGATGCGCCAATCATGCCGACTAGTGCCAACACTGCGAAAAGTTGAAGGAGCCGATCGTGATTTACATTCTGTCTCAAGCCCATTCTGAGAACCCCAAAGAGATTTGCGATCGCGAGCTGTAGCGTATTTATGATTTTTGGTATATGGGGAAGCTCAAGCCTGACGGAGGCGGCTCAGGATATAACCTTCAACTGTTAGCATGGATGTTGTCAGTCGCATGAATATTGTGATAATTGGCGGTGGAATGACCGGACTCTTCTGCGCCCACTATTTGATGAGAGACAAGCACAAGGTTACAGTGATCGAAAAGAGCGGAACGGGATCTGCAACTTCAATCTACAACGCGGGGCTCCTTACCCCATCACTCGCACCAACTCCACGAATGGGGCTGGGAAGGATTCTTTCGACCTGTCTCGGCAGAGAAGGGCCCGTCTACATTTCCCCCAGAGAAGTTCTCGCGAACCCTAGATGGTTTAGGATCGCGCTCAGGAAAGGTCTCAGAGGGTACGAGGATAAGATCGTGGAAATGGGACATGCCAGTCTTAAACTGTACAAAGAGTTCTTCGCGGAAGTCGGCTTTCGCCCGGACGTAGTCGAGGGAGTCGTCGCCGTCTATTCTGAGGAAGCGGACGCTAGAATCGCACACGCATCGTTGGGTGGGAAGCTTCTCGACGAGGCGTCTGTAAGCCAGATGGGTTTTCGAGGTTTCCGTGGGGGAGTCACGTTTGAGGAAGAACTCTCAATCAACCCGGCCAAGTTGTACAAGTCTCTTTGGGACGCCGTCTTCAAGCGTGGTAGTGCGGAGCTAGTAGTCGCAGAGAATGTTAGAATTGTCGCGGGAGAGAGGAGTGGGATTGCCGTTGTCTATGTTGATGGGAAGAAGTTCGAGTGTGATGC
>Ga0209156_10003499_pt1 | contig 11816 bp, 20 predicted proteins | sample GraSoiAngelo_124_FD_185881 | JGI IMG/M metagenome (GOLD analysis project Ga0209156, IMG submission 185881) | Grasslands soil microbial communities from the Angelo Coastal Reserve, California, USA - 14_0927_05_20cm (SPAdes) (version 2) | ecosystem: Environmental > Terrestrial > Soil > Grasslands...
GGTGGACAGGTGCGGGCTGTTGGCTTGCCCCAGAGGTGAATGCGGCGAGCGAGAGAACCAAGGTGGGTAGGGTCTTGATCATCAGCAACCTCCTAGCCGGCGCCTAACGGATCGCGCTTAAGCTGCGCGCGACTCGCCCGCCGGCGCAAGGGAAATGGACGAACGTCCGGTGCCCGCCAGGGCACGACTCAACGGCTTCCTCTAAAACGAGAGCGCCCGCCAGCTTCAAGCGCTTGTTAGGCGGCTCGAGCAGGGCATGCTAATGGTCGCATGCGCGTGTGCCCCCAAGTCGGCACCGTAGCAAGCGGCCGCCTTCAAGGCTTGATCAGGCGTTCGACCCCATCCTTGTTGATCAGCTTCACGGTGCTCTCCCCACCCTCCGCGAGCACCTGGACATACGTCGGGTCCGCCTCGCCGCCAACCACCAGCCCTCCTCCTCGCTTCGACGCACCGAGCTTCACATTCGGCCTGCCGTCCGCAGTGATGAGGCGCAGCAGGACGGTTTCTGGATATGGCTCGCCCCTCCACATGACCTTGGGATCCTCCGGAAGCACACGGAGGCTGGCGCGAACTCTGCCGTGCTCGTCCACGATTTCGAGAGCGCGGGCTCGAATCACGGGGGCCACGTCCACGGCCGCGGCGACACCCGGACGCGAGCCTATGAGCTGATACGAGAGCAGCCCGGCATTGAGCACTGTGAGAGCGATGAGAAGACTCTGGGCTTTCATGGGCGGTCCCCGCAAGCGTTGGAGGTAAGATGCCGTGGCGTGCCGGGCGGTTGGAACGGGGGTGGGTTACGTGAGACAGCTAGCAGCAGCGTGCGTCACCCAGGCGCCTTCGAGAACGGTGGGTCCCATCTCAGACCGGATCTTGAGACACGCCGTTGCAGACCGCCGATCTCGGGGGGGACGCGAGCCGCCTAACGGATCGCGCTTAAGCTGCGGGCGACCCGCCCGTCGGCGCAAGAGTAGTGGACGACAGTCTGTGCCCGCCAGGGGCACAACACTCCGTTTCCCTTAAAGCGATCACCGCCCGCCAGCTTCAAGCGCTTGTTAGGCAGATGCACCGCGCGACACCAGTCTTGTGAAAACGTCAGCGAGATTCCCCGATTCGATGTCAGAGACGTCAACCCCGTAGGTCAATAAGATCTTCTCATTCAGGGATTCGTTCGTCTCCTCGCCATGAAAGTCCCACAGGCTGGACTCATTCGAAATGAAGCACTCGTCATAGTTGAGATTGAGGATCCGCTGGAAGAAATCGCGCGCGAGATCCGGATGCTCCTCAATCCGATATGTAGCAGCGAACTCAATCGGCATTCCTGTCCCCGGTCGCGCGAGCTTGTAGCCACGGGCCTTCCTTTCAGCTAGCACTTTGCTGAGGTTCGCCAGTGCTTCGTCGGCTGTGTCTCCATGGCCTTGCATGGCGGGCCAATTCAGAACCTGCGCACTCCACACGACGGGCTTAAGGCGGCCGTAGTCTTGAGTGCGATCCACATCAAAGTGCCGGAACCGGATTGGGTAGTCCTGGACGGTCCAATCCCGCTTCAGGAACGATAGGAGGTACTTCGAGGCAACCTTGAGTCGATCGGACCACATGGGGCATTGTGCCTAACGGATCGCGCTTAAGCTGGGGGCGACTCGCCCGCCGGCGCAAGAGTGTTGGACGACAGTCCGTGCCCGCCAGGGCACAAACACTCCGTTTCCTCTAGGGCGATCAACGCCCGTCAGCTTCAAGCGCTTGTTAGACGGCAGCTTCTTTAAAGATCTTCAGGCGTCAGCCCCGTATGCTTCGCGATCCGCGACAGCATCTTGGGCCGGAGCTCTTCGTTGTCGTGAAAAGCGAAGGCGTAGTTAGGCCAGCCCTCGCGTGCCAAGGTCCGGTGTGAGCCTGCTTCCCGTTTGATGGTCCAGCCGATACGCAGCAACGCTGCGAGCACGCGCCGTGCCTTGGTCGCGCGCCACGTCGTCACGCCGCTTTGAAGGTCACGCTGAGAGGGTCCGGGGCAGTTTCGGCGTGGTCGAGGCGGTCAGCCAGCACTCGAAGCGCAAGCGCCTGAACGTGCGCCATCGCCTCGTCCCTGCTCTTCCCATACGTCATGACGCCCGGAAGATCGGGAACTTCGGCAACCCAGCGACCGTCGTCTTCGCGCTCAATCTCGATCTTGAAGTTCATAGCAGGAATCAATCTAATGCAGGACGTCGCTGCCGTCTAACGGATCGCGCTTAGCTGCGGGCGACCCGCCCGCCGGCGCAAGGGTGTGGGACGCAGTCCGTGCCGGCCAGGGTACAACACTCCGCTTCCATTAGAACGATAAGCGCCCGCCAGCTTCAAGCGCTTGTTAGGTGGCCCGCCCTTCCCCTTCCAGCCCGGGCCCCGCGCGTCGAGCGTGCACCACTGCCAAGATCTCAACACGGTGTTCGTGCACACGGTAGATGATGCGGTAGGGGGATTCAAGGACTTCTCGAACATCCGGTTGATGATATTCGGGCACCGAACGGCTGGATTCCGGAAATGCCTCGATCTGTCCCGTGCGGTCCCACAACCGGCGCACCATGAGATGCGCGTAGAGAGGGGAGGTCTTGGCGATGAATTCGTGGATGCTCTCGAGATGTGCGACGGCGGTCTCGGTCCAGACAACCTTCACTTGGGCCGAGCGAATCGGGCAAGAACTTCGTCATGGGGAATGACGCGGCCAGCATCGGCATCGGCAATACCGCGTTCGATCGCCTGGCGCACATAGATCTCGTACATCAGGTCGTCCCAGGAGGCATGTTCAGGGAGCTGTTCAACGAGTCGGAGCGCTTCGCGCTTAATGCCGGGTCGGGGGGTCACCTGCGTCTGGATGATGGGTGTCAGGGACAATATGGCGTAGGACCACCGCTCAGCCAAGTGTGGGCGGGGCCACCTAACGGATCGCGCTTGAGCTGCGGGCGCAATGCAAGCCGGCGCACCGCGAGCCGATTGTGTTGGCTAGACTCATAGGGCGCACAACTGGAATTCTACCCTACTTGCGCGCGCCCGTCCGCTTCAAGCGCTTGTTAGGCCGCGACCCGCTTGCATGAGCTGTCAGGCTCGTCACGGCTCCGGCACCTTGCGTGCGTCTCCTGGCACGCCGAGCTCGAAGGTCAGCCACTGCGTGTAGGGGCCCCGCCAGAACGTCCGCTTGGGGGTCGGGACACGCAAGTACCAATGACCCCCCCGCTCCGCGAACGGAAAGTGGGGCACCTCGGACCGCGTCACCTCTTCTGGCAATTCGACCGCCGCCGCGAGGCTGTCTGCCGCGTCCCGCCCTTTGGCTTCGAGCCACTGCACAAACGCACGAGACGAACCCGACGCTTCGTCGTCAGCGACAATCAGCCGGTAGCGGCCCTGTACGGATCCTTGGACCCAGTGACCACCCTCAAAAATGCGCCGGACCGAGGTGCCGTTGCACGCGACCCAGTACCGCACCCTCCATACCCATGCGAGGCATGCCAGCGAGTCTCCGGACTCCTGGGCCGTGAGGGCGGCGCGCGCCCGATATACGGCCGCGCCGGTGGAGTCAACTGTGCCCGCACAGAGCCAGTAACTGGTGAACCGGGGCCCGAAGTGCTCCATCATAGTCACCCAGAAGATGGTCTTCCGTGCCTCAGTGGCGGGCGTGTGGAAACGGCCATGCTCGTCGGCGACACGGCGGATCGCGGCGTGGGCGCACAACGTGTCGCGGCGCGATCCGGTGAGGGCTATGGCAGCACCAGCGATCGAAGAGCCGGCGCTCGAACGCAAGGTGCCACTTACCGGAGGCGTGACCTGTTCGTTGTGCGGAATCGGGAGAGGGATGCAGGCGGTGACGCCGAGAACGAGAGCGACAATGCAGCAAGCTGTGACGCCGAAAGGGGGAACATTCATATGGGCATGCCGGCGGTCGCGGCCTAACGGATCGCGCTTAAGCTGCGGGCGACTCGGCCGCCGACGCAAAGTCGGTGGACGAAGTCCGTGCCCCGCCAGGGGCACAACACTCCACTTCCCTTAAAGCGATCACCGCCCGCCAGCTTTAAGCGCTTGTTAGGCCGCGGCGTGTCAAGCCTAAGGTTCACCGGCCACCGGACGGTATTTGGGGGTCCCGCGTCCGAGCAGGTAACCGATGCCCCCACCAATGACAGCACCCACGAAGCCGACGGTTAGAGTGGCACCGGTGCACCCGGAGCCTGCGCCCGACGCCACCGGCGTGGGCTGGTTGTTGCATGACTCGGATCCGATCCAACCGCCGACGGCGCCCAACACAAGAGCGCCGACCACCGTTCCCTCATACCGATAATCACCCACCTTCGCGCGCGAGAGCACTAGAAACCTAGTCGTGGGTTCAGAGGGAGCAGATTGAAACTTGAACGTCCAATCGGAGCCGAGCTCAGACAGACGCTGTGCTTGTAGAGCGCTCCCGCTGACGGGCCCGACAAGGGAGACGAGGGCGAGAGTTACGAGGAGGAGTCTCATGGGACCTCCGGAACTGCCGCGGCCTAACGGATCGCGCTTAAGCTGCGGGCGACTCGCCCGCCGGCGCAATAGTAGTGGACGACAGTCTGCGCCCGCCAGGACGCAAACACTCCGTTTCCCTCAAAGCGATCACCGCCCGCCAGCTTCAAGCGCTTGTTAGGCGGCTGCTTAAAGACACCCCCAATCGGCATTGCCCGCGGGAGGACTCGAACCTCCACAGGGATTGCTCCCCTCCAGGACTGAGCCTGGGGCGTCTACCGATTCCGCAACGCGAGCCGCGCCGCGTGACGTCGGGACAACCACCGACGCTCGTTGGCGCAGCCGCGGGTCGGGCGAACTCCCCACACCGACCCACCTCGACCCCACCGCGTGACGCTGGAACACAAAACCCGGCGCTCGTTGGTGGAGCCGAGCCGATGCCGCATGGGTGTGCCGCCGGCACTCGAACCCGGGAGGCCGGTCTGGCGCCCCTTATGAAGCTGGGAGTCGAACCCACTGCGCCAGCCTACGGGTGTGATTCAACCACCGGCACACCGAACCTCAATATCGTTGAGGACGGTTGAGGAATGGAAGGGTGGCGAGCAGCTGCCTAACGGATCGCGCTTAAGCTGCGGGCGACTCGCCCGCCGGCGCAAGGCCGTGGGACGAAGTCCGTGCCCCGCCAGGGGCACAACACTCCGCTTCCCTTAAAGCGATCACCGCCCGTCAGCGTCAAGCGCTTGTTAGGCAACGGCCGCCCTCACCTGTCGTGAAAGAGTGTCATCAGATCCACACTCTCCCCGATGTCATCGTTCAACAACAGAGACCATCGATCGCCGAGCCGTCGGAGGGGCATGATGTCGACGTGCCACGGCATCATCCACCTTCCCTCTCGCCGGTAGACGACGTGAGCGAGAGTGTCACCTTCCATTACCTCGCCGATGATATGCCGTTTCGTGTGTGGTACGCTGCTGCCCGGAAGCTCAGGACGTGATTCATAAACCGCCTGGCACCACCGGACGAAGAAATCTGCAGGGGACAGGGCTGCGAGCTCATTGATGCTTGGGGAAGTCGGGAATTCGGGCACACGTTGGTCCCCGACTTGCGGCAAATGATCAGCGATAACGATGTCGCCCGGGTTGTAGCCAAAGTTGGCGGTCGGTTTGCCGGCCTTCGCCAGTTCAGCCAAGACAATCATCTCGGCGAGAGAGTTTTGTCGAAGCGTTGCAAGCGCGTCCGGGTACACGAGAGTGGCGAGCGTAGGCCAGTCGTGTTGCTCAAGAGCGGAGAACGCCATTTGAACAGTGCTGGTTGGTCCTTGTTGAGCAGACATACAGACGCGCGAGGTTACCAGGGGTGAGATGGCAAAGAGAGTCATCTTCAGCGGCAGGGTTCTCATCGTGTTGTCCGAGCCGACAACTTGGGCGGCCGGTTGCCTAACGGATCGCGCTTAAGCTGCGGGGCGCAACTCGGATAATCACGAACATAATAATTCCTTTGAAAACCGGCGCCGCCAGCTTCAAGCGCTTGTTAGGCCGCACGCCGATCAGGGCTGATGAATGATTCGTCCAATATCGATCCGGCTCACGCGACCGTCGCCTACCGCGACAAGCACCACCCGCTCGTCGAATCTCGGGGCGTTATAGCAGATCTGAACGAGCGTAGAGTCAGCATGGCATGTGCGGTAAAGGCGGGCGGGGCCGTCGGCCGCGTCGCCCACCCGCAATCCGCGCCGAGTAGCACGGGACGGCCCAGTAAGCGAAAGGATCGCAACCTTGCCGTCCTTAAAAACGACGTCGAGGTCCGGGTAGTGCAAGACGTTCGCATCAACTCTGACGGGCGTACCGAGGCGCCGACGAACTGAGGCGGAGTCGTCGTCGACGGCTACTCGAGAAACACGGAGGTCGGCGAGCACTAGGGGTTCGACGCGCTGGGCGGTCGCAGCGAAGGCCACCAGCGTGACCAGGAGCACCGGGAGGATCGCAATGAACCACGCTCGAAGCGTCATAGGAGAGCGGACTCGTTACAGTCGGTGTTGCCGTGGCGTCGTCGCGTGCGGCCTAACGGATCGCGCTTAAGCTGCGGGCGACCCGCCCGCAAGGCGCAGTATAGTTGAACGATAGTTCGTGCCCGCCAGGGCACAACACTCCGCTTCCTTTAAAGCGATCACCGCCCGGCAGCTTCAAGCGCTTGTTAGGCCGCCGCCTACCGATGGGGAGGCTGAAGCTGACGAGCCCACTCAACATCCTTGCGAAGCTGTGCTGCATGGTGTTCGACATTTGCCAGCGCTGCCCCGACTCGAGGATCCTTCCGCGCGTCCCGGCGCAAGTCCTCGATTATTGCCTCCGCCTCGTGAAGGTCGTCTTGTGCCCGTCGGTAGAATTCGCTAGCCGCCGTCGTGTCGGTCTGTGCGCGATTCCGAAGCGCTTCCCATTCTGCCTGGAGGCGGCTCTCATGCTCAGCCATGAGGCGTTCGGCACCAATGGGATCTCGCCGCTTCATCTGATCGTACTTCTTGATGAGCGCAGTGGTCTCGCGAACGCTTTGAGGCAAGAGCCTGTCGGCGCGCTTCCAGCCGATCCAAAGACTGAGGCCTGCAACAGTGAGCCCCAGTAGAACTGCGATGAGCACGTTCATGATCGGTGTTGGTGGCGGCCTAACGGATCGCGCTTAAGCTGCGGGCGACTCGCGCCGTGTCATTGAACGATAGTTCGTGCCCGCCAGGGCACAACACTCCGCTTCCTTTAAAGCGATCACCGCCCGGCAGCTTCAAGCGCTTGTTAGGCCGCGCTTCGGCGATCTTGGTCAGGCAGGGACTTCCTTCATCGCTGATCGTACCTTGGCGAGTAGCTCGGGGCTGATCTCTTTGACGCCATGTGCTTGTGCGGCGTGCGAGGCCACTTTTTTCAAGAGTTCCTGTTCATTGGATGCCTTGGCGATAAACTTGCAGCCCTTCATTAGGTCGTCACATGCAAGCTGCTTGGCCATGGTGTCCTCCCTTAAACGGTGATCGCTGCGCGGCCTAACGGATCGCGCTTAAGCTGCGGGCGACCCGCAAGTCGGCGCAAGGGTGTGGGACGAAGTCCGTGCCCCGCTAGGGGCACAACACTCCGATTCCCTTAAAGCGACCACCGCCCGTCAGCTTCAAGCGCTTGTTAGGCCGCCCGCGTGAGAGGCAGGAGCATTGACGGCCCGAAACTCGTAGCCGAGGCTCAAGTCTTGAAACTCAAATGTTACGTCATTGCCTCGAGGCTCAAAGTCGAACCGGGGTTGGAATCGCCGCTCCCAGAGCACCTTGGTGATTAGGAGCGCCGCACCGGTCGCAGATGCCGTTAGCGCAGCCAGCCATTCAACTGTGACCCGGTTGAGAAACTCGTATAACGCGAGCCCGCCGACCAAGATGCTGATCAGTCCGAGCGAGCTGCTGAGGCGCCGCGCGTGTAGCCGCCAACCGCACAGATGACAACATGGAACCTCGACCGAGTACCAACCCGCCCAAATAGCGCGGCCTGCCATAGCGTCGCGGCCGGTCAGGCTCGCGGTTGTAGGCGGGTTGTCGAGGCCACAGACGACACACCGATGGGGGAAGCGAGGCTTCGTCAGTTGGGAGATGGTGATTTTCATGACGGGTCATGGGCGGCCTAACGGATCGCGCTTGAGCTGCGGGCGACCCACCCGCCGGCGCAAGAGTAGTGGACGACAGTCCGTGCCCGCCAGGGCACAACACTCCGCTTCCCTTAAGGCGATCACCGCCCGCCAGCTTCAAGCGCTTGTTAGACGGCGCGCGCTACGTGTCAAGGCCATAAGAAGGAGGTGCGAATAGTAACCGTGTCGATGATAGGGTTCGGCCGCTTATAGCCGTACGGCGATATCTCTATCCGAAGCGTATTCGAGGAAATTGGACTCACCGTAGCCGAGTCGGCAGGATACCATCCGTCGAGCCGGCGGAAGGCGCGAACACCCGGCACTATTCGTCTCTCTTGACGCAACACCAAACCAAATGAGCAGGGTGCGCCGCAATTTGTACGGTAGAGCACTAACTCAGAAGTAGCGCGCTGCTGTCTCCAGACCGGCTCGAAGCCGAAATCCTTGTCGCGAGAGACGTCTGTGACCTCCAGAGCGGCACAGCCAGCTGGAAGTAGAGACACGATTACTAACAAGCCCGTGCTGAGCGTAGCCGCGATGCGCCAACGACCTTTGCGCACCTGAGCCGCAAGCACTAGCAGGATTAGCGGAGAGAGCCAGAAGAGAAGCGATCCCACTCGTTGGACGCGCCAAGACTCGAACTCCACACCAAAGGCGTTGGCAACGACGAACAGGGTCGCCCACAGCGCGAGTGAAGCAACGAAGACCCGCTCGACACGCGAGAACCGATCCCAGGATCTTGAGAACCAAGCCATACTCTTGGCGCCGTCTAACGGATCGCGCTTAAGCTGCGGGCGACTCGCTCGCCGGCGCAAGGGTGCCGGACGCAGTCCGTGCCCCGCCAGGGGCACAACACTCCGGTTCCTTTAGAGCGATCACCGCCCGTCAGCTTCAAGCGCTTGTTAGGCCGCACAGCGCTCACGGACCGGCACAGCGTTCTGGGCCATCGTCGTAGTGGGGGCTACCACCAGCTAACGTGGCGTAGGACGGCACAACCCACCCTTGTTGACCCCGCGCGTTCCTAACACGCACCCACCACACGGCCTTCGGTCGACGAACTAGCACCGCAGGGCCCGCCCGGTTCGAATCGAGATCTCGATCGGGCCGATCCCGCCAAAACACCCGTCCCGTGTCGGCCTGACCCCGAAACCACCAGACTAGCAACCCCTCCCCCAGATAGTTCAGAACATAGAGCGTGTCACCAGGGCGGAACGGCACCGTGTCCTGCGAGGGCGGCCACGGCTCGGGCACATACGAGATCGTATCCCGAAAGACGACGATTCCTGGCACTTCGACGTGGACGTCACCCGTGACCGCCGTGAACCGATCTCCCGGCCGCAACGTAAACGCGGGCGGAGCGCCGGGACGTTTCTCCTTGATTGCGACGACCGTGCTGCATGCAGACCACGCCCCGAAGCTGCAGCCCTCACCCGGACATGCTCCGATCGCGATCCACGGCTGTGGTGGAGGACTGTTCGGCCTGGTCGTCTGGCTGGACGCGATTCCGGGCAGCAGGATTGAGACGAGGAGGAGGTGGCGCATAAACGATATCGACCCCAGTGCGGCCTAACGGATCGCGCTTAAGCTGCGGGCGACCCGCCCGCCGGCGCAACAGTAGTGGATGACAGTCCGTGCCCGCCAGGGCACAACACTCCGCTTCCCTTAAAGCGATCACCGTCCGCCAGCTTCAAGCGCTTGTTAGGCCGCACGCAACGCAGGGCCACTACGAAACCCGGAGCCAGCAATGGGTGAATTCACCGATAGCAGGGCTGGGAATGTACGTGGAGTCGCTGTCGTCGCCCCCGTCTTGAGTGAAATCGATCTGGCAACGAGTGTTGCCGCGCTGGCGAGTGCGATTGTTGCCGTCTGGCCCATCCGCATCAAACACTGATAGGTCACTCCAGCCTCGGGCGTCGCTCCGCGTCCAGTACAGTCGGCTCCAGCGTGTACTATCGACGCCTTGTGGTGCCGCCGCAACGACGGCGCAGCCGCGTTGGGGTTGTGAGTCGGAGAGTACCCGAACGGTAGTATCAACGACTCGGACGCTCGCTCGCCCGGTCACTCGCCAGAGGCCTGCGACCGTGTCGCAGACGGCGACAACTTCAGGTGGAAACGGTGCAGCGGACGAAGTGGATGGATCATGGACGGTTTGACCAGGACGGGCGCCGTTCCGGCACCCGACGAGCGACAGGGCGACTAGGCCGAGAATGCAGGAAGCGGCGCGTGGTGGCATCGGTGCGTGCTGCCTAACGGATCGCGCTTAAGCTGCGGGCGACTCGCCCGCCGGCGCAAGGCCGTCGGACGACGTCCGTGCCCCGCCAGGGGCACAACACTCCGGTTCCCCTAAAGCGATCAGCGCCCGCCAGCTTCAAGCGCTTGTTAGGCAGCGCGCGTCGCCGCGTGTGTCCACTACTTGAGCTGCACCACCTCACCTGGCGTCGTGAGGTTCACCTCTCCGGCTGAAAATGTTGCATAGACTGAGTAGTTGCCGGGGGCGAGTGGGCCCGTCTCCCACAGGAAGGTTCGCTGGTATTGCTCACCCGGCGCGAGAACGAGTCTGAGGAGCACGGCAATGCAGATCCAACCACCGCCCGCCGGCACCACCGTGACACCACGTGCGTCCTTCACAAACGGGCTCGGCTCACATGCGCCTGTACTGAGCGAAACGGAGTAACGATTGGTATTGGTTAGCGTCATGACCACTGAATCAGGCGCTCCTCGCTGGATCTCCTTATGCGCCACAGCCAGTGAGAGGGTGAGACCCTTAGCCGAGCTAGGTGCGACCGGTTCAGATTGGCAGGCGAGAGCGCCAAGCGCTACAAGCGATGCATAGCCCTGAGATTTCATAACCACCTTGAGCCGTCGAGGGTATTCATAGGAGATACCCTTCAACCATGATTCTAAGTCACACGGACGCGCTGCCTAACGGACCGCGCCTAAGCTGCGGCGCAAACTCTCAGTCGTCACAAACGCAATTCTACCGCGAAGAGACGGCGCCGTCTGCTTCAGGCGCATGTTAGGCGGCACCCCACATCCGGGGTCACCTCTCTGCGCTCTCGGGCCGACGCAATTCGCCAAGCGGCGTAGCAAATGCGCCACGCGGACAACTCCAGGCACCCTCAACGACATCCAACGGGTGATTTGGGTGCACGGGGCAGGCAGGCCAGGTGGTATCCACGAACGTATCCTGGATGTATTGCTGGACCTCCTCTATGCACTGCCTTATAGAGTCCGGAGGACTGGAGTCCCGGAACTGGCCCGCGTAGCTCCACACAATAGCGGCGTGTTGCTGTCCTAATGTGTTTGCCACGTCGTTGGCTAGAAGGCGGACCGTTTTATCGAAGACGGAATCGCCAGCTTTATCGAGATACTCTCTAGCTGATTCATGAATCTCTTCCAGAACGAAGGCGTCGAGCTTGGTCTGCACCCGTTCTAGTAGCGCGTAAACCTTGGGCCGATCCGCTTCCTTAAATGGAGGTAGCCCGTCGCCACCCGTGAACTCCGACTGCGAACTAGCATCAAGGGAGGGTCGTTGCATTAAGGCTGTGTATATCTGCGCCCACTGATTGGCTGCTGCCTCAAGTGGGACGTGCCCGGCCAAGTACCGAGCGAGGAGCTCTAGGAGTTCGGGATTAGGTCCGGTACGTTGATACATTGTGGCTCGTCACCTTGTAGAGACTCACTTGGTGCAGCCTAACGGATCGCGCTTAAGCTGCGGG
>Ga0209156_10003502_pt1 | contig 11808 bp, 6 predicted proteins | sample GraSoiAngelo_124_FD_185881 | JGI IMG/M metagenome (GOLD analysis project Ga0209156, IMG submission 185881) | Grasslands soil microbial communities from the Angelo Coastal Reserve, California, USA - 14_0927_05_20cm (SPAdes) (version 2) | ecosystem: Environmental > Terrestrial > Soil > Grasslands ...
GCGCTCGCAGATTTTCTGCGCGCAATTGGCAATCTTTAAGTTGGAGATGATGCGACAGAAATCGGAGGCGCACGCGGAAGAGACAATTGTGCGACCGGCTGGATTTTCGCCGGTAAGCTCAGGGATGGACATCGCGCGCCCGCACATTGCCAAACAGAAACGTCGCCGCCGGATCTTGTTCGCGTCCGGCGGCGCGCTGGCGTTGATCGTAATCACGGTCGCACTGTCGCATTTGAAACCGGCGGTCCCGAGTGTCGATCGCTCAACGGTATGGATCGATACCGTGAAACGCGGTCCGATGGTGCGCGAAGTGCGCGGTCTCGGCACGCTCGTGCCGGAAGAGATTCGCTGGATTCCGGCAAACACTGAAGGCCGGGTGGAAAAAATTGTCGTTCGTCCTGGGACACAGGTGAAGGGGGACACGGTGATTTTGGAATTATCGAGTCCGGAGTTGGAGCAAGCTGCGCACGATGCCGAATCGAAATTGAAAGCGGCGGAAGCGGAGTTCACGACGCTTCAGGCGAAGCTGCAACGTGATTTGCTCGATCAGGAATCAACCACTGCGCGGGTGCATTCGGAATTAGAGCAGGCGCGGATGGAAAGTGAAACGAACGAACAGCTGAAGAAAAACGGTTTGGTCGCCGAGCTGCAATACAAGACCGCGCAAGTAAAAGCAGCGGAGCTCGCGAACCGGGACGCGATTGAACAAAAGCGTCTGAATTTTGCGCGCGATTCGATCGAACCGCAATTGGCATCGAAGCAGGCTGAAGTGGATCAGGTGAAAGCGGCCGCGCAGTTAAAACTCGATCAAGTAGAAGCGTTGCACGTGAAAGCAGGAATGAACGGCGTCCTGCAACAGTTGCCGGTGGATGTCGGGCAGCGGGTGAAGATCGGTGACAATCTGGCACGCGTGGCCGACCCAACGAAGTTGAAAGCGGAAATTAAAATCGCCGAAACCCAGGCGAAAGATATTCAAATTGGCGAGAAAGCTACCATCGACACCCGCAACGGTGTGGCTGCAGGACATGTCACGCGGGTTGATCCTGCGGTCGAGCAGGGAACGGTGAAAGTGGATGCGCAGATTGACGGTGAACTGCCGCGTGGGGCGCGCCCGGACCTAACGATTGATGGTACGATCGAGCTGGAGCGTTTGGATGATGTCATTTATGTCGGCCGACCTGCGTTTGGTCAGGAAAACAACACCGTCGGCATTTTCAAACTTGTTTCCGGAAGCAGCGAAGCCGTGCGGACGCCGGTCAAACTAGGCCGCAGCTCGGTTAACTCGATTGAAATCGTCAATGGTCTGCAACCAGGCGACCAGGTCATTCTCTCTGATACCAGCGCGTGGGACGCCCACGAACGAATTCGGTTGAATTGAATCAGCATTCAGAAATCAGCAATCACAAATCAAAATCATGAACAACGGATCCAAGCCTCTCATTCATTTACACGACGTGACGAAAGTGTTTCTCACTGACGAAGTGGAAACCCACGCGCTTTCCGGCATTCACCTCGATATTCGTGATGGCGAATACGTTTCCATCGCCGGACCTTCAGGTTGCGGAAAGTCAACATTGCTCTCGATCCTCGGCCTGCTCGATACCCCGAGCGGCGGAAGTTATGCGCTGAAAGGGTCGGAAGTCGCCAATCTTTCATTCCCGGAGCGCGCCCGTATTCGTAATCGCGAGATCGGTTTCATTTTCCAAAGCTTCAATTTGATCGGCGATCTCACCGTTTACGAAAATGTGGAGCTGCCGCTGACTTATCGCGGGATGAGCGCGGGCGATCGCAAGAGCGCGGTTACGCAGGCGCTGGAGCGGGTCGGGATGGGCCATCGGGCCAAACATTTGCCGAGTCAGCTCAGCGGTGGACAGCAACAGCGTGTCGCGGTCGCGCGCGCGCTCGCTGGTAAACCCGCGATCTTGCTCGCGGATGAGCCGACCGGAAATCTCGATTCGCGCAATGGCGAAGCGGTAATGGATCTGTTGAAGGAATTGCACGCCAGCGGCGCGACCATTTGCATGGTAACACACGACGCGCGCTTCGCGCAGCATGCGGACCGCACCGTGCATTTGTTCGACGGTCGCGTGGTGGAAGACAATCGCATCGCGGCATAGCTGGGGCGCGCCGCCATGTGGAACGATCTTCGTTTCGGCGCGCGGATGCTGGTCAAAACACCGGCGTTCACCATCATTGCAGGGTTGGCGCTTGCGCTCGGCATCGGCGCGTCCACTACGACGTTTTCGGTAATTAACGCGCTCCTCCTTAAGCCCTGGCCTTACATTCAGGATCAGAGCCGCGTTCTCTACATCAGCGAATATTTTCCCAAAGTCAGCAGCGATCACGACGCCGGCGTTTCTTATCCGGATTATTTGGATTTCAAGCAACAGGCGACGACGCTCGAAGGCTTTGGCACGACCAGCACCGCGACGATGATTCTAAGCGACGGCGAAAAGCCGGATCGCTATCTGGGCGCGTTCATTACGGCGGACGCATTTTCGTTTCTCGGGGCCAAGCCCGTGCTCGGCCGAACCTTTCGCGCCGACGAAGATCAAAAGGGTGCGACACCGGTGGCTTTGCTTGGCTACGAGATTTGGCAAAATCATTTCGGGTCCGATGCCAACATTATTGGCCGCGTTGTTACCGTAAACGGCAAGCGCGTCACTGTTGTCGGGGTGATGCCGAAAGGTTGGCGTTTTCCGGAGGCGTCCGATTTGTGGATGCCGCTGCAACTCGAGGAGAAGGAGAATCCGCGCGGCAATTTTAACTTCGCATGTTTCGCGAAGATGAAGCGTGGGGTCTCGATTGAACAAGTGCGCGCTGAATTGCAAGCGATTGCCGCGCGCATCGCGGCTGATCATCCCCAGACGAATACCGGCGGAAGTGTGCGGGTGAAATTTTTCCGCGAGGAAGCAGTGAAAGACGCAAAAACTTTGACGCTGCTCCTGATGGGTGCCGTGCTTTTCGTGCATTTGATCGCGTGTTCAAACGTGGCCAATCTGCTCCTCGCTCGGGGAGCTTCACGCGCGCGTGAAATTGGAATTCGTCTCGCCCTGGGCGCCGGCCGTCGCGTTATTGTTCGGCAACTACTGAGCGAAAGCCTGGTGCTCGGCATCGTTGGTAGCGCGCTCGGTTTGCTTCTCGCCATCTGGGGAATCGATCTCGTTATGCGCGCCATTCCGGTCGAGCTGCCGTACTGGATTCGCTTCGATTTCGACTGGCGCGTTTTCACCTTTGCGCTCGGGCTCGGCGTCGATTCGGCAGTATTGTTCGGATTATTCCCGGCGCTGCAAGCGTCGCGTCCGCAACTGGTCGATGCCATCAAGGAAGGCGGCCGCAGCGGAATTGGCGGCGGCAAAGGCCAGCGTGTCCGTAACGGTTTGGTCGTAGCGGAAGTGGCCCTTGCCCTCGTCTTACTAGTAGGGGCAGGATTGATGCTGCGTAGTTTTCTGAAACTTCAGGCGACCGATATCGGAATTGATCCATCGCACACTTTGACCTTCCGGGTTGGTCTGCCGCCGAGCCAATTCAAACAGGAAGACGCGGGCCGATTTTTTACTGCTTTGATGCCGCAGGTCGCCACCATTCCCGGAGTGGAATCATCCGCGGCGACCACGTCGCTTCCAGCGTCGGGAAACATTGGAGTGAGTGCGCTCATTCTCGAAGGTGAACCTGAACCGCAGCAATTACAGAATGCGCGACTGGCGCACGGCCTTTCCATCACGCCTGGTTATCTCGCCACCTGTCACATTCCTCTCTTGCGCGGGCGCGATTTTACGGTTGCTGATAACAAAGATGGTCAACGTGTGGTTCTGATCGATGACGCAGCCGCGCGCAAATGGTTCCCGAATATCGATCCAATTGGCCATCAACTGGCCCTTCTTGAAAAACTGGGTGAGCTGCCGAAGTGGGGGACGATTGTCGGAATCGTGCACAACGTCATATATGATCGGCTGACGGAGCGGCGCGAGTTCCCCTGCGTTTACGTCGCGCAATATCAGAACCCGGATTGGTTCATGTCGGTGATGCTGCGGACAAAAACCGATTTGACAGCGTTTGCCAATCTTGCGCGAACCGCGGTCCTGGCGGTGAACAAGGAAATTCCGATCTACAAAGTGAAAACGATGGATCAGGTGGTGACGGAATCGTTCTGGGAACGCAGGTTTTTCGGAACGCTCTTTACTGTCTTCGCGGGGCTCGCCCTTTTTCTTGCCGCCATCGGATTGTATGGCGTGATGGCTTATTCCGTTCGTCAGCGCACCCAGGAAATCGGGGTGCGGATGGCGCTTGGGGCCCAGGCTGCGGATGTTTTGCGACTTGTCACGGGTCATGGTATTCGTCTGATTGCGCTTGGTCTCGCCATCGGCGTCATCTTTGCCTTTTTCCTAACGAGACTTTTGCAAGGAAACCTGGAAGGCGTTTCTGTGCACGATCCCCTCAGCTTCGGAATCGTCTCAGCTGTTTTATTAATTGTTGGATTGCTGGCGTGCTATCTGCCCGCACGCACCGCCACCCAGCTCGATCCAGTGGAAGCGCTGCGTTACCAATAAGTTGACAATGCAAACCTTGTGGAACGATCTCCGTTACGGCGCGCGCATTTTACTTAAACGGCCTGCGCTAAGCATGGTCGCAATTGTAGCACTCGCTCTCAGCATTGGTGCGAACACCGCCATCTTCAGCGCCATCAACACGCTTCTGCTTCGTCCATTACCGGTCAAAGATATCGACCGGTTAGTCTTCAGTATCGCGTTGCGGGAAGGATTCGATCCTTTTGGATCGTCATTTCTGGAGTACGCCGCCTACCGAGATCGAAGTCACTCTTTCGTTAGCAGCGGAGTGGCCACACAACGTTCTTTCAATTTGCTCGGCCAAGGCGAACCGGAACATGTGCGCGGCGCCACTGTGATGGCGGATTATCTAACGACTTTGGGGGTCAAACCGGTGGTTGGTCGTATATTTTCCGCCCAAGAAGATCAGGCGGGTGGTCCTCCCCTAGCGCTTATTAGCTATGGGCTTTGGCAAAGGCGTTTTGCGGGGAGCCCCGCCGCCCTTGGTCAATCGCTAAATCTCGACGGGCGCAGTTACAACATTCTCGGCGTAATGCCGCCTGGATTCGATCTGCCCGCTGCCGCCGAAATTTGGATACCGCTCCAGGTCAAAATCGACAACCTGCCGTTAACTGATCGCGCAGCGACGAACAACGAAATCGTCGCCCGCCTAAGACCGGGCGTCAGTGTAGAGCAGGCAGATGCGGAATTGAAAGCGATTGATCGTCAACTGGAGCAGGAATATCCTGATTTCCGCCGGGGCTGGAGCGTGAAAGTGATCTCGCTCCGTCAGGAACTGCTGGGCGATCTGGAGGGCCACGTGCGCAGAGCATTGTTTACCCTCATGGCGGGAGTCGGGTTCCTCTTGCTCATCTGTTGCGCGAACGTGGCGAATCTGCAATTGGCGCGCGGCATCTCCCGTGAGCGCGAGCTCGCCCTCCGTCGTGCGCTCGGCGCTGGTCGGTGGCGTCTCGTCAGGCAACTTCTTACCGAAAGCATGCTGCTGGCGTTGCTTGGCGGCGCCGCTGGATTGATTCTCGCGAATTGGCTGCTACCGATTCTGGCTGCGCTCAATCCGATTCGCGGCATTTCTTTCGCCACGTTTTTTCACAACTTCGAGCTCGACCAACGCGTGCTGGTCTTCGCACTGTTTATTACTCTACTCACCGGTGTCATATTTGGACTACTCCCTGCGCTGAAAGGCGCCGGCGCAGATGAGCTGATGCCGCGTATTAAAGAGGGCGACCAACGCACTGGCGGCACCGTGTCCAGCCGGCGCTGGTTCAATGCATTGATTGTGACCGAGATCGCTATCGCGCTGACGTTACTCGTTTGCGGTGGACTGATGGTACGAAGTTTCCATCGGCTGCAATACGTCGACCTTGGATTCAAGCCCGACGATCTCCTGACCCTGAAAATGGTCCTGCCGGATTCGAAATACTCGCAATATCGCACCCGGGTCGCGTTGAGCGATCGAGTGCTCGAGCGCATCCGTAATCTGCCTGGGGTAATCGCAGCCGGAACCACAACAAACATTCCGCTTGAGCGAGAAATTGCGATCGACGCAATCTTTAATGTCGAGGGGCGGCCGCCGGCGAACCCAAATGAGGTTCCAATTACTTCGCATCGCGTTGTTAGCCCGGACTACCTCGAAACGCTTGGTGTTACATTGCTCAAGGGACGGTTGATCGACAAAAACGATCGCGCTGAAAGTCTGCCCGTCGTTGTCGTTAGTCAGGAATTCGCGCGGCAAGCGTGGCCGGGAGAAGACGCCATTGGCAAACGAGTGCGGCGCGTTCGTGCCGGACGAACCTTTCCATGGATCACCGTGGTCGGCGTCGTCAAAGACGTAAAAGAGGATCTGTTCAATTACCGTATCAATCGCCCGGTTTGGTACGTGCCCTACGCGCAGGTCGAAAACAATTTTCCGGTTAATCTAGTCGTCCGCGCGAGAGCCGACCCCACATCCTTGATCGGAGCAGTTCGCGACATTATTCGTAGCGTCGATCCTGATCAGCCAATCTCAAACATCATGACGATGAACGCGAATCTCAGTGGCGTTCTCGTGACCGAACGTTTTGGCGCGATTTTGATGGGAACGCTCGCGGTCACGGGATTATTGCTCGCATCCATCGGGCTCTACGGTGTCATGGCCTACTCAGTGAGCCATCGGACGGGTGAAATCGGGTTACGGGTGGCGCTTGGCGCACAACCGAAACATATCCTTGGGCTGATTATGGGCCACGGCATGAAGCTGACTTTGTTAGGCGTCGCGATTGGATTAATTCTGGCTTGGAGCACGACACGGTTGCTGGTTAGTTTGCTTTTCGAGCTAAGCGCGACAGACGCTGCTACCTTCAGTTTCATCTCTCTTCTTCTTGGGCTGACCGGCTTACTTGCCTGTTATCTGCCCGCCCGCACCGCCACCCAGCTCGATCCGGCGGAAGCGCTGCGTTACGAATGAGGAACTACGATGCTAAATGATCTGCGATTTGCTTTTCGGTTGCTGTTGAAGAACCCAGCCTTCACCGCCGTCGGCGTCATCGCAATTGCCCTTGGCATCGGCGCCAACACTGCTGTCCTAAGTCTTGTTAATGCGCTGCTGATTCGCCCGCTGCCGTATCGCGATCCGGCCCGCATGGTTTTGATGCTCGAGCACTTTCGCGCGCAACACCTCGACGCCATCCCCGTTTCCGCGCCCGAATTCGTCGATTATCAAACGAACTGCCGCACTTTGGAAAAGATGGCGGTGTTTCAGCCAGGCACGTTCAATTTTGCGGGCGGTGATCGTCCCGAACGCATTTTCGGTGCGGTCGGTTCGGCGGATCTTTTCAATGTTCTCGGGGTGGCGCCGATTCGCGGACGCGCGTTCGAGGCGGCCGATTGCATGCCTGGACACGACGACGTCCTTATCATCAGTGAACGACTGTGGAAGCGTCGATTCGATGGCGACCCGCAAATTATCGGAAGTAAGATTGTCGCAAACGGTCGCGGCTTCACCATCGTCGGGGTGATGCCGGCGAGTTTCGAATTTCCGATTCCACTTTTTGGAATTCAAGGCGCGCAGTTCGGCGAACGGGCCGATGTCTGGCAGCCGCTGGCTTTCACCGCGCAGGAAATGAAAATTCGTTACTCACGCGGCTACGCTATTGTCGCGCGTCTTGCTCACGATGTTTCCGCAAAACAAGCGCAGGCCGAGCTCGATCCCGTGACGGCAACGATGCGAAAGAATTATCCGGATAATTATCCGCAAAACGACAGCTTCGGAATCACTGCCTTTCCGCTTAACGAAGTGGTGCTTGGGCCAATGAAACCGTTGCTGCTGATTTTGCTGGCCGCCGTTTTTTTGGTGCTCGTGATCGCGTGCGCCAATTTGACCACGATGATGCTGGCGCGCGCTGCCGCACGAGAGCGTGAAATGGGAATTCGCGTTGCTCTTGGGGCGGGGCGATGGCGTCTGCTTGGCCAGGTTCTGGTCGAAAGCGTTTTTCTCTCCCTTTGCGGCGGGATCGCCGGAGTTCTCCTCGGAATCTGGGGACTCGATCTGCTCAAGCGCATAGGTACTCAAACCGTCCCGCGTCTGAGTGAAGTCAATCTCGATTGGCATGTTTTGATCGCAACCTTCGTCATTGCGGTCGGGACCGGAATTGTTTTTGGTTTGGTTCCAGGATTAGTTAGCGGCGATCCGAACCTGACCGAAACGCTAAAGGAAGGTGGCCGCGGTTTGAGCTCAGGCGCGCGACGCAATCGTTTGCGGCAGGCACTTGTCATTGCCGAGGTCGCGCTCGCGCTCGTCCTGCTCACCAGCGCCGGCCTTTTAATCAAGAGCTTTGTGCAACTGCAAAATGTGGATGCCGGATTTAATCCGCGCAACGTCCTGACGATGGAGATTTCGCTGCCGGCGTTGACCTATACCGACAACGCAAGCCAGGCACGTTTTTATAACGAAGCGCAGAAACGAATCGCCTCCATTCTTGGAATCAAACACGCCGGTTTCACCAACATTCTGCCGATGAGCGGAACGAACAGCGATTCTTCCTTCGGTATTGAGGGGCGCGCGTCCGACGACAAGAACCCGAGCCCGGATGAAGAATTCCGGCAAGTTTCGCCCGGATTTTTTGAGGCGATGGAAATTTCACTGCTCCGCGGCCGGCAATTCAGCGAATCGGATAATTCCGATGCGCCGCCGGTTACAATCATCAACGCCGCTTTGGCGAAACGTTATTGGCCGAACGAAGACGCCATTGAAAAACGAATCAATATTGGCGCGTCGGCCGCAAAGGAGAAGTGGGCGACGATCATCGGCATTGTTGGAAACGTACGGCATCGCGGTTTGGATTACGATCCGTTGCCGGAGTATTACGTGCCGATCACGCAAACGCCGAACAACCAGGCTGCCTTGGTCGTGCGCAGCTCGCAAGATGCGACCAGTTTGATTTCGGCAATTCGCAGTGCGCTGCGCCAGATCGATCCGGCCCAGCCAATCGCCCACATTCGTACCCTTGAGCAAGTAGTCGCCGACTCGGTTGCGCCGCGGCGACTGTCCATTTGGTTGCTGGGATTGTTCGCGGCGATTGCGCTCGCACTGGCCTCGATCGGGATTTACGGGGTTATGTCATTCTTGGTCGTGCAGCGAACGCACGAACTCGGTGTCCGCATGGCCCTGGGGGCTCAACGGCGCGATATCGTGCGCCTGGTCGTCGGTCACGCCGCCAAATTAATTTTGACGGGTACGCTTATAGGCCTGGCATTTGCATTTGCGACGACGCATTTGCTCGCCGCAATGCTGTATCGCGTTAGCCCACATGATCTGACCACGTTTGGTTTCGTGACTGTCGTGCTTGGCGCGATCGCCTTAATCGCCAGCTACATTCCAACCTCTCGTGTCATTCGGACCGATCCCATGCTCGCACTCGCTCACACCGCATGATCCGGCTGCACAACATCGAACGATCCTATCCGCTCGGACGCGGCCAAATGTTTTACGTCTTGCGCGACATCGATCTTGATATTGCCGCCGGCGATTTTGTTTCGGTGATGGGACCATCGGGCGCGGGCAAGTCGACTCTCCTGCACATTCTCGGCATGCACGATCACGGATGGACCGGCGAATATTTTTTCGATGAAACCGCGGTGCATCATTTGAAATCGAAAGAGCGCGCCACGTTGCGAAATGAGCAGGTCGGATTCGTTTTCCAGCAATATCATTTGCTCGATGATCTGACGGTTTACGAGAACCTCGATATTCCACTTTCGTATCGGCATTATAGTAAGAGCGAACGCGCCGCGCTCGTGGCCGACGCCCTCGATCGCTTTCAGATTGTCGGCAAAAAAGATTTGTATCCGCGGCAGCTCTCCGGCGGCCAGCAACAACTCGTCGGGGTAGCCCGTGCCATCATTGCCTCGCCCAAACTGCTGCTGGCGGATGAGCCAACTGGCAATCTGCACTCGAGCCAGGGCGAGGAAATCATGGAGCTGTTTCGCAAGCTAAACGACGAAGGAATGACAATCGTCCAGGTCACGCATTCAGAGAAAAACGCGTCCTACGGGAAACGGATCGTGCAACTGCGCGACGGCTGGATCGTCTAAAGGAAAATGACGAAGCGCGAATCATGAAATCCGAAACAATGGCGAAACTCGAAGGGGCCAAGCGACGTTTCGTCATATTCGTCTTATGATCGTTGATTTCAGATTTGGGCTGACGGTTATCTTCTCATTGGGACTTTTGTCGCTTACCAGCTCGCTGAGCGCCGGTGAAGTCCTGGAAGATGTAGTTGAGAGAAGGTTTCCGCTTGATCCTGCGGGCACGTTTTCGTTGCGCGCGATCGATGGGACGGTTGAAATCTTCGGGAGCGATAGTCGCGAAGTAAAAATCGTCGCGACCAAAAGGGCGTTTTCACTGGAGCGTTTGAACGCCATCGTTATTCGGGTCGATGCGCGGCCAGACGCCGTTAATATTGAAACCACGCCGCCACCGCCGCCGCGTCACCGCTTTTCCGATCGCTCCGGAACGGTGGAATACACTATTAACATCCCGCAAACGGCGCGGATTGCGCGCGTGGAAATGCCGAATGGCGAGCTTGTGATTGATGGAATGCGTGGCGCATCCATCGCAGCCAGTCTCGGCCGCGGTCAACTGGCGATCCACAATTGTTTTTGCGATCAAACCATTCACGTCGTCCAGGGCGGGCTCAATGTTTTCTTTGATTGGATGGACGAACGCCCATTCGCGATCAAGGCAGAGATCGACGATGGAAACGTGCTGGCGCGTCTTCCGACGGACGCAACCTTTCAATTGCATGCCGTCGCCAGGGAAGGGCACGTCTCGAGCGATTTTAGTCCAATGGAAACGCGCAAACATGGTGATGCTTCAGAGATCAATGAGGTGATCGGCGATACTCCGGTAGCAAAGCTGAGCTTTCGTGCCAGCGAGGGAAATATCCACATTTCGGAGGTGATTTGGTGATCTGGCGAGATCTTCGTTACGCGATTCGGACATTAATCAGGAGTCCGGGATTCTTTGCGGTAGCTTTTGTCGCCATCGCGCTCGGTATTGGGGTGAACACTACCATCCTGGGAATCGTTAACAGTTTGCTCCTTCGCCCGCTCCGAATCGGACATTCTGATCGAGTAGTACAAATCTTCACTACCGATACTCATTTCGTCGGACGCTCGGCGAATTCCTATCTTAATTTTCTCGACTACCAAAAGCAGAACAGTGTCTTCAGTGGAATGGCCGCCTACAGTTTTGCCGGCGTCGGGATGACGCGGGGCGGCGAAACCTCCAATGTGCTTGGCCAATTGGTCAGCGGAAATTATTTCGACTTGCTGGAGCTGAGGCCATTTCTCGGTCGCGGATTTTTGCCGGAAGAAGATACCTCGCCTAATGGACATCCGGTCACCGTCCTTAGTTACAAGTTTTGGAAAAAACTCGGGGGCGACCGCAACATCATTGGCAACACGATTACGTTAAACGGTCGCGCTTTCAGCGTTATCGGCGTGGCGCCACCGGGGTTTACTGGCATCGATATCGGCGTGGCGCCGGAAGTTTGGATGCCGCTCGCAATGCATGGATGGATTCGGCCTTCCGGTGACGAATGGTTTGAGAATCGCCGCGCACTTTTCCTAAGCCTTGTCGGGCGAGTAAAACCTGGCGTTTCGATTTCCGCGGCGCAGGCACAAATGCAAACCGTCGCCCATCAGCTCGAGCAAGCTTATCCGGATGTGAACAAGGAGCGCTCGGTTGTTTTGGTTCCAGCGG
>Ga0209156_10003504_pt1 | contig 11804 bp, 9 predicted proteins | sample GraSoiAngelo_124_FD_185881 | JGI IMG/M metagenome (GOLD analysis project Ga0209156, IMG submission 185881) | Grasslands soil microbial communities from the Angelo Coastal Reserve, California, USA - 14_0927_05_20cm (SPAdes) (version 2) | ecosystem: Environmental > Terrestrial > Soil > Grasslands ...
CATGCCGCAGGTGCACGGAGCAGTTCGCGGCGCGCTGGCACATTGCGAAGATGTTTTGCTAATTGAATCTGCGTCGGCGACGGATAATCCGCTTGTGTTTGCTGAAAGCAGTGAAGTGATTTCCGGCGGCAATTTTCATGGCGCGCCGCTTGCGCTTGGGTTCGATTACGCTGCAATTGCAATTGTCGATCTGATGAGCATGAGCGAACGCCGGACAGATCGACTCGTCAATCCAGACAAGAACGAAGGGCTGCCCGCATTTCTAGCGCGACAGCCGGGTCTGCAATCCGGCTTCATGACTGCGCACGTCGCGGCTGCTTCGTTAGTCAACGAAGCGCGCGTGCTGGCGCATCCTGCGAGCATTGACAACATAACCACATCTGGTGGAAAGGAAGACCACGTTTCGATGGGAATGACCAGCGCGCTAAAGCTGCGTGCCATCGTCGATCTTGCCGAAAATTTGTTCGCTATCGAATTGCTCGCTGCTGCTGAAGGTTTGGAACATCGCCGACCATTGAAAGCCGGAGTTGGTGTTGAGCGCGCATTCGCTGCTGTGCGGAAAATCACGCCGCCACTTACGGAGGACCGTGCGCTCTCGGGCGACATCGCGTCTGTTGCCGGAGCGATTCGCCGAGGCGACTTTGATGCAGAGAGTGAAAAATCATGAGCGGACAACGAGTTATCCATGCGCCACACGGCAGCGAACGCAGCTGCAAAGGTTGGCACCAAGAAGCAGCTATGCGCATGCTCATGAACAATCTCGATCCGAATGTAGCCGAGAATCCAGATCAGCTTGTGGTTTACGGTGGGACGGGACGCGCTGCTCGCAGCTGGGAGGCGTTCGACGCGATTGTTCGCTCGCTGCGCGAACTCGAAAATGACGAGACGCTTCTCGTGCAATCAGGGAAACCGGTCGGAAAATTCAAAACGCACGATGAAGCACCGCGCGTTCTCATCGCGAACTCGAATCTCGTTGGCCAATGGAACAACTACGCCGAGTTCAATCGCCTCGAAAGAATGGGACTTACGATGTACGGCCAGATGACAGCCGGCTCGTGGATCTACATCGGTAGCCAGGGAATTGTGCAAGGAACGTTTGAAACTTTTGCAGCTGCGGGCCGCAAACATTTCGGTGGCTCGCTCGATGGAAAATTCGTTTTGACTGGCGGGCTTGGCGGCATGGGCGGCGCGCAACCGCTGGCTGCGACGATGAACGGCGCGCTTTTTCTCGGCGTCGAAGTCGATCCTGCCCGCATCGAGAAGCGATTGAAAAGTGGTTATTGCGACAAGATCGCGTCAACCCTGGACGAAGCGCTTCAGTTGATCGATCAGGCGCGCAAAGATGGTAAATCGCTTTCGGTAGGACTTGTTGGCAATTGCGCCGACGTTCTGCCGGAAATCGTCAAACGCGGAATTGTGCCCGACGTTTTGACGGATCAAACCAGTGCGCATGACGCGTTGAACGGCTACGTGCCGCACGGGATATCGCTCAAGGACGCGCTCGTTTTGCGCCGAAAAAATCCGGACGAATACATCGAGCGCGCCATGCAATCGATGGCGGTGCACGTCGAGGCGATGCTGGCATTGCAAAAGAACGGCGCAGTGACGTTTGATTACGGAAACAACATCCGCGCGCAGGCAAAAAAAGCCGGAACCAAAAACGCGTTCGACATCCCCGGGTTTGTTCCCGAATACATTCGTCCGTTGTTTTGCGAAGGCCATGGTCCATTTCGCTGGGTCGCGTTGAGCGGCGATCCGGCTGACATCGCGCGCACTGACAAACTCGCGCTCGAATTGTTTCCGAAAAATCAAACGCTGGCGCGGTGGATGAAGCTCGCCGAGCAGCGGATTCAATTTCAAGGATTACCGGCACGAATTTGCTGGCTCGGCTATGGGGAACGGGCCGAGTTTGGCGTCGCGATGAACGAACTGGTCAGGCGCGGTGAAATCAAAGCGCCTATCGTGATCGGCCGCGATCATCTCGATTCCGGCTCGGTCGCATCGCCCAATCGCGAAACCGAAGGCATGCTCGACGGCAGCGATGCCATCGCGGACTGGCCGTTGCTCAACGCGCTCATTAATACTGCCGCCGGCGCGTCGTGGATATCGATTCACAATGGCGGCGGTGTTGGCATCGGTTTTTCGCAGCACGCCGGCATGGTCGTTGTTGCCGAGGGCACAGAGATTTCCAAGCGCCGCCTCGAGCGCGTTCTCACCAGCGACCCCGGCACCGGCATCCTCCGGCACGCCGATGCCGGTTATTCGCGCGCAATCGAATTTGCTGCTGCGCACAAGATTGACATCCCGACGCAGCCGCAAGCGCGGGACTAATCGCCGCCGAGAGTGGTCGTCATGCCATTGGCAGCCGGAGTGTCTCAGCAATCTTGCGGGCGATGGCAACGCGGCGTTGGAGGCTCACTTTCCCACGGCGTTCCTCGAATTCAGTTTTGGGTAACAGGTAAATTACATCGCAGCGCACAGCAGTCTTCCAGTCAAGTCCATCGGCAGCATTCAAGATCACTTCATTCTTTTTCGCCTCGCGGCTCAGTCTTGCCGAAGTACAGATGAGCGCGTTGACGTATTCGAGATCCCTGTTCACGCAACGCTCGTCATTGGAAATGATTATTGCCGGATGAGGCTTCTCTTCACGAAACGGGAAAAGATAAATTTCCCATTGTCTCATTTTACAAGTTTTCGCGCCGACCGCGAAGCGAGCATATTTGACTCCTTGATGGCTTCCCGGTCATAGCAATCCTCAAAATATCCGGGCGGCCGCATCGGGACCGGTTCGGGTAACTCCAGCGGCTTTAGCGCGAGCAGCTTTGATTTCCTGACGATGACAATGTGCTCGCCCTGGATTGCGCGGTCGGCGATTTCGCCGAGGCGCTGTTTCGCTTCACTAATTGAAAGGGTTGTGGGCATCTGTCCAATTATGGTCTAGAATCAGACCGATTCAAGACGGTCTTGTCCTTATCCCGTTCCGTCCTTGCAATCCTGTCAATCACATAAATCCTGTCTGGAAAACTGACCGCCATGCCAAAGCTCATTGAGTGCGTACCGAACTTTTCCGAAGGGCGCGATCTTAGCGTGATTCGGCAGATCACCGATGCGGTTGAATCAGTGGATGGCGTTTCATTGCTGGACGTTGATCCCGGGGCGAGCACGAACCGGACGGTGGTGACGTTTGTAGGGAATCCCGATGCGGCGGTGGAGGCTGCATTTCGCGCGATTGAAAAGGCGGCTGAGCTGATCGATATGCGCAAACACAAAGGCGCGCATCCGCGCATGGGCGCGACTGATGTTTGCCCGTTCATTCCGGTGAGCAACGTCAGTTGGGAAGAAGCAATCGAGTGCGCGAATCGACTCGGAAGACGTGTCGGTGAGGAATTGAAAATTCCGGTCTATCTCTACGAAAAAGCGGCAAAGGCTAAGACGCGTGCGAATCTTTCAGTGATTCGCGCAGGAGAGTACGAAGGGTTCTTCGAAAAAGTAAAGCAACTGGAATGGAAACCGGATTTCGGTCCGGCCGTTTTCAATGAGAAATCGGGCGCCACCGTAATCGGTGTCCGCGATTTCCTGGTCGCTTATAACATAAACCTGAACACGAAGTCGGTGCGGCGCGCGACCTCGGTCGCGTTTGATGTGCGCGAGCAGGGGAGGGCGAAGACAAAAGACGGCACGCCGTGGGGAAAACCGGTGTTGGATGTAAATGGCGAACCGGTTCGCATTCCTGGCGCGTTGAAGTACGTCAAAGCTATCGGCTGGTTCGTAAAGGAGTATGGGATCGCGCAGGTGTCGATGAATCTGACGAACATCGAGGAGACGCCATTGCATGTGGCATTCGACGCCTGCGTCGAAGCCGCAGCCAAACGCGGCATGCGCGTAACAGGGTCAGAAATTGTGGGAATGGTATCGAAGAAATGTCTGGTCGATGCCGGCCGCTATTTCCTGCGCAAGCAACGGTGGTCTGAAGGTGTTTCAGAGGAAGGGCTGATCGACATTGCGATTCGCTCCATGGGCTTGAGCGAACTGAAACCTTTCGATCCAAACGAAAAGGTGATTGAATTCAAGATTCAATCTGCCGAGTCAAAAAAATCCCTCGTAAAAATGAATGTGCTCGAGTTTTGCAATGAAACGTTGAGCGATTCGCCCGCGCCGGGTGGCGGTTCTGTTGCCGCGTTGATGGGCGCATTGGGCGCATCGTTAGGCGGAATGGTCGCAAACCTTTCCGCCGGGAAACGCGGCTGGGACGACAAGCTCGAATATTTCAGCAATTGGGCAGTCAAAGCGCAGCAACTCAAAGATGAATTGCTATCGCTGGTGGATGAAGACACTGCCGCGTTCAACAAGGTGATGGACTCATTTGCGCTGCCGAAAGAGTCGGCAGAAGAAAAGACGGCGCGTTCGGCTGCGATTGAAGCGGCGACGAAATATGCGGCGGAAGTGCCTCTGAAAGTCATGGAGACGGCATCAAAATCGTACGCGTTGCTGGCGGAAATGGCTGAAAAAGGAAATCCGGTTTCTATCTCGGATGTGGGTGTCGGTGCGCTTGCCACTCGCGCGTGCATTGAAGGCGCAGCGCTGAATGTGCGAATCAACCTCGGGCAGTTGAAGGACGAAAAATTCAAGTCGGATCTGCAGGAAAAACTTCGAAAGATCAGCGCGGATTCGGAGGCGCAGTTCAAAGCGATCATCCAGGTTGTTGAAAGCAAGCTAAGCAAATCGTGAAGTCATTGGCTGTTCTTCACGTTTCGCAATTGGTCATGCTGGCAGGTCCGAAAAGGCCGCGCGTTGCGGCGGAAATGGCTGAACTGGCAATTATTCGCGACGGCGGGATGCTAATTCGAGGCGGGAAGATCGATAGTGTCGGTCCGAGCGATGAGATCGAAAAGAAATCGCACGGCGCAGAAATGGTTGATGCCGGCGGGCGAGTTGTATTGCCGGGATTTGTCGATGCGCATACGCATCTGATTTTTGCCGGAAATCGGCTCGACGATTTTGAGCGGCGTGCGCGCGGCGAAAGTTACGAGCAAATCTTCAAAGCTGGCGGCGGCATTTGGTCCACGGTAGAGAAGACGCGCGCCGCCAGTGAGCAGGATCTTCTCGTGCAGGCAAAGAAACACGCAGAATGGTTTCTACGCTGTGGAACCACAACCGTCGAAACAAAATCTGGCTACGGACTGACGCTCGAAGATGAACTGAAAATCTTGCGTGTCATGCGCTCGCTCAACGAGCAATCGCCGCTTGAGATTGTGCCCACGTTTCTCGGAGCACATGCAGTGCCGCGTACTGTGGCGCAGACAATCCTACCTGCGTCCCAAGACTCGCAGACAGGATTGTCTGCGTCACGGTACATCGACCTTGTGATTGATGAGATGTTGCCGCGAGTGGTGAGGGAAAAACTCGCGGAATTTTGCGACGTATTTTGCGAACGCGGTTATTTCGACACCGAGCAATCGAGAAGAATTTTGACGACAGCCACAAAGCTTGGGCTAAAACTGCGAATTCACGCCGATCAACTAAGTAATTTGGGCGGAGCCAAGCTGGCTGCGGAATTGGAGACAACGACTGCTGATCATCTGGAAAAAACAGATGGACATGGGATTGCGGCGCTGAAATCCGCTGGGGTGCAACCAGTACTGTTGCCGGGTTCGGTGTATGCGCTCGGATCGCCGGATTATCCACGCGCGCGCGAAATGATTGAAGCCGGGCTTGCCGTTGTGATCGCAACAGATTTCAATCCCGGCTCATCGCCGACCGCAAGCATGCCGATGATTTTATCTCTCGCATGCACGCAGATGAAAATGTCGCCGGCAGAAGCGATCACGGCAGCGACGATCAATGCTGCTTACAGCCTCGATCGCGGCGATAAGATCGGCTCGCTTGAACGAGGCAAGCTTGCGAACTTCTCTGTTTTCGATTGCGAAGATTTTCGCGAGCTGGCGTACTGGTTTGGAATGCCGCAGGCGCATTCGGTGTATGTGAAGGGCGAGCGCGTTTGATTTGGGGAGCACAGGCTGCAGCCTGTTCATCTCGGCAGCTTGCCGAGATGCTTTACTCGTTCCCGCAAACGCCCTCTTTTTACATGTTGCCGGCAACTACAGGCTGGCAGCCTGCTCCCCAAATTTTGCGGCGCTCACAGAGCGCCGCTACATTGTGTTCCAATGAAGGTTGAAGTGGAAAAGCAGCCCGGCTCGGTCTCGAAGCTCCAGATTGAATTGCCGCCTGAAGAAGTGGCGAAGGAGTGGGACGCGATCGCGAACAGCTTCGCGCGATTTGCCAAGATCCCAGGGTACCGGCCGGGCAAGGCGCCGCGCACTGTGATCGACAAGAGGTTCCGTAGGGAAATCCAGGATGAACTAACCAAAAAACTCGTCTCGAAAAGTTATCACGAAGCAGTCGAGCAGGAACAGTTGCGCGTGGCTTCGTTGACGAACATCGAAGACATCCAGTTTGGCGAGGACAAGTCGATGCGCTTCCGCGCGACTGTCGTTACCGCGCCGGAGTTCGAGCTGCCGGATTACAAAAACATTTCCGTGCAACTGCCAGACACAAAAGTTTCTGAGGCCGAAGTGGACGCAGCCTTGGAGCGTTTGCGTGATCAATCAGCTGATTTTGTCGATGTGCCGCGACGCGGACTGCAAATGGGCGATTTTGCCGTGATCGATTTCGAGGGTTCGGTGGACACGAAGCCGATCAGCGAAATTGCGCCGCAGGCTAGCAAAAATTTGCAAGCGGGCAAAAAATTCTGGCTGCATCTGGCGGGTGACAATTTCCTGCCGAAATTTTGTGAGCAGTTAGTGGGACAAAAGGCTGGCGAAACGCGTCTGGTGATCGTGGAATTCCCAGCGGATTTTCCGATCAAAGAATTGGCAGGTAAAAAAGCGGACTACGCCGTTACGTTGCGCGAGATTAAGGAGAAAGTGCCGCCCCCGCTCGATGATGCATTTGCGGCCAAACTCGACCCAGGGAAAAGCCTTGCCGATCTTCGCCAGATGATCGAGCACGATATCGAGCATGCGAAACAGCATGATCTCGAGCGGGCCAAGGAATCGCAGATCCTCAGATATTTACATGAGCACATCCAGTTCGAGTTGCCTCCGGCACTCTTGCAAAACGAAACGCGCCGCGCGCTGGCCGAATTGGTGCAACGCAATCGCGAGCACGGTGTTACTGATGAGATGCTGAAGGAAAAAGAAAAAGAGCTGATCGACGGCGCCGCCGGAGTGGCGGCTCAGCGGTTGAAAACAAATTTCATTCTGCACCGGATCGCAGATCGCGAAAAAATTCAGGTAACGAAGGAAGACCTCGATCTTCGCCTCCGGCAGGAGGCGGCGCGTTACGACATTTCGCCTGAGAAAATGCGCAAGGAGTTGCAGCAAAAAGATGCGTTGGACGACGTGGCCGAACAAATCCTGTTGGGTAAGACTCTTGATTTCCTGAAGGCGAATGTTAGCATCGAATCCACTGTTAAAGAAGAAAAACCATGAGCGTGTCCGAGGAAAATGTTTCGCAGGTGTTGATTCCGATGGTCGTGGAGCAGACTGGCCGGGGCGAACGCAGCTATGATATTTACTCGCGGCTGCTCAAGGATCGGATCGTTTTCATCGGAACGCCGATTGACGATCACATCGCGAATCTTGTGATCGCGCAGTTGCTGTTTTTGCAGATGGAGGATTCCAAAAAGGACATCAACGTTTATATCAATTGTCCCGGCGGCGTGGTCACAGCCGGGCTGGCCGTTTACGACACAATGCAATTTCTCACCTGCGATGTAACAACGTATTGTCTCGGCATGGCGGCCAGCATGGGCGCGGTCTTGCTCTGCGCGGGTACGAAAGGCAAACGCTTCGCGCTCCCCAATTCCGACATCATGATTCACCAGGTTTCTGGCGGCGCGCAAGGCGCGGCAAGTGATGTGGAACGCCAGGTTGATTACATGTTCAAGCTGAAGAAGCGCCTCATCCGAATCATCGCGCAGCACACTGGAAAATCCGAGGAGCAGGTCCGGGTCGATTCAGATCGCGATTATTATATGTCCGCCGAAGAGGCGAAAGCATACGGCTTGGTGGACGAAGTGATCAAGTCGCGAAAGCAAATAAAGTTGCTCGATGGCGCCACGCCGCCGTCCGGTGATCGGTCTGTAGAAGTCGCGGAAGTGGCGTTACCGCGCAAGGTGTCGGGATAACAGCGTTCTTACCCCCAAACCAATATGGCCCGCGCTTCTAACCTCACGATGTGCTCGTTCTGCGGCAAGAGCCATGCCGAGGTGCGCAAGCTCATCGCCGGGCCTGGCGTTTACATCTGCGATAGCTGCATCAACGTTTGCAAGAGCATTCTGGACAAGGAGCTCAACGAAGACGCACGGCGGCAGTCCTCAAACATTCGGGTACCAAAGCCCGCAGAAATCCGGCGCGCGCTCGATCAGTATGTAATCGGTCAGGACATCGCCAAAAAGACGCTATCAGTCGCAGTGCACAATCATTACAAGCGCGTACTGCAAAGTGCATCGGCGGGCGACGCCTCCGCTACTTTTCAGCCGGACCCGTTTGCGGACGTTGAGATTGAGAAGAGCAACATTTTGCTCATCGGTCCAACGGGCTCGGGGAAGACTTTACTCGCAAAAACGCTGGCCAGAATCCTGGACGTGCCGTTCTGCATCGCCGATGCGACCACGCTGACCGAGGCCGGCTATGTCGGTGAAGACGTCGAAAACATTATTCTTCGATTACTGCAAAACGCCGATTACGACGTGAAACGGGCGGAGATCGGCATTGTTTACATTGACGAGATCGACAAGATCGGCCGCAAGACCGATAACGTGAGCATCACACGGGATGTCTCCGGCGAAGGAGTGCAGCAGGCGCTTTTGAAAATTTTGGAAGGCAGCATGTGCAACGTTCCGCCCCAGGGAGGCCGCAAACATCCGCATCAGGAATATATCCAGGTCAATACCGAGAAAATTCTTTTCATTTGCGGCGGAGCGTTCATTGGACTCGACAAGATCATTCAAAAACGCATCGGCCAAAAAGTGATGGGCTTTGGCAGCCCGACTCTGGAAGTGGAGGAAGCACTGCGAAAGCAAGCGATCCGTCACGTGGAGCCGGAAGATCTGCTTGCCTTCGGAATGATCCCTGAATTCATCGGACGCCTGCCGGTGGTCAGTTCGCTCGACACGCTGACCGAGGAAGAAATGGTAGCCATTCTTACCGAGACGAAAAACGCGATGGTGAAGCAGTACACGAAGCTTTTCTCAATGGAAGGCGTGCGGCTATCGGTTACCAAGGATGCCCTGCGCGCGCTGGCGGCGCAGGCCGTCACGAAAGGCACAGGCGCGCGTGCGTTGCGTTCGATGCTCGAACGCATCATGCTCGACATCATGTACGATGTGCCGAGTCGGGAAGATATTGCCGAAGTCACGATCAACCGCGCGGTAGTAGAAGGCAAAAAGCTACCGCTGATTCGTAAGAAACAGGACAAGACCGCGGCGTGATTTGCGGAAAACGCCGAACGGCCAACATCAAACTACAGACGGCTTGCGTTCTCCGTTTGTGTAAGATTCGGAAATCTGCGTTCGACGTTGGACGTTAGACGTTGGGCGTTCGACGTTTGCTTGTCGATCTCAGATGCGAGCCGCTCTTATAAATACCGGCACTGAGCTTTTGCTTGGCAATGTTCAGGACGCGCACCTCGCGTTTATTGCACGCGAGATTTTTCCGTTAGGCCTGCGAATCGAGGAGCGGCGCACGGTTCCCGATAGCGAGGCAATCCGGCATACCTTGGTTGAGCTATTTCCGCGTTGTGAAATTCTTTTTGTGACCGGCGGGTTGGGTCCAACTAGCGACGACATCACGCGAGAGATGATTGCAGATTCGCTCGGTTTAGAATTACGTCAGGACCCTCAATTGCTGAATTCGCTTCGGCAAAGACTTCAAATTCGCGGAATCAAATGGGCTGCGGGGATTCGGCGCGCAGGTTCTCCCAAACGAAAACGGAAGCGCACCTGGATTATATTTGAAGGCAAACATCAATCCGCGCGTTCCATCCCCGCACGTTTTTGTTCTGCCAGGCCCGCCGCGCGAGCTTCAGCTTATGTTTGGGAAGTTCGTGCTGCCGATCTTGCGCGCCCTCGTACCGCCCTCGGCATTACTGGACCAGCGGCTGTACAAGATCGCAGGAGTTGGCGAGTCGCTGGTCGAAGAAGCAATCGGTGAAAAGATTCTCGCGATTCCGGAAATTGAGCTCGGTTATTGCGCGCGTCCGGGCGAAGTCGAAGTGCGGATTATCGGAAAAGCGGAGGTAATCGAACAGGCGGACGCCATCATCAGATTGGCGTTGGGCCTCTCGATTTTTTCTACAGCAGACGAGATCTTGGAGGAGGTGATCGTCAAACTGCTCACAAAACGCCATCAAACGATGGCCACAGCAGAATCGTGCACTGGCGGATTGCTTGCGAACCGCATCACGAACGTCCCCGGCGCATCGCAGATTTTTGTGACTGGCTATGTTTGTTACGCCAATCGAGCCAAGACTGACATGTTGGATGTCGATCCAAAGCTTATCGAGACGCGCGGTGCCGTGAGCGAGCCAGTCGCGCGGGCGTTGGCCGAACACGCCCGTACTTGTGCGAGGTCCGACCATGCTCTGGCAACAACTGGAATCGCCGGGCCCACCGGTGGGTCGCCGGAAAAACCAGTGGGAACGGTTTACGTTGCGTTGGCTTCAGCAGAATCGGAAACGATTGTGAGAGAATTCTTTTTCCCCACTGATCGGGAAACATTTAAGCAATTGGCGGCACAGGCGGCGTTTGAGATGCTGCGACAGAAATTGCTTGCCTTAAGCTAACGCTCTTGTCATGTCGGGCGAAGTCTTCCGCGATTGCGGAATTGCTATTTAAAATTGGAGATTCCTCGACTTCGCTCGGAATGACAGCCCAAAAATGTTAGTAGTCGCCAACGTCCACAGGCGTGCCCACCTTCACGTAGTCGTAAATTAATTTCGCGCCATCCGCTGACTGACGAATGCAGCCATGTGAAGCTGGATAGCCGGGCAAAATTCCCACGTGCATGCCTACGCCTTCGTCGGTCAAACGCAGGAACCATCTCATCGGCGCGCCGGTGAAGTGCGTGCCGCTCGGAGCCGAATCGATCCGGGCGCTAACTCCAGCTCTTACTACGCGGCCCGAAGAGTCCACAAAATCGCCGTACAGGTTGGAATGGTGATTGGGATCTTTCTCAAGCACGTGCAGGTGGCCCGTTGGCGACTCGTGCCCGCGTCTGCCGGACGAAATGGGACCATCGGCCACGACCCGGTCCTCGATCATCAGGTAAGCGCGCTGCTTCGGAATCGAGACGACGATGCGTGTATTTTCCGGTGTCGCCTGCTTGAGTAAAGATTGATTCACTTTCAACGGTGGTTGCCTGCTAATAAGCTCGGACGCTTTGCGCATTGGTTTTGGCGTGGGCCTCGGTCCGAACAGATGGAACTGACCGTTGACCGAACTGGTAAGAACAACCAGTAAAATGGCGCAAAACAGCATGCGAAGTTTCGGTCGCATAAATTAGCCGCCACTGTAACTGTTCACGCGCCGAATCCAACCCGATAACCATCGTGATTCATGACGTTCGGGCGGCGCATTGTGGACGCGTCGAGTCAAGGTCGCCTTCGCTGCGCGCACGAATTCATCAACCGCACCGGCGTCCGTAGCACCGTGCATGCTTTCCAAAACTTGAAGCAAGCCCCATCCCTGGCCTTGGTAACGTTCGGTGTGCAGGACGCCTTCCCCTTTGAAGTTGACGTAATCC
>Ga0209156_10003506_pt1 | contig 11794 bp, 9 predicted proteins | sample GraSoiAngelo_124_FD_185881 | JGI IMG/M metagenome (GOLD analysis project Ga0209156, IMG submission 185881) | Grasslands soil microbial communities from the Angelo Coastal Reserve, California, USA - 14_0927_05_20cm (SPAdes) (version 2) | ecosystem: Environmental > Terrestrial > Soil > Grasslands ...
ATCAGTTCATCGTGCCGGTCCCAGTGCTTCAGAATGGCAGTGACTTCTCCGCCTATCCGGGCTTCGACCCGCTCACTGGCTCCTATGGAAGCCACGCCATCCAGCATGTGACGATCCCGAATCCGGGGGGCGGTTTCGAGGATGCCGATCTCGCCAACGGGCGCGGCGGAGAGCTGTACTACTTCGGCATCAAGTGGGACCAGAAATTCGGCGATTGGTCGGTGCTCAACAACTTCCTGTTCGACGGCGGGCACCTCAACACCAACGCGCTGTTCTCGGGCCCCAATCCGCGGCCCTTGAGCTACTACCTCTACGGTTGTCAGGTGCCGCAGCCGGCGGGCTATTGCGGACCGGTCACCGTCAACGGGCACTTCTACCCGAACGGGGCGATAGATCAGAACAACCTCGGGGTCGATGGACAGGGTCTGCCGCTCGCGACCAACGTCCAGTCAGCCTATGCCGGCGGTGGTGCCGGGGTAGCGGGGGGCCAGAGCGTGATCCGGCAGGGCTGGTGGTACATCCAGAAGCAGCTCCAAAGCTTCGTCGACGAATTTCGCGTGAGTAAGACGATCTTCGAGGGCAACACCGCCACCGGTGGCGTCTATCTCGCCCGGTACAGCATGGACGACAATTGGTCTCTCGGTAACGGGATGCTGATGACCAACACGCCCAATGCCACGGGGATTACTCTGAATTACGTACAGGGCGGAAACACCTTCAACCTGACCAGTCCGCAGGGCATCGTCGACTCGAACGGCAACTACAATATTCTCCAGCACGGCAACGCCACGAACATTGCCGGCTTCCTCTCGGATTCGTGGAAGGTCAACCAGTGGATCTTCGATGCGTCCGCGCGAGTCGAGAACATCGATGTGCATCAGCGCACCTGCAACCGGACCGCTACGCAAATGGGAACCGCCTTCGACCTCTGGGACAATGCGGTGCCGCTCTGCAACGGCACCTGGGACTTCGAGCACTACAAGACGACCAAGCCGTCATTCACCGGTGGCGCGAATTACGAGTTTGCCAGCAATATGAGCGCGTATGTCCGGGCTAATACCGGCGTGCATTTCAATGATTTCGACAACAACGTCCGTGGCGCCAACGGCAACTTTGCGCCGACTCAGACGATCACCAATTACGAAGTCGGATTCAAGTTCCAGAACGCGATGGCGTACGTCGACGTCAGCGCCTACAAAAAGCAATTCACGGGTCTGCAATACACGCCAAGCGACCAGAATGGGAACCCGCTGACCGGCCAAACAGCCATCTATGGCGCGGACTCCAAGGGCATCAATCTCATCGGCACCCTGACGCCGATCGAGCATCTGAAGCTGACGGTCGTCGGCGACTACATGGACGGCACGTACTCGGATTACCATGGTTGCCTACAGTACAGGGACATCTTGGGCAACCTGATCGCTTGCGCCACGCCCAATGGTGCTCCGCTGCAGCGCCAGCCCAAGTTCCAGGTCCGGATCACGCCGAGCTACATCCAACCGTTCCCCTGGGGAGACGTGACCGGATGGCTCACGTACGAGCACGTCGGCCAGCGCTACGAGGACATTGTGGGCGGGCAACCCCTCGGCACCTACTACATGCTCGGGGCCGGTCTCATCGCCACCTTCCAGAAGAACTGGGAGCTGCGCGTCCAGGGCACGAACCTGACCAACCAGATCGGCCTCACGGAAGGCAATGCCCGCAAGCTCGGTGCGGCGACTGGCCTCGGCAATGTGCTCCTTGCTCGGCCGATTGAGGGTCGCGAGCTCAACTTCACAGCCCAGTACAAGTTCTGATCGCCAAGAAGAACGCCCCCTCGCGCCCTTGTGGCGCGAAGGGGGCGCGCGGGCGCGCGGGCGGCGGCTACTGCATTCCGGACGATTGAGGGAGAATCCGGCGAGCTAAGGTCGGCATGCCGGACGCGATAGACCATGCCCGTGACGACCCCTGCGCTCATCGAGGCCATGCGGCGCATCAGCGAGCTGCTGCAGACTGGCGCTTACCGTGCCGCACACGACGAGCTCGAACCGATCGTCGCGGCCAACCCCGGGTTCGTGGAGGCGTTGCGGCTGCTCGCCGGGGCGAAGCAGGCGCTGGGGGATGGCGCAGCGGCGGAGGCGCTGCTGCGCCGGGCGCTCGCGCGGGATCCGAACTGGATGCCAACGCTCACCACGCTCGGCGAGCTGTTGCTCAGCAACGGTCGGGGGAGCGAGGCCGAGCCGCTGCTGCAGCGTGCGGCGGCGGGCCTGTCCCCCTATCCCCGTGCGGCCCTGCTGCTCGCCCGCTATTACAACGACACGGGCCGACCCGGGGAGGCGCTCGCCGCGGCCGCACCCGTCTGCCTGAGTGGCAAGGCCGACGCGGAGCTCGCGGCGCAGCACATCGCCGCACTCGCCTCGCTCGGTCGCCAGGAGGAAGCGGTCGCTGTCTACCGGAGGATCATGTCCGCGGCGCCGGACAACCTCGCCGCGGCCCACGCGCTGGCCATTGCCCTGAATACGGCCGGGCAGCCGGCCGAAGCCGCGCAGATCGCACAGCGGACGCTCGCGCGCGAGCCCCAGAGCGCGGCGCTTCATAACACCTACGCCCGAAGCCTCATCGCTCAAGGCGCCCTCGATCGTGCCGAGGAGGCGCTCCGCGAGTGCCTCGAGCTCGAGCCGCGGCTCATCGAGGCGCAAACGAGCCTCGCGCAACTGGTTTGGATGCGTGCCGGCGACCTCGGGCAGGCGACCGCGGCGCTCGATCAGGCCCTACAGCGCTTCCCCGGCGACGACACGCTCCGGGCAGCCAAGGCGGCCATCCTGCAGGGCGCCGGGGATCCACGCGGGGCCTACGCGTGTCTGGCTCCCGCGGCTGGGCGCGCGCAGGCTCCGCCGATGCTGCTCATCCGCGCAGGCCTCGCGGCGCTCGAGTTCGATCCGGCGACCGCGGTCGGTCTCGCCGAGCGGGCGTTGCGGCTCCTGCCGGATAATGCGCCGGCCCGAAACCTGCTGGCGGCGGCCCAGCTCGGCGTCGGCGACGCCCGCACCGCTCTGACCCACTGCGAGAGGCTGCTGGCGGACGCCCCCGATGACCAATATCTTATCGCACTGCAGACCACCGCCTGGCGGCTGCTCGGCGACGAGCGCTACGCACAGCTCTGCGACTATCGGAATCTGGTTGTGCCGTTCGAGCTCGAGACGCCGCCGCCGTGGCAGGATTTGGCCAGTTTCCTCGCCGACGTCAGGGTGAGCCTCAACCGCCTGCACGACCCCAAGGGTCATGCGCTGCTCTTTCAATCGCTGCGCCATGGCACCGAGACCACCGCCGATTTGACGCGCAGTGCCGACCCGGCGATCCGCGCGCTGTTCGGCACCTTTGCCGCGCCCATCCGCCGCTACCTCGAGCACATCGGCCACGGCTCCGATCCATTGCGCCGCCGCAACACCGGCTGCTGGCGCTTCAACGGCAGTTGGTCGGTGCGGCTGCACACCTTGGGGTTTCACACCAACCACGTCCATCCGCGCGGCTGGATCTCCTCGGCCTGCTATATCGAGTTACCCGACAGCATGAGCGACGCCGGGAGCGACGAGGGCGTGCTCACCTTCGGTGAGCCGAGCCTCGTGACCACGCCCGCGCTCAGCCCCGAGTACTCGGTGCGTCCCGCGGTCGGCATGCTGGTGCTGTTCCCGTCGTATTTCTGGCACGGGACCGTGCCTTTTCACAGCAACCAGGTCCGCCTCACGGTTGCGTTCGATGCGGTACCCGACCGCAAGCCAATGCCTGCTATGCGCGGCTGAGCTCAACACCCGACGTGTGCCACGAAAAAATAGGCAATCCCCAGCAGCACCGCCATCTGCCCGAGGAGCGCCCCGTACATCTGGCGCGAGATGCTGCTGGCACTCGCATGGACCTCGCTGCGCATACCCTCGATTTTGAGCTCCAGTCCATGGCGCATGTCCAACATCTCCTGCCGCACGTCATGTCCCAGTTTGGACGTCTCTTGCCGCAGGTCATGCCCCAGTTCCGTCATGTCCTGACGCAGCAATAGTCAGGGAAACACCCAATTTTTCCAGCGCGCTTCCGGGCCCCGATAGCCTCAGCGAGCCGACGCGCGCCGATTGAAGACGCTCAGCGCTTCGCGCCGGGATCGCTGTCGAGGGCGTTCGCGTTGAAGGCGATCGTGATGCGGGGCTCGTCGTTGTCGTGGGGCTCGACGTAGTGCTCCATCCAGCAGGGGAAGAGCACAAGGAGCCCGGCGCTCGGAGTGAGCTGGATGTCGGCGTGGCCGTTGGGCACGCCTCCCTTGACGAAGCCGTGCAGCACTCCCGGGCGCGGGTCGCGGAATACGAACTGGCCGGAGCCGGGTGGCACCTGGAGATAGAAGCTGCCCGAGAGGAGTGACCCCTCGTGCATGTGCAGGAAGTTGAATCCACCCCGGTCGTGCAGATTGATCCAGGATTGCAGGTAGAACTCGCGCTCGCCTTGACCCATTTCGCCGAGCGCGCTCGCGCAGGCCGCCCGAATCGCGTGTCGGAGGCCTGCGAAGCCCGGCTGCTCCAGTACGGCCATGTCCTCGCTGTTCCAACCCTGACGAACCGTTCGGCCTGCCGGCTCAGGTGAGGCCGCCCGCATCGCGAGCACGTCCTTCACCCATCGATCGAGATGCGGCGCGAGCGGGTCGAGCTGTGCCTGCCAGATCCGTGTCGGGAAGAGATCGTGCGAGCGGAGCTCGGGCGTGACCGTTGGGATGGGCGCCGCCGCGGAAGGCTGTGCCCCCTTCCCGAGCGTGAACGTGAGGTTGAATTTCCCCGCCATCAGTCGCCTTCCTGTCCGCCTGCAGATCAATGTGCGGGCTGCGGATCATTTGGTGCGCGCCGCGGATCAATGGTGCGCGCGATCCCCCCGAACCTTCAAGGCAGATCGCGGATTGCGGATATGCCCTATCATGCCGTGCGGGGCCGCGGTGACCGATAATCCGATGGGGGTCATTTGAAGCGGGAGGGATCTCATGCAGCGGCGCGAGTTCCTCGAAGCGATCGCGGGCACTTCCGGTTGGGTGGCAGCGCTCTCCTTACTCCCGTTGCCGGACCGGGCGGCGTTTGCTCAAGGCGTCCACGCAAGGGCTAAAGCGTCTCCAGGCCTAAGAACGCTGAATCGAGAACAGGGCGCGCTGGTCACGAGCATCGCTGAGGCGTTACTGCCGAGGACGGAGACGGTCGGAGCGACCGACGTGGGGGTGACCCGCTTCATCGATCTGCTGCTCACCGAGTCGATGCTCGAGCGCGACCGGGATCGGTTCATTGCGGGGCTCGCGGCGATCGACGTCAAGAGTCAGTCGCTCCACGGCGCCGCGTTCCTCTCGATCCACCCGCAAGAGCAGCAGTCGTTGCTCGCGGAGCTGGATAGTCACTCGCCACCACCGAACCCGACGCCGGCCGAGGCCGCAGCCCTCGCCAGGCAGCCCATGAGCGCCGAGCGCGCCTTCTGGATGCTGAAGCACCTCGCGGTATTCGCCTACTTCACCTCCGAAACCGTGGCCAAGGACCTGATCAAGGCTCCCTTCATTCCTGGAAGATACGATGGCTGTGTCCCGGTCTGAGCTTGCGTCGCGCGCGTACGACGCGATCGTCGTCGGGTCAGGCATCTCCGGTGGGTGGGCGGCGAAGGAGCTGACGGAAAAGGGCCTGAAGACCCTCGTGCTGGAAGCCGGACCTCCCATCGTCCCGGCCCGGGACTACGCCGAGCACGTGCCGGCGTATGCCCTCACCTATCGCGGGTTCGCGAATCGGCGTGCCTTGAACCGCGAGCAGCCCGTTCAGTCGCAGACCGGAGCGTGCGACGAGTGGGCGTCCAAGTTCTTCGTGAACGATCGGGAGAACCCCTACAGCTACGATCCGAAGGCGCCGTTTGCCTGGATCCGGGGCCGTCACGTCGGCGGCCGCTCGATCATGTGGGGGCGGCAGGTGTACCGCTGGAGCGATCTCGACTTCGAGGCGAACGCCAAGGAAAACATTGCGGTCGACTGGCCGATTCGGTACGCGGATATCGCGCCCTGGTATTCGTACGTCGAGAAATTCATCGGAGTGAGCGGACAGGCGGAGGGCCTCGCGCACCTGCCGGACGGTGAGTTCCTGCCACCGATGCAGCTCAACTGCGCCGAGATGCATGTCCGGGACGCGATGACCAAACGCTGGCGAGGCGAGCGCGTTTTGACCGTCGGCAGATGTGCGGTCCTGACTCGGCCTCATCTGGGCCGCGCGCCGTGCCACTACTGCGGTCCGTGCCACCGGGGCTGTATCACCCATTCGTACTTCAGCAGTGTAGGTTCGACCTTACCGGCCGCGAGCGCGACGGGGCGCCTGACGTTGCGGCCCAACAGCGTCGTTGCGGAGGTGATGTACGACGAGCGCACCGATCGTGCCACGGGTGTGCGGGCGGTTGATGCCGAGACGCTCGCACCGCTCGAGTTTCGGGCGCGGGTGATATTCCTGTGTGCCTCGGCGCTCGAGAGCGCACGCATACTCCTCAACTCGAAGACGTCGCGCTTTCCGACGGGACTCGCGAACTCGAGCGGTGAGCTGGGCCGCAACGTCATGGATCACGTGTTTGGCGCGGGCGCGAGCGGGACCTTGCCGGGAATGGAGAATAGAAAAACCTTTGGCAATCGTCCGAATGGCGTCTATGTTCCGCGGTTTCGGAATGCGACAGAGAATCACCCGGATTTTCTGCGCGGCTATGGCTTTCAGGGCGGTGGCGGGCGCAGCTCCTGGCTGCGGGGGATGCGCACCCCCGGCTTCGGCGCCGCCTTCAAGGACTCGCTACTCAGCGAGCTCGGGCCATGGGAGATGGACTTCGGAGGGTTTGGGGAGTGTCTGCCGCGCCCGGACAACTTTGTGGCGCTCCATCCGACACTCAAGGATAAGTGGGGCATTCCGGCGCTGCATGTGCAGTGCACGTTCGGGCCGAACGAGCGCGCGATTCTGAAAGACATGCGGGTGACGGCCGCGGAAATCCTCGAGGCGGCGGGCGCGAAGGACATCAAGACGAGCGACGACGAGCTGCCGCCGGGCCTGTGCATCCACGAGATGGGCACGGCGCGGATGGGGCGGGACCCCAGGACTTCCGTTTTGAATGGCTGGAATCAGTCCCACGATGTGCCCAACCTCTTCGTGACGGATGGGGCGTGCATGACGTCATCCGGGAATCAGAATCCCTCGATCACGTACATGGCGCTCACCGCGCGGGCGTGCGACTACGTGGTGGGGCGGCTGAAGCGGGGAGAGATTTAGGGCGGGGCCTCCGGTGCCAGCGCCGCGGTCGGCGGATGCTTGAGGCCGGCGCTGGGGGTTGCGTCCGCGCGCAAGTCACCGAGTGCAAATTGAATGCCGTCCAGGTAATGCTGCAGGAGCTCCGGGTTTCGGTAGATCTCTGCGTTGTGCCCGAGGGATGAGTAGAACACGCGTCCCTTGCCTTCCTCTTTGACCCAGGCGATCGGGAAGTCCTGGTCGTCCCGCACGAGCTGCTCGGGCTTGCGGGCGTTCTCGGGCCGGGACATGTCGAGACTCAGAAGTACATGCACGTGCTCCCGGCTGTACGGACCTGCGATCTGATAGATCTCGTCCTTCACCCAGAATCCGCGACGCCCGAATGCCGCCGTCAGCGGTGACTCTGGGTCGTCGAGCTTGACAGCGACGGTGTCCTCCGCAGTCCAGGGGTGGCTGTTAAATGTGCCCCCGAGCAGCGCCTGGCCTTCGGGCCAGGTGTAGAAGCTGTCACTGGCGGAGTGGATGCCGATGAGCCCCTTGCCGCCGCGGACGAATGCGACCAGTGCGCCACGCTGCGGGGGAGGTAGGGAGAGGTGCGTCGTGTTGTTGAAAATGACGGCGTCATAGGCGGCAAGATATCCCGGAGAGAGCGCATCCAGATCCTCACTTGTGTCCGCACTGTATGCGCCGGTGACTTCGCCGAGGCGCCGGAGAGCTTCGTTGCCGAATGGGATGGAGGCGTGCACGTAGCCCTCGGTGCGGTAGAAAACCAGCACGCGGCGGGCCCTGGCGGGCTTCGCGCGCGCATGCAGCGGGACCGCGGCTCGTATGGCCTGCTGTTCGGCGGCGCTCAGTTGCTTGAAGCTATGCCCGGGCTCGGCGCCTGCCGTGCCGGCCAGCAAGCCCGCGACCAGAAGCGTGAGCAGTGCGACCCGGGTCTTCACGGCTCGAGCTGTCTCTAGGGTAGCGCGCGGACGCGAATACCTCGCACCGAGAGCGTGCCGGGGTGATCGCCCTGCAGCCCGATCAGTCCGGTCTTCGCTAGCCCGTAATCGGGATAAGCCGCAAACTTGCTCGCGGCAACCCGGCTCTTCCAGTCGGGGCTCTGAAGCTCGTATTCGACGACCTTGCGGCCGTTGAGCCAATGCTCGACGTGCGTGTCTTTGACCAGGATCCGCGTTTTGTTCCAGTGATCGAAAGACCGCACCACGCCCTCAGGCGCAGCGTAGAGCGCGTAGGCGGAGGCTGCGGCCGTGAGGCGGCTGCGGCCGTCCGGTGCGTTCGCGTCATCGAGAAGCTGGTATTCGGGTGCGCTCCAGTAGATGTGATCGTACTCGCGCGTGCCGCGATAGAAGATGCCGCTGTTGCCGCCCTTGCCGATCTTCCACTCGAGCTCGAGCTCGAAATCCCCGAAGCTCTCTTTCGTGACCAGGTCATCGACCTCACCGTCCTTCGAGAGCACACCGCCGGCGACGTGCCAGCCCGCGGGAAATCCTGGTTCCTTCCAGCCGCGCCAGTCGGGGGCGCTGTCGTCGTTCAGGAGCGACCGCCAGGGTCGGGGGCCGGCCGCATCTGCGCCAGCGAGCGGCACGGCCGCGCAGCAGACCCAGAGCAGCGTGGTGTAGAGAGGCGTCTTGTCCATGGCTCCTACCTGTTAAGGATTGCCTTTCACGGGAGGTTGAGCTTCTTCAGGAGCTCGGGCGGCGGCCCGTCGAAATGCGCCTGCGGCACGTTGCCGATATAGCCCAGGTCCTTTCGTCCCACCGGAGTTGAGTAGAACCCGCCGGCAGTGAGGTCGCGATAGAGCGCGAAGAAGCGGGCGGCATCGCGCTTGGCATCCGCCGCCCGCGAAACGTCACAGATCTCATCGCAGATCGCGTGCTGGTCGGTCGCACCGAGCTCCGCGAACGCCGTCCCGGAACGCCGTACCGCTTCCGTCTCGAGCCACGCGAACCCGTCGAGCACGATCCCCCGGTCCCGCTGGTGGCGGGGATAGGGCGCGCTCACCCACTCATCGATGAACTCGACCACTCCCGCTGCCGAGGCGCTCGGCGAGCTCTCGTCGGCCGGGACGATGAGGTCCGCGAGGATCGCCGCGAGGCGCCGCTGATCCGGCGTGAGAGTGAGCGGCCAGAGGTCCCCGGGGTGGTAGACCGTGAGGAGGTTCGGATCCGTCCCGTAGCCCTGCGCGCTCGTGGCCGGCGCTTCGGCCCGGGCCGCGCGCCTTCCGAGGAGCGGCCACGCCGCGCCAGCGGCCAGCATCCATTTCACCGTGGTGCGCCGATCCATCACAGCTCGCTCCGCCGCATGCGCTCGAGGATATGATCCGCCGCCCGCCACGCGAGAGCCATGATGGTGAGCGTCGGATTCTTGTCCGCATTGGATACGAACACGGCGCCGTCGGTGACGAAAAGGTTCGGCACGTCCCAGGTCTGACACCATTGATTCGTGACCGAAGTCTTGGGGTCAGATCCCATCATGGCGCCGCCGACCTCGTGGATGATCGAGCCGCCGGGCGCGATAGCCTTGGCACCGTCGCTCTGCACCGGGCCGCGAATGTGTCCGCCCATGGCGTCGACGATCTCGGCGAAGGTCCTTTGCATGTGTGCCGCCTGCTTGAGCTCATGCTCCGACCATCCCCAATGGAAGCGCAGCACGGGGATGCCCCACTTGTCCTTGACGGTCGGATCGATCTCGCAATAGGAGCGCTCGTTGGGGATCATCTCGCCGCGCCCGTCGAAGCCGACGAAAGACCCGTAATAGCGGCGCACGTCCTGCTTGAACTTCACCCCGTAGCTGCCGCCCGTGAGCCATTCCATTCCCGCCCCGGTTCCATACCCCGGCATCCGCCTGCCGCCGCCGAACTCGATGTGATAGCCGCGGGCAAAGGCGAGCTTGCCGGCGCGCTGCTCGCGGTAGAGCCACCAGGGAACATACATCTGATCCCCGTCAGCGGCGTCCTCGTTGAGGGGCGGCAGGCTCTCGAGGAGCGGAATCTGTCCGCTCGCGCTGCTGCCGACCGTATCCATGAGGTAACGTCCCACTCTCCCGGTCGAGTTCGCGAGTCCATCCGGAAATTGCGCGCTCTTGGAATTCAGCAGAATGCGGACCGATTCGCAGGCGCTCGCCGCCAGCACCACCGCCCGCGCGCTCGCGTGGTGGTGCCTCCCGGTGGTGCGGTCGATGAAGCTCACGCCGCTCGCGCGCCCGCGCGGTCCGAGTGTCACCTCGTAGACCATCGCGTCGGTCGTGATGTCGAGGTTTCCGCTCGCGAGCGCCGGCGGCAGATGCACGGTGGTCGACTGATAGTTCGCGCGGATCGAGCAGCCCCGCCCGCACGGCGTCGCCCATAGGCACGGCGCACGGGCGCGCATGTCCTCGGCGAGGATCCTCTGCGCGGTGACATTGTGCGGATGCAGGCGAGCCGGGGTGCGCTCGTAATCGAGCGGCCGGGTGAGAACGGCCTTATGGCCCGGTATCGCGGTGATCCCGAGGCGCTTCGCCCGCTGCGCCACAAGCAAGTCACTGACGAGCGGCGCGGGCGGCGGCAGCAGACACTCGGGCGGCGAATCCGGAGTGTTCTCCCGCCCCTCGTTGGTGCCGTAGACGCCGATCAGCAACTCAACCTTGTCGTAGTAGGGCGCGACATCCTCGTAACCAATGGGCCAGTCGAAGCCCAGCCCGTCGCGACTCCTGGGCTTGAAGTCATAGGGGCCGTTGCGCAGCGAAATCCGGCCCCAGTGATTGGTCCGACCCCCCAGCATGCGCGCCCGCCACCATTCGAAGCGACCCGAGTGCTCTTCGCTCGCGCGCACGTAAGGCTCTCCGGGGACTTCCCAGCCGCCGTCGACCGTCGCGTCGTAGAAGCCGAAGGGCTTGTGCGGAGTGCTGACCCCCCGGAGAGGCGCGAGGTCGGGTGTCTGGAACATGGGCGTCTCGGTTGCGGGGATGTATCTGCGCCCGGCCTCGAGCATGAGAACCTTCGCGCCCTCCATGGCGAGCGTGTAGGCGGACTGCCCGCCGGCGGCACCCGAGCCGACGACGATGACGTCGTAGAGGCTGCGTTGGGATTGGGCCGTCACGAAGGGCATGGGTTACGATCGGTAGGCTTCGCGCCCGATGCCCTGCACGGCAATCCCCTGGGCGGGGAGCACCTCGTGCTGCAGGGCGTACATCGCCGCCGCGGCCTCGTCGATCGCCCGCGTGAAGGCGAGCGATGCCGCGAGTATCGGCGCGAGCCGCGACTTATCCTGAACGCGAGCCTTAGGGTATTCGTGCTCGACGACCAGGAAGGTCTTCTCCGGATCGATGCGCAGCAGCTCGCGTGCGGCGAGCTGATGGTCCAGCCAGTCCACCGTACGGTTCTGAAGGTACGCGAGCGGATCGTGCCGCGCGGTGCCCGGCAGCTCGTGCTCGCAGAACACGGTTTGCTTCTTCCACGCATGGCGCTGCTCGCCGGGTGCGGTGCTGGGCTCCGCCCCGCGCCAGTCGCCACGCTGCATCGTCTGACCCCCGTAGCCCCAGGCCGAGATCCCGCGCGAATCGAT
>Ga0209156_10003507_pt1 | contig 11790 bp, 10 predicted proteins | sample GraSoiAngelo_124_FD_185881 | JGI IMG/M metagenome (GOLD analysis project Ga0209156, IMG submission 185881) | Grasslands soil microbial communities from the Angelo Coastal Reserve, California, USA - 14_0927_05_20cm (SPAdes) (version 2) | ecosystem: Environmental > Terrestrial > Soil > Grasslands...
CTTGGGATTAGCGACCAGGTACTGCTCGAGCAGGTGCAGCGCTTCCTCTTTATCCCCCAGGGCCACGCGTCCCGCGGCGACATAGCCGAGTAGCTCGCGCGGCGGATCGATCTCGGCGTCCCCTTTCGACCGGTCAAGCACGCGGCGGGCGCTGTCCGGGAGCCCGGCGCGGCCGAGCACGAAGCCGACCCAGATCTGCTCGAACAGCCGCTTGCGGACACGGTCGCGCTCCGGTGCGAGCCGCACGACCTCATCGGCCAACTGCCAGGCCCGGCCAACGTCGGGGTCGGCGGCCTTGGACGTCATGAGCATCAACTGGCACTCGACGAACTGCGGATTCGCGGGAAAGCGGCGGTGCCCCTTGTCGCACCAATCGGTCGCCGGCAGGAATAGCTCGAGGTCGTAGGACGTGACGAACAAGCGCCACAGGATCGCGTCCGCCGCCGCGAGATACGCGTCCGCCTCGTACGCGTTCCGCGCCGCGCTGTTCGCCTCAACCAAGTCCCGCGTCTGATAGTACAGGCTGGACAGCACGTTCCAGGCGCCGACCTGCTGCCGGTTGAACTGCGTGGCCTGCTCCAAGTCCGCCCGCGCCGCCGCGAGCAGCTGGTCGGCGGCTCGAGCGTCGGGTTCGAGGCCGCGCAGAAAGCGCCGGTAGCGGATCGTCCCGCGTTGCTCGAGGGCGTCGGGGTGCTGCGGCGACATGACGAGCGCCCGCTGCGTGTGCTGCAGCCCCAGCTGGAGCCAGCGGTCCGCCGCGCGCGGCTCGCGCTCGAGCTGCGAGCGCAGGTACGCGAGCCGCCCCCGCAGCACGATCGGCTCCACCCACTTCGCATCGCCCTGCTCGGCGAGCGCGAGCAGGGAGTCCGCGCGGGCGTACCCCGCGGCTGCGCCCGCGACCGCGGCGGCATCGCCCCCCGCCAGTGCGGCGGCGTCTTTGCGAGCCTTTTCCGCCTGCTGGACCAGGGCCCACGCTTCAGGGCTCTTGGTGCCCGCCTCCTCTTCTCGCAGCCGCACTTCTTCCCCGAGTCGCAGCCGCAGGAAGTCGGCGACCTCGGCGGCGAGGCTATCGCGCATATCGAGCAGGCTGGCCTTCGGCACCGCGAAGCTGGCCCGCCGGAAGTCGGCGCCGCTCGAGCCTTCGATCAGCCGCACGGAGACGCGGTAACGGTCCCCCGCGTCCTCCACGCTGCCACGCACCAGCGTGCCCACCCCGAGCGTGCGCGCGACGCTGTCGGGCGGGATCTCCGGCGCGCGGTACGGCGTGACGCCGTTCCGGGAAATCACCGCGAGGCCTGAGACCCGCGTCAGGTCGGCGATCAGCGCCTCGGTCAGGCCGTCCGCGAGGTAGGCGAGGTCGCGTTTGGGCGTGAGGTCTTCGAAGTACAGCACGGCGATGTGGCGTGGATCGAGCCCGGTGGTCGCGGGTGCGGCGGCGCCGGAATGCCTCCGGCCGACGGCGAGCCACGTCCCGACGGCCAGCACGAGGATCGCACCAGCGACCGCGCCCGCCTGCGACACCCGTGTCCAGCGCGGCGCCGCCGTCGCTCGGGACGTGCGCCGCCCTCCGGCCGGCGCGCCCGGCGCGGCCAGCGCCTCCGCAAACAGGGCCGTCGTGAGGTACCGATCCGCCGGCACCTTCGCGAGCGCTCGGAGAATCGCGCCTTCCACCGTCTCGGGGATGGTGGCCCGCACGATCGACGGCGGCGACACGTGGTCGAGTGAATGCCGGGCCATGATCGCCTGCGCGGTGGGCCCGGTGAACGGCGGCTCGCCTACGAGCATTTCGTACGTCACGCACGCCAGACTGTACTCGTCGCTGCGCCCGTCGATCTCCGCGTTCCCCGTCGCCTGCTCCGGGCTCATGTACGCCGGCGTGCCGATGACGGTACCGGTCTGGGTGAGCGGCCGGCCTTCGCCCGCGGCGCTCAATGCCCGCGCAATGCCGAAGTCCGCGACCACCGCGCTGCCCCCCGACAGCATGATGTTCTCGGGCTTGATGTCGCGGTGCACGACGCCGTGGCTGTGCGCGTAGGCGAGGGCGCCCGCCACTTCGGAAGTGATCCGCAGTGCTTCCTCGAGCGACAGCTGCTTCTCGCGCAGCAGGCGATCGCGCAGCGACTCGCCCTCCACGTACGGCATGACGTAGAACAGCAGCCCGTCGGCCTGGCCGGAGTCGTACAGCGGGAGGATGTGCGGGTGCTGCAGGCGGGCGGCGATCTCGATCTCGCGCAGGAATCGCCCGCCGCCCAGGGCGGCGGAGAGCTCCGGATGCAGCACCTTGATGGCGACCGGCCGGTGGTGCTTCAAGTCCTCGGCGAGGTACACCGTTGCCATGCCGCCCTGCCCGAGCTCGCGCTCGACGGCGTAGCGCTCGGTGAGAGCTACACGGAGGGTTTCGAACACATCGGACACGGGTGCGCCGCACGCCTGGCGAGGTCGCCGCCTAGCATATAGCACACGGCCCACTGTCGCTAGCTGCCGGCGCGGGTCTCGCTCTTGTCCGGCGCGGTCAAACCCCTACTAATAGAGCGCCGTATGAGTGACCCGCCGCCGGTCCTGCCTGCTCAGCCAGCCTCGGCTCGGCCCGAGCACCCGCGCCGCGCGCCCAGCATCACGCGCGTGTTCACGGTGGCGTTTCTCGCGATCGCCGTCGCCGTGCTCGCGGACCGGTACGTCACGTGGCAAAGCGCCCGCCGCACCCAGGGCGACATGGTCGACCTGACCCATCGCCTCGAACAGCTCGAGCGGCTGCACCCGTCGCCCGGCCTCGAGACGCAGCTCCAGGAGCTCCGCGAGCTCGCCGCCGACGTGGGCGACAACGCCATCCAATCCGCGATCCAGACGACGGTCATCCTGGCGATCGTGCTCGTCGCGCTCGCCGTCGGCTTGTGGTACAACCGGCGCCGGCTGGCGGGGCCGTTCGGGCGCATCGTGCTGGCGCTCGAGCGCGTCGCGACGGGCAGCCACGCCGCGCGGCTGGACGAGAGCCAACCCGAAGAGTTCGGGATGATCGCGCGCAGCGTGAATCAAATGGCGGCGTCGCTGGCCTGGCGCGAGCGGATGCAGGAGCACATTGCGCGACTGCTCACCGCGCTCAATGCGCCGGCCGGCGGCGGAGGGAGTGGGGGCGCCGCCGTGGCGGGCTTCGGTCCGACGCTGGAGGTGCTCGCGGCGGCCACCGGTGCGCCAGGGCTCGCCCTGTACCAGCCGAACTACGATACCAATGAGTGGGCGGCGACCGCGGTGCGGCGCGCCACGGCCCATACGCTGTCGCGCGACGTGGTGCGGCAGCTGGTGGGCGAAGCCGCAACGGTGATTCACTATGCCGGTGCGGCCGCGGAGCCGGTGCGCGCGCAGCTGCGCCTGACGGCCGGGGACGCCGCGCACGACGGAAGCGCCGTCGCCCTGGTGCCGTTGCGCTCCCGCGACCGCCTGGTGGGGCTGCTGGTGGTGCTGCTCGCGGGCGACCTGGCGGCGGACGCGCGCACGGTGCTCGAGCACGCCGCCCCCAACCTGGCGATCGCGTGCGAGCGCGAGTCGGCGCACCAGCACACGCGGCGGCTGGCGGTCGAAGTGAAGAAGGCCGCGCAGCGCCTCGAGTCCCAGAACGCCGCGCTCACCACGTTGAACGCCAAGCTCGAGGAGCAGCATCGCGAGGTCTCCCGGCTCAACGTAGAGCTGGATCAGGCGGGCAAGCTCAAGGATCAGTTCCTCGCCAACGTCTCGCACGAGCTCCGGACCCCGTTGAACAGCGTGATCGGATTCAGCGAGCTGCTGTTGACCGGTCAGGTCGAGGGCGCCGCGCTGAGCGACACGCAGCGCGACTACCTCGAGACGATCTCGCGCAACGGCCGGCACCTGCTGCAGCTCATCAACGAGCTGCTCGATCTGTCGAAGATCGCCGCCGGCCGCATGGATCTCCGCCTCGAGGCGGTGCCGCTCGACGCGCTGCTGCGCGAAGCAGTGGACAGCGTGCGCGCGCAGCTCGAGGCGCGGCGCCACCGACTCGCCCTCGAGCCGGCGCCCGAGCCCGTGAGCGTCAGGGCCGACCGGGGCCGCGTGCTCCAGATCCTGCTCAACCTGCTGTCGAACGCCATCAAGTTCACGCCCGATGGCGGCCACGTGATGCTGACCGCCCGGGTCGAGGACGGCGGGCGCCACGTCCGCGTCGCCGTGCGCGACACCGGGATCGGCATCGCGCCCGAGGACCGGGCGAAGTTGTTTCAGGAATTCGTGCAGCTCGACGCCGCGCCGAGCCGTCGCTACGAAGGAACCGGGCTGGGGCTCGCGCTCTCCAAACGGCTCGTCGAGCTGCACGGCGGCGCCATCGGCGTGGAGAGCGCGCTCGGCCAGGGTAGTACGTTCTGGTTCACGCTGCCGCGGGCCGATCCCGGAGGAGCCTGATGGCGACGATCGTCGTGGTCGAGGACCAGCCCGACAACCTGAAGTTGATCACGGCCCTGCTGACGCTGAAGGGGCACCGGGTGGTGGGGCTACACTCGGGCGACCGGCTCGTCGCGACGCTGCTCGCGGAGCAGCCCGCCCCGGCGCTCGTGCTGCTCGACATCCAGCTGCCCGGCCGGGACGGGTTCGGCGTGCTGGCCGACGTGCAAAAGATCGAAGGCGACCACCCCTGGAAGGTGGTCGCCCTCACCGCGCATGCCATGCCGGGCGACCGCGAACGCGCGCTCGCCGCGGGCTTCGACGGCTACATCACGAAACCGGTTGACGTCCGCACGTTTGCGGCCGAAGTGGCACGCTACCTCAGCTCGTCTTCCGCAGGGTGATGCCGCCGTTCACGGTGGTGATGCGCACCTTCCGCCCGCCGGCGCCGAGCGTGCCCTGCAGGTGTTTCGCCACCTTCCCGGTTACGACGAGCGGATAGTCGGTCTCGATCGAGCCGTTCACCGTGCTCGCGTCCACCTCCGCGTCGAGTCGCGCGGGCAGCTCGGCGGTGGCACTCCCGTTCACGGTCGAGAGCGCCACCTCACCGGTGTCGCCAAAGGCGCGCATCCGCGCACGGACGCTCCCGTTCACCGACGTGGCGCGCACGGGCCCGGCCGCCGTTTCCGCGTCGACCTCGCCGTTGATCGAGGCAACCACGAGCGGCCCGGTCGCGTTGGCCACGTGCACGGCACCGTTCACGGTGCTGGCACCCAGGCCCACCCACTTGGGCAGACGCACGGTGAAATCGACCGCGACGTCGTTGTGCCGCGGCGACGACGCCCTGTAGTCCTCCCCCGGGCCGCAGCGTCCGCCCCCGCGGGCCCAAACGGCGCAAATCGCGATGCCGTCGGCGACCTTCACGGTCTCGATATGGACGCTGTTGGCGTCGGACCGGCGGTGCGTCTTCACCGCGATCACCTCCAACGAATCGCCCCTCGCCGCTTCGACCTTCACGGAGCCGATCGTGTTACGGATCCACACCCAGTGCTGTGGCGCGATCTTCGCGCGATACCGCCAGGTGTCCGCGGTGTCGCGCGGCCCCGCGTAGGCGTCCGGGTCGAAGTCGAAATGGCTCGGGAGATTCTTCAGCTCCTTCAACCCCCGCAGGCCCTGCAGGGCGACGGGAAGGCCTTCGGCGAGGCCCTGGCGGGCCCGCGTGACGACGTAGCGTATGCACAAGCCGATCGCGATCACGCCGCAAAACAGCACGACGCCGCGGATGATCTCCTTACGCCACGTGTGCCAGAACGAGTTCATGCGAGATCCCCTCCCCGGGCAGGGCCCGCCACCATACTGGCACGTCGTACGCGAATTCGCGAGGTGTTGTTTCGGGAGCGGCGCGGGGGGGAAACAACACACCCGGGAGGTCTGGGCCCCCCGGGTGGAATCCCAGGTACAGCGTCGCTATACGCGGCTGGCCCGGAAACACCGCACGGCGGGGCGGTCGAATCGCAGTCGCCGCGCGGTCGCGCTCGGCGCGGCGTCGCCCCGCGCCTCAATCGTGATCGGATCGAGCACGCCGCCGTACCACACCGTGTCCGGCCCGTGCCGGGCGCTGCGCGCCGGTGTCGGCCTCACCTCGGCGTCCCGTGTCGTCCCGACCGAAGAGACGGCGACTTGGGCCGCGTACCCCGAGCCGAGGGTGAGCATCATGCCCAGCAACAGCGCGTATGCCTTCATGGTCGAACCTCCCGACGGCCGCTTGCACGGTGAGTGCGGAACGCCTGCTTCGCTCCGATGCGTCCCCGCTACGCCTTCTGCCTGTGTAAGACGTCGCAAGCCCCCGAATGGTTGCACCGGCGCGGTCCGCGATGCGTCCGAGCGGTGTCAGGGTCTCGTCGCGGCGCCTAAGCTCGGGAGGTGTGACCGATGACCGCGGGAAAGCGGGACTTCTGACTGCAGTGGCTACAGGCCCAAATCGTACGACTCGCGCCAGTCGATATCGAAGCTCGCGCGGCAGCGGTTGCACCGCATGGCGGCGGGGTGTCCGTCAATCGGTTGGCGCTCGCGGCAACTGGGACACACGGCGTACCGGTCGCCCCAGCTCGACGGCAGCCGGACGGCATCCTCCGGGCGCGCCACAACGGTCCAGCGACGGGGTGGGGTCTCGATGATCTGCAGAAAGGCGGCGGGAACCTGCAGCGTTTGCCCGCGCACCTCGAGCACGACTTGCAACGGGCCGACCTGCCGGATCCGATACCAGGCGCCCCGGCGCAGCCGGACATTCAGGTTCGCCTGCAGTCGAGCCCACTGCATGCCGGGCATAACGGTGACCTCACTCAGTCGAACGATGAATCCCGGTCAACCCAGAGCGCCGGGGTGCACCCCCGAACGGTATGTCGGCTGACCGGATGTGCCGTGCGTTGCATCACCCATATCATTATTCCCTACCACAGGGAGGGTAAGCAAGAGGGTGCGCTGCTGGTCGGACGCGAGCCGCAGCGACACGATCGCGGGGTCGGGGTCGAGCAGCCCACTCGCCGCCGTCAGCGTGACCCCGCCGCTCCCGTGCTCCGCTCCGAGGATCTCCACCGGGTTGAACGAGCGCACCAACCGCTCGAGATCCCCAAGGGTCGCCGCGGGTCCCGGGTCGGTGATGGCGATCTGGATTCGCGGGCGGCCGCGCGAGCCCTCCCCGCGCACAACCTCCCCGGCGACGCGGACCGTGCTGTTCACAGGCGTGCTGCGGATAGCGGCGGTGAACAGCTTGTACAACAACCGTCCCAGTCTCTGCTCGTCCACTGTGGCGGGTGGCAGGGCGTCGCAACCGGTGAACACCACGGTGACGCCGCGCGGCCGGGTGAGCGGCGCCACGAGCACGCGAGCGTCATGGAGTGCCTGGAGGACATCGGTCAAGACGGTGCTGCGCTCGAAGATGCGCAATAATGCACGGGTGGCGGAGGGGGTCAAGATGTTGCGGCCACGCCAGCTATGGAATAACGAGTTCAAACCGAAACGCGAGCGCCTCGTGGTAAAATGCGGGGCGCCGGCGACGTGTGGGCGCGGCGTGCGTGCTCAGGGTCACCGCCCACCCGGGCGAGCGGGGCCACTTTGCGTGCGGAATCTCTGACAAGGGCAAACCGTCGGTGACGGCGGGGCGCAAAGCCAAGGGGTCTCGGGCGTGAGAAGCTGAGACAGCCCAGCTGCCGGAGTAGAGTCGGCCTTCAGGCTCGCAGGCGTTGCAAAGAGCCGACCACCGGGTTTGCCCGCTCAAGTGCAGGAGGAATGCGGGCATGGTGCGTCACGCCGTATCTGGCGGCTTTACGCTGCTCGAGATGCTGTTGGTCATCGTCATCTTCGGCTTCCTGGTCACGCTGGTCGCGCCGAAGATCGATCTCCAGAAGTTCACCGTGGACTCGGCGATGCAGAGTGCGGGCACGACATTGCTCGTCGCGCAGCGCCTCGCGGTGACCCGTCAGCACAATATCATCGTCGCGTTCGACACCGCGGCCGAAGCGATCCGCATCCTCGACGACGCGAACAACAATGCGAAAGCGGACCCCGGCGAGCATGTCCGCGTGGTTTCGCTGAGCGAGCACGTCGTGTTCGGTCTGGGCGGCGCGCCGCCACTCGGCGCCTGGGCCGGACCCGTCTCCTTCACCAAGACCTTCGGCACGATGCCGGCCGTGACGTTCCACCGCGACGGCAGCGCCAGCGAAGCGGGCGCCGTGTACCTCACGACGACGCGCGCCGCCCGAGGGCCGGGGCATGCCGGGGACTCGCGCGTGATCGAGACCGAGCGGGCCACGGCCCGCGTCTCGTGGTACCGCGCGGCGCCACCGACCTGGAAGCGGGGCTTCTGATGCCGAGCGCACGCGGCTTCACTCTGATCGAGGTCATGGCGGCGCTGGTGATTCTCTCCGTGGTGCTGCTGGGCACCGCGCAGTTGACCACGGGGATGGTGCATACGGCGGCGACGAGCGGCCGCCAGGACGCCGCCATCGAGCTCGCCCAAGGCCGCCTGGCGCGTATCCTGGCGGATCCCAACTACGCAACTCTCGAGAAGGTCTACGTGGCGACCGAGATCGGCTTCCCGGCGCTGCCCGGGTTCAGCCGCCACACCGATGTCGTGCACTTCGGCGGCGTGGGACAGCCGAACGACTACAAGAAGATCACCGTGACGGTGAGCGGCCCTGGTCTGCTCGCGCCCGTCGCTCGCACGGTGACGGTGGCGGCCCCGTGATGCGCGCCGCTCCGCGTCCCGCGGCGGGCTTCACGCTCGTCGAGCTGCTCGTGGCCCTCGTCGTGTTCAGCGCGGTGATGGCCGGGACGCTCGGCTTTCTGCGCTCGCAAGGTCGTGCGATGTCGCTGGGAAGCGATCGGATGAACGCGGTGCAGAACCTGCAGTTCGCGCTCAGCACCATGGAGCAGCGGCTGCGCGCCGCGGGGTCCAACTTGCCGGACGCTCAGCCGGCCATCATCTACGCCGGACGGAACGTGGTCGCCTTCAACGCCGACTACGCGACGAACGTGCCGAACGATCCCTTCTCCGTCTACTACGACCCGGACGTTCCCGCGGGCGGGGTGACCGCGCTGACGAAGGCGCAGCGCGTGATCCTCCCGCTCACCACCGTCGCCTACCCGGATACGAGCTACCTGACCGGGGGCATCAACAGTTCGGCGGAGACGATCATCTTCTTCGTCGCGCCCGATTCGACCACGCCCCGCGCGGATGATTACGCCCTGTTCGAGCAGGTGAACGGCGGACCGCCGGAGATGGTCTCGCGCAATATCATCGGGTCGCCCACGGCCGTGTATTTCGAGTATTACCGGCTGGCGATCGTGCTCGGGGGCGCGATCTCGCTCGACTCGCTCCCGGCCAGCAAGCTTCCGCTCCGGCACTCCGTCGCGATTCATTTGGCCCTGGCCGACACCGGCGCCGCAGCCGTCATCGACTCGATTCGCGGCATCCGCGTCACGTTGACGGTGACGAACGGGCAGTCCGGCGCGGCGGAGCGGCGCTACACCCTGCAGCGGTTCATGGAGCTGCCCAACGTCGGCATCGCGTCGCGGCGCACGTGCGGCGATGCCCCGATCCTCGGGACCACGCTCACGGCCACCGGGATCACTCGGCTCGACGGCACGCCGGCGGTGCGGCTCGCCTGGAATGCCGCCACTGACGAATACGGCGGCGAGAAGGACGTCGTGCAGTACGTGATCTGGCGCAAGCGGATCACGGACCTGACGTGGGGCACGCCGTACTTGAGCCTCCCGGCCGGGAACCCGACCTATGTCTACGATGACGCCGCCGTCACGTCCGGGGCGACGTATCAGTACCAGCTCGCGGCTGCGGACTGCACGCCGTCGTCGTCTCCGACGACGGCATCCGCGCCCGTCACCATTCCCTGAACGGGGGAGCGCATGCACATGCACAATGAGCGCGGAATCGCCCTCGTCACCGTCCTCCTGGTGACCCTCGTCGTGCTCACGCTGATGAGCACGGCGGCCGTGCTGGGCGGCAACACGGCGCTCGTGACCCGGTACCGCCAGCGCGAGACGCTGCTCACGACCGTCGCCGACGCCGGGATCGAAGAGGCGCGCTCTGCGGTGAACGGCACCCGCACCCTCATGCCCGACACCGGCTACAAGCTGTTCGAGACGAGGGCCGTGGTGTACGACGCGGTCGGCAACGCCATCCCCAACGTCACGCGGACCACCTACATCGGTCCCACGGGAATCACCTCGGGCCAGTACGGCGTGTTCGCGAGCGTCGTGACGATCGCCAAGGACGTCTTCGGCAACACCGTCGTCCGTCGGGGTGAGATCGACCAGGAGAGCTTCGCGAAGTACGCCTACTTCACGAACACCGAAGGGCTCATCTATTTCGCGAACAACGACCAGATCTACGGACCGGTCCACAGCAACGACGTGATCAACATCGTCGCGTCGGGGGCGACCTTTTACGGGCCGGTGAGCACCGCGAAGACGATCTCCGGCAGGCAGTACGGCACCTACAAGCAGGGCTTTACGGAGAACGCCGGAAAGATCGGGTTCCCCACCACGGCCGACCTGAACAAGCTCAAGGCCCAGGCGACGCCGGGCAACATGCTGATCACGAGCACCACCACCGGGGTGCTCGGCCAGGCCACCGTGCGGATCGAATTCGTGGCGCTCGACTTGAACGGGGACGGGAACACGAGCGGCGACAACGAGGGGTTCATCCGCGTTTACCAGTCCGACTCGGCTGGCTGGGCCGTCGCCGACGCGCCCAGCAACTACGCCCAGTTCGGTCTGCGGAACTCGACGAACTGCGGTGACTTCCACGGCGGGGTGTTCAAGAGCGCGCAGTCCCATTACGACGGCACCTCGGGCACGGCCGACTCCTGGAGTGGCGCGCTCAACAACGCGTCGAAGCGCTGTTACCTGGGCGGCTCGGACTCGCTGTGGGGGACCTTCAAACCGAACGACGCGCACGGGCAGTGGCTCAAGTGGCCGGGGCCGGTGAGCCCGCTCGTCGCGTTCCGCCCGGACGGCCAGTACCTGTGGCCGATCAGCCGGGCGCTGAACCCGAGCTTCAAGGGCGTCATCTACGTGAACGGAGACGTGGCCGTCTCCGGCAAGCTGCGTGGCCGCGTGACCCTCGCGGCAACCGGGAACATCGTCATTGTGGACAACCTCACGTACGTCACCGACCCGTCGCTCGGCGGCTGCGCCGACATTCTGGGGCTGTTTGTCGGCAACGACGTCGTGATGGCCGACAACACCCTGAACTCGCCGCAGCTACCGCAAGGCCCGGCCGGCGGCGCCGTCGGGAACAGCTACAACACGTACAAGGCGACGAAGGACGAGTTCGTGCACGGGTTCCTGCTCGCCCTGAATCTGTTCACGGCCGAGAACTACACCGCCGGCCCGACCAATGCGGAGGGTTGCCAGACGCAGAAGGACGGCCGCGGGTGCCTCTACTTGACGGGCGGGGTCATCCAGCAGACCCGCGGCGCGACGGGGCTCAGCGACGGCCACGGCTACATCAAGCGCTACGCCTACGATGCCTGCGGCCAGACCGACCCGCCGCCGTACTTCCCGACGACGGGACACTTCGTCCGCGGCCACTATTTCGAGGTGGATCCGACCAACTTCGACGTGGCGGCGTACTTCAAGCTCCTGACACCGCCCTAACTGTATGCCGAGGGCAGGACTCGAACCTGCACGGGAGTTGCCTCCCAAGGGATTTTAAGTCCCTTGCGTCTACCGATTTCGCCACCCCGGCTGAATTAAGATACCGGTTTCACGACACGGCTTCCCGCCGCACCCCGCCCGCCGCCCGCACGACGGTAATGGGTGGCTCGCGCCCGTAGGCGCGCGCGAACGCGCCGCGAATTCCGGCCGTGATGCGCGCCTCCC
>Ga0209156_10003509_pt1 | contig 11790 bp, 3 predicted proteins | sample GraSoiAngelo_124_FD_185881 | JGI IMG/M metagenome (GOLD analysis project Ga0209156, IMG submission 185881) | Grasslands soil microbial communities from the Angelo Coastal Reserve, California, USA - 14_0927_05_20cm (SPAdes) (version 2) | ecosystem: Environmental > Terrestrial > Soil > Grasslands ...
TACTCGACGATGCTCAACCTCACGTACGACCAGAACGGCATGGGGTGGTGGGACGGCTTCCTCCTGCCTGATGACAACGTGCAGTACCGCGATCCGAATCGCGATAACGACGTGTTCAACTGGTCGGCGACCAATGTCGACTTCGCCTGGGTCTGGGCGACGGCGTACAAGGGCGTGATGCGCGCCAACGTGGTCCTGGACCAGCTCCCCAAGGCTACCAAGTTCGCCGACCCGACCAGGAAGCCACGCTACGAGGCGGAAGCGAAGTTCATGCGCGCCTGGTGGTATTTCCTGCTCGCGCGTAACTGGGGCGACGTCCCGATCGTTACCTCGGTGCCGACGAGCACCGCGGCCACGCAAGTCGGCAATTCGCAGCCGGGGGAGGTCTGGGACCTGATCGAAAGCGATCTCGATTTCGCAGCGACGACCCTCCCCACGGATTATGGCGCCGAAAAAGGACGGGCCACGCGCTACACGGCCCTGGCCCTGCATGGGAAGGTGGACCTGTACCGGGCCCAGTGGTTCAATCAACCGGCCAAATACCAGGAAGCGATTACGCACTTGACCGCCGCGGCCGCCGGTCCGTTCAGCCTCGTGTCCGATTACCGCGACAATTTCCGCGAGCAGACGGAGAACAACTCGGAGTCGCTATTCGAGGTCCAGGCCACCGCTGGCGACAACATCAACGCGTGGGGCGTCACCGACCTCGGCGGCGCCGCCGGTCACGCGTGGCCGATCTACGTGAGCCCGTCCTGCTACTACGGGACCGGCGGCGGGTGCGCGCCGAAGGCGTGGGGCGAAGGCTACGGGCAGATCGAGATCACCGTCTCGCTCGCAAGCGAGTTCGAAGCGGGCGATCCGCGCTCGGCCGCGACCATGTACTCGACTGGCGAGGACTACGGTGGCGTCCTCTACCAGATACGGACCGATACCACTCCGCCGCAAGCGGTGCTGTGGTCGCGGACCGGTCATACGCCGGCCAAGTACGACCGGCCGTTCGATCCGAACCGGTTCCCCAACAACCTGTCTACCGACAACCTGCGGCTGATCCGCCTGGCCGACGTGCTCCTGCTCCTGGCGGAAGCGAAGCTGCTCGGGAATAACGACGTGCCCGGGGCGGCGGCGCTCGTGAACCAGGTGCGCGCCCGCGCCCGGCAGACGTACCGGATCGTCAACAACACCACCGACACGACGGGCGTCCTCCCCGATGTGCCGACGTCGGGCGCGACGAACACTTGGTTCGTGACCTACCTGACGCACGAGCGGCGCGTCGAGCTGGCCCTGGAAGATGCGTACCGCTACGACGACCTGGTCCGCTGGCATCGCGCTGGCCTGATCACCCTCCCGGGCGCCGTGACGTTCGGGTTCCCTGAGTCGAACACGAACTGGCAACCGCGGAACTTGCTCAAGCCGATACCGCAGCGTGAGCTGGACGTGAACCCGAACCTGAAGCAGAACCCGGGTTACTGAGCTGGGCGGTAGAAGGCGGTAGGGGATACTCGGTCCGGGACGGGCGACCAGCCGCGAAGAGTCGCGAGTGAACTTGCGGCTCGGCCCTGTCAGTGAACTGACCCCGGCGCCGCCGCTTGGGCGGCAGGGCCGAGCCGCGGCTTCAGCCGCGACTCCGAAGAGCCGCGCGTAGACTCGCGACGGTGCGCGAGCCCCGGCTTCAGAACCAGGTCCCGGCTGTGCCCCCGGGAATCGTACACCGTCACCCGCGTGACCTCTTCCGGCACCCGCAGAAAGCGGGACGACTGGGACAAGTACCCGGAGCCGTAATAGAGCTCCTCTCTTTGGGTCGTGCCGTCCGCCAGCGTGAGCACGGCGTAGGCGTCGAGCGCGCCGACCCGAACGGTGCGCGTCCGGCCGCGGCGCGATGGCGCGAATACCTTTAGGCTGTCGTCGTTCTGGGTGACGAGCACCAGCGAGTGGGTATCGTCCAGCACCAGCTCCGCGACGGCCTTCGGGTCGCCGTCAACGTAGAACCCGCTCGCGGCCCCGCTCATGTAGCGGAACTGCCCCGTGCCGTCCCCCAGGAGCACGGCGCCGACCGAGGCATCGTCCCACCCGGTCTGCGTGTCCACCGCGTGCGAGTTCCCTACCAATAGCACGTCTAGGTGGCCGTCGCCGTCATAGTCTCCCGCCAGCATGCCGAAGACGGGAGCGATCTGCGCCCGTAGGGGAAGCGACCGACGTGCGAACTTCCCATTGCCCCGGTTCTCCAGGTACGCGCTGGCGAACGTCACCGCCGTGCCCGTGTAGGCCCGCTCCCGCTCGGCGCGCGAGAGCGTCCGTTCGAGCGTGGCCTGCGCGTAGTCGTCGTAGCGGGGGAAACGCTTCGCCATCCCCGGCATCTGCTCGACTATCAGGTCCCGGGAGGCCACCGGGTACTCCTCGCCCTGGAGGTAATCGGACAGCACCGGATCGACTGTGCCGTTCTGGTCGAAGTCGGCGGCGTACACCCGCACCGGCTCCCGCTCCGTTGCCCGGTACCTCGTATTGAGCCCCACGTTACCGACGATGTAATCGGGGCGCCCGTCGTGGTTGAAATCCCCGGCGACGATGCTGTTCCACCAGCCGTGCGTGTCGCCCAGCCCGGTGGAGCGCGTAACATCGACCAAGCGGCCGCCGACGTTCTTGAAGAACGTGAGGGGCATCCACTCTCCGACGACGATCAGGTCGACCTTGCCGTCCTGGTCGAAGTCGGTCCAGAGCGCGCTCGACACCAGTCCCACGTGGCTCAGGCCCGGAGCCACGCTGTCCGTGACATCGGTGAAGCGCGCCCCGTCATTGTGGAGCAGGTAGCTGCGCGGCGGCAGAGGATACTTGCCCGGGATAACGCGCCCGCCGATGAACAGGTCCAGCTTGCCATCGCCGTCGTAGTCCGCCGCCACGACCGCCGACCCGCTGGTGGCGACCCCGGGCAGCGCGTCGGGGTCGAGCGTGAAGCGGCCGCGCCCGTCGTTCAGGTAGAGCCGGGCTCGGAAGGTGGTCGAGTCCGCGGTGATGAAGCTGCCGCCGCTCACCACCAGCAGGTCGTTGTCGCCGTCCCCGTCGGCATCGAAGAGGAGCGCGCCCATGTCCTGCCAGTCCTTCCCACCGGGCCCGCCGGGGAGGACGCGCCTCTCGAAGCGGCCGGGCGAGACTTGCAGGTAGATGGCCTTCTCGTGCCCCCGATCGGTCCCGACGTAGACATCCTCTCGCCCGTCACCGTCCACGTCGCCCACGGCGAGGCCGGGGCCGCCCTGGGAGAACGTATGCGGCAGCAGGGGCGTGACCGTGAAATCGGGGACGACGCGTGCCTCGTGCCTGAACGCGAGCCCATGGCTCGCCGTCACGGCCTGGAAGAGACGCGTGTCCGGGGCCCCCGCCCCTGGCGGCGCCGCAGGGCACGGCTTCGCGTCCCGGTGATCGACAGTGAGCACCTGGTTAGCCGCCACATGACGCAACAGGTGACAGGCGCCGTCCGGCCAATGAACCGCGGCCGAGTCGACCGTGCGCAGCGCTCCCAGGCCGAAGTGCAGGAACGGCTCGACGGTGGAGAGGTACCCGCGGCTGGGGTTGAACTCCAGATACTGGCGCGTCGGGCCCGTATAGATGGTCACCTGCGCGCCGTAGCCATCGCGGTTTCCCGGTGGCCCGCGGAGCGCGAACCGGAGGAAGTTGTGACTCGGCAGCCGCCCGGCCGTGTTCTCGAAGACGAAGGCGGGGCCGTCGAGATTGTTGACCACGAGGTCCAGGTCGCCGTCGTTGTCGAGGTCGGCGTACGCCGCCCCCGTGGAGTAACTCGGGACGTCCACCCCCCACGCCCTCGTGCGATCGCTGAACGTCAGGTCTCCGTTGTTCCTGAAGACGTAGTTCGAGGGCTTGCCCCGAGGCCGTTGGCGCAGCCACGCGAGCAACCGCTGTTTGCGCTCCCGCTCGAGACCCTGGCCGCCGGACTGCGACAGGTAGCCGGGGCTCACCCGCTGCACGAAGGCGAGATAGTCGAGGTTGGTGACGTCGCGGGGATAGCCGTTGGTGATGAAAAGGTCCTTCCACCCGTCATTGTCGTAATCCGCGAGCAGCGGGGCCCAGCTCCAGTCCGTCGCGTCCACTCCGGCGAGCTGGCCGATCTCGCTGAACGAGGGATGGCCCGCCGGCCCGGGGCCGTTGTTGAGCTGCAGCGTATTGCGCACGTACTCGGGCTCATAGCCGAGCCGCCGGGTCATATCGAACTGCTCGAAGGTCTGCCCGGCGAACATCAGCTTGCGGCGCAGGTTGTCGGGGGGCAGCATGTCGAGGACCATGATGTCGACGAGCCCGTCGTTATTGACGTCCGCGATGTCCACGCCCATCGCGGAGAAGCTCTGGTGCTTCAGGTACGCCGCCGCCCGGTTGGTGAGCGTCCCGTCCCGATTGTTGATCCACACCAGGTCGTTCGAGAGGAAGTCGTTGGCCACGTAGACGTCGGGCCAGCCGTCGCGGTTCAAGTCGGCCACCGCCACGCCGAGGCCGTAGCCCTCGGCCAGGATACCGGCCTGGCGCGACACGTCGCTGAACGTGCCGTCGCCGTTGTTGCGGTACAGCCGATCGGTGCTCGTGGCTTGCCCCTCGGCGATCTTGGGACGGATCCGGTTTCGGTTATGGGACTCGAGCGCGTTCTTGAGAAGGTATAGATCCAGGTCCCCATCCCGGTCGTAGTCGAGGAACACGGCGTGCGTGTTGTAGCCGGAATCGGCGATGCCGAACCGCCGTGCCTCTTCAAGGAACCTGGGCGTGCCGTTCTTGTCCGGGCCCTGGTTGACGAACAGGAGGTTGCCGCGCCCCGTCGGGTCGGGGCCGCCCACCGAGAGATAGAGATCCGGCAACCCGTCCTGATTGATGTCCACCACGGTCACGCCGCTGACCCACACGTTGGTACCGACGCCCGCTGACTCGGTGACGTCCTCGAAACGAAAATGTCCGCGGTTCAGGTACAGACGGCTCGAGACCATGTTGCCGGCGAAGTAGATGTCCTCGAGCCCGTCGTTGTTCACGTCGGCGATCGCCACGCCGCCGCCGTTGTAGAGGTAGTCGAAATCGATGACGTTGTAGAGGGAGTCGTCCTCTCGTAGCGTGTTGGCGAACGTGATCCCGGTCTCAGCCGGAGAACGCAGCTCGAACAGGGGTGGGGCGCTCGTCATCTTGCAGCCAGTGACGACGAGGACCAGCCCTACATACTTCAGAGTTCGATCTCCATTGGACTGCCGGCGAACACGATCTCGCGCGTGCGAGCCTCAGGCACCACGCGGATCGCGATGCGCCGGGGCGTCGGGGGGAGCATGTGGGACCCGGCGGCGAGGCGCAACGAGAGCCGCCGGCGCTCGTCGTGCCATTCGGTCTGGATGCGCATCCATTCACCGCGTTGATAGCCGAACGAGTGCCCATCGTCCTCGTAGACGGTCCCTCGGCCTTCGGATCCGGGATACACCACGAGCGTCAGCGGATCGTCGAGCGGCTCGGCGGTATACTGCTTCACCGGTCCCATGGGGACGATCGATCCGGCCCGCACGTACAGGGGCATCGTCTCGAGGTCCACCGACCGGGTGATCTCGCGCCCACCAGGAACTTGCTCCTCGGTCCAGAAGTCGTACCACGATCCTTCAGGGAGATAGAGGCGGCGGGCGACTGCACTCGGCTCGACGACGGGCGCCACCAGAATGTCCCGGCCCCACAGATACTCGTCGCCGCGGCTCGCGGCCCGCCGGTCGTTCGGGTAATGCAGCCACAACGCCCGCACGATCGGGAGCCCGGTGTCGTGCGTCTCCCGCACCGCCGTATAGAGATAGGGCATCAGCCGGTAGCGCAGCGCGAGATACGTCTTGCAGATCGGTTCCACCCGAGCATTGTGCAGCTCCAACGGATCGGGATTGCCCGCACCTCCGCGATAGCTCGCGACCTCGCTGGGACCGAGCTCCCCCGTGTTCCATCCCCATGGAAGGCGCAGATGCCAGGTGCGACCATGTGCGCGGAACAGGGGGCAGAAGGCGCCGAACTGGAACCAGCGGACGTGCAGCTCGCCCGTGTATTCAGGGGTCGGCACGAAGCCGCCGATGTCGGTACCCCAGAAGGGGATCCCGCTGAGCCCGGCGTTGATCGCGACGGCGACGTGGGTGCGCAGGGTCTCCCATGTGCTGTAGACGTCGCCCGACCAGAGGAACGCCGCGTACCGAGCCATGCCTGCGTAGCCGTTGCGGTGCAGCGCGAAGGGGCGCTCGCCGGGCCGATAGAGCTGGGCGCCTTCATAATACATCCGGATTCGGGACAGACGCGACGGAGCGTCGAGGCCGTCGCCCTGGTCGGGCCACCATCCGTCGACGCCCTGCTCGAACACCGAGCGGTGAATCGGCCAGTAGCAGGAGACGCGTTGCTCGTCGGGCCACGTTCGACCGGAGCCTGTCGCTCCGGGCGCCGGCGGATCGGGACAGGGATCACGGACCGTGCCGGTCAAGCGCCGCCCCTCGAGCACCACGTGCAGGACGACACGGAAGTGCAGCGCGTGCAGTTCGTCGAGCGCGGCCTGCGGGTCGGGGAACGTGGCCGGGTTCCACGTGAACTCTCCGTTCTGTGTGTTCCACCCGGCCGGCGTGAAGCCGGTCCCCAGGTAGATGAGCGTGTCGCAGGGCAGCCGCTTTTCACGGAACGTGCGCGCCACGTGCAGTACCTCGTCCGGCCCCGACAGGGTGCGATGCGACTGCTGGTAGCCCAGGGACCAGAGAGGCGGCAGCTCGGGGCGCCCGGTCAGCCGTGCCCACTCGGCCATCAGGTCGACGGGATCGCGCGCGTCGACCACGAACACGTCCAGCGGCACACGGGACCCCTCGGGCGGATCGAAGCGGCCGCGTGGGCCGCTCAAGTCGAAGGCGCCGAGCGGCTGATGGATGTAGAGGGCCCAGCCGTCGGTGCTCACGAGCCACTGAATGGGCACCCGGCCGCCGTGCGTGCGGAGCTCGTAGCCCCCTTGCCCACTCTGCATGCGGTCGACCGAGCCCCGGCGGTCGAACTGCGAGCCTCCTTCACCCATCCCGAGCAGCGGTCCATCTCCCAGGTCGAACCAGAGCGCGCCGCTCGCCGCGTCGACCCCGAGCTGCTGCACGACTCGGCCGTCCGGCCGGCTGACGCCGATGCGGAGCGGGTCGCGCGCGACGCTGACTCGAAACTCGCCGACCGCGAGGCGCTCCAGCCCTACGCCCACGAACCTCGGCTGCTGCGACGAGCCGTCATCGACCAGCGCTCCGTCGAGCGGGATCGACTGCGAGCCGGGCGGCCCAGCGGCCAGCACGCGGAGCCGGATCGTTCGCGGGCTCACGGCGGCAGCCGCGACCTGCAGCTCGGTCCCCGGCCGCCGGGACAGTGGGGGACTGATCAGCATCAGGCCGGCGCCGGCGGATCCGAGATGAATCAGGGCCTGGCGTCGGGAGATGGGTGCTCGATTCCGGTTCATCTTGATGACGGCATCAGCCGCTCACGGCGGCAGCGACGCTCTGGGCGTGGTAGTAACTGCGAACGAAATGCTCCTGGTAGCTGAAGGACCAGTGGACGTCGCGCAGCAGATCCGCTGCCCCGCCGACGTCGCCGCCGGCCAGACAGCGGACGATGGACCGGTGCTCCTCGACCGAGGCGCGCTCCCACTCGGGCACGAAGCCCCTAAGCCGAGGGAAATCGTAGAGGCGCTGCTTCAACAGGTGGATCTGTCGGACCATCTCGGTATTGTCCGAGAGGTTGAGATAGGTGTCGTGGAAGGCCAGGTTGGCGTCGTAAAAGCGGGCGAAGTCGGACGCGTCCAGCGCCCGGACCATTTCGCGGTTCAATTGGTCCATGCGGGCGACGGTCTCCGGGGTAATGCGCGTGGCGACCCGGCGCAGCGCGGTGGATTCGAGCGCCGCGAGGATCTCGTAGATGTGCCGGATCCGGTCCAAGGTGAGCGGGGCGACCCGGACGCCTTTGCGGCTGTGGATCTCGACGAACCCCTCGCACTCGAGCCGGAGCAAGGCGTCGCGCAACGGTGTGCGGCTGATCCCGATTTCCCGAGCGAGCGCGTTCAAATCGAGATACTTGCCGGGGCGAAGGCCCCCCTTGTTCAGGAGTGCCGGCAGCCGAAACGCGCCGATGCGCGTCGAGTAGTCCGTGGCACCCTGTTTGAAGTAGTCGCCCACGTACCAGATCGTGCAGTCGTCGCTCGGATCCATTGCCGTTTGGGTGTAGTCTTCCCACCGTAGTGTGTTAGTCTGCGGGGCCTCGCCCTGCGCGAGCACAGCTTCGTGCAGCGTCAGCATCCCGGGCGCGTCGCCCGCCAGGCGCGCGGCGAAGCGCTGCCCCGGATAGTACGGCGTGCCGCCGAAAGAATACCCGATGCCGATGTTCCCTGCGCGGTCGATCGCCGGGCTCGCCATCCAGCGGTAGAATCCATCGGGCGCGTAGGTCCCCTGCTGTGCCAGCCGGACGGCAGGCCCTGAGTCCACCGTGAATTCGTACCAGCGCACGCCGCCGCCGCCCGCGGATGTCGCCACCGAGTGCACGGCCACGAGCGACTCCCGCCCGTTCACGTTGCGGTAGACCAGGCGGGCCATGAGCTTGTCCCCCTGCGCGTCGAGGTGCCGGTCGGTGCCCGGCTGGCGCACGCAATTGGTGAGCTGCCCGTCGCACAGGAAGCGGTACCGCGCCACGGGGATCTTCACCGGGCCGCTGAGCTTGCTGTTCGCCGGCGTCTCGAAGTCGGCGTGGAATTGCCACGCGTAGATCCCGTCATCCTCGAAGTCGCCCTTGAGCTGCGCGCCACCCGCGGCCATGACGATGTTCGGTGCGCCATTCGGGGGCAACCCCGTGCCGTCCAGATCGGCGTTGTTCAAGAAGCTGACGCTGTCGATCACGAAGCATTGCTCGGTGGCCGGCTGCCCGGCCAGCATGCGACGCCGATCGGCCACGCAGTCCTGCTTTTGGATCACGGTATCGCCGGTGCTCGTGGGGACGTAGTAGCCATCGGGCCAGACGGCGGGCCGCGGGTAATCCGGGAACAGCGGGCGCAGAAACTCGTACCGGTACCAGGAGCCGAGTGGGTCCGGGCTCGTGGAGACGGCGTAGCACATCGCCCAGGGACCGTCCTCTTGGGGAGGCGGGCGGAAACGCGAGGGGAATCCCTGGCGCTCGCGCGGGCCGCCGAGCGCAGGTGGCCTCGGCGGAGCGGGCGGCGGCACGAACAGCGTGGCCGCGGGCCCTGGTTGGCGGCGGATCCCGGGCGGGCTCAGGTACGCGTGCTCGCTCGCCTGCCACGGCGCCGGCTGGTCGGGGCGCCGCTTCCCGCGGCGAAAGATCGGCATCACGATGAGCCAGCGGTTCGCGAGCTGATCGTAACGCACCACCGCATCCGCGTTGTCGTCGGTCTCGCATGCGCCGCCGAAGCCCTTGAACACCGTGTTGGTCCGGACGGGCCCGTACAAGACGTTGCCGGTCGTGCCGAACCGCGCGCCGGGTTTGGTGAAGATGGCCATGCGCGTGTTGACGATCTGGACGATGTGATCCGGCCCGACGGCAAGCGTGTTGTCCGACGGATTGCGTCCCGCCCAGCTCCCCTGCGGGCCCACGAACCCGTAGCCCAGGCCGTCGAAGCTCGCCGCGATCATGGCCGGAGCCCGCGTGCCCTGCGGCCGCTCCACCGCGGCTCCGGGGGTGGGCACGTCCCTGCCGGCCGGCGGCACGGTCCACCGCTGGGCTGCCGCGAGCCAGGTGACTGTCGCGACCACGAGAGCCACGACCGCGTTGCTTCCCAGCATCCGCGCGGGATACGTCAGCGCGGGCTCGCAGTCATCGAGGAGCGGTGACCGGTGGTCGTGGTCCAGTAATCCATCCACCGCAGGCGAATCCCGTTCACTCGCTCGATCAGCTCCCGGCTCGGCGTTTTGCCGTGCTCCACCACGAGAACGAATCCTGTGTTGAAGTTCTTCTGCGCATGATCCACGTCCGGCAGCCGCGGTCCCTCAGCCGCGATCACGTCCTGAATCGTAATCTTGGTGCGCTCGGCCTTGGTGATCGGGTGGCCATTCGGGTCGCGGCCCACCGGGGCGAGGTTGCTGAGAATGAAGAAGTCCGGCACCTCACTGGGCGCGATCAGGCCCATGAGATAGAGATCGAGGTACGACCATCCCGTCGCTGGAACGTAGTAGTCGTCGTCAAGCTGGGTGAACGTACTATCGAGGTTGTCCTGCCACACGCCCCCGCCCATCGCCGACGCCTCAGCGGGCCGCTGATAGGGAAAAGCCACGGGCGCCTGCAGCCCCCTCGCCCAGTGCGTGGGGCCGAGCTGGATCGTGTCACGCCCCCCATTCACTGTGGCGGAGAGAAACGCCGCCCAACGGTGGCCCATCTCGTGGGCGATCTGCGTAATCGCGTAGTTGTACGGCGGGATCTTCCCGGTCGCGGTCCGCTCCGCGAGCTGGTGAGTGTACGCCGCCACGTTGTGGCGATTGCTATCCGCGATGCCGTCTGGCGGATACTCCTGCATCTGATTGGCGCCGACGTAGACCGGTTGCACATACTGCCACTGGAATCGCCCCTGGCTGCAGTAGCTCGCGAGGTTGCCCTGGTTGCTGCCGATGCCCGTGACCGCGCCGCCTGAGGGACCACCGCCGCGCGGCCCGGTGCTGGGCGTACCGGCTTCCGGGTTGTCGATGCGGAAATCGGCGTAGTACGGGAGGAAGTCGAACTTGTCGCCCAGCGCCTGGATCACCGTGCAGGTGAGATCCATGGGTCTGGGCGACTTCCCAAAGTGGAATGCCTCATAGACCACCGGAAACGGACCGTCCCGGTTCTTCGCGGAGGAGAGGTCCACCGCAGGACTGACGAGGCCCGTGAGTCTCACCTGCTGCGGCACGGTCTGGTCCCCGGTCGGCGGCGCGCTCGAGCCCATGGTCCCTCCCGGCGCGCTTCCGGTGGCGCCCGCCGCTGAAGGCGCCGGGCCCTGCGCGGCAACAGACGCGAAGACCGGCGGCCCGCCGCCGTACCCCGCAGGCAGTGTTCCCTGCACCGTGATGCTGTTCCCCTCGACTTTCACCCCGGGCAGCACGCCCGGCCCGAATGCGACGTAGCGCGACCCTCCGCCGCTCGCGCGCCGCGGCGTCCCCACGACGGACCAGACGGCAGTCCCGCTCGTGCCCGCGGCGCAGTCACCGGCGGGCTTGGTCGAGCTGAGACACACACGGTAGCTGACCCCGACGATGGCGGAGTCGCCGTCGGGCGGCACCGCCCCGCGCGTCCCGATGGTCGCCTTGAGCACGAGGCCGTCCACCGCCGACAGTTTCACGCTGGTAATGTCGAGGTTGGGAGCCAGCTCGGCGTTCGCCGCGGCGCTGATCGTCGCGAGCGTCTTCTCCTTGCCCGCCGTCACCATCGGATAGACGCCGACGATGGCATCCTGGGCGTGTACGTCGTTATACGACAGGTCGATCGTTCCGTCCTTGCGCAAGACCGCCTGGAAGCGGTTCACGGTGGGCGTCCACGTCATGTCCTGAATACCGCCGACGGGTTCGGTCAGGCTCCAGGTGATCACCACACGATCGCCCAGCTCTTTCAGGTAGCGGGTGCCGTACATCCGCGGTTTGAAGAACACGCTGATCGCCGGGACGGTATTGATCAGCTCGGGCCCTGCGTCCTGCAGCAGGGCGAAGCGGTCGACGGCGAGGCCGCCCCCGCGGTTCAGCCGGTCGCCCGCGCTTTGGGGCGAGACGGGACGCGCCGCGCCCGACCCACCGGCGAACGTGATCGACCCGGTCATCC
>Ga0209156_10003510_pt1 | contig 11789 bp, 8 predicted proteins | sample GraSoiAngelo_124_FD_185881 | JGI IMG/M metagenome (GOLD analysis project Ga0209156, IMG submission 185881) | Grasslands soil microbial communities from the Angelo Coastal Reserve, California, USA - 14_0927_05_20cm (SPAdes) (version 2) | ecosystem: Environmental > Terrestrial > Soil > Grasslands ...
TATGGTGCTTGTGGCATTTTCGCGGTTGTTTCTGCAACACCCAAAGAAAACTCCTCGACCTCGGACTGAGATGGAAATGATAACTTGTTCGGGCGAGGAGACGGCAGTGGCGAGGGAGGCACAGATCCCCATTCCTGAGCGCATAGTGCGAGGCTTGGCAGTCCTATTTGTGCTGACATTGTTATTGGGGTTTGTGGTTTCGAGCCTTCCGCAAAGGATTAGTGATCTGGATTTTTCTGAATACTACAGCGCAGGCCAGATCATACGGCAAGGTCTGGGCAGACAACTCTATGATTTGAAGGTTCAACTTGATTTCCAGTTAAGGATTGCGAAACCGCATGTCTTTTACAACCACCCCCCCTTCGAGGCGCTACTGTTCGCGCCATTCACGTTTCTGAGCTATCGTGCCGCGTACATTAGCTGGGTGCTCATCAGTGTGGGACTGCTGGTTTGCGCTGCGGTGATCATCGAATCAAATACCAAAGTAATTTTGGCATCGTCGCAGTATGCAAGAATGCAGGCCGATTTTGGCCTAGTCCTGCTGCTGTTTATGACCTTTGCTCCTGTGACTACCTGCCTGCTGTTAGGACAGGATTCACCGCTCCTGCTTCTCATATACACTCTGACGTTTGTACTTCTCCGTCGTAGGAAAGAATTTTGGGCCGGGTGCCTAATGGCGGGCGGTCTGTTCAAGTTTCACTTGATTGTGCCGTTCGTACTGGTTCTGGTTTTGCGCCGGAAATGGTCTTTCCTGCAGGGGTTCGTGCTGGTCGGAGCTACGTTGATTGTGATTTCGATCTCGGTCTCCGGACCGTCGGTTCTCGTGATATATCCCAGATTCCTGTTGCTTAATCCGATCTATCAGCAAGTTGCCGGCTTTGCTCCGGAATATATGCCAAACATCCGGGGATTCGTGCAGCTCCTCTTGAATGGGAGAGCGGCAGCTATTTCGGCCGTACTGATCGCCGGGGGCTCGGTGGCGGCGATATGGTTCGCGGCAAGAAATTGGAATGACGAACAGTTGGGGCTCTCCTTTTCAGCGGCAGTTCTAGCCGCGCAGATGGCCAGTTATCATCTCTATAACTACGATCTCACACTGTTATTACTTCCCGTTTCAATCGTGTGTGGAGAACTGGCCGGGCAGGGGCGTGCCCTCTTCAGGCCCGTGTTGCTCGTCGCCCTTATTGCCTTGTTCATTCCGCTGCTGCATCGTTTGCTTCTCCTGCATAGCATGTACGCGCTGATGTTCATACCGATTACGATGCTATTTGTCGAGATCATCCGGGTTAAATGCGAGTTGTACCAGCAAATGGCGCCAATGTGAAAGTACGAATCTTAGGTGCGTTCAACCAAATCCTGTCACGTTTTCACGATCCGAAAGAGAGCGGTAAACTCCTCGGCTGCAACAAGCTGCCCTGCTCTCTTTGAGCGGACTTGCCGGAGTGCATCAGCACAGCAAAAATGGAAACCGGAATCGCAACAAGATAAAAGTGTGCTGCGGAGACCGCCATGAGAATGGGGGCAGCGAGAACGAGGGCCGAAGTTCTGAAGAGATTCTGACCTTTCCCTTCCGAGAAAAGACAGTGATCAAGGACGAGAAAGAGAGGCACGATCATGATCGTAAGGTCATGAATCAGCAAATGGTAGCTGACCAGGCCGCTTGCCGTGATGCCCAGCAAAAAAGCATCCGTGCTTTGCAAGTGGCGGCCACACCAGCACGCCATTGTAGATAATTGCAAAGTGCGCGGCGAGAGGCTGGCACTGCCGACTCCGCACCAATCCTCTGAGATTGGGCATATAGTTGGGAAGAATGCCATAGGTGAATTTGTTCTGCTGACGAAAGACGCACGCTCATCGATATCAGCATTCTGATAAATGCTTTCATCTGGTTGGCTCCAGCCATAGCGAATGAGAGCAAAATGCATGCGGTTGAACTAGCTGCAAAGCCACAGGACAACTGCCAGCGTCGCCAAGCCAGATGAAGCAACGCGATCGGAATCACGATCTGGAACTTGAAAATGCCAAGCCCCAGGCACAACCCCGCTTTCACGTCTTGGCGCCCGTGGAGCGCTACAAAGGTTCCGATCAAGAGCGCGAATAGAATGACTGAATCCTGCCCCTGCATAAGCGCAATGCCGACCGGAAGAAATGTCACCAGCAAGACCCAAGGAAGCCACCCATAGACTTGCGCGAGATTGCTCAGATATGGCCGAAGGAGTCGATATGAAAATGCTAGAACCGCAAGATTGAAGACAAGGAATGCACAATACCCGACCTGATATCGAACTACGGAAAATGGTGCATAGAGTAAGGCTTCATGAGCGAGGTGGTTAAATGGAAGTGCAATTTGCTCCCGCGAGATCAGTTCGTCTTGGAAACGCTTTTGTGCTGAATATTCATAGAGCTCGTGAGCATGGCCCGATCGCATCATGTACCCAGCGATATAGAGCTGACGGAAATCGCCGTGCCCGTCAGCGATAATACGTACAAACCCGATCCATCCGGCAATTTGCAGACCCAAGAAAATAGCGGGAATCCCAAGAGCCAAGGCGCGCACGTAATAATGGACGGCGAGCTTATTTTTCTCGGTTGCATTAATAACTTCTGCCGGCATATGTTAGAGCCTTCGCTGAAGTGAGGCTAGTTTTTCACGCTGTACAATATGCATCCTCGGCAACGTTGGACCAAGACAAACAGGAAACCGCAAATCAGCAGCGACACGAGATAGAAATGTCCTGGAATGACGAAGACAAGCATCGGTGCCACAAGCATCAGCGCCGCGCTGTATTTGGCAAAACGTGAAAGCGCCTCGTCGTATTCGCGGCTAATGAAGCGATTCAGCGTCAGCAAAACCGGAATAAGCAGAACAGCCAAATCATGGATGAAAAGGTAATAACTCACGACAACGCTAGCGACAACTGCAATCAAGAACAGCTCCTCGCGTTTAGCATTGGCGTGAACGCGTGCCGCAACCCAGATCAGCACGAAAATTGAGCCCAGTGCTGTTGCGGCTTGAATCCATATTGCCGTTATGTGCCCTGCGAAGAGTCCGGCAATGAGGCCGCGCAGGTTCGCCATAAGGGTAACGCGAAGGGGAAATTTGATCGGATCTGTGGGATCTATACCCGCGCCCACCGATAAGAGCGAGTGGGCAAAGACAACCGTCTGAACCCAGCCGGCAACCATAACTGAGATCGCTGCCAGCACGAATGTCGCCATCGTGAACCCTGCCGAAAACCTCCAACGTCGCCAGAAGAGGAACAGGAGGGCGATGGGGATTACGATCTGAATCTTGAACAGTCCCATTCCAACGAGCAAACCGGCACTGAGATCACGCCCGCGTTGCAAACAAACCAGAGCTGCGCACAAACACGCAACAAGTAAGATGGAATCTTGTCCTTGCATGATTGCTAGGGCGATTGGATAAAAGACAAGGAACAGTGCGACGGGCAGGCCCTTCCACTCATTTCTGAGATTCGCCGTGTTGTCGTGCAAAAGCACAAAACACAAAGCTAATAGTCCAAAGTTGACAATCATAAACGCGAGATATGCGTTCCGGTAGGGCAAAAGCGAGAGCGGCGCGAAAAGCAACGCCTGATAAGCTGGACGAATGAATGGCAGTGCGCGCTCATCGTCGGATACCAATGAGTCTTGAATCTGCCGTTGCAGACGATAATCATAGAGTTCATGCGAGTGTCCGGTTCGCAAGATATACCCCGCCGAGTAGAGCTGACGAAAATCGGCATGGCCACGAAGGGCATTGGGGAGAAAGCTGAGCCATGCCAAAAATTGAATGCAGAAAAGCAAAGGTAAAGCACCAAGTAGGAAGTCCCGCAGATAATTCGTCCGTGCGTTCCCGGAGTTATCGGAAACGAGAGTGGCTTCCGGCTTCTCCGCTCCAGGTGAACTCACGGGCATGCCAGACTTTTCCGCACCATAAAAAGGAAAGTCCAATTGCTTGGTGAACTCAGGATTTTGCAAGTGTGGTATTCGCGAACTATATAATCCGCGACCGGGTCTGCAACAACAGCAGCCATAGGAGTGCCAGGCCAAGATCGGGGAATCTTTTCTACAAAGGTTGATTCGAACAGCACCGCTGATGTGCGATTGTACCTTAGGTTCGCCAGGATCTCGTCCGCCTGTTCTGCTGTGTTCATTCCGGGCTGAAAGTATTCATAACGAGTTGGGTTGAAGGTAGCGGTAAGGAAGTAATAAAGAGGCAAGTAGGGATAGACGACAATGCTACCTCCTGCCGGCACGTGAGCCTGAACGTAGTCAATAACAGTATCGGGCGCAGGAGTGCTTACTCCTCCACGGCGGGTTGCAACTGCTGAATGCGCGCTCCACGTTCTCTGCAGCAAGGGCGCGGCAAACAGCAGACCTGCGATTGCGACATAGGCGATCAGCAAGGGCCGGAGGCGCTGGAAGATTTGTCTGCGAATATCGCGTCCATCCATGACCCAAGCGAGTGGCAAACAGAAGAGCGGCAGCAGATACATGAAATGTAAAATGTCCGCTCTGCCGATCACGATTGAAAGCAGAAGTCCCGCCAAGGTTGCGCAGGTCAGCACGTAATAGCAGCATTTGGGATCTGCAGTTGGTCGCTGCCAAAGCCGAGACGTCCAGTACGCGCCAATGCCGAGGGCTAGCAACGGCAGAACCGGAACCAGAAAAGTGGGGCTCACTGCCACGGCAGCAATCAAACGCGCCACCCAAGGTCCGCTGCGAAACAACTCCTCTCGCGTGCCGTCGGACCAGTTTTGATATCCATACGGTACGTGGTTTGCGGTGGAATAATGCTGGAGCGGCCAGAACCAGTCCGCAACCATAAGCGCTAGGCTGTGCCGTGCAGCAAAATAAATTACGGTAAGAATGACAGGCCACACTAAGCCTGTTGCCATAGCTGCCATCAACGTCCGATTGCGAAGTCGCGGATCTTTCGAACCTATGAGAAGTAAGCCGGTTCCCAAACCGAGGCAAAGTCCCGCTCCTTTGGACTGCTCGAACAGGAAACACAGAGACGCGAACGAACTAGTCGCTACTGCCCAGCTTACTCGCGGCAACTCGATCATCCTCACCGCGAAATAGACCGCAAGCCCGGCGCACAGCGTGCTGTCCCAGTTGTGCAGCACGAGAAAACGAAACGGCAACGTGGTGAGCGTGACAAGTGACGCCACAAAAAAGGAAACTTCGGTGGAGCACACACGTCGCATCAGCATGTAGCTGACCACGGAGAATCCTGCGCCTATAACAGCCAGCACGGTTCGCGCGAGCGTAAACGAGCTGCCGAAGATCTTGAATAGAAAAGCAAGCCAGTAATAAGATCCGGGGGTAAAGTAGGAGAAGAAGTCACGATATACAACTTGGCCACGCAGAATGCGTTGCGCGCCCTGCAGCACGATGCCCTCGTCCGGTTCCATCGTCGTGTAACGACGGAACAGCAACAGATAACCAAGCGAAGACAAAAAGATAAACAGCGCGATCTGCCGGTCTCGAGAGAAATGCTCCGGCACTCGCGGCGCCAAGTTCACGGCTTTTTCGACGCTCGCCCTGCGTTCTGCTGACATTAATCGTTCGGTCACGCTGGCTGACATCATTGCTGCCTAGGCGGCATCGAAGATCCTGGCGAGGACCGCCGCCGGTAAACTTCGACCGCATCTATCTCTGACATGCGCGAGTAGTTGCCATTGATGGCGGCTTGCAAGTTCTGAATGTCTGCCAGCGATAAGCTGTTAAAGTACTCACTAGAGCGGTTGATAACAACTACCTGGGCCACACCGCAGGAGACTGCATTCAGAATTTTTCCCTTTGAGACGATGTGATATCGCGCTGCCTCCTCAGTGCCAATCTTATCCATGATCCGGAAGGTGAACTGATCCTCGAGCGCAGGGAAATATTGTCGGCCTGATTCGAACACATACCCTGGGAAAAGCGAGAGCACCACGTCACCAGGGTTGCTGCTGGATTTTACTGCTGCGGTGATTGTACGGTACGAGCTCATCTTCCATTCGGGATTTCGTGAATACTCCCATACTTCGCGGTGCAGGCCGTAGGCAAGGAGTAGCGGGACCAGCGCAGCCAGCACGTAAATGATTCTCTTCCCGGGTGAAGTCGCTGTCCGCAGCGCTTCGGCTAGGAAGGGTATGAAAAATGGAACCAAAGGTGCGATGAAGTATTGGTCGTAAGGTGGAAATGCAATCAACGAAGTAGCCACAAATACGAACGTTAGCGAAAGAGTCAGCTCAAAATACCGATAATCCTGATCGGAGTATAAGCGGTCATGCCGCTTGCGCAACTTCCAGACACTCACAATTCCGGCGACTGCGAGCCCTGCCTGAATGGTGAAATAAGGATGCAGCCCCAGCAGCAGAACGAAGATGAACCCGAGATACGTAAGGAGCGCGGTGCCAGGATTTTGATAGCCGACGACGATCTTTCCGTTTTGAGGCAAGTAGCCGGCCTGCAAGCTGTGATATCGGATGTTATTAAACAGAAATGCCTGCGGATCGTGGACAAAGCTTAAAATCATGGGACAAAGTCCGAGAACAGCGCCGGCTGCAAACATTGCTGCGGCCCGATAACGCACATACGCGCGACTCCGGTCTCGTAGCAGCAACCATATAAATGCCGCTGGAATCAGCGGCCCATAAAATGAGCGCGCCGAAGCACAAACACCGAGGGCCAGTCCGGCAGCGAAATACCATCTGCTTCGTCCCGTATGCAACGCGGCGTACAACGCAACCAGGACGATCGAAATCATCAGGTTCGAGAATGAAAATGTCTTAACCACGACGTTCCACGAGATCCAGTAGGGATCGAGGATAATCGTCAGCAATGTCGCCAGTGCGACTCTAACCGGGAGTGTCTTCACCCGAAGCAGTCCAGAGCCCCAAAGGAGAGTTGCTGCCGCGCAAAAGACAGCGGACAGTATCCTCATCGCCACCAGAGAATTCGGACGGATCGCCCAGATCCAGCTATACACGTATGGCAGCAATGGTGCCTGTTGGTAGAAGAAGTCCTTATAGGGAGCTTTACCTTGCCAAACCAGCCGGGCAGCCGTGGTATAGAAACCTTCATCGGCGTCTACGCGTCGAACAGTCGCGTAATACACAAGAACGGCGAAATCCAGACAGCACAATAGAAGGACCAATGTCGGAGCCCTCCTGTGGCCGAATGCGGCGGACTCAGGAGCCACACCTTGTGGCGCCGACACTAGCGATGCGGGCATTCTTTACTCCCATGAGTCTTCGGGGCGCCACAAGTCTGTTGCGCAGTTGAAAACAGATTTGCGCTCTTGAGCACTTCGTAGGGATAGGGCTTGGGCTGAAGACTTTCATCGGGCTGCAATAACCACACGGTGCGATCGCTAAAGTAGCGAATCAATTCTGCGTTATCGGTCGGACCCATATCGCGCGCCCAAACGATCTTGGCGTGATCGATATCGGCCTCGTTGTATACCCACTCCATTTGCACAGGGTGATCAGCTTTGTAGCGTACGATAACCAAGTGACGTCCAGGGTACGTCTTCAGCTGTGCAGTGACCGGAGCTCGGCCTACGAGCGGCGAATCCGGCCAGCACCAGCCAACAAATGGCTCGGGAATACGGGCATCGCCAGCCGCAGCGCCAGCTCGCACGAGCAAGAGAAGGACGCAAATCACGAACACGGCGCGCACGAAAAAAGCTCCTGTTTGTCGAGTTCGACGATGCCACAACCGCAAGCGTCGCATAGCCTGTAACACCAGGCCATAAACCACAACAGTTGTTGCTGCTGCGTAGTGTGCCGGAGTCATGCAGCTTAGTAACGCCAAGCCAGCGAATGTAGTGCCACCGATAAGTAATAAGAAACGGGTCTTGCGACTGACCTGCTTCCATGAGAAGCCCGGCGGCAGTGCCCCAGCCAGCATGAGCATCGGGATCGTCATCGCAGGGCCGAGATAAAACAGCCATAGCGCCGCCGCTTTGAAAAGGACTGATTGCGACGGATGGGCACGCGCCACCTCGTGCTGAGCGAGGACCTGTCCAATATAGTAGTTCCGCATCACCGCATGATCGTACTGCACGTCTGGCCGCGCCTTATCCCAAAGAAAATACATCACCCCGTAATTCTCATTGTTAACCTGGTATCCCATGTGGAACGGGCTGCCTGTGGTCCTCCAGAAGTAGTAGCCCAGACCGGCAGCTGTGAGGCACATGACCAGCGCGATCGGAATGGCAATGCGCCAAAATAAAATGTGTAAGGGCGGCGCGCTGTTTCGGCCGAACATCCACGCGAACAGTGCGAACGCGATCGGAACACAGAAGAAGAGGCCTTCGTAAGGGCGACTGCTGGCCAGGATTGCCAGACCCAATCCCATCAACAGAGAATCGCGAATCCGAAGGTGACGCCTGATCCGTGGCAGAGCTCCGATTACGAGCGCCCCTCCGATGGCAGTAACCGCTCCGCCGCGATAGCTATTTGCCCAATAGCTGAATGTCCCCAATCGAATCACGGCGAGAATGCCGCCCAACAGTGCCCAGAAGGGGGGCAGCCACCCCTGCAATGCCCAACAGATCGCGGCGCACATTACCCCTGCCCCGAGCCAGACGCCCCAGAAAGGACGCCCAGCAATCACCTGACCCGCCGCCATGAAAATCGCCGGCCCGGGATAATACATCGAGGCATACGTGGGCTGTTGGTTGACGTGAAATGTTTCGAAGTGAACCCACATGGGGTGAGTCGGATTAGCCAAGCGGCCATGAGCCAGCGTATCTGCCAATAACAAGTGACTGAACTCGTCGTGAACTACAGGATTCGGTATAGGCAATATGGGCAAAAGAGCTAGGCGCAGTCCTAGGGCCGCTAATCCAACAACGAGCACAACTAGTCGCCGTCTCCCCGCCAAGCACGCAAGCCTGCGCTCAACCGGAAAGAAAAGGCGAGAGCCCAACTGCGGGAAAAAGAGTGCGATTACCAAAGTGACGAGGACCAGCCCGGTCTCGATCAGAAGCATGGGTTGAGGCTCTGCCTTGATATATCTAGCTTAACTGTCACGGCCTTCGAGCGCGGTTCGCAGGCTGGGAAGGGCGTGGAAAAAATGCCCGCAAGACAGCAGCCAACGCACACGGCGCGAGTCCTTATTGAATTCAAACGATTTACATCCTAGGCTCAAAGAATTGGCGGTCTAGCTCCTAGTTATGTAGCTCGCCTTGATTGTATTCTGGCGACCGGTCGGGGGAAAGTTGTGTACATTTGTTCACATTCACTTCCTGGTCCACGCGTCGAACCTCCCGAAGCCTATCACTTTTGAGTGAAGAACAGCAGCAGCTTGCAGCCAAATAGCCTTTAATTTATGCTACGGTAGTGATTTCAAGTCTGGCAGGTGAACTGCACCGACTTTGAATTCGCGCTCCCCTCCCCAAGACATTACCCTTCATTACCCGAAAGGATTACCAACTTGCAATCTCGCTCTACAACGCACAAGCAGGTTGTCATTATTGGCGGGGGTCCGGCAGGACTGACGGCCGCGCTTGAGCTCTCTAAACAGAACGTTCCGGCGGTGGTGCTTGAAGCAGATAAGCAGGTTGGGGGGATTGCGCGCACGGTCAATTACAAAGGCTATCTCTTCGATATCGGAGGCCATCGCTTCTTCACCAAATGGGAGGAAGTGAATCGCATTTGGCATGAGATTCTGGGTGACAAATTTCTGACTCGCCCCCGAATGTCACGGATCTATTATCGAAAAAAATTCTTTCTGTATCCTCTCGTCGCCAAGAACGCACTTCTCGGTCTGGGAGCGGTCGAAACGATGCGCATCCTCGCGAGCTACTTGCGATCGTGGATTTCCCCCAGCCGGAAAGAGGAGAACTTCGAGCAGTGGGTTTCCAACCGCTTCGGCAAGCGTCTGTACGAAATCTTTTTCAAAACCTATACAGAAAAAGTCTGGGGAGTGCCTTGCACCTCCATCAGCGCCGACTGGGCTGCCCAGCGCATTCGCGGCCTTTCGCTGCTCACTGCAATCCGGAACGCGCTCCTGCCCAGCAAACAACCAAAAGCCAAGACCCTGATCGATGAGTTTCAGTATCCAGAGCGCGGTCCTGGGCAGATGTGGGAAACGCTCGAGGTGCAACTCGCGCACGCTGGATACCCCGTGCTGATGGAACGCCCGGTAGTTCGCATTCACCACAGCGGCGACAAAGTCACTTACCTGGTGACCCGTGGGAAGGATGGCGAGGAGAGCTTTGTCGGCACAGACTTCATCAGCTCGATGCCGATCCGCGAACTAATCAACGCCCTTGAGCCACAGCCGCCGCAAGCAATTCTCGAAGCGGCAAATAGACTTCGCTATCGCGACTTCCTGATCGTAAGTTTAATTGTGAATCGCAAGAACGTGACCCCGGATAACTGGATTTACGTGCACGAACCTGGAGTCAAGGTCGGCCGCATTCAAAATTTTAAGAACTGGTCTGCGGCGATGGTTCCGGATCCGAACAAGACTTGCCTCGGCATGGAATACTTTGTTTTTCAAAACGACGAACTGTGGTCGAGCTCCGACGAGCAACTTCTCGAGCTTGCCCGCCGTGAAATCGCGCAGCTTGGGCTAGTGCGTCGCGAAGAGATCGAAGACGGCATCGTCGTACGCATTAAAAAGGCCTATCCCATGTACGACGCTGGCTGGGATGCACAGGTAAAGATCATCCGCGAATATCTGGATAGCCATCTGACGAACTTGCAGATGGTTGGCCGCAACGGCATGCACAAGTACAACAACCAGGATCATTCTATGATCACGGCCATATGCGCGGTCCGCAATATTCTGGGTGCTAATCACGATCTGTGGGCCATCAATACAGAACCGGACTATCACGAGGAACATCAGAAAGAGCCGGCAGGGGGCTTCGTGGCACGCCCGGCTTATGCGGAACCAACGCGAGTAATCGAAACTGCGTAATCATGCCTTTACTGAGCCAGTACGCCCGCAAGCGGAAGGTTAGCTACTTCACTCGAGAGCTTCCAAAGGAGGCAAGAATTCTTGAAGTTGGCTGCGGAGACGGTTGGTTTGGTGTCCAGCTCAAAAGCGCTGGCTACAAGAACTACGTCGGTCTCGACCTCAAAGCACCGGCAGACATCGTGGGCGACATCCTCGAATGGAAAGGAATTGGTCTCCACCCGGAATCTTTCGATGTGATCATCGCATTCGAGCTAGTCGAGCACGTGGACTGCTTCCAGGAGTTCTTTGATCTTTTGAGACCAGGCGGCCTATTGATGTTAACTTCTCCAATTCCACACATGGATTGGGCCTGCAAATTACTGGAGCGTTTGGGCCTGAATCAGAAGCGGACCAGCCCCCATGATCATCTGCTCTATTTCAAGAACGTACGCACGTTTGAACCGCTGGAGATAAAGACCGTAGGCGGCATGGCACAGTGGGGAAGATTCATGAAACCAGCTACATCGTGACGACGAAATCAACCCGCCTGGGATCAATCGATTTCGCCAGCCACCACGCGGTAACGCGACTGCCGTAGACCGAATTCAGTCGTGGTGAGCATTTACTGTTCTGCTGATCCTGAGGGTATTGCCCCTGCCGTTGAATACGTCTTCAATATCGGCGGCGTCTCGTCAGCGTGAAGCAGCCATACCTGCCGATCCTTGAAGTATCGAATTAGCTCTTGGTTTCTGTACGCACCCATGTCGCGAGCCCACACGACTGTTGAGTTATCAATATCCGCTCCGTTGTAGACCCATTCGGCAGAAAGCAAGGGATGATCCGGCTCATAACGTACCAGCACCAGATGGTATCCCGGGATT
>Ga0209156_10003513_pt1 | contig 11785 bp, 9 predicted proteins | sample GraSoiAngelo_124_FD_185881 | JGI IMG/M metagenome (GOLD analysis project Ga0209156, IMG submission 185881) | Grasslands soil microbial communities from the Angelo Coastal Reserve, California, USA - 14_0927_05_20cm (SPAdes) (version 2) | ecosystem: Environmental > Terrestrial > Soil > Grasslands ...
CGCGCGAAACGAATTGCCAGTTGCGCCCTTTGTCGGGCACGACCATTCCGACTGCACGAATCGTGTGACGCAATGGCTTGCGTTCGACCTTCGCGTAGGTGACGCCGATTTGCTGTTGCCGTTCTACCGGAACGATGAACTCGCTCGTCTGCGCCCCCTTCGTTTCGCCGCCTGTTTTCATTCCCGGCATGTCTTTCATCTCGCCGCCGCTTTTCACGTCTTCGGTTTGCGGCGAAGCCTGCGATTTCGCTTCCTCACCGCCTCTTTTCGTCACCGGCACGAGATCCATCGAGCAGATGGGGCACTTGCCCGGTGTTTGTGACTTCACCGACGGATGCATCGTGCAGGTGTAGTAATCGACGTTGCTCGGTTTGCGTGATCCGCCATTTTTCCCGCAGGATGCCGCGACAAACAGCAGCGCAACGAGTGCGATCAGAAGTGGGATTTTTTGAGTAAGGAGTTTCATCGAGAGTTCCTTTCTGTTTTGGCGCGCTCGTTAGGGCGCGTGTAGAGCTCCGCGCCAATGATTGATTCCAACTCCGCGACGGCGACTTGGTAATCGGTTAGATGTGCGCGGGCAGTTGCTTCGAGGTCGCGCAGATTTCGTTGCGCCGTGATCCAATCGAGGAATGACGCTTTGCCCGATTCGTAACTAAGCCGGTTTGCCTCGAAAGCCTGCTGCGCCTGTGGCACCAGTTTGTCTCGAAAAAGTTCGACATGGTGATGCGCCGTCTCGATTTTTTCGAGCTGATCGCGCAACAGCCGCAACGCTTCGTTTTGCTCACGATCTAGACCGTGTTCGGCAGCTTTGAGAGTTTCGCCGGCTTCGCGCACACCGGCCGAATACTTGCGCGGGTTGATCCAGGGCACAGTGAATGAGATTCCTGCGTCGAGTTCGCTCACACCCTGTGAAGCTTCGTTGTAGCGTTGGCCTTTAACGCTCAGCGCCGGATCGGGAATCCAGGCGCGGCGCGCGAGCTGAAGTTTCGATTTCTCCTTGTCGATCTTTGCGCGCCCCATCTGGACTTCAGGCCGCTGGGCGAGCGTGATGTCACGCAGCTTCGCGACCGAGAGATGCACCGCGTTGATTGTCGCTGTTGCCGGCGCGCCAAGCGGCGCGAACGCGTCGCGATTCATAAGCGTGTTCAGCTCCGACTGCGCGTCGGAAAGACTGCGCTCGAGATCCCGTCTGCCTTCCAGGAGCTTGCTATAATCAGTCTCGGCGACCAGCGTATTGGCGGCAGTCTCCGTGCCCGATTCATATTTCGAACGGCTGATGTCGGCGATTTGCCTGAGTGAAGTGAGATTCCTGGCGTTGATGGCCAATTGCTCATAAGCGTTGGCGAGTCTGAAATACGCCGCGCGCGTTTTCGCGATGACATCGAGTTGCACGCGGCGCGTTTCTTCAAAGATCGACAATGCTTCGGCGGCAGCAATTCGCCCACGCACGAGATTTTTTCCCGTAATGGGAATCAGCTGCTCGACCGCGAGCGATTGATCCATGAAGGCATTCGGCGGAATATCGACGAAGCGCCTGACTCTCGAATCGCCGCTGACTTTCAGGTCGTCCCAAGCCGTCGCCTGCGTTATACGCTCCTTTGCAGCGCTCCAGCGCCGCTCGGCTTCTTTGATTGCCGGATTATTCGCCAGCACGATGCTCGTCACTTCGCCTAACGAAATGCGAGCGCGTTGCGCTTCGGACCCGGCGTCGCCGGATTCAGCGCGACTGATTGAAACTAGAGATAGATAAAAAAGTAATCGGTAAAATGTTTTCATTGATCCAAGAGCTCCGTTGAAGACCAGGCGTACCGACGAATGGGCACACCTCCGGCATCAGGCTCTTTGGATCAGATAAGAAACGTGCAGAGAAAGACGCGCTTCGGCGGCGTTGAAGCCGTGAGGCCGAGCGCCGCTGGACCAGCACAATGCTCCGCTGATCGCACCGGAAGCAAGCAACTCGTCAGGCCCGGTGTAGTAACAGCGACGAGTAGTGAGACCGCGCTGTCATCCTTAACTAGTGGTGGGGACGACGGCCGAGCCTTATTCTTCTTTGCTTCAGCGCAGCAAGCCTTGTTTGGACAGCTGCCTTGCTTGCAAGCTTGGCCAATCGGCGGACTCGACGCCGGGCAGGCGGACGCGGGCAATCGAACGGCGCTTACGAAAAGCGCCGTCACCATAAAGGCGGCCAGCATCAACCGGTTTAACATTGTCTAAGCTTATAGCACAAGACACGCCCCCACGCTATTTGTTCGGCAGGCCGGCTCGGACCGAGGAATCTCTGACTTATTGCGGTCGAAATTAGAGATGTCTCAACTGCGCTCGACATGACAAAAAGGGCACCCCGACAACTGGAAGCAGCTAATCGCCGCTGCTGGAGTTCACGTCTACAATAGGTAAAGCTTTATGAATTCTACCGCATCCACAATTGGCCAAATCGACACTGCCGCCATGATGGCGAATAGAATCGATTCCACGACCAAAAACGGATATGTTCGGTCCCGAAATAATCGCGGCTGGAGCGATGCCGTAGTAATGCGGTCTTTCTGAAGCGACGAACAGTGATGATGTTTGGTGAGATCATAACGAGCAAAACTCCGGCGCGTTTTTTCGCCTGTCATGTCACGAAGGGTGAAAAGCAGGTGACGATTACGTAACTATTCGCAAGGTAATGAACAATTGTTGGCTTCAATTGTCAGGCGATCGAGATCGCGCTAATGGACTAAAACATCCGGGATCAGCGATCCCAGCTACAACAGGCAGCGGGATATTGTAGCCGTCATCGCTTACCGCTCGGAGTCATGATGCCGACGTCGGTTCAAAAGGCGAAGCGCACTGAGGATCGGACTCAGCGCGCTTTTTGATTATCTAGCCTGCTGCGGGAGTTATTTGATGGGAACAAACCCGACTTGCTCGACTATTTTCTGCCCATCCGGGGCGACGGTGAAATCGATAAAATCCTTAACTACTCCGATTGGGTTGCCATTAGTATAGAAAAAGGTAGGCCGAGCGTAGGGATAGCTTTTTGCCAGGACACTTTCTTTCGAAGGAGTGGCTCCGTCGATTGGCACTACCTTGATCCCGCTGGCTTTGGTATAAGCTAGGCCGACGTAGCCCACGCCATTTGGATTCTTGCCGACTTCCTGCGCAATTTGCTCGTTGCCTGCGAGCTTTTGCGAATCCTGCGCGTAGTCGCGCTTCTTCATCGCCAGTTCTTTAAACTCCGCGTAAGTGCCCGATGAGGTATTCCGGGTATAAACCGAGATCTTTCCGCCGCTGCCGCCAACGGCACTCCAGTCGGTAATTTCGCCGGTAAAGATTTGTTCCACCTGCTTTTTTGTAAGGCTCTTTATCGAACTAGCGGTGTTGACGATGACCGCGATCCCATCATAAGCCACCACAGTTTCTTTCAGCTCGACCCCTTTGGTCTTGCCGTTGGCGATCTCTTCCGGTTTGGCTGGCCTGCTCGCCATTCCAATCGCTGCTGTCTTGTCAATCAACGCAGCAAAACCGGTGGCCGAACCTTCCGCCGCAACATCAAAGGTCGTTCCTGGATGCTGGGACTTAAATTGTTCCGCCAGCTGCGGAACCAGCTTTGCTCCAAGCGTATCGGAGCCCTTAATTACGATCGTGTCAGCCCGGGCAATGGTTAGGCTGGAGATGGCTACTAAGACAGTAACTAATAACTTTTTCATATGCTCTGGGTTACTTGATTGGCACAAAGCCGACCTGATTAACGATTTTCTGTCCGACCGAACTCAAAGTGAAATCAACGAATGTCTTCGCGATGCCACCTGGTTCGCCATTAGTATAATAAAAGGTCGGCCGCCAATAGGGGTATGAGTGGTTTTGCACGCTCTGGATCGACGGGCCCGCGCCATCGATTGAGACCACTTTCACCCCACCGGCCTTGGTATAGGCCATGCCCACATAGCCGATACCGGCAGGATTCCGACCTACTTCCGACGCGATCTGCTCGTTGCCGGCCATTTTTTGCGATCCCGGAGCATAATCACGCTTCTTCATGGCAAGTTCCTTGAAGTCTGAGTAGGTGCCCGAGGAGGTATTACGAGTGTAGACGGATATCTTGCCGCCCGACCCGCCAACAGCGCTCCAATCCGTCACTTCGCCAGTAAAAATTTGCTCCACCTGCTTTTTGGTGAGCGATTTGACCGGATTGCCAGCATTAACGATCACGGCGATACCGTCGTAGGCAACGATAGTTGGCTTCATATTGATGCCTTTGGCGGAGGCGGCGCCGATTTCGGATGACTTGGCGCGGCGGCTCGACATTCCGATCTGCGCAGTGCCGTCTATGATCGCTGCGATTCCAGTAGTGGAACCTTCCGCCGCGATGTCGAAGGTAGTGCCGGGATGCTGCGCTTTAAATTGTTCAGCCAGCTGCGGCACCAGTTTCGCGCCGAGGGTATCGGAACCTTTAATGACGAGGCGGTCCGCGTAAGCGGAACCCATCAGCGAGAGAATGGAAATTAGACTTAGGTAAATACGTTTCATTTTAGCTAATAGTTAATCTGGTTAGAACTTCACGTTAAGGTCTGCCTGAAAGATCTGATATTTATCAAGTGGATTGATGGCAATGTCGTGGAAACCTCCGGTGCCGAGCGCATCGTCCACGCGCCAGCCATAACCATAGGAGAGGTTAAAGATGACCGCGTCGCTTAATGCGTAGCCAGCCTGAACCACCACCCCTTCCATGTTTACACGACTATCGAAGAAGTCCGAATCAATGAGGTTGGGATCGAGGGAGTATTGTTCGTTATGCATCCAAAAAGCCTGCAGTTGCCAGTCATGTTTGGCTTTGAGCTGGCCGATCCCTGCTCCGGCCAGATAGGCATAACGCTGATTACCTTTGTTGGGAAAGCCAGCAGCCGCAGCGCGTTCATCCGCTTCGAAGTTAACGGCGAAGTCGCTGAAAATTCGCACCGGTAATTCGCCGATCTTAAAGCCGAACTCGGCCGGAATTTCCAGAACAAGCAAGCTATTGATACCGGTTTGATTGAGGGCCAGCGAAGCCGAATTCGTCACAAGTGGGCTGCCGCCGACGAAATGGGCATTAAACGTGTCGCCATTTCCGGTATAATTATAAAGAACCGGAGCTAACTGGAAGTAGAGGTTCTTGGGGAAATTGAATCGGGCCCCGACCTGCCACGCCATTAACCAGGCATCAGTGTTGGGATTTAACCTTCCGCCTGTACTACTTCGCCCGCCGAGAGGATTCTCAGGATTGGAATCGTCGTAAACAAATTGCGCGAAATTCGCGAAGACATCGATCTTGAGTTTCCAAGGTTCAGCCGCCGGCTTGGCAATGGCGAGAGTTTTATTGTCCTTGGAATAGGATTGCTCCGCTTGAGCCAGGCCGCTTCCGCCAAAGCTAAAGGTGAAAGAATGTTTCCACTGTTCAGCCGCCCCCTCTGGATTAATATCAGCGTCCCATACCATCAAGGTCGTTACGATCGGGTTTGGCATTCGGCCGCCGGTAAGAGTGACATCGCGAAAGCCCTTGTAGCCAAGGTAGGCCTGCCCAATGAAAAGGCCGTCATCATCCTTGGCGAACGGGCCGTTCGGCACCGCTGGAGTTCCACTGGTGCCATCATTGCCAAAGGTGACGTTCGTGGAATTGCGCTTGTTGCTCGTCTCTAAGCGAATGCCAAAAAACCAATCATCCGCCAGTGTTCCGCGCAGGCCGATCCGCAGGCGATAACGTTCACGTTCGCGTTCCTGCCAGTCATTTAAGCCAGCTACGCCTGCCCCCGGCTCTCCTACCGGCGTATTTCCGGCTGTTCGACCGCCGCGATATTCATAACGAACGCGCATGTCGCCATAGAGTTCCAGCTCGGTAATTGGCACGGACAATTTCAACTTGCCAGCCGAAGTCGTTGCGGTCTCTTTCGTCAGCTCGGCGCGAACTTCTTCCGCCTCCTGGTCGGTAATGATTTTTTTGCGGACAAGCAGATCGAGCAATGCCCCGGCATCCTGTGCCCTGGCCGCGACGCCACCGAAAATGAAAGAAGCGGCTACCACTATATACATGAATCGTTTAAACATCGGTTCTCCTTGGGTTAAGTCAGTGCTCGTGACGCGCCCGGACGCGCGGCCGATGGAGTTTTCTTACTCCGCCAGTTCACACGAACGGGCCGAACCTAAGAAGTGGTTGTTACAAGCCGATGGCGGTCTCGTTACAATTGCGTGAACTCGGCGGTAGCTGCCGGTTGTCGTAGCACAGCTGTCTTGGCTAGTATGTTTTTAGCGCCAAAGGCGCGGTATCGCCCGAAGCCTGGGTATCCGCCCCAGGTAGCTATAATGGCAAACCACCAGCGTTGAAAGCGCGATTCATTTCGTCGCGTTGAGTCACGCCTTCAGCGATCGTTTAGAATCCAATCACGGTTACCTGGGGCAATGCCCCAGGCTGCCATGAGACGCGCCTTTGGCGCTGAGTGCGTACAATGGCGGTGCTACGAGCGGACTCGCGGAGCTCGCCCTTCCATCCGCTTTTAGGCTATGGCGATTTCGGCGGTGTCGCGGTCGCCGTCGCCGCGGGAGAAGGAGCGGCGCTTTGTTGTGGCGTGACACCAGTGCCGAGATCGGAAGGTTGCGCTGTTGCAGAAGGAGAAACGTTCGCGGCACTCTCTGCCCCACTCGCTGCCGAGGTGTTGCCAGGCGAACCGGTGGCGGGAGGTGGCGACGCAGCTGGGGCCGCGGTCGGCATTGCCATCAGTTCACGGCGCAAACTACTGTCGCTGGAACTGCGTTGTGCGTAAAGAATTCCCAGAACAAAGGTCAGAACGAAAAAAATTCCGGCCAGCCAGCCGGTAAATTTCGTCAGCACGTTGGTTGTTTGCGCACCGAAAATATTCTCCGTGACCCCGCCACCAAAGGCCGCACCAAGCCCTTCGCTTTTCGGCCGCTGCATCAGAATGACCAGCGTCATCAGTACCGCTACCAGCATGTCGATAGTGAGGAGAACGTTGATGAGAATGTTCATCTTTCGGGAGCGGACAATATCGGCAGATCGCGCCGTTTGTAAACGCCGAACGCGCTGCCCTCTCGTCCTGAGCTCCGGATGCGTTCAGAGCGCGCCAAACTTGACGGCTTTAAGCCGTCAAGTTTTGGAGGGCTCTTCTCGAGTAAGATCAGCATTAGAACTTAAGGTTACAATGCTTTGTAATCGACTGTGATGGTGCGAAAAGTGTGCGGCGGTTTTTCGGCTGAAAAATAAAAGAGTTCGAGCATGGTCGTGCCCACCATCCATTGGTAACCAACCAGGGTCTGGACAATGTCCGTATCGGTGTCGCGCGAGCGCGACACTAATTTGCCAACCCCATACTTGCCGTCGAAATAACGTCGCACTGTTCCCATCTGCTCATTGTAGCGCTCGATTGACCAGTCCGGGTACTCGTACTGCAGTTCTACCTCGATCAGCTTGTCGTTCTTGAAGGTGAAAAGAGTTCGTTGCAATCCCGGATGAATCAAACCTTCCACTGTCCAAATCGACCGGCTTCCATCCTGTTTCCGGTCGACGATTTTCGCCTTCGCTCCGCTGAGGACTGCTTCGACCCGCCGCGGCGGATCGCCCCAGCGAAAACCAAATGGCGGCAGTAGTTCATTCATCGCCCGAGCTGGCGCAGTTGCGGCAAGAAGGAGGAACAGGCTGGAAACCAGAATGCGAATCATTCGTTGACGAAATTGTAAACGGTATATTGGCGGACAAGCGGCCGGAGCATGGCATCGATGGCCTGTTCACGCTGCTGGTCACGCTCGAATTTCGAGAATGCTTCGCGATCGCGGAAGGTCATGATCACACCGAGATCGAAGGATCGTTCCACATCGGGCCGATCCACCGGCAAGGGCCGGCCGAATCGCACGTCATTTACGCCGCGAGCACGGCGGAGTGTGCGCAAGGCACGCCGGAGAAAATTCTGATCGTCAACATTGCCCGGACGTTTCAACCAAAACAGTATCACATGCGTGACCTGGCCGGAGCGGGTGGCGGCAGCCTGTGCGCCGGTCGACGCAAAAGAGAGTGCGATGCAGGTCAGAAACATCGCGACGCGCAGGCGGAAGACGATCAGGAAATTCATTTGCGGGACCAGTATCGTCGCTCAAAACCAGCTGCCCGGCATCAAAATTGAATTGGTGTTTTGAGAGGTTTCGGCGGAAGGATTTTGACTACGAGGGAAAAATCGGCGCTGTTCAACCGATTTTTTTCAGTCAAGAAATTTTTGTGCGGCGTTCAAAAATAAAGTTCAGAATTTTTCTTGTCGGTTTTTTGTAGCGTTTCTAATCTCACGCCGCTGGCAGGGAGCAAGGGAATCGTCAGGTGTGAATAAAATGTGAACAGAATTCAGCAATTTCGTAACATTCGAAACCGCTCTCCCGGCGTTTCGCCGGAGTCGCCGCCCGATTACGAGGTAACGTTGAGGGGACGGCCTTGCGCTGCCGCTGCGGTAATTTTCAATTTTCCCTCGGAAAAATGTGATTTTTGTCCGGCAACAGTGCGATTTTTCCATTGGCACGACCAAAATAATTTTCATATTTTCGGAGACCTTTATCAACGCTCTCCTCTGGGCTGCTTCCCTGCGGAAGGCGCTTTTGGCTGTTAACAAGTTTGTATGGACGAGAGGTGCAAAGCCCTTTGGGAGAAATTGTCGGCTGCGCTCAAACCGCAAGTGAGCGCCGACACCTTCAAACGCTGGTTCTCCGCAGTCGAATTAACGAAGGCGACCGATGACGAGCTGACCTTTCACGTTCCGAACAACATTTATCAATTCTGGATCGAAAGTAATCACATGACGGCGTTGCAATCCGCCATCACCGATGCTGTTGGCGCCCCGCGGACGGTCCGTTTCCTCACCGCGGAATCGGACGATGATAACGACTTTTCCGCGCCGGAAGCTCGCAAGACGAACGGCTCCGGTCACAGCAAGACCGTCGGGCTGGGGCTTAGCCTCAATCCGCGAAACACGTTTGAGTCATTCGTCGTCGGCCCGAACAATCAGATCGCGCATGCCGCCTGTCTGGCCGTGGCGCAAGCGCCCGCGCGCACCTACAATCCGCTCTTCATTTATGGCGGCGTTGGGCTGGGCAAGACCCATCTCATGCAGGCCATCGGCCAATATCTTTGGGCCAAGAAGAAGACCTCCAAAGTGATGTATCTCTCGAGCGAACTCTTCATCAACGAATTTATTGACGCGATTCAGCACAATACTCTGGTGAAATTCCGCAAGCGCTACCGTCAGGCCGATCTGCTTCTGATCGACGACATTCAATTTCTCGCCGGCAAGGAGCGGTCGCAGGAGGAATTTTTTCACACCTTTAATACTCTCTTCGACGGTCACAAACAGATCGTGCTCTCGAGCGATCGTCCGGCCTCGGAGATCGCCAATCTCGAACACCGTTTGGTTTCGCGTTTCGAGTGGGGCCTGACCGCCGAACTGCAACCGCCCGATATCGAGACGCGTCTTGCCATTCTGCGGAAGAAAGCGCGTGCCTTGGAGATCAAATTGCACGATGACGTTTATCAATTCCTCGCGACGCGCATTCGCAGCAACGTGCGCCGTCTGGAGGGCGCGCTGATGCGCGTGGCTTCTTTTGCGTCACTCAGCGGCAAAGAGCTGACCCAGGAAACGATCGAGCATTTGTTGAAAGACATTTTACTGGAGGAGCGGCGACAGACGGTCACGATCGAGCAAATCCAGCGCAAGGTGGCGGAACACTTCGACGTGCGTTTGGCGGACATGACGAGCAAGCGCCGGCCGGCCAGCATCGCTTTCCCGCGGCAGGTAGCGATGTATCTGGCGCGAGAATTAACCAAGGCGTCACTCAATGAAATTGGCGACGCGTTTGGCGGCCGCGATCACGGCACGGTCCTGCATGCCTGCAAGCTGGTGAAGAAGCGGATGCACGAGCAGGATAACATTCGTCAGACCATCTCTTTCATTGACAGCGCGCTCCAGCGCTGATTGAGAAAGAGAATGCGGTTGCCGGATCAAATCCGAAGCCTTACATCTTAGGCTTTCCGAATGAAATTCAGCGCCACGAAAGAGAAATTACTCGAAGGATTGCAACAGGTGCAGAACGTCGTCAGCACCCGGACCACCCTGCCAATTCTTTCTAACGTTTTGTTGCAGGCGAAAGAGGGAGCGGTGCATCTCACCACCACCGACCTGGATGTCGGCGTGCGGGGAAGTTTTGAAGCCAATGTGGACAAGACCGGCGCGACCACCCTGCCGGCGCGACGCTTGTTCACCATCATTCGGGAATTACCCTCCAGCGAAATTTCCGTCGAGGTCGATGGCAAAAACGCCGCTTCGATTCGCAGCGGACAAAGCTTTTTCAAGATCCTCGGTCTGCCGGAAGAGGAATTTCCGCCGTTGCCAAAGTTTGAAAACGCAAAAGTGGTGACGATGCGGCAGAAAGATTTGCACGATGGCCTGCGCAAAACCGCTTACGCAATCTCGACGGACGAGACGCGGTATGTGCTCAACGGCGTTCTCTTCAGCTTCAAGGAAAACAAACTCACCCTCGTGGCGACGGATGGGCGCCGGCTCGCCATGCTCGATATCGAACTGGAATTTCCCCGGAGTCACGAAGCCGACATCATCGTTCCGACGAAGGCGGTAACGGAACTGCAACGCCTGCTGAAGGACGATGGAGAGGTGAAGATCAGTGTGGGCAGCGGCCAAATCGCCTTCGATCTCAACAACACCTTGTTGGTCTCAAAATTAATCGAAGGCAATTATCCAAACTACAGGCAGGTGATTCCGTCGGAAGCCAAGGAGCGCGTCACACTCGAGCGCGAGACCTTTCTCAATTCCCTCCGGCGGGTATCACTGCTGGCGAGCGACAAATCGAATTCGATCAAACTCAATTTCAGCAAGAACAACATCGAGATCACCGCCAACACGCCGGAAGTGGGGGAAGCCAAAGAGTCGTTGCCGGTCGCTTACAAGGGCCGGGATTTTTCTATCGCCTTCAATCCGGAATTCTTGATGGCGCCGCTGCGCAACTTGACCGAGGACGAAGTCTTCTTCGATCTCATCGACGAAATGAGTCCGGGAGTTTTGAAAATTCAGACACCGTTTCTCTACGTGCTGATGCCGATGCGCGTTAGTTCTTGATCCACGTCGGGGCGCGTGCTCGTAGCGCTCCCTTTGTCATGTCGAGCGACGTCGAGACATCTCTAATCATTCGTAGGAGAGGGAAAGTTAGAGATTCCTCGGTCCGAGCCGGACTGGCGTATTCGCTCGGAATGACAAAAAGTGCGTTCGAACGAGCAAGAGCAAGCTTTCGTTGGCACGCGGACCCTTACAGACTGATCGCGTTGCAGACCGTGGCGATGTCAAGCTGAGTCAGATCGCAATTGGGCGCGAGTAAAACGCGTACATCTTTATTTTGTGGCGCCCAGACTTTCGGATCGGTCGGGCCAAATAAAAGAAAGCAGCGCGCCCCGGCGGCAGCAGCGAGATGAGAAATTCCGGAATCGTGCCCGATAAAAGTCGATTGCTCCAGCACTGCGGCGAGTTGCGGTAACGGCGACTGGTGCGCAAACCGGACTTGCGCTTCGCGTTCAAACAATGTCCTCAACCGTGCCATCTCATTCTCATCCGCTTCGCCAGAGACGAAGATGATCGTGCGAAACAAGGCCTCCGCGTTTAACGAAGCCTTTGCCAATTCGATCCAGTTTTCGATCGGCCAATTTTTCTTTTCGCTTCCGCTGCCGGGATGAAGCGCCAAAATTGGCGGCTCACAATCCTCCAGAAATCGATGC
>Ga0209156_10003514_pt1 | contig 11785 bp, 9 predicted proteins | sample GraSoiAngelo_124_FD_185881 | JGI IMG/M metagenome (GOLD analysis project Ga0209156, IMG submission 185881) | Grasslands soil microbial communities from the Angelo Coastal Reserve, California, USA - 14_0927_05_20cm (SPAdes) (version 2) | ecosystem: Environmental > Terrestrial > Soil > Grasslands ...
ACGCCACCTTGCGCCGCTTCAACGCCTGCTGCATCGCCTCCACCACCGCCTGCATCCCCTCCACCTTGTTCACGATCGTCTTCACGCCCATCTCCCGCAGCTCCACCGCCGCCCGCTCCGGCATCCCGCCCGTGACCACGATCACCTCGACATTCAGCTGGCGTCCCGGCTCGAGCAGCCGGCGGATCACCTCCGGCGCGTTCAAGTCCGGCAGGCTGTAGTCCAGCACGATCAGCGTCGGCTGCACCCGCCCGATCTCGAGCAGCGCGTCCACCCCCGTCGCCGCCTCCACCACCTCCACGTCCAGGTCGGACCGCTCGATCGTCAGCACGAGGGCCTTCAGGTAGCCCGGATCGTCGTCCACCACCACCACCGTCGCCTGCCCGTTCCCATGCGTCAGATCCGGCGGCACGGCCATGTCGTGCGCCCGCAGAAACGCCGCGAGATCGTCCGTCTCCACGCGCCGGCGCCCCGTCGGTGTCTTGTGCCCCTTCAGCAGCCCCTGGTCGATCCAGTTCGCTACCGTCGCCGGCGACACCTGACAGACGCGCGCCACGCGCTGCGTGCCCCAATACCGCTTCTGTTTAGGCAAACTCACAGAACACGAAATACCACCAAAACGGGAACTGCGCAAGGGGGTTTGTAGAATCTGCGCAACAACGAGGTGGGGTGTACATCTAATATCAATAAGTACAATAACTTACAGCGCTAGAACGGCTCCTCCAGGCGCCGGTTCACCGCCGCGCATCCGCCCACCTGTTGGTCGCATCCAACACCGCCAGCACCGAGCTCCGCTCCGGGCTCTCCTTGATCTCGCACGTGCCCGTCAGCAGTTGCGCCTCCCGGCCGCCCAACCCGTGCACCGCCACGAGCACGAATTTCCGATCGAACGCCTCGATGATCTGCGCCCCCTCGAGCGCCACGGAGTTGTCCGGCAAGAGCTCGTCGAGACAGAGCGACGCCGCGCGCGCTGCCGCCTCCACGCGGTTCCGCACCGTGTCCGTCCCCTGCTCCTCTGACTCCGCATCCCGCCCCTCGAACGACAGTTTCACGCGGATCAGCACCCGCTGCGGCCGCTCCGAGGGCCGTACCTCGAGCCCCTGGAAGATCACCACGCGCTTCTTGGCGCGGGTGCGCACCGCCTCCTCCTGCATCTGCTCGATGGGCCGCACGTCGGCGGTCTGGGCCACGCTGATCTTGCGGTGGTCGATCTTGACGCCCAGCTGGGCCATGAGCGCCGACTCGATGTTCCGCACCACCTGCTTGGGCTGCATGTCGCTGGTGGTGAGCACGTGGATCTCGCTCACCTCGCCCAGGGGCGTCACCACCACGCGGGCCGACAACACGCCGGTGAGGCCCGCGATCAGGTTCTCGGCGCGCTTCACTCCCCACGGGTCGGGTGCCTGGGCCGCGGGCGTGACGGGGAGCGCGTCGCGCGCTTCCGCGCCGCCTCCGCCTTGCGTCTCCGTCGGATTCAGTGGCGTCACGTCACGCTGCTCCCGTGGCAACCTGGTTGCGTCCCATGGCTTTGGCGCGGTACAGCGCGCGGTCGGCCGCCACCAGCACGTCCTCCCGCTCGGGCCCCCGCGCGGGCGACAGCTCCGCCACACCGATGCTCACCGTCACGAGGCCCGCGGGATAGCCCAGGTCGCGCCCCATCACCTCCACGCCGGTGCGGACCTTGTCGGCCACCACCCGCGCACCCTCCACCCCGGTGTGCACCACCACCAGCACGAACTCGTCGCCGCCGTAGCGCGCCGCGAGGTCGGTGGTGCGGATGTGCGCCGCGCATTCCCGCGCGGTGCTCTTCAGCACGTCGTTCCCCGCCTCGTGGCCGAACCGGTCGTTCACCTGCTTGAAGTTGTCCAGATCCACGAACAGCACCGCGAACGGATCCTGGGTGCGGTCGCTGCGCGCCACCTCGCTCGCCAGCCGGTCGCGCAGCACCCGGTACGTCGCGAGTCCCGTGAGCCCGTCCACGGCCGCCTGGAGCTGCGCCTGCCGGCCCACCTTATCGAGGTAGGGCGGGCACGATTTGAGGGTGGTCCGCCCCGTTGCCGCCGACTCCGCGAACGCGCGGCAGGTGGCGTAGCCGCACGCGCCGCAGTCCCACGGCCGGCCATTGGGCGCGAGCCCGATCTCGGTCAATACGGCTTCGACCGCTTCGGCCGGCGGCCGATGGCCGTTGCGCAGGATCAGGAACGCCTCGCCCACGCGTACGCCGCGCGCCACGGCTTCCTCCACCACGGGACCCCGCGCCCGCACCGGCTCCGTGGCCCCCACGATCTCGCGCCGCCGGAACAGCTCGTTGCGCGGGCCCAGGAGCGGGTGGTCGAGACACCCCTCGCACGGCAGGATGTCCACGAACCCGACATCGATGCGGTCCACCGCCACCGCCCGGGCGATCGCTTCCAGCCCCCCCAAGCCGCGCAGCTTGCGGAAGCGCCGGCTCGCGTGCGTCTCCTCCATGAGCAGCTCGAGCGGCAACCCGCCCGCGGTGCTCAGGTGTCGCCGCCGCTCCTCGGGCACCCGGGTGAAATACGGCGCCTGGGCCTCGACCTTCACGTCGCGGCGCCGGAACACGTCCGCCAGCTCCTCGAACGTGATCGCGGCATCCACGTCACGCCCCCCCTCGGTGAGACACACGCCCGCGTACACGATCGGCGTGTCCGCGCCATGTAGCTCCCTCAAGTAGCGCGCCTCCGCCGCGATCGGCGTAGCGATCGGCGCCAGGTACGGGATCAGCTCCGGGTATTGCGTCCGGACCGTTTCCACGATCACCGGGCACGTCGAGCGAATCATGCTCCCCCAGCCTTGGTCCGCCCATAGCGTCAGGTACTCCTTGGCCACCAGTTCGTCGCCCAGCACGCCGCGGTGCACCGTGCGGAATCCCGCGGCGTAGCAGGCGTTCACCACCTGCTCCGGCGTCGCCGGATAGAAGAACACCGCGCACTCGACCGAGAGGATGAGCGCGGCCCGGCCCGACAGCGCCAGCTCGATCGCGCGCGACACGTCGCCCGTGGCCTTGATCGCGTCATGCGGGCAGGCGGGCAGGCAGAGCCCGCAGCGCGTGCACGTCTCGTCCACGATTCGGATCTGGGTGCCTTCTACGGCGACGGCGTCGGCAGGGCACACTCGCACACACGCCATGCACGCCACGCAGAGTCCCGGATCGATCTTAAAGTCCACGTCTCATCGGGCCGGGGCGCGGCGGCGCAGTTAAAGAGTGCGTACCAGGGCGTCCTAACATGTGACCGCCATCACACCCTGTCAATGGGTACACGAGGGCAACACCTTGTCGGATTGTCACTTACACCTATGCCAGAGCGTATTCCTTGAGCTTGCGATACAGCGTGCGCTCGCCGATCCCCAGCACCTCGGCTGCCTTACGCCGATTGCCCTTGGTTTCGCGCAGCGCGGCCTCAATGGCTACCCGCTCCACCTCCGCCATTGTCATGCCGGGCCGATACAGCACCTCGGGCTCCGACGCGGGCTCGGCTTCGACCGGCGCGGTGGGGCTAAGTGCAGACCCGGGGCCCACCTCGATGACCTCGACCCGCTGGGGTCGCTCCTCCAGCCGCCGCCGTAGCTCTTCGACCTGTAACTTGAGCTCCACAAGACTGCGGAAGATGAACTCCAGCTCCTGGCCTGCCACGTCGCGCGTCGCGCCCACCAGGCGCATCGGCAGCCCCCGCCCGCGCTCGCGGATGTCACGGGGGATGTCGTCGGCGCGGATCTCTCCCTCGGGCGCCAGGACGACCATCGACTCGATGAGATTGCGCAGCTGGCGGATGTTGCCGGGCCAGTCGGCGTCCACCAGGATCTGCAGGGCCTCGGGGGTGATGCCGCGGAACGTGCGATCGTGCTCCCTGGCGAATTCGGCGATGAAGCGGCGCACCAGGAGCGGGATGTCGGCCTTGCGCTCCCGCAGCGGCGGCAGATAGATGTAGAGCACGTTGAGGCGGTAGAACAGGTCGTCCCGGAATCGCCCCAGGGCGACCTCTTCCTTCAGCGACTTGTTGGTCGCGGCGACCACGCGGACGTCCACCTTGATGGGCTGCGTGCCGCCGACGCGGAAAAACGTCTGGTCCTCGAGCACGCGCAGCAGCTTGACCTGGGTGGCGGGCGGCATCTCGCCTACTTCGTCGAGGAAGATGGTGCCGCCGTCCGCCAGCTCGAAGCGACCGAGCCGCCGCTCCGCGGCCCCGGTGAATGCCCCCTTCTCGTGGCCGAACAGCTCGCTCTCGAGCAGCGTCTCGGGGATCGCGGCGCAGTTCACCGCGATGAATGGTTTGGCGCGCCGCGTCGACAGGTCGTGGATGGCGCGCGCCACCAGCTCCTTGCCGGTGCCTGATCCCCCCTCCACCAGCACGGTGGCGCTCACGGGCGCCATCTGCTCGATCTTGACGAGCACTTCCTGAATGGCCGGGGACTCGCCGATGATGCCGGTCCGCTGCTGCAGCTTGCGGCGGTCGATCAGCCGGCGCACGGTGGCGGTGACTTCCGCCGGATCGGCCGGCTTGGAGAGATACCCGGTCAGGCCGAGCCGCCGGGCGAGTCCCTTGGCGTCGGGGTCGGTCTGCTCGACCAGGCCGAGCGTCGAGATCGAACGGTCGCGCGCCAGGCCGAGCAGCTGGGCCGCACCCGACTCGTGCAACCCCCCCGTCACGACGATGCAGTCGGGGGCGGGCTCCCGCCGGATCACCTGGCGCGCCTCGTCGAGCGTATGCGCCAGCGTGGTGTTGAACCCTGTCGCTTCGAGGCTCGCGTTGATGCGGACGGCGTGCTCCAGATCGTCCGTGGTGACGAGGATGCGGTCAGCCATCTGCTTCGGTGCGCGGTGCGCCGTGCGCGGTTGCCGCCCCACTCACGAGCGCCACAGCGTGGTCGAGAAGGCTCTCGAGCACGGCAAGCCCGTCCTTCACGCCTCCGGGGGATCCGGGGAGGTTCACGATCAGCGTCTTGCCGCGGGTGCCCGCCACTCCGCGGGACAGCCAGGCGCGTGGGAACCCCGGGGCGGCGGCGCACCGCAGCGCGTCGGCGATGCCCGGCGCGAGCCGATCGAGCACCGCCTCCGTCGCCTCCGGCGTCACGTCGCGTGCGGTGAGGCCCGTTCCCCCGGTCGTGAGGACGACGTCGACCTCACCCGAGTCCGCCCAGCGCGCGAGCTTGCCGGCAATGCGATCGGTCTCGTCGGGCACCACGCTCCGTACGACCACCTCGTACCCGTGGTCGCCAGCCCACCCGACGATCGCGTCACCGGACGTGTCGGCGCGCTGGCCCAGGGCACCAAGGTCACTGATGGTCAGAATCCCGATCCGCATCAACCTCCACCATTCTCCACCGTCTATTTCTTTGTCCTTCTCGGCACGAACGGCAGCGCCACCACTTCCGCGGCCGCCCGCTTGCCGCGGACGTCGATCGCGAATCCTGCGCCCGGCTTGGCGTGGGCGACCGGCAGATACGTCATCCCGATGGCACAGTTGACCGTGGGCGTGACCGTGCCCGAGCGCACGACGTCCACCTGCGTGCCGTCCAGGTACACCCCGTAGCCGTGCCGAGCGACGACCTTGGGCTCGACCAGCTTGAAGCCCACCAGCCGCCGCTTCACGCCGTCGAGCTTCTGACGCTTGAGCGCGGCGAGTCCGGTGAAGTCGGCCCCCTTGTCGAGCTTCACGATCCAGCCGAGGCCGGCCTCGTAGGGCGTCACCCCGGCGTCGATGTCGCTGCCGTACAAGGGGTATCCCGCCTCGAGCCGCAGCGTGTCGCGCGCGCCCAGTCCGCAGGGCCCGGCCCGGCCCGCTCCGACCAGCGCATGCCACAGCGTTTCGGTGTCGGCCGCCCGGGCATACAGCTCGAAGCCGTCCTCGCCGGTGTACCCGGTGCGCGAGATGAAGCACTCCACGCCGGCGACCTTCCCTTGCGCGAAGTGGTAATAGGGAATCATGGCCACGCCCACGGTCGTGAGCGGCGCGAGTAGCGTCTCGGCCGCGGGGCCTTGGACCGCCAGGAGCCCGGTCTGGTCCGAGATGTCGCGCAGCCGCACATTCGCGCCGCGCTTTTGCGCCACGATGTGGTCCCAGTCCTGCGCGATGTTCGCGGCGTTCACCACCAGCATGACCCGGTCTTCGAAGCGATAGACCAGGCAATCGTCCACGAAGGTGCCCTGGTCAGTCAGGATCGCGGAGTATTGGGCCTGTCCCGGGCGCAGCGCTCCGACGTCGTTGCACGTTGCCCGTTGCACGAAGGCGTTGCGGTCCGGGCCCGAGACCTCGAATTCGCCCATGTGGGATACATCGAACACCCCCACACGCTCGCGCACCGCCCGGTGCTCGGCGGCGATCCCGGACGGGTAGCTCACGGGCATCTCGTACCCGCCGAACGGCACCATCTTGGCGCCGAGGGTCATGTGGATCTTGTACAGCGGCGTGCGCTTCGGACTCTCCATGGTCTACCCTAACCCATCAGCGTCGCGAGCAGAGCCTTCTGGACGTGTAGCCGGTTTTCGGCCTCGTCCCACACGCGCGATTGCGGGCCATCGATCACCTCGGTCGCGACCTCTTCGCCGCGGTGCGCCGGCAGGCAGTGCAGAAAAATCGCCTTCGGGTCGGCGAGTTTCATGAGCTCGGCGTCTACCGTGTACCCCCGGAACGCGTTGCGTCGGGCTTCGGCTTCCTCCTCCTGCCCCATCGAGGCCCACACGTCCGTGTTCACCACCTGGACGCCTTCGATCGCCTCCTCGGGGACCTCCGCGATCGAGACGCACGCCCCCGCGGCCTTAGCGCGGTCGAAGATCCGCCGGTTCGGCTCGTAGCCTTCCGGGCAGGCCAGCCGCAGCTCGAACCCGAGCACCTCGGCCGCCTCGATCCAGCTGTTCGCCATGTTGTTGCCGTCGCCCACCCAGGCGATCCGCTTGCCTTCCCACCCCCCCAGCGCCTCGCGCACGGTGAAGAGATCGGCGAGCACCTGGCACGGGTGCGACAGGTCGGTGAGGCCGTTGATCACGGGGACGGTGGCGTGCCGGGCCAGCTGTTCCACCTCGCCGTGGTCGAATGTGCGGATCATGATCCCATCCACGTAGCGCGACAGCACCCGTGCCGTGTCCGGGATCGGCTCCCCCCGCCCGATCTGGATGTCGCGGGAGGAGAGAAACAGCGCCTGGCCGCCGAGCTGATAGGTCCCCACCTCGAACGACACCCGGGTGCGGGTACTCGACTTGGCGAAGATCATCGCCAGGGTCTTGCCGGCGAGGGGGGTCTCCCGATACGCACCGGCCTTCATACGGCCGCTGAGGTCGAACAGCCGCAGAATCTCATCCCGAGTGAGGTCGGTGATAGCGAGGAAGTCGCGTTTGCTCATGGACTCCCCGTGAGGCGGTCAAAATGACAGGGGGCGGCTGCTAATTCTACCCGCGGGGGAATGCCCAGACAAGCGGTCGGCTTTAGAGGATGTAGCGGCGCAGGTCCTCGTCCTCGACGATCTTCGCGAGCCGCTCCCGCACCCGGGCGGCGTCGAACTTGATGCGCTTCTCCGCGAGGTCGGGCAGCTCGAACAGCACGTCCTCGAGCAAGTTGGTCATGACGGTGTGCAGCCGGCGGGCGCCGATGTTCTCCATGCGCTCGTTGGCCTTGGCGGCGATGCGGGCGATCTCCTTGATGCCGTCGGCGGTGAACTCGAGGGTCGCGCCCTCGGCGGCGCACAGCGCGGCGTACTGCTTGGTGAGGGCGTTTTCGGGCTCCGTCATGATGCGGACGAAGTCCTCTTCGGTGAGCGGCTGCAGCTCCACGCGGATCGGGAAGCGTCCCTGCAGCTCGGGAATCAGGTCCGAAGGCTTGGAGACGTGGAACGCGCCGGCGGCGATGAAGAGCACGTGGTCGGTGCGGACGTAGCCGTAGCGCGTCTGGACGGTCGAGCCCTCCACGATGGGGAGCAGGTCGCGCTGCACGCCTTCGCGCGACACGTCGGGCCCGACGGTGCCGCGCTCCCCGGCGATCTTGTCGAGCTCGTCGATGAAGATCACGCCGTGGTTCTCGACCCGGTCCAGAGCCTCGTTCACCACGTCGTCCATGTCGACGAGCTTCTTGAGCTCCTCGTCGACCAGGATGCGCCGGGCTTCGTGCAGGTGCACGGTGCGACGCTTCTTTTTCTTCGGCATCACGTCCTGCAGCCACTCGGTGAAGTTGAAATCCGGGCCCTCCATGCCCTGCGGCGGCTGCATCATCTCGAGCATGGGGAAGCCCTGCTGCTGCACCTCGATCTCCACCTCGCGCTCCTCGAGCTTTCCCTCCTTGAGCTGCTGGCGCAGCTTCTCGCGGGTGCGGCGGCGGCGCTCCTGCGCCTCGACGTCGCCCTCGGTCGCCTTCGGGGTCACGTCGCCCTTCGAAGACACCACGAACAGCGGGGCCTTGTCTCCTCTCCCCTCGCCCTTTTCCCCGGGGCTCGGGGTCGGGGCCTGGGGGAGGGCCGGCACCGGTGGCAGCAGGATATCCAGCAACCGCTCCTCGGCCCGCGCCTCGGCTTCGGGGTAGACGTCGTCTTCGCGCTCGGTGCGGACCATGTTGATCGACACGTCGACCAGCTCACGCACCATGGATTCGACGTCGCGTCCCACGTAGCCCACCTCGGTGAACTTCGACGCTTCGACCTTGAGGAACGGCGCGCCGGCCAGCCGCGCCAGCCGCCGCGCGATCTCCGTCTTCCCGACGCCGGTGGGGCCGATCATGATGATGTTGTTCGGCAGGATCTCGTCGCGGATATCTTCGGGGGCCTGGGTGCGGCGCCAGCGGTTCCGCACCGCGATCGCCACGGCCTTTTTGGCGACTTCCTGGCCGACGATGTAGCGATCCAGCTCCGCCACGATCTTGCGGGGCGGCAGCTCCTCCAGCCATGGGAGCTGCTCCTCCTGCTCCGGCGCGGCGGTGGGGGTCTTCTCGTCGGGGACGCGGGTCGGGCCGGCCATCAGAGCTCCAGAATGGTGATGTGCGTGTTGGTGTACACGCAGATGTCGGCGGCGATCTCGAGCGAGCGCTGCACGATCTCTTTGGGCGAGAGCTTCGACTGCTGCAGCAGCGCCCGCGCCGCGGCGAGGGCATAGTTGCCGCCCGACCCGATCGCCAGGACGCCGTCGTCGGGCTCGATCAGCTCGCCCGACCCCGAGATCACGTAGCCGTGCTCCTTGTCGGCCACCACGAGCAGCGCCTCGAGGCGGCGCAGCACGCGGTCCGAGCGCCAGTCCTTGGCGAGCTCGACGGCCGCACGCGGCAGGTTGCCGGGGTAGCGCTCGAGCTTCTCTTCGAACTTCTCGAACAGCGTGAACGCGTCCGCGGACGCTCCCGCGAAGCCGGCGAGGATCTTCCCGCCCTTGAGCGCCCGGACCTTGTTCGCGTTCGCTTTCATTACGGTGTCGCCGAGCGTCACCTGGCCGTCGCCGCCCAGGGCCACGCGCCCGTCGCGACGCACCGCGAGAATCGTCGTGCTGTGAATGCCGGTCATGTGCCTCACGCCCGGGGATGGGCCTGATGGTACACCTTCTTCAAGCGCTCCACCGAAGTATGAGTATACACCTGCGTGGTGCCGAGCGAGGCGTGGCCCAGCAGCTCCTGCACCGCTCGCAGGTCGGCGCCCGCGTCGAGCAGATGGGTGGCAAACGAATGCCGCAGCGAATGGACGTGCAGATCGCGTCCGCGCGACAGCGTGCCCAGGAGCCGCTTGACCGCCAGCTGCACGCTGCGCGGCGTCAAGCGCTTGCCGCGCCGGCTCACGAACAGGGCGCGCCGGTCCGCCGTTCCCGCAGCGGCGATGGCGTCGCGCTGCCGAAAGTAGCGCCGCACCGCCTGACCCGCGTGGCTCCCCACCGGCACGATGCGCTCCTTCTTGCCCTTGCCACGCACCTTCACCTGGTCCGACACCAGATCCAGATCCTGGTCGTTCAGCCCCGCCAGCTCCGCGAGGCGCATGCCCGTGGAGTAGAACAACTCGAGCATCGCGAGGTCGCGCGCCTCGCTGAAGCCTCCCGCGTCCGCCCGGCGTTCCGCTTCCGCGAACAGCACGTCGATCTCGAAACGGTCCAGATGCGTCGGAAGGGTGCGCTCGAGCTTGGGCGTGCGGGCCGCCTTGGCGGGGTTGACCTCGAGCCCGCGCGTGGCGTCGAGGAACCGATAGAACGTGCGCACCGCCGAGAGCGCGCGCGCCGCCGAGCGCTTGGCGAGACCGCGCTGCTGCATCGCGCCGAGCCAGCCCCGCACCGCGAGCCGGTCGACACCGGCCCAGCTCCAAGTGCCGCCGTAATAACGCCCGCAGAACGCCGCGAAGTCGGCCACGTCGCGGGCGTAGGCCTTCACCGTGTGGGGGGAGTCGTTGCGCTCCCTGGCGAGAAAGGCGACGAAGTCGGCGATCTCAGGAATTGCGGATTGCGGATTGCGGATTGCGGAATCCGTCGGCGGGCTTCGATCCTGCGACCCGCCTTCAGCTCGGGAGCCAGTTGTTCTAATCCGCATTCCGCAATCCGCAATCCGCAATAGCCCGCATCCCGACCTTCTCCGCGAACCGAGCCAAGTCCCGTAGTGCCCGCTCCACCAGGAGTTCCTTCTTTTTCTGCTTGTCCTTCACCGGCCGCTCGAGCGGCTCCAGCAGGCCGAAATTCGCGTTCATCGGCTGGAAACGGTCGGGATCGGCGGTGTGCACGTAACGGTACAGGGCGCCGAGCATGGTCGTGGGCGGGGGCACCAGCGGCTCCTCACCCCCGAGCAGCCGCGCCAGGTTGATGCCGGCGAGGATCCCCGTGGCCGCCGACTCGGTGTATCCCTCGACGCCGGTGAGCTGGCCGGCGAACAGCAGCCGCGGGTCGTCCTTGGCCGAGAGATGCGCCGTGAGCGCGCGCGGCGAGTTGATGTACGCGTTCCGGTGGATGCTCCCGAAGCGCAGGAACTCCGCGGCTCCCAGCCCCGGGATCATCCGGAACACGCGCTGCTGCTCCGGGATCTTGAGCCGGGTCTGGAAGCCGACGAGGTTCCACATCTGCCCCGCGCGGTCTTCCTGCCGGAGCTGAACGACGGCGAAAGGTTGGCTATCCCCTGGCTTGTGCCCGGGGTCAGCGAGCCCCACCGGCTTCATCGGCCCGAAGCGCAGCACGTCGCGCCCGCGCGCGGCCATCTCCTCCACGGGCAGACAGCCCTCGAAATAGGGCGTGCGGTCGAACTCGTGATGCGGCTCGTACTGCTCGCCGGTCCTGAGCGCCGCCACGAAACCGTCGTACTCGGCCTCGGTGAGCGGTGCATTGAGATAATCGTCGCCCCCGCCTTTACCGTAGCGCGACGCTCGAAACAGCCGCTGGTGGTCGAGCGAGTCCCCCGACACGATGGGGGCGATGGCGTCGAAAAACGCGAGCGAGCGGGCCTCGAGCCGCTGGGCGATCCGGGTGGCGAGCGCCTCGGACGTGAGCGGGCCGGTGGCGACGACGCCGGGCGAGGGGAGATCGGTCACTTCGCCCCGCTGCACGGTGATGCGCGGGTGACCCGCGACGCGCTCCTGCACGCCCTGCGCGAACGCGACGCGGTCCACGGCCAGCGCTGCCCCGCCCGGCACGCGCGCCTGATCGGCGGCGTCGAGCACCACGCTCGACAGCCGCCGCATCTCGGCCTTGAGTAGCCCGTGGGCGTTGGTGTGTTCGACCGATTTGAAGGAATTGGAACAGACCAGCTCGGCGAGCCGGTCGGTCTGGTGCGCGGCGGTCATGCGGACCGGGCGCATCTCATGCAGCGTGACCGCCACGCCGCGCTCGGCGAGC
>Ga0209156_10003518_pt1 | contig 11775 bp, 12 predicted proteins | sample GraSoiAngelo_124_FD_185881 | JGI IMG/M metagenome (GOLD analysis project Ga0209156, IMG submission 185881) | Grasslands soil microbial communities from the Angelo Coastal Reserve, California, USA - 14_0927_05_20cm (SPAdes) (version 2) | ecosystem: Environmental > Terrestrial > Soil > Grasslands...
GGAGAGGAGTTTTAAATTCCATTCCTAAAAACCATACCGAATCGGAGGCAACACCAATCGCGCTCACGGGAAGGATTCGGCGTAGCGAATTGCGGAGCGACCTTCCCGGCCGCGAACGTCAGCATCGGAATTAAAATGAAAATCATCAAAGCCACCGACTGAAACATGATTCCGTTGCTCGACTGATCCGACGGGTTATTCTTCCGCCGGTGAAATCTTCGGCCATAGGCATTCTGCTTGTTTTTCTCCTGCTGCCAGCCTGCGCATTTGCAGCAAACAGTGTTGTCAATATGTCGCACTACGACTTGATGCGCCCCGATTTTGTCGCGATGGCGAACGAAGGCATCGTCGGGATCATTCACGAAGCGACCTTCCCACGGCTGGAGCGTGACGCGAGATATTACGAACGGCAACGGGCCGCGCTGGAAGCAGGTTTGTTATGGGGAGCTTACCATTACGGCGACGCCACTAACCCCATCGGACAGGCCGACCATTTCGTGAATGCTGTCGCGTCGGCGCGGCCATCGATTCGCCCAGACGATCCGGAAAAACGGCGGGGTGTGTTGCTCGTCCTGGATTTCGAAAAAAACGGTCATTATCCAGGGGGCACGATGAGCGTGGCCCAGGCAGTCGCGTTCGTTGAGCGCATCAAAGAACGCACAGGCAAGTATCCGGGTCTGTACTGCAGTGAATATCGGTTGCGGCAGATGCTCTACGGGCCGGGGGCCACCTCAGCACACCGCCAAACACTGGCGAATTGCTGGCTGTGGATCGCTAACTACCATGCCGAGCCGCGGAACACAGCGCCCTGGCGCACCTGGCGTATGTGGCAATATTGTGGCGACGGAAAATGCAATTTGCGACCTCGAAGCCTGTTTCCGAAATCGGTAGCCAACATTCGAAAAGCTGAACGCAACATTTTTCGTGGCGACAACGCCACGCTGCAAGCGTTCTGGCGAGAGAATGCGTGGTATCCTTCGGGATAACGACAGGCGTTTTCCGGTAACGGACCGGATTGGCGGGCGTTACTTCAAATCCGTTGAGGATATCTTTACAAACGTCGATTCGCCCTTGTACCGCACTTGCACCGTATCCGCCGCTCGCGCCACCAGCTGAACCTTCGTTCCGGGTGGAATTATCTCGTCCCTTCGGCCAATTGTGATCTTCGTAGGCTTGGTAACGGTGATGAAAATAGCTGGCGGCAGCGATGCTCGAGTCGGCGCCGATCCTTGCGGGATGTTCACAGGTGCCGTTTCGATCGTCTTAGGCGTCGGCTGTACCACAATGAGGGGCGTCGACGGTTCCATTCCGTTTGCCCCCGCCTCGGGAGCTGGCGCCGGCTCCGGTTCGATCTCGGCTGCGTAGTTTGGACGCGCATTAGTCGCATTCTCAAATGCTCGCAGCGCGTCTGGAAACCAATCTAAGTGCTCGAGCATTGCCTTGCTCGAAGATACTTTATCGAATGGCTGCGGTTGACCAGGCAATCTGGCGAAGAGTATCCACCCCTCAATTTCATAACCGGACGTATAACGATCACCCAAAGTTGCGTAATATGTTTCACGCGAACGAAGAACGTCGGATCTCAACGAAAATCGCTCCTGATAGCTTGCAGCGACATTGACGATGAAGGAATGCTTCGAGAAAAGTTTGTGCGGCGTCGGCAACCGCTGCGGCCGGCCAACAAAATAGAAATCGATCGCTATCCTCGCCGGTAGCTTGCTCAGATTATGAATCTCGATTTCGATATCACGCGTTGCAAGGTAATCGCGGTCAAAGCTGCCCCAGCTTGTTTGCCAATGGGTAATAATGTTGCGGGCCGAGCCGATTTCTTTCGCGGAAATACCAATGGAACTGGCCGGCGCAAAATGCTTTGTCGTGGAAGCGAGAATTACGTTGGTGGTGACTATCACGAAAAGGCCGAGATAGAATGCCAGGGCCGAGATGCAGCTGAACACGGATCCGTGCAGACCCGCTCTAGGTTTTACGTTCAAGGCGCGGCCAGCGCTTCATCCACACTCGGGAAAATGAGAAAAAAATTCTCCAGGCGCGCGGTCTCAAGGATCGGACGCACCTCCTCCCGCACCCCGGCGAGAATAAAAATTCCGCCGTAATCTTCCATGTCTCGCATTCCGTTGATTAGAACCGCCAGCCCAGAGCTATCGATATAATTCACCCCCGAGAGGTCTACCACCAAGCGCGCCGGCTTCTCTTTGACCAGCTCAGCAATCGACTCTGCTACCTTGGCGGAAACATTGAGATCGATTTGGCCTTCCAGCGGAAGAACATTGCGCGGCTTTGGGAGTGACATATCGGTTAAAAGTCGAGGAAGATGGAGTATGTCGGCCCGGCGAGCCAGCTAAAAATCGCTCCGGCTCAATCAAAAGGATCGTAAGACGCCGCCTTCAAAATGAAGAATCACCGGCCCATCTGGACGTTCGTAGGTCCACTGCTCGTTTTTCGAACCGCTGCTTCGCTCGATTCGCGTCGGCTGGCCCAGCATCCTGATACATTCATCCGCTGTCATCCCCACTCGAATCTGACCGCGAGCGATCGCCGCCTTTACTTCAACGCGTGCAGGTTGCGGCCCGCGCCCTTTGAATCTCCCCGCCATCGTGGCCAGCCCGATGAGTAATATAAGTGCGCATATGCAGATTAGCGCAATCGCCGGCGCCGAACGCTGACCCTGTTTTTGAATTGCCGGAGGCCTGGCCGAGCCGGCATCCAGCACAATTGGTTCAGTCTTTCGCGCCACCCGAAATTCAGTAACCGGCCGCCAATCGGTGAAGCCGGCGGTCCAATACCAGTCGTTCGGCCGGATTTCGCCGGAAAAGACTTTGTTGCGAAAAATTTGCTCTTCGAATTCTCCAAGCACCGCGCCTTCGCGCGCTACATGAAATCTCATTGCAGGGGGCACGTTGACAAAGTCCTTGTTTCACCGCGAGCACAAAACGTACGTCTGCTGAAAAAATAGTGTCCGAAGCTGTCGATCAGACGTTACTACCGGTCCACTTCAGTTTGTGACGCAGCACACTGAAGAAGGAAACGTTCGGGAGGAATCCCAGCTGAAGGGTTGCCTTGGCCTGGCGGATCGCAATTTGTGCTCTTGGCGGCACTCGCACCGGCTCGCGCCCATCAACACTCAAGAAAGTTGGGTATTCCGTGCTCCCCGGAGAAATCTCGATCACCGAAGTATCACTGACAATGACGGAACGATTGGTCAGTACGTGCGGGCAGATTGGTGTGATAACGAAAACGCCTGATTCCGGAGATAGGATCGGGCCACCGGCGGAAAGCGAGTACGCGGTCGAACCGGTTGGCGTCGCGATGATTAATCCGTCGGCATTAAATTCCGTCAGCGCTTCTCCATTCACTTTCGCATTCAGCCTGATCAAACGCGAGAGATCGCCCCGGCTAATCACGGCATCGTTCAAAGCATGGACCTTTGAAAGCACTCGCTTACTTGTGCGGAGCTCGACCGATAGCAGAGCTCGTTTGCTGTAAGAAATGCGGCCGCTGACGATTGCCTCGACGGCTTGGCGATAAGCTGAAGAATTCACGCAGGTCAAAAATCCGAGCGAGCCGACATTGATCCCGAAGATTGGCTTCAGATTTTTACCGGCCACTGCAACCACGTTCAGAATAGTTCCGTCGCCGCCCAAGACCACGATCAGGTCGGAGCGTTGCGCGACCTGCGCGATCGAACCGCCCGCTTTTTGCTTCGCAATTTTGGCCGTTTCGTTTTCGACGATCACGTCAAGCGATCGCTCCTTGAATTCACGAATGACATCGCGCGCTAGCTTTGCGACGCCTGCCTTTTCCGTATGCGCGATTAAACCGATCGTTTTCGTGCGCATATAAAAAATTCCTGATTACCGTCTGCGCCAGCGACGACTGATGGCGCGAGGCCGATGACGTCATGCCCGCACTCTTTGACAAACAATGCGATTTTACCCTGCGCCTTCTCGTGCAGCGACGCATCGCGCACGATGCCGCCGCGACCGACATCGGTCCGCTCCAGCTCGAACTGCGGTTTGATCAGTGCCAGCACGATTCCGCCCGGAGTTACCAACTGAAACGCATTCGGCAAGATTAAAGTCAGAGAAATGAATGAAACGTCGATCACGCAAATGGCCACGGTTTCACCGATAAGCGACGGCGAAATCGTCCGCGCATTGGTCTTTTCGAAAACGGTTACGCGTGGATCGTTGCGAATTTTCCAGGCAAGTTGACCGTGGCCGACATCGATCGCATTAACTTTGCGAGCGCCGCGCTGGAGCAAGCAATCAGTGAATCCTCCGGTCGAGGCGCCGATGTCCATCGCAATTTGATTGCGGACATCGATTCCGAAAAAATCCAGCGCGCCTTCCAATTTCAATCCACCGCGGCCGACAAAACGAGGCGCGACCGCGGTCGCAATCATCGCGTTGGGATCAACTAAGAGCGACGGCTTTTGCGCGACTTGCTCGCCGATGCGGACTTCGCCAGCCATCACTGCGCGTTGCGCCTGCTCGCGGCTTGGATAAAGCGCGCGCTCGACCAGGACCTGATCAAGGCGGATTTTTTTCATGATCTCGCTACTTCAGAAGGACTCGCCGCGGGCTCGGAGGGATATGGTTCTGCATGTCCCGGACGCGCGGAAGCGCGTCCCTCCGGTTTGATTTTTTCCGTCGCGCTGGCCAATGCTGAGACCGCGCGTTCCAATTGTTTCTCGGTGGTAGAGAGCGGTGGCATTAACACAATTGTTTCCCGTATATTTCTCGTTAACAAACCGTATTCGCGCGCTCGGCAACAAACTTCGTTGGCAGTTTCCGCGTCATCCATTTCGATTCCGGCGACGAACCCGCATTGTCGCACTTCAGTTACACCGGCCAATTCACGCAATGGCCGCAGTTGCGAGTCCAGTTCCTTGATCCTGGGTTGCAAATTCTCCAATACATTTTCCTCGCGAAAAATTGCAAGACTTGCTCGTGCCGCCGCACAACCAAGTGCATTGCCGGTGTAACTGTGCCCATAGGCGAGCGCCCGGCCGTCTGCCACCGATCCGTCGAATTGCGAGAAGATTGCTTCGGTCGTGAGCGTGATCGCCAGCGGAAGATAACCGCCGCTCAATCCCTTCCCCAGCACCATGATATCGGGCAGCGCGTTCTCATGCTCGCTGGCAAACATTTTCCCAGTCCGACCGAATCCCGTCATCACTTCATCGGCAATCACGAGCGCGCCATTCCGATTGCACCAATCGCGCACCGCAGCGGAAGTTCCCGCCGGCCAAATTCGCATTCCCGCGGCACCCTGAATCATCGGCTCGATCACCACCGCCGCGATTTCGTCTGACGATCCCCGAGAGAGTTTTTCCAATTCTTCGATTGAAACAACGGAGCGAACCGGAAATCTCCAACCTTCGTGATCGACCGAAAACATCGTCGCCGCCCCCAACGCCGCCGCACCCGCAGTATCACCGTGGTAACCGCTACGAAACGAGACAAACAAATTTCGTTTCTCGCCCCGCATTTGAAAAAATTGTGCGGCAATCCGGAGAGCCGCTTCAATTCCAGTTGAGCCGTCATCCGAATAGAAAGCACGAGACAAAGTTTTTTGGGGAAATAATTCAACAATTTCCCGCGCCAGTTCGATTGCCGCCGGATTCGTGGTCCCCAGAAACGATGAATGTGCGATCTGTTCCAATTGCTCGCGAACTGCCAGATTGATCCGAGGATGGTTGTGTCCGTGAATATTTGTCCAGATCGACGAATTGCCATCGATGTACTCGCGGCCGCGGCTGTCGCGTAAAATCGCGCCGTGCCCTTCGACAATCACGATTGGTTCATGCGCCGGCGCACACCATTCCGGCATGTTGGTGAACGGATGCCAGACAAATTGTTTGTCTGTAGCGATTAAGTCTTTTGTGTTCCAATCACTCATGCCTTCGCTGTTCTCTAAGTCATCCGATTGTAGGCCCTCTCGGTGAAACGGCATTTTAATTTACGGCCTCTGACACAGACGCCCTACAAGCGCTCATCGAATTTCCCGAACCATTTCTCTCAGCGACAAAAGCTCCTCCACCGTCGCCCGGCGGCGACGATATTTTTTCTCGATGATTTCCTTTAGCACCAGCAAATCAGCCGCCAGCGGGCGATCATAGTACGTCCACGAGTCCTCATCCGCCCGCTTCGATTGCAGACGCCAGACGCCGCCAAAACGCGAGGCGCGGACTTCGCGTTTTACCCCATCCTCTTGGCGTTCGCTCCATACATGTTGACGAGGCATGATTTCGCGCCCTTAGATTAGCGCCCTTGAAAGATGCCGCCAAACTGTTCGCTTATTTTTTCGCGGTCGTACTCGGCGGCGGCCTCCTCGCGCCTCCGCTTTTTTGGAGTGCTCATCGCTTCTCGACCTTTTTTGCGAAATACGATTTCGAAAGTTTTTTTCATCGTGCGCTCCTCATTTGCGCGCTCGCATTTCTTTGGCCGCTTCTGCGCTCGCTTCGGCTCCATTCTTTCCGCGATCTACAATTGGATAAAAACCGGCATGCCCTGCGCGATGTCGTTGCCGGCATTTTGCTGGCCGCCATTCCTCTCCTTGTCGGCTTCGTCGTCTTAATCGCGACCAGGATTTTTCTTTTAAAAAATGCGATCCCGGGGAGTTCCCTCGGTGCCGCCCTGGTCGCGTCCATAGTCGTCCCTTTAATCGAAGAACTTTTTTTCCGCGGGCTGCTCCTCGGAATTCTATTGCGCGGTTTGCGCCCGGTCGTCGGAATGCTGATCACTTCGGCGTTTTTCGCCATCATTCATTTTCTCAAAGCGCCTCCTCGTACGGGCGAGAGCGTAACCTGGTTCTCTGGATTTCATTCGATCGCAAACTCATTCGCGCAATTCGCCGATCCAATGATGATGCTTGCCAGTTTCACTACCTTGTTTCTCATTGGCTGGATTCTGGCCGATGCCCGCTTGCGCACGCGCTCCCTTTTTCTGCCGATCGGCCTCCATGCCGGCTGGATTTTTGTCGCGGGTGTCGTCGGTAAAATGACCAAACGCGAAACCATCATTTTGCCCTGGCTCGGACCTAACTTGCTGACCGGTTTGCTTCCACTCGCTTTGGGATTGATTACCTGGGCGTTGATGATTGGCTGGCTGCGTTATGCGAATCGACCGCACTCTTGAGCCGTTGCGTGCGATCGCGTCGCTTTTTTACCCGGCGCTGTGCGCCATCTGCCATGCTCCGGTTGAGCGCGGCGATTACATTTGCCGGAATTGCCTCGATAAAGCGCAGCGTATCGTCGCGCCTTTTTGTGCCAAGTGTTCCGAGCCGTTTGCCGGGGCAATCGATGGTGAGTTCACCTGCGCGAACTGCGCAAATCGAACACTCGGATTCGACGCTGCCGTCTCCGCTTATCGCAGCCGCGGCGTGGTTCGTTTTATCGTTTTGCAGTTCAAATACAATCGCCAGTTACAGCTGCGGCATCCCATCGCGGAATGGTTGGGGGAGGCGATGAATGATGCGCGGCTGCGCCAGCGCCATTTCCATCTCGTCATTCCAGTCCCGCTTCATCCTGCCCGACAACGCGAACGCGGTTTCAATCAAGCCGAGCTCGTCGCAAAAATCCTGGCGCAAAAAATAAATGTGCCGCTGAGCCGCGCGCTCGAACGCATCCGTTACACCACCACCCAAACCGCATTTGATCGGGCCGAGCGCATGGAAAATTTACGTGGCGCCTTTCGTTTACGAAAAAAGATCGGCGTGCGAGGATTGCAAGTGCTTCTGGTGGACGATATCCTCACTACCGGTTCGACGTTAAGCGAATGTGCGCGGGTCTTGCGCGAAGCGGGCGCGCAATCGGTTTACGCCGTGACCGCGGCACGCGCGTAAACCATGGCCATCTTCAAAAAACCTGCGATCAAAATTCAAGACCGCAAGAAGCGCGACATTCCGCAGGGACTTTTTCAGAAGTGTTCCGGATGTGACGAAGTGATTCACGAAATCGAGTTAATCGAGAACCAGCGAGTTTGCCCGCACTGTGATTATCATTTCCCGCAAACAGCCAAAGAGCGAATCGAGAGCTTGCTCGATCCCGGCAGCTTTGTCGAAATGGACGCGAAGTTGCACTCGGTCGATGCGCTTCGTTTTCAAGGCATGGCCAGTTATAAGGATCGATTGAAAAAATATCAGGAAACGACGGGGCTGATCGATGCCGTGCTGAGTGGTTATGGGATGCTTGAAGGCACGAAAGTCGCGATCGCAGTGATGGATTTTACTTTTCTTGCCGCCACCATGGGTTCAGTGGTGGGCGAACGCGTTACCCGCGTGATCGAGTTTGCCACCGCGGAACGGATTCCGATCATCATCATCTCTGCCTCCGGTGGCGCGCGCATGTATGAAGGCATGCTCAGTTTGATGCAAATGGCTAAGACCAGCGGTGCCCTCGCCCGGCACGCCGACGCGCGCTTGCCTTACATTTCCGTGCTCACCAATCCAACCACCGCCGGGGTGATGGCGAGTTATGCTTCCCTCGGCGACATCATCATCGCCGAACCCAAAAGCATGATTGGTTTTGCCGGGCCCCGGGTGATCAAGGAAACGACCCACCAGGATTTACCCAAAGGATTTCAAACTGCCGAATTTCTCGAGGAACACGGTTTGATCGATCAAATCGTGCATCGGAAAAAATTACGGCCGCAGATTGCGGAATTCCTGCGCTTCTTTGCGCCAACGGTCGCGTGAATTATCGCGAAGCGCTGGCGTGGCTTTATGCCACCCAACGGTTCGGCATCAAGCTCGGGCTCGAAAATACTGAGCGTTTACTCGTCGCACTCTCTGTCGCGGAGGGTCGAGTTCCGCGAGACCGCCCATCTACATCTATGGGCCATAGCGAAGCGACGGTGTCGCGGAGCTCCGCCCTCCAGCTAGAGAGTAGAAGCAGCAAGGTCATTCACGTAGCCGGCACCAACGGCAAAGGGTCTGTCTGCGCAATGATCGACGCAATCGCACGAGCCGCGGGTCATCGGACTGGTCTGTTCACCTCCCCTCACCTGATCAGTTTTCGCGAACGCGTTCGCGTGAACGGCGAGAAGATTTCCGAAGACGAAGTCGCTGGCGGCCTCACCGAAATTCGTGAATGCATTCGAGATTGGGATCCGCATCCGACATTTTTTGAAATTACGACTGCCCTGGCGTTGCAACATTTTCAAAAAATGGGCTGCGAAATTCTGGTACTCGAAACCGGCATGGGCGGGCGACTCGATGCCACTAACGCGATTCAATCGTCGGTCAGCGTCATTACCCCGATCGATTTCGATCACGAGAAATGGCTCGGCCATTCCATTGCCGAGATTGCGAACGAAAAAGCAGGAATCATTAAGCCACGCATTCCGGTCGTCTCGGCGCCGCAGCTAGCGGAGGCGGAAGCAATCATCGGGCAACGGGCTAAGGAATGTGACGCCCCACTGCAATTAGTTAACGACCCTTGGACGAAAACGAAAATCGCGTTGCATGGCGAACATCAAAAGATGAATGCGGCCCTTGCGATTGCAGCCCTGCAAGCGGTAGACATTCCGGTTTCGGATGACAAAATCGGCCGCGGTCTTGCGTCGGTGGAATGGCCGGCACGTTTCCAAATCTGGAATGAGCGCATCCTTATCGATGGCGCGCACAATCCCGCCGGCGCAAGAATTCTTGCACAAACATGGCGGGAGCAGTTCGGCAACAAGCGCGCGACTATTTTGCTCGCGCTTTTGCGGGACAAAAATGCTCCGGAGATTGTTCGGGTTTTCGCGCCAATCGCGATAAAGTTTGTGCTCCCGCAAATTCGTAGCGAGCGCGCCCTGCCCCCGAATGAGCTCGCGCGAGTACTCTCCTCCATTACTCCATCACCCCCCTACTCCACTACTCCATCAGTTGCCGAAGCGATCTCGGCTGCGCAGCGAACGAGCGAGCGCATCTTGATCACCGGCTCTCTCCATTTCGCCGGCGAAGCCCTCGCATACTTGCGCGGCGAGCCGAATGCGCTCGAAGAGTGCGCGCAGTAAACGCTGCTCTGCGCGTTAGTTTCCGGGTAGCGCACGCGTCCCGCGTGTTGGCGATGACGTCTCGTCATCGCGGACTTCATTGCAAAGATTGTTTCGGCGAGACGCCGAAAGTCCGAGCCGGACTGGCGTTACACGCGAGACGCGTGCGTTACCCGGAATTATCGTTTAAGGCGCAGAAAGAAATGGTCGGGCGAGACTCCGTCGAGCCACAAGGCATTCGATGGCTCCGCAGAGAGTCGCCCTACCGTTCAATGCGCGGGAACAATGGGACCGGTTTCCCAACAACATGCCCATCCGGCAAACCGCCCCACTTCACATTTTCGAGACGAAATCGTTCTTCTTTTCCGCTCAATTCCGTCTTCCAATTTAGTTGATCGAAAATTCGATGCGCGGCTTTAGGCAAAACTGGCGAGATCAAAACCGCGATCATTCGTAGTGACTCAGCAAATGCGTACAAAATCGCTCCAAGGATTCTCGCGCCACCAGCACGTTTCACCAAGGCCCACGGCGACGTTCGCTCAACTAAACGGTTACAACTCGCAACGACTTGCAGTGTTACTTCGACGGCAGACTGAACGCCAAATTCCTCAAATTCTCTTGAATAAGCATTCACCGCATTCGAGACCGTTGCCATATGTTCTAAGACCCAAAACAAGTCCCAAGGCGATTCATCGGGAAGCTGTTCGTATCCGAGATATTTTTTTAGTAGCGCGAGTAGTTCATCGTCTTTTCTGATTTGCGTCCTCGCGAGATCTCGGGAGAACACAAACGTGTTCTTGACCCAATCTGCTAACTCAACATCTTCTTCAAGTTCCCAGCCAGAATAAACTTGCCCGTTCTTCTCATACCGCGCGGTCATGTTCAATGTGCGGTTGAGTAGGTTGCCTAACGAGTTTGCGAGGTCGGCATTGTAACGCTCGACGAGACGTTCTTCGGAAAAATCCGCATCCTTGCCCGTCACAATATCGCTCATCAAATAGTACCTCAGCCCTTCCACGCCGTACTTGTCGATGAGCACGTCCGGATCGACGACGTTGCCCAAGCTCTTGCTCATCTTCGCGCCGGAGATATTCCACCAGCCGTGCACCAGCAGCGTCGGCAGTTGCTCATCGGGAAATCCGAGGGCGTGCAGCATGATGGGCCAGTAAATGCCGTGCGCGGGAATCATGATGTCCTTGCCGATAACGTGCAGCGCAGGCCACTTGTCCCGGAAGGTTGATGGTTGATAGCTAATGGTTGATCGAGCCGGGTCGTAGCCGATGAAACTGATGTAATTGGTGAGCGCGTCGAACCAGACGTAGTTGACGTAGTCGCGATCGAACGGCAGCTCGATCCCCCAGCTCAACCGCGATTTCGGACGCGAAATGCAAAGATCCGAGCCGGATTGGCGGTCCGAGCCATTGCCAAGTTTCTCGACCGCGTTGCGCAATTCCGCGACGCGAAAATCGGGAACGACGAAGGGCTTGCCGGCCTTGCTTCGTGCATCGATGAAATCGAGCGCATCGATGAAATCGAGCAGCCATTGCTTGTGCTCCGCGAGTTTGAAATAATAATTTTCTTCTTCGCGCTGCTCAACCTCGCCCCATTCCGGACCGAATTCGCCCGCTTCGTTCCGATCTTTGTCGGTCAAAAATTGTTCCTGACGAACGCTGTAGAAGCCAACTTGCTTGTCTTTATAAATTTTCCCCTCGTCGAAAAGGCGCTGCAGCATTCCCTGCACACATTTCTTGTGCAGCGGATCGGTCGTCGCCGCCCA
>Ga0209156_10003523_pt1 | contig 11751 bp, 7 predicted proteins | sample GraSoiAngelo_124_FD_185881 | JGI IMG/M metagenome (GOLD analysis project Ga0209156, IMG submission 185881) | Grasslands soil microbial communities from the Angelo Coastal Reserve, California, USA - 14_0927_05_20cm (SPAdes) (version 2) | ecosystem: Environmental > Terrestrial > Soil > Grasslands ...
CGGGTTGACGGGGAATGGGAACGTGCCGCTCATGAAACTGCTGAAATGACGGGATGCGGGATGCGGGATACGGGATGCGAGATGCGTTACAGAACGTATTCCCGCATCCCGCATCCCGCATCTCGACTGTAGATTGGGACTAAGATGACATCCAGGAGTCCATCCCGATTCGACAACTAATCGACATCCAGCCGCCCGTCGAGCGCGCGTTCCTGGTCGGCGCCCCGCGCAAGGGCTCCGTGGACGCGGCCCAGGTGGACGACCATCTCGACGAGCTCGGCCGGCTCGCCGACACGGCGGGCGCCGAGGTGGTGGGCAGGACCCACCAGCGTGTCGAAGCCCCCAGCCCCACGTTCTACCTCGGGCAGGGGAAGGTGGACGAGCTCAAGGCGATCCTCAAGGACACGGGCTCGACGCTGCTGTTGTTCGACGAGGCCCTGTCGCCGGTCCAGGGGTCGAGCCTGGAGAAAGCCCTCGCGGTGCGGGTGATGGACCGCACCGAGGTGATTCTCGATATCTTCGCGACGCGGGCGCGCTCGGCCGAGGCGAAGATGCAGGTGGAGCTGGCGCAGCTCGAGTACCTGCTCCCGCGCCTCACGCGGATGTGGACCCACCTCTCGCGCATCCGCGGCGGCATCGGGCTGCGCGGGCCGGGCGAGACCCAGCTCGAGACCGACCGGCGGGCCATCCGGCGCAAGATCTCCAATTTGAAGCGGCGGCTCGAGGAGGTCGCGCACCATCGCGCCAACCAGCGCCAGGGACGCCGCGACCTCCCCAGCGGCGCGCTGGTCGGCTACACCAACGCCGGGAAATCGAGTCTGCTGCGGGCGCTCTCCGGGGCCGAGGTCCTGGTCGAAGACCGGCTGTTCGCCACGCTCGATACGCTGACGCGCGAGATCGATGTGGGCGGGGGCTACCGCTTCCGCCTGACCGACACGGTGGGATTCATCCGCAAGCTGCCGCACCATCTGGTCGCGTCGTTCCGCGCCACGCTGGAGGAAGCGCGCGAGGCCGACCTGCTGCTGCACGTGATTGACGCGGGAGCCCAGAATTGGGAAGAGCAGGTCGACGTCGTGGATCGCGAATTGCTGATTGCGGATTGCGGATTGCGGATTGGCAATGAAGGAGTCGAGCGGCAGCGCGTGATCTACGTGTTCAACAAAGCGGATCTGCTCCCTGAGCCGGAAGTGTTTCTTGCCGGAGTACGGGAGCACTACCCGCACGCGGTCCTCGCGGCGTCGAATCCGCAATCCGCAATCCGCAATCCGCAATGGGGCGGCGTGGATGGGCTGCGGACCGTGCTCCGCACCTCCGCCCAGGCCCTCCGTCCCATCGCCCGGATCCGCGTCCCGCTGGGGGATGGCAAGCTGCTCGCCGCGCTGCACCGGGACTCCGAGGTGCTGGGCGAGCTGCAGGTGGACGGTGTCGTGGAGGTCACGGCGCGGGTGCAGGCGTGGATGCTGGGGAAACTGCGGCGCGACGGGGTCGGCGTGGAAATCGGGGACTAGTCGATCGCCGGCTCGTAGCGGCGCTGCGCGCGCGCGAGCGCCCACGGAAACACATAGCGGAACAGCCGTTCCCGCCGGCCCCGCTCGACCACCCGGCCGATGAGGGCGCGCGTGCGGGGCCAATGCCGGGGCGTGACCCGGGCGAGCGGCGCCACCAGACGGCCGCACAGGCGCCACAGCGCGTCGCTCGGGCGCCCGGCGGGGCCGTGCGCTTCGCCGGCACGCTCCGCCAGCCAGCTCGCGTACTCGGCGAGCGAGCCCGGCGTCAGGAATCCCTCGTCGAACAGCAGCACGGAAGCCGCCCGCTTCTCGACGCCGAAGCCGTGGCGCGGCAGGCCGGCCTCCTCGAGGATACGACGGCAGATCGGCCGGCTGTTGCCCGGCGGCCAGTCCCACCGCGCCATCTCGGGCGAGCGGCTGATGGCGTTGATGGCGGCCGCCTGCCGGATGCCGACGAACGGCAACGGGCAATGCAGGAACCCGATCCATAAGCGATACTCGGACAGCGACAGGCCCGACTGGTCTTTTCGGACGATGTCGCCGTTCCAGCGGTACGGCGCCCGGGACCATGCGCCGTCGCCGTGAAAGCCCGTGAGCAACACCCGTCCGGCGAGGCGGGACTCGGCGCCCTTCAGATACACATCTTCCCCCTTGGCGTCGGACGCGATGAAGGGCACCTCGGGGAAGGCATGCTGCCGCCACGCGTCGCGCTCGACGGCGTGCGTCGTCAGGCCGAGCCGGGCGGCGAGCTCCTGGCCCGAATCCGCCGCGCCGCCACGCGACCGGTTCACGGTGATCGCCTCGGACAACCCGACCTCCCGTCCCAGGACGGCCGCGGTGGCCGAGTCGTACCCGGTGGAGATCGTGCCCAGGAAGGTGAACGGCCGGCGCCGCCGCCGGTCGGCCATGTTGTCGGCGAGGGACCGCAGCGACTGACTGAGAAACGTGCGGTACTGCCAAAAGGAGTCGAGGGTGCGCACCGCGGCCGGCTTGCTCACGCAGCGGAGACGACGACCGTCCCACTCGAGATTGCGGTAGTAGGTGAGACGCACCGCGCCACGGGTGGTGAGGAGCGACGGCCGGTATCGGGCCAACCCGTCACGAATGGTGCGAAAGTCTTCGAAGTAGCGCGGATAGAGCGGATCGACTCCCGCCCGGGCCGAGGCGAGCAGGCAGACGAGTGAGTTGGACAGCCACACGCCGTCGGGCAGCTCCAAGGCGTGCAGCCGATCGACGGTGGACGACGAGGACACGAACGTGACGCGGTCCCCGCGGACGCGGGCTCCGGATCCGAACACGACGTCGCTCTTGTCGAAGTCGGCGGCTTCGTACTCTCCGGTCCACGCCGCCTCGCAGAACCAATCGTGCGCGACCTCCACGCGCTCGCCGTGCAGCACTTCGATCTCCCGGTCGGAGGCGGTGCAGCGGGCCAGCCACGCGAGCGGCGGCCAGTGAGCGACCCGAGTATAGCGGAGGCGCAGGGGGGGCGGTGGGGGCATCGCGCCGGCGCGCGCTAGCGGGTGAGCGCCAGGGTGGCGTGGTCGCGCGGCCGCCCGCCCAGGCGCAGCAGATGGTGCGCCACGCCCTGCAGGAACCCGAGCCCGTAACTCGCATGAATCGCCACAAAGATGAAAGGCAGGGTGAGGGCGCACAGCACGCCCTGTTTCCGAGCCGTGGCGAGCCCGCACCCGACCGCCAGGACCGCGTAGGCCAGGCCCATCGTTGCGAACGCCAGCTGGGCCAGGGGAAACCAGCTGCTCAGCGCGGCGGTGCCGGCCAGGGCGAGCACGAAGCACGACGGCACGAGCTGGCGCAGCGTCTTCACGCGGCCGACCTTGCGCGCGACGAGCGGCTTGAAGTAGCCGTACTGATACCACATGCGCGCGACCTGACGGATGGATCCCCGGGCATAGTAGTAGGCGACGAGCCCCGGCTCGAGCAGCACGCGCCCCCCGTGCTGGGCGAGTCTGAAGTTGAACTCGTCGTCCTGGTTGCGCGGCAACTCTTCGTCGAACATGCCGACCCGGTCGAATACGCCGCGCTGGAAGCACCCGAACGGCACCGTGTCGACCCAGCAGCGCTCGCGGCTGCCGATGCGGAAGCGGGAATTGCCGACCCCGAACGGATGCGACAGCGCGACGGCGATGGCCCGCGCCACCGCGTGGCCGTCCGCCGGGCGCGTCACGATCACCGGGCCGACATTGTCGGCGCCGGTTTCCTGCTGCGCGGCCACCGACCGGGCGATGTAATCCGGCGGATACACGACGTGGGCGTCCATCCGCACGATGACGTCGCCTCGCGCCGCCCGGATGCCGGCGTTGAGCCCGGCGGGCGTGATGTGGCTCGGGTTGTCGATCAACCGCACGGCCGGATGGCGTTTCGCGTAGGCGGCGACGATGGACCGCGTGCGGTCCTCGCTCATCCCGTCCACGATCAGCACCTCCAGCCGGTCGGCCGGATACGTGGTGGCGAGAATGGAATCGAGGCAGGCGGCGACATACCGCTCCTCGTTCAGACACGGTACCACGACGGAGATGAAAGGCTGCGTCATGTGCCGTTCCAGGCCATGTCGGCGACGATGGCGCGGACTTTTCCGGCGGCCGTCCGCGGCAGCTCCGCCACGGGCTCGAGCACGACCTCGACGTCGCCCAGGCGGTCGCGGACCCGGGCGGCCAGCGTCCGGCCCGCGGCCTCGGTAAACGCGGGTGCGGGGACGAAGCGGACACGGATGCGTCGCACCGACTCCTGGACGAGCTGGCCCTGGCGCACCGGCAGCCCGTACAAGACGGGGTTCATCCAGAAGATGCGGCGCCCATCCGACGTGACGAGCAGCTCGCTGCTGCGTCCCTCGATGGCGTCGATCAGGGGCAGCGTCCGCCCGCACGGGCACGTGCCGGGCGGCGCGAGGCGGCCGCGGTCGCCCAGCCGGTATCGGATCAACGGCATGGCATCGTTGAGGAGGCCGGTGCAGATGAATTCCTCCTCCCGCGCCTCGATCACGCCGACTTCGGGCCACAGATGGAGCCGCCCGGCTTCGCACTCACTCGCCGCCGCTACGTTCTCGGTCATGCCGTACGTCTCGCGCACCGGGCAGCCGAACGCCGCGCCGATCGCCGCCCGCTGATCCTCGCCGAGCGGCTCCGCGCTGGTCACCACGACCTTCATGCGCAGGTCCACCCGCCCCGCACGCAGCACCTCATGGGCGAGGGCCACGAGCGAGGAGGTGTACCCGGTGAGGCACACGACGCGGTACCGTACCAGCGCATCGAGGTAGTGGGGGACGAGCTCGGGCGCGAGGTGAAAGGTCGACATGTAGAGCTCGCGCCCCGCCGCATTCCATACCCAGAACGGGGGCCGGCGCTGCGCGAACGGGACCACGAGCCGCCCGCCCAGGCGGGCCGTGCGGTCGCCGGGGAGCACGCCGTACCAGCGCCGCGCGCGCGCCGCTGCGAGCGCGTACAACGCGCGCAACGTGTCGCGGCTCTTTCCGATGGAGAGCGGGAGCCCGGCCGTGCCGCTCGTGTGCTCCCGCAGCAGGTCGCGCCCGGCGCGGTCGTCCGCGAGAAACGCCCCGGGGCGTTCGCGCAATGTCTGCTTTTCCAGAATGGGCCAGTTCTCGAGCAGCCCCCACGAGGCGCGATCGCCGGCGCGGCGCCGGGCCCGCCACGCCTCCCGGTAGTACGGCACGCGCGTCGCCGCGCGCTCGAGCAGAGCACCCAGCCGCTCATCTCGCCAGGCGTTCCACTGCTCGGGCGTCCAGCGCTCGCGCGCCAGCGCGTCCTCGACCAGGCACGCGAAGTCCGCTCCGTAGCGCCACGCGCGAAGGTAAAAGCCCCCCAGCGTCGCCGCGGCCGACCGGGCCGGAGCCGGCAGGCGATGATACAGCCGCAGCAGCGTGTCGCTCACCACGTGCGCGCCTGAGTGAGCCGGGTGCCGACTACGGCGAATGGCCAGAGACTGAGTCGCAGCGCCGTGCTCCACTCGGCCTGCCCGAGCGAGCGACCGAGCTGGGAGCCGTGCAGCCGGCCGGTCACGCGCACGGCGGGGAAGCGGAATCCGGCTTCGCGCAGGGTGGCGTGGCCCCAACCACCGAGCGTGAGCGTAGGGCGCAGCTCCACGGGCAACAGCGGCCGTCCCACGAGCCGTGCGTGCGCTTCGTCCACGTAGTGGAGGTAGCAGCTCAGGCCGTCCCAGGCCCCATGGGCCCGGGCCGTCGCGAGCACGCGGTCCCAATCGAGGCGCGGGCGGCGCACGATCGCGATGGTCTGGAGCACGTCGCACAGATGGAACGAGCGCCGCCCCGCCACCTTCTCCATGCCCTGCAGCACCAGCTGATCCTCGGGCGCCGGCACGGATAGCTCGGTTCCGCCGATCACCTGGCGCTGCCCGTGACGGGCAAGGGTGCGAGCGAACGCGACGTGCTGGCCGGCGGGGCCCACGCGACCGTGATGGATGTCCACCACGAGACCGGGCGCGATCGCTCCGATCACCGTGTAGACGGTGCTGCCCGACAGCCGGTTGGCGAGGGAAGGGCGCTCCCGCCTCACGGGAATCCCCTCGAGCACGAGGCGGTCGATCTCCACGTCCGGCGTAAAGAGGAACAGATCGAGATCGTCGCCCACGTCGGGATGGCGCTGCGGGAACTTCGGCGCCATCCAGGCGATGCGGTGCCGGATGCCGGCGGCGTGCACGTGACGCAGCACGTCGAGGGTCGCGCGCCCGCGGTCGCGCTCCCGCTCGGCCGCCGCCGCGAACCCGGCCGGCACGGGAACCCCGAGGTCGGCCAGCCGATCGGCGACGCGCACCAGGACGGCGTGTCGCTCCGCCAGGCGGGCCAGGAGCGGCCAGTCGGGTTGCTCGAGCGCGGGCCCCCCGCCCGCAGCATCGTCGAGCAGCAACTCGAGGATGAAGCGCGCGTGGCGCTCTTCGTGGGTGAGGGAATTCCGCGGCACGGTCATCCTGGGTGCGCGGACAGGGCGGGGGCGACGCCCGACGGCTCCGGGGGCGGGGCGTCGGGTGGCGGGCGGCGGAGCAGGTCCGCCAGGCGCGCGCCGTTCGACACCATGTCGAACTGCTGCTCGGTGCGGTGGCGGGCGCGGTCGGCGATGCCGCGCCGCAGTCCGGCATCGCCCAGCAGCGTCGCGATCGCGTCGGCGAGGGCGGCGACGTCCCGCGGCGGCACCAGCACGCCGCACCCGCCGTCCAACGCCTCCGGAATGCCGGCGACGCGCGAAGCGATTACCGGTGTGCCGAGCGCCATGGCCTCGCGCACCACGTTGGGCAGGCCGTCGCCCAGGCCGTCGGAGGGGTGGACGAGCAGGGTGGCCCGGCTCATCGCGGCGCGGACCTCATCGAACCTGACCCAGCCGCGGAACGCTACCCGGTCGCCGATGCGGAGCCGGTGCACGAGTCGTTCGAGCGCGCGGCGCTCCGCGCCGTCGCCCACGATCTCGAGCTCGACGGTCGAGCCGCGACTCGCGAGCAGCGCTACGGCGCGCAGCAGATACGCGAACCCTTTGTCACGGGCGAGACGACCGACGGCGATCAGCTTCCCGGCGGGGCGACCCTCGGGGCGGTACGGAAAGACCGGCAGGTCCAATCCGTGGTAGCACACGTGGATCTTGGGAGCGAGGCGATGGGCCAGGTCGCGATAGCGCTCCAGCATGAACGAGCGGTTGAACTCGCAACACGTGATGACGTTGTCGGCGTACTCGAGCTTCTGGCGCAGGTAGGCGGGCCGGAAGTAGAGATCCGTGCCGGCGTGCAGCCAGAGCGAGAAGGGGACGCGCCGCCGCAGCAAGCGGTGGAACAGGTAGGCGCAGGTGCCCGCGTAATTGCCCCAATAGGCCAGCACGTGGTCGTAGCGATCCGCGTAGCGCTCGGCGGCGGCCCAGGCCTTGGGCAGTACGTACGCCGTCTTCGCCAGCGAAACCGGCCCGTAGCGGAGCGCCGCCGCGCTCACCGCCCCCGCGTCGCGCAGGAATCGGCCGAAGCCGCGACGCGGCCCGGCCATCACCCGACCAAGACTGTGGGCGAATCCCAGATGATGAACGCGATCGCGCGGCAGCACGGCGGCATCGAGCAGCGGCTGGGCGTAGCGCCACATGCGCTGGTCGAGAGGGTAGATCGGGAACACGTCGATCTCGACGCCCGCCTCGAGCAGGGATCGCATGTCGCGCTCGAAGAACGTGGCCACGCGCGCCGGATATTTGCTCGTGAAAACCGCCAGTTTCACCATGAACTCCCCGCCATAGCGTCCCAATGCTGAGCAGGACCCATGCGGGCGGGCAGTCGAGCTTAATGCCATGACGGCTATGCGCTTACGGGGTATCGCGCGAGCGCGGGCCCGGTGGCATGTGGCAGGGGCGTTACAGCTGCGCGGGCCCCCCGATACGGGGTCCACCTCGCCCAGTTGCCGAAAGTACTGGTCACCCGATTTCGGGTGCCGTTCGGGCTGTCGCCATACTGCCGCGGTGGAGCATGACCTAGGTCACGGATTCGCGCCGGCGGGTGGTCTTAGTTTCGGCCCTCGCACGCTGCTCAGAGCAAAGCCGTCGAAAGGCGGTGACGCAGAGCCACGGGGCTAACGCGGTTCCTTCCGCTACGCTCGCCGGGCCGCCAGCGATCCCGACACGGGTCGACGTTGGCGGACCCGGTCTTTTTTTCCAGAAGCGGGAGGGCGTGCCATGACATTCATGCACAAGCTGGCGAGCCGGTTGGCGCGCCTAAAAGCACTGACGGCCTGGGCGGCCGCGCTGACGGTCGCCTTCGTGTTCGCGTGCGAAAAACCGGTTGCACTCACCGGTCCAGGATCGAACATCGCGCAGTTCGTCGTCTCCCCAAAGAACGTGACGCTCCAGCCGAACCAGACCGAGGACTTCGTTGCGGTCGGCCTTACGGCTACGGGGGACAGCGCCGACGTGTCCGTGACCTGGACCGCGACGGGCGGGAGTGTCACCGGCAGCAGCAACGGCAAGCTCCATTACGGCCACTACCAGAACGACCGCTGCGGCTCGTTCCAGGTCGTGGCGACGAGCAACCCCGGCAACATGTCCGACAACGCGAACGTCACCGTCACCGGCTGCACCGTTGCGGTCGCGTCGGTGAGCGTGACGCCGCCTTCGGCCACGGTGCTGGCGGGGCAGTCGGTGCAGCTGACGGCGACGCCCAAGGACGCGAACGGCAACGCCCTGTCGGGGCGCACGGTCACGTGGTCGAGCAGCAACCCGTCGGTCGCCGTCGCGGACGTGAACGGGAAGGTGACGGGTGTCGCGCCGGGATCGGCTACGATCACGGCGACGAGCGAGGGCAAGAGCGGGACCGCGACGATCACGGTGACGAACGTGCCCGTGGCGTCGGTCACGGTCACGCCGGCCTCGGCGAGCGTCGCGGCGGGTCAGACGGTGCAGCTCACGGCCACCGCCAAGGACGCCAACGGCAATACGTTGTCGGGCCGGGTCGTGACGTGGAGCAGCAGCAGTGCGTCGGTCGCGACGGTCACCGGCAGCGGGCTGGTCACGGGAGTCACAGCGGGCTCGGCGACGATCACGGCGACGAGTGAAGGGCAGAGCGGTACGTCGACCATTACGGTGACCGGTCCGGCCCCGGGCTGCATCACCAGCACCACCGGGTTCCAGAACACCGCATTCGCTTCGCAGAACGGGTCGTTCACGGCGACCTTCGACGCGACGCCCAACGGCAGCGGGCTGGACGCCGCGACGGGCCTGTCGCAGGGCGCCGCGGCCGCGTACAGCGACATGGCGGTCATCGTGCGGTTCAACGCGGGCGGCACGATCGATGCCCGGAACGGCGGGGCGTACGCCGCCGCGAACAGCATCGGCTACACGCCGGGGACGAGCTACCACTTCCGCCTGGTGGTCGATGTGTCCAGTCACACGTACTCGGCGTACGTGACGCCGGCGGGGAGCGCCGAGCAGACGATCGGGACGGACTTCGCCTTCCGGACGGAGCAGAGCGGCGTGACGTCGCTCGCGAACTGGACGCTGACCGCGGTCACGCCCAGCCACACCGTGTGCAACTTCGCGATCGCCGGCAGTCAACCGCCGGCGCCCGTCGCGAGCGTCATCGTGACGCCGGGGTCGGCGACGGTGAACGAGGGCCAGGCGCTGCAGCTCACGGCGACGCCGAAGGACGCGAACGGCAACACGCTCGTCGGCCGGTCCATCACCTGGTCGAGCAGCAACACGGCGGCCGCGACGGTCAACGGCAGTGGGCGCGTCACGGGAGTCGCGGCCGGGTCGGCGACGATCACGGCCACGAGTGAAGGGAAGAGCGGGACGTCGGCCATCACGGTCGTGCACATGCCTGTCGCCTCGGTAACGGTGGCGCCCGCATCGGCCACGGTCCCGGCGGGGGGCAGCGTGCAGCTCACGGCCACGCCCAAGGACGCGAACGGCAATACGCTGGCGGGTCGGACCGTCACCTGGCAGAGCAGCAACACGGCGGCCGCGACCGTCAACGGCAGCGGGCTCGTCACGGGAGTCGCGGCAGGCTCGGCGACGATCACGGCGACGAGTGAAGGACAGAGCGGCACGTCGACGATCACGGTGACGCCTCCGGGCACGTCGCAGTTCGGGCACGTGTTCATCGTGACCGAAGAGAACACCGACTATGTCGACGTGACCAGTTCGTCGATGCCGTACCTGATGGGCCTGGCGAACCAGTACGGGCTGGCGACGCAGTACTACGCCAACACGCACCCGTCGATCGGGAACTACTTCGAGCTGGCGACGGGTCAGGTCCTCACGAACGACGATGGCTCGTCCACGATCCAGAACGTGCCGAACATCGTGCGCAGTCTGTTGGCCGCGGGCAAGACGTGGAAGTCCTACGCCGAGAGTATTCCGAATGCGTGCTATCTCGGCGGCGATACGGGAGACTATGCCCGCAAGCACAACGTGTTCGCGCTCCTGTCGGACGTGGCGAACGACCCGAGTCAGGCCTGCAACATCGTGCCCTTCACCCAATTCGCGACGGACCTGGCGAGCGGCACGCTGCCCACGTTCTCGAACATCGTGCCCAACCTGTGCAACGATGCCCACGACTGCTCGCTGGGTACGGCGGACAGCTGGCTCCAGGCGAACATCGCGCCGCTGCTCGCGAGCCCGATGTTCCAGCGGGACGGTCTCTTGATCGTCGTGTTCGACGAGGCGGGTGGTGACAGCCAGCTGGGCGGCGGCCGGATCTTCTGGGCGGCCATCAGTCCCAAGGCGAAGCGGGGCTACCAGTCCACGACCACGTATCAGCATCCCAGCACGCTGCGGCTGATTCTCAAAGGACTTGGCATCAACTCGTTCCCCGGAGCTGCGGCTACCGCGCCGGACATGAGCGAGTTCTTCAATCCTTAAGGGTGGGGGGGATGACGACCATGGCGTTCAAACACAAGCTGTCGCGGCGGCTGGCGCTCTTGAAGGACCGCCGGGCCGTGTGCCTGGCGGTGGTGCTCGCCGCCGCGGTGGCGAACTGCGAGCGCCCCGTCGCCACCGGCGTGGCCGACGGTCTGGCCCAGCTGGTGGTCTTCCCCCCGACGGTCAACGTGGTGGAAAACCAATCCGCCGACTTCGCCGCGTTCGGGTTGACGAGCGCGGGTGACACCATGGCGGTAGCGGTGAACTGGAGTGTCACGGGGGGCGGCACCATCACCGACTCGACCACCAGCAAAGGCATGCACTACGGCCATTACAAGGCGGGTGGTCAGGCGGGCCGATACCAGGTCGTCGCCACCGACCCTGCGAGTGGCCTGTCCGATTCGGCGACGGCCGTCGTGACCGCGACGGCGGTGCCGGTGGCCCAGGTCTCGGTGCTCCCGACGAGCGCCACGGCGTCCGTGGGCAGCACCGTGCAGTTCGTCGCGATTCCGCTCGACTCCACGGGCACCGCGCTGGGTGGCCGGGCGATCACCTGGGCGAGCTCCAACAGCTCCGTGGCGAGCGTGGACGGCAGCGGACTGGCGACGGGCGTGACAGCCGGGTCGGCGACGATCACGGCGACGAGCGAAGGGCACAGCGGCTCCGCCGCCTTCATCGTCAGCGCCGTCACCGTACCGGTGGCAGCGGTGACGGTGAGCCCGGCATCCGCCTCCGTCACCGCCGGACAGACGGTCCAGCTGACGGCCACGCCCAAGGACGCGAACGGCAATACGCTCACGGGCCGGACGATCACTTGGACGAGCAGCAATACGTCCGTCGCCACGGTCAGCTCGAGCGGGCTCGTGAGCGGGGTG
>Ga0209156_10003525_pt1 | contig 11747 bp, 10 predicted proteins | sample GraSoiAngelo_124_FD_185881 | JGI IMG/M metagenome (GOLD analysis project Ga0209156, IMG submission 185881) | Grasslands soil microbial communities from the Angelo Coastal Reserve, California, USA - 14_0927_05_20cm (SPAdes) (version 2) | ecosystem: Environmental > Terrestrial > Soil > Grasslands...
GCCACCATGCCGCCCAGCACCAGGCTGATGAACAGCCCGGCGACGATCCAGCCGATGGTGCCGAACACCCGAATCAGAGGAAATTGCTTCTCCTGCGACTGGATGTGGTGGAACGCCAGGCTGTTGGCGAGGCCGAGGGTGGGCATGTAGCACAGGTTGTAGAACAGCAGGAGCAGAATGAACACCGTGGGCGCGCCCGTCGCCCCGGGCACGGCGAACATCACCACGCCGCCCAGCAGGTGGAGCACGCCCAGCACCCGTTCCGTCGCGAAGTAGCGATCCGCGACGAGGCCGAGAAAGAACGGCGCGACGATGGCGGCAATCGGGTTCACCGTATAGGGCCAGTGTGTCAGCGTCTCCATGCCGTGATGCGTCATGTACACCGCGATCGTCGTGTACCAGGCGCCCCAGATGAAGAACTGCAGGAACATCATCGCCGACAGGCGGGCGCGGACGGTCACGGCAGCACCCGGATCTTGATATTGCGGACCGACACCGGGTACTCGTGCTCCTGCAAGCCGATGTAGCCCTCGGCATTGCGGCCGTAGCGCGGGTGCGAGGCGAACTTGCTCGCCTTCACTTTGGCCTCCCAATCCGGGCTGCCCAGCTCGTAGGTGACGACCTTCACGCCGTTGAGCCAGTGCTCGACATGGTTGCCGTTCACCACGAGGCGCACCTGGTTCCACTGGCCCGCCGGCTTCACGACCCCGGGGGGTGACGGATACAGGCCGTAGTCGGCGCCGGCCGCCGTCAGGCGCGACTGGCCGTCCGGGTGCCCGGCGTCGTCCAGCACCTGCATCTCGGGAGCGCTCCAGTAGATCGCGTTGTCGTCCGGATCCTCGCTCGCGCGGTAGAAAATCCCGCTGTTGCCGTTCTTCGCGATGTTCCACTCGAGTGATAGCTCGAAGTTCTTGAACTTCTCCTTGGTGACGATGTCCGCCGCGGGCTTGACGCGCTTGAGCGTGCCGTCCACCACCTGCCACCCCGACGGCATCGAATCCATTTTCCAGCCGCGCCACCCTGCCGTGGTCTTACCGTCGAACAACAGGCGCCAGCCCGCCGCGCGCTCCTCCGGCGTGAGCGTGTTGGGCGCCGCAGCACCGCCGGCCGAGCCGGCCTGCTGGGCAGCGGCCGTGTCCGGCGCCGCCACCAACCACGCGCCCGCCAGGCACACCCCGAGCAGGCTCATTGCCGTCAGCTGGTTCACGTGCTCCTCCTCATGGTCAGGTTTCGGGGGGATGGGGCGTCAATGCTACGATACGCCCGGCGTTCCGGGAAGGTTGGGCGCAAAGCCCGTGCCTGCAGCGGGCAGGGGCCAGGGGTCGGGTGTCGGGGGTTCACTCGGGGAGGCCGGCGAGCTCCTTGAGCCGGCTCTGTACGGCTCGCCGGGCGCGCTCGCTGCGCGTGATGACGAGGATCGCGTCGTCCCCGGCGATGGTCCCGATGATCTCTTCCCACCCTGCCCCATCGATCGCGAGGCCGAGCGCCTGGGCGCCCCCCGCCGGCGTCTTGACCACGAGCAGCGGCCCCACCCCATCCATAGATACGAGCATCGCCGGCAGGACCTGATCGAGGTGATGGCGGATGCCGGGTCCGCTTTCCGGTGGCGGGGCGTAGTGCGAGCCGCCGTCGGGGGCGGCGACCTTGGCGAGCCCTAAGTCCCGGATGTCGCGCGATAACGTCGCCTGCGTGACGGCGAACCCTTCGCCCTTGAGCAGCTCGCGCAGCTGTTCCTGGCTCGCGACCCGGCCGGTGCGAACGATCTTGAGAATCGCGGCGTGTCGCTGCGTCTTCATGGGGCCTGAATCTATCGGTGAACCACGCGTCCGGCGACGACGGTGAGGAGGGCGTCGGACGGTCGGACCGTCGGACTGTCGGACGGGAGCCCGTCAAACACCGCCAGGTCGCCCTGCTTGCCGACTTCGAGCGAGCCGATCTCGCCGTCCAGGCCGAGAACGCGCGCACCTTCGATCGTGAGCATCCGGAGTGCTTCCTCGCCCGCGAGGCCGGCCGCCACGGCTTCGGCCCACAGATCGACGTCCCCGCTGCTCACCACCGAATCGGTCCCGAAGCCCACCCGGAGCCCTGCGCGCCGGAATAGCGCCAGCGGCGCGGCACCGTGGCCGTGGGTGCGGTTGGATCGGGGGCAGGCCGCCAGCGCCACACCCGAGTCGCGGAGAATCGCGATGTCCTGTTCATCCACCTGAACGCAGTGAATGGCGAGACAGTCGCCAGACTCCAAGACGCCAAGTCGCAAGAGATACTGAACCGGTGAGCACTGTTGGGCGGCGAGTGGGATGCCGCGGGCGCGCAACGCATCGGCGAACGGACCTGCGCCGTCGCGCACGAGCGCCGTTTCTTCGCGCGACTCTGCGAGGTGCAGGGCGACGGGGAGCCGCTCGCGGCGCGCCAGCTCGGCGGTCGCCCGATACAGCGGGTCGCTCACGGTGTACGGCGCGTGCGGGGACACACCCAGGCGGGCACGGCCGGTGGCGAGCGGCCGCAGTCGCTGCACGGCGGCGACGAGCTCGTGCAGGCTGGCGCCGCACTTCGCCGGGTCCGGCCCGAAGACTTCCTGGTAATAAATGCCGCGCCCCCCGAGGCGCGCTAACGCGGCGAGCGGGGCGCCGGTCGAGCCCGTATCCGCCACGCACGTGACGCCCGCCGCCCAACAGTCGCGCACCCCCTGCTCGGCCGAGCGGGAGAACTCTGCGGGCGTCGTGCCGTCCTTCAGGGCGCGGATCGCGCGAATCCAGGGCGCGAACTCCCGCTCGGCGTTTTTGCCGGCGAGGTGAGTCAGCTCGAGGTGCGTGTGGCAGTTCACCAGCCCGGGGACGAGAACCGCGTCGGAGAATTCGAGGGCTCGCACCCCCGGAGGCGCCGGAACCCGGGAATTCGGGCCGACGGCGGCGATGCGGCCGTCCGCGTCAACGAGAACGGCGCCGTCCTCGATGGGCGGCGCCGTGACGGGATGAACCGAGCGGGCGCGGATGCGGAGCATCAGGGGCTAGGGGCTAGGGGTCAGGGATCGGGGGCCCTGGGCGCACTCTCTAGCCCCTGACCCCCAGCCTCAGCCCCTTCTCTCAAGGAGAGACGCCAATGCCGAACGGCGCGTGCACGGGACACGACTGCGTCGGCTCGGTGCCGGGATAGAACCAGTCCCAATGGCGCACGTCCTGCGGGCAGAACGCCGTCGCCAGGTAGCCATTGGACCAGTCCACTTCCCGCGTGATGAGCGAATCGGGCCGCTCCCAGTCGGGCGGCGGCGGCCGCCGGTCGTAGACGTCGCGCATGAACGCCGTCCAGGCTGGCGCCACGATGCGACCCCCGCCGGCGTTGTGCTCGAGGATGCGTTGCGGGATGTCGTAGCCCACCCACATCCCGGCCACGAGCTCGGGCGTGTAGCCGATGAACCACGCGTCGGTGTAGTCGTCCGTCGTCCCGGTCTTGCCAGCGGCGGGGATCTGGAATCCTGCCTTCCACACCGCGGTGAACGCCGTGCCGCGGCGGATCACGTCCTTCATCATGTCCACCATCAGCCACGCGTGCTCGGGGTCCATGACCTCTTCACGGCGCGGGTCGGACTTCCAGAGGATGTTGCCCTTGCGGTCCTCGACGCGGAGGATGCCGATCGGCTCGGCGCGGGTGCCGAGGGTCGCGAACACGGTGTAGGCCGCGATCATCTCCATCGGCTTGACGCTCTGCGCCCCGATGTGGATCGCCGGGAACGGCGGCAGCGGCGTGCTGATGCCGTAGCGGCGCGCCTCGCCGATCACGGTCTCCTGGCCCAGCGACATCCCCAGCTTGATCGTCGCGAGGTTACGCGACAGATACAGCGCTTCGCGCATCGGGATCATGCCGAGCGTGGTGTCGTCGTCGTCCTTGGGCAGCCAGGGCGTCGAGTCGAGCTGGATGACCGGCGTGGTGAGCGGCGAATCGTCCAGGATCTCCGTGACCGGGTGGCCGGCGCGCACCGCGGCCGAATAGACGAACGGCTTGAAGGTCGAGCCCGGCTGGCGCAGCGCCTGGGTCGCGCGGTTGAACTTCGAGTCGTCGAAGTCGCGCCCGCCGATCATAGCGCGGATGTAGCCCGTGTTCGCCTCGAGAGCGACGAGCGCGCCCTGGAGGTAGGGTGTGTACACCCCGTGGTCTTCACCGGACGCTTTGGACGACTCGATGTATTCGCGGTAGGTGGTCCGCCCGGGGAACTTCCCGTTCGAGTACACGCCGGCCTCGATCGCGTCGAGCTGCGACTGCAGCGCCCGCTCGGCGGCCTCCTGCATGTCGAGGTCGAGCGTCGTATAGATGCGCAACCCGCCCTCGTAGAGGTCCCGGCCGAAGCGGGCGTCGAGCTGCACGCGCAGCATTTCGACGAAGTACGGGGCCACGTCGCCGTAATTCGTCCGCTTCGTCGTGAGCACGAGCGGGTAAGCCTTCCACAGCTCCGCTTCCTCGGGCGTCAAGTATCCCTGATCCCGCATCAGGCCCAACACCACGTTCCGCCGCCGCAGCGAGCGATCGGGGTGCAAGCGCGGGTTGTAGGTCGTCTGCGCCTTGGGGATGGCCGCGATGGTGGCGGCTTCGGCGACGTTCAGGTCACGGGCTGACTTCCCGAAGTAGACCTGCGCCGCCGCTTCCACGCCGTGGGCACCGGCCCCCAGGTCGATCTGATTGAGGTACAGCTGGAGGATCGTGTCCTTGGGAAAGTTGCGCTCGATCTCCACCGCCACCCGCGCTTCCTTGAGCTTGCGGGTCAGGTTCTTCTCGCGGCTGATCTCGTCGGGGAAAATGTTGCGCGCGAGCTGCATGGTGATGGTGGAAAAGCCCTGGCTGTAGCCGAGCGAGGCGACGTTGGCCTTGATCGCGCCGAGGATGCGCCAATAATCGATGCCATGATGGTCATAGAAGCGCTTGTCTTCGGTGGCGATGAAGGCCTGGCGCACCGCTATCGGGATGGCGGAGAGCGGCATCACGGTACGCCGCTCCAGGCCGAGCTCGCTGATGAGCCGCCCGTCGGCCGCGAAGACCTTGGAGGTCTGTATCTGCACGTTGTCGCCGGTCCCGATGAGGCGGGAGATGCTGGGACAATGCTCGCCGGCGCAGACGCGAGTCCAGGAGCCGTACGCGAGCCCCACCACATACGCCGCGGCGAGCACCGCCGCCGCGATCAGCCGGGCGCGGGTCTTGGGGTGCTGCCACCAGGTGACAGGGCTCGGCAACGAAACGGGCGCGGGGATCGAAGCCATCGCGTTACAACCTAGTGAGGGTCACCGGCGCTTGCCAGCGGTTGGGGCTTCTCGTACGATTCCGCGCCATGTCGGGCCTCTTCTCGGAGCTCCAGTTCCGCGGGCTGGTGTCTGACGCCACGCCGCACTTCCAGCGCCATGTGACCGAGGGGCCACGGACGGTGTACGCCGGCTTCGACCCCACCGCCCCGAGCCTGCAGGTCGGGAACCTGATGCCGCTCATCCTGCTGCGGCACTTTCAGCTCCACGGCCACAAGCCGATCGTGCTGATGGGCGGTGGCACGGGCATGATCGGCGACCCCAGCGGTCAACAGAGCGAGCGGCCGCTCCTCTCCAAGGACCAGATCCGCGACAACGTGCACCACCAGCGCGACCAGGTGGCACGGCTGTTGGACTTCGACACGAAAGACACGCGCGCGCTCGTGCTCAACAACGCCGACTGGCTGGTCGAGCAGCGCCTGGTGGACTTCTTGCGCGACGTGGGCAAGCACTTCACGGTCAACGTCATGATGCAAAAGGAGTCCGTGAAGGCCCGACTCGACGCGGGAATTTCCTACACCGAATTCAGCTACATGTTGCTGCAGGCCTACGATTTCCTGCACCTGTTCCGCAAGGAGCGGTGCACCATCCAGGTGGGCGGGAGCGACCAGTGGGGCAACATCACCGCGGGGATCGATCTGATCCGCCGCGTGGCGGACGGCGAGGCGCACGGGCTGGTGGCGCCCCTCGTCACGACCGCTTCCGGGGCGAAGTTCGGGAAGTCGCAGGCCGGGGCGCTCTGGCTCGATCCCGCCCTCACGTCGCCGTACAAGTTCTACCAGTACTGGGTGAACGTGGACGACCGAGATGTGGAGCGCTACCTCAAGCTCTTTACCTTCCTGCCACGCGCCGAGATCGACGCGCTGCTCGCCCAGCTCAAGGCGAACCCGGCGGCGCGCGAGGCGCAGCGCGCCCTCGCCCGCGACGTCACGGAGCGGGTCCACAGCCCGGACGCGGCCGCGAAGGTGATCCGCGCATCCGAGGTGTTGTTCGGCGCGTTCGATCCGCACGCCGCGGACGATGCGGTGTTCGACGTGCTGGCGCAGGAAGTGCCGACCGCCACCGTTCCGGGGCGAGACGGCCTGACCCTGGTCGACGCCGTGATCCAGGCCCGGCTCGCCACGTCGAAGAGCGAGGCGCGGCGCGCCATCGAGCAAGGCGGGGTCTACGTCAACCAGCAACGCGTGAAGGACGTCGCCCGCAGCATCGAGAGCGCCGACTGGCTCGCCGGGCGTAATCTGCTGCTGCGCAAGGGCAAGAAGGAGTACGGCCTGCTGCGGCTCGGCAAATAGCCGTGACCCCGGGCCGCCGGCCCGGGGTCAGCCGAGGGAGATTCGTCGATGTTCATTGGCCACTATGCGCTGGGTCTCGCCGCCAAGCGCTTCGCTCCCAGGACGTCGCTCGGCACGCTGTTCGTCGCGCCGACGCTCGCCGACCTGCTCTGGCCTGTTTTCCTGCTACTGGGGTGGGAGCGGGTCAGCCCATCCGGCGTGACCAATCCGTTCCTGACACTCACGTTCGACGCCTATCCCATCTCGCACAGCTTGCTCGCGCTGATCGGCTGGGGCGCGCTCTATGCGCTGCTGTATCGCGTACGCACCGGCTACGGCCGCGGCGCGATCGTCGTCGGACTATTGGTGGTGAGCCACTGGGTGCTCGACTTCGCAACCCACGTCCCGGACATGCCGCTCTATCCCGGGGGACCGAAGGTCGGCCTCGGGCTGTGGCACTCGGTCCCCGGCACGGTAATCGTCGAGGGGCTGATGTTTGCCGCTGGTATCGCGATCTACGCGGGGGCCACGCGGCCGCGGGACGGGGTGGGCCGCGTCACGCTCGGCGTGCTGACGCTGGTGCTGGCGGCGGCGTACGTCGGCTCGCTCTTCAGTCCCCCACCACCCATGCCCGCGCTCGCGATCGGCGCCATGGTGTTCGGGTGGCTGTTTGTGCTCGGAGCGTGGTGGGCGGATGGGCATCGGGAGACGGCCACGGATCCCGAGAACCCCGGGGCACCGCCCCGGGGTTCGGGGCCTCAGGCGTCCAGCTGATCCAGCACATCCAGCACCCGCTCCATTTCCTCCACCGTGTTGTAGCAGTGCGGGGAGAGCCGGATGGCGCCCTCGCGCAAGCTACACACGATGTGGGCGCGCTTGACGGCGTGGTACGCCTCGGCGGGGTGCGGCGGGGCGATACAGATGATGGCGGAGCGGTGCGCGTCGTCCTGCGGCGAGACGATCCGCACGTCGTTTTGCTCCGCCCATTTGAGCACCGGCTCGTGCAGCGCCCGCGTGTGCTGCGCGATGTCGTCGACGCCGATCTCGCCGAGCATCCGCACCGATTCGGTCATCCCGTAGAAATCCTGGAACGGCAGCGTCACCATCTCGAAGCGGCGCGCGTCCGGGCGGAAGGTGGGGTTGTAGTCGGTGAGCTTCGAGAAGTCGTCTGTGCCTTCGAATGCCATCCAGCCGGCCACCGCGGGCTCGAGCGCCGGGACGAGCTCCTTGCGCACGTACACGAACCCCGATCCCCAGGGTGAGAGCAGCCACTTCTGGCCGCCGCACGCCAGGATGTCGATCGCCGTCTCCCGCACGTCGAGCTGTGAGTTCGCGACGCCCTGGATGCCGTCCACCACGAGGAACGTGCCGTTGGCGCGGCACGCCGCGCCGAGGCGGTCCAGATCGGCGCGATAGCCGTTCGAGAACTGCACGAACGACACCGCGAGCACGCGCACGCGCGGATCGTGCAGTCGCTCGACCAGATAGTCTTCGTCCGGCCAGCCTTCCGCGCCGCAGGGAGCGAGCTCGACGTCGATCCCCTGCTTCTTGAGCCGCAGCCAGGGATACACGTTCGCGGGGAACTCGCGATCCGAGACGAGCACGACGTCGCCCGCGTTGAGCGGCAGCGCGCGGGCCGCCAGGTTCAACCCGTGGCTCGTGTTGGTGGCGAGGGCGATCTCGCCCGGCTCCGCGTTGATGAGACCGGCGACCGCCTCGCGCGCCGCTTGCAGACCAGCCTGCAGCTCCCGATCGGGGAGCAGATGCGGCGCGGTGCGTTTGGCGGTGAACTCGTCGAGGGCGCGGCGGGTGCGCTCGGGGATGGGGCCGATGGAAGCGTTGTTCAGGTAGACGGTGTCGGCGGTCCAGGGGAACTCGGCGGCGCGAAGGGCACGAAACGTGTCGCGCAGCGCCCGCAGGCGGGTCGGGTGATAGGCGATGTCGGTCATGCCCGCACATCCAGGGCATCCCGGAGCCCGTCCCCCACGAGATTGAGCCCCAACACGGCGACGCCGATCGCGAGTCCCGGAAACAGCGACACCCACGGCGCCACGCGCAGCAGGTCGCGTCCCTCCGCCACCATCGCGCCCCACGACGGCGTGGGCGGCTGCGCGCCCAGCCCGAGGAACGACAGCGCCGCCTCGGCCATGATGGCGCCGCCGACGCCGAGCGTCGCCGCGATGATCACCGGGGCGAGCACGTTGGGCAGGATATGGCGCGACACGAGGCGGGCGTCCGATGCACCGAGCGCGCGCGCGGCCTGCACGTAATCGAGCGCGCGCACCACCAGCACCTGGCCGCGCACCAACCGCGCCATGCCCGCCCAGCCGACGAGGCCGATCACGACACACACGACGGGGAGCGAGGGCTTGACGGCGGCGGCGATGGCGATGAGGAGCAACAGGGACGGGAAGGCGAGGGTGACGTCGGCGATCCGCATCAGCACGGCGTCCGCCCAGCGCCCGTAATACCCGGCGGTGAGCCCGAGCGCGAGCCCGACCGCGAGCGCGATCGCCTGACTGCCGAGGCCGACGGCGAGCGAGAGCCGCGCGCCGAACACCACGCGGCTCAGCACGTCGCGCCCCTGCGCGTCGGTCCCGAAGAGATACGCCGGCGAGGGCGGCCGCAGCCCGTACGACAACGCGCCGTGGTAGGGATCGCGCGGTGCGAGCCACGGTGCCAGGAGCGCGGCGCAGGCGAGCGCCGCCACCACGGCGAGCCCGGCGATCGTCCAGCGACTGCGCATGATCCGATGGCGAATGAGTAGCGCGGGCATAGGGGCCACGACTACGTTACTCGGAAGCTCACCTTCCGGGCAAGCGGCGATCCCAGTGAAGAGCGACACACGATTCATTCTCGTCCTCGGCGGCGGCGGCATGAAGGGCCTGGCGCACATCGGCGTGCTCCAGGCGCTCACCGAGCGCGGGCTCCTGCCGACTCACATCGTCGGCACGAGCGTGGGCGGGCTCGTCGGCGCGGCCTGGTCGGCGGGACACAGCGTGGCCGAGCTGCGCGAGATCGCCATCGCGCTGCGCCGCAAGGACATCTTCGCGGTCGCCCACGCCGACATGGCCTTCAAGCGGATGCGTTCCCCCGCCCTGTTCCGCCGCGAGCCGCTCGACACCCTGCTCGAGCGGCTCGTCGGCAACATCACCTTCCAGCAGCTGGATCATCCGCTCGTGGTCAACACCGTAGACGTGAACTCAGGGATGCAGGTCTTCTGGGGCCTCGAAGGCCTGGACGAGATCCCGGTGCGGGAAGCCGTGTTCGCGTCGTGCGCGCTCCCCGGCTTCCTGCCGCCGCGCGAGATCCGCGGCCGCTTCTACGTCGATGGCGCGACGAACGACAACCTGCCGGTGGGGACCGCGCTGGTGCTCGGCGCCGACGTCGTGCTCGCGGTCGACGTGTCGGCGTCCAACGCGTTCCGGGCGGACGTGCAGGATGAGGGGTTCGCCTCGGTGTTCGCCCGCGCCACCGAGATCGCCATGCAGTCGCTGCTCGAGCTGCGGCTGCGCGCCTGGACGACGCCGCCCATCTATTACGTGCATCCACGCGTCGAGCACATCTCGCCCTTCTCGTTCGATCACCTGCGCGAGCTGGTCGAGGAGGGCTATCGCGCGACGGCCGCCGCGCTCGATCATCCCGAGGAGTGGCCTCAGCCGGGCGACTCCGGGGTGTATCCGAAGCGGAGCGTGATCGTCCGGGTGCAGCGCGAGCGGTGCATCGGCTGCGGCGCGTGCCTGCTGCAGGCGCCCCCGGGGATGTTCGTGCTCGACGCCCAGGGGAAAGCCGTCGTCACGCGGCCGGAGCAGGAATGGTCACCCGTCGACGGGGAGTTCATCCGGCACTGCCCCACGTACGCCATCAGCGCGCGCCCCAAGGCGACGCCGCAGGCCGCAGGCGCGGCGGGCTAGGGCCCCGCCCGTCCCGGCGTAATGCGGATGCTGTCGTCGGCGACGGCGATCTCCACCTCGGGCCGCCTCGAGCGAACGTACGCCCTGAGGGCCGGCAGGGTCGGATAGGCAGGATCGCTGCCGAAACAACGCGCATCATCGATGACGATGACGTGCCCCAGGTCCGGCGCACGAAGGATCTGCTCCAGCTCCTCATAGAGGGGGGTGTCCTTCTCTCCCCGCGCGGTGTCGCCCGCCGAGTAGTGCCCATCCAACCAGAAGAGCGCCGGTTGCTGGAGGCGTTCCATGATCCGGCCGAGTTCCTTCCCGCTGTCGCCGTGGATCAGTTCGACGTGCGTGTCCTGCTCGAAGCGACGCTTGGCTTTGGCAAACAGCTCGTCGCCTAATTCTATGGAGTAGATCTTGTCGAACAGGGGCTTCATCGCCTGAACCATATCCCCACGATACGTTCCCGTCTCGACGAACACCTTCAACTCGTAGCGCTCGGCGTATTCCCGGAGCACCCGCTGCTTCACGACATGGGGCGGAGGCACCGGCGCGTCGGAGCGCGGGGGCGGGGGCGGTCGCAGCCAGGTGAGGAGCTTCTTCATCACACGAGCCGAGCCATCGGCGGGTTGGACGTGCAAACTACGGACCGTGGCGCGGCGAGGCAACGCTGCTGGACGCGCGGGCTCGATGGTATACTTCCCGACAGCACGCGCCGCATCCCAGGAGGACCGTCGCCGTGAAACAGGCAGTCGTGTGTGGAGCGGGCGGGTTCATCGCGAGTCACCTGGTGACCCGGCTGAAACGCGAAGGGTATTGGGTCCGCGGGGTCGATCTGAAGCGGCCCGAGTTCTCGCCCACCGCTGCCGACGAGTTCCAGCTGCTCGACCTGCGGGAGCCGGGGGCGTGCGACGCGGCGATCGCCCTCGGGCGGGGCCGCGTCGATGAGGTCTATCAACTCGCGGCAGACATGGGCGGCATGGGCTTCATCCACTCGGCCGAGTGCGAGATCCTCCGCAACAACGCGTTGATCAATGTCAACATGATCCACGCGGCCGCCCGTGCGGGCATCGCTCGGTACTTTTTTTCCTCTTCCGTCTGCATCTACCGCGACATGATGCCGGGTGAGCCGGAACTCACGGAAGACGAAGCGTACCCAGCCCGCCCCGACAATGAGTACGGCTGGGAGAAGCTCTACGCCGAGCGCGTCGCGCTCGCCTTCAGCCGCAAGTACGGGATCGAGGTGCGGATCGCGCGCTTCCAGAACTGCTACGGACCGGAAGGCACGTGGA
>Ga0209156_10003531_pt1 | contig 11732 bp, 8 predicted proteins | sample GraSoiAngelo_124_FD_185881 | JGI IMG/M metagenome (GOLD analysis project Ga0209156, IMG submission 185881) | Grasslands soil microbial communities from the Angelo Coastal Reserve, California, USA - 14_0927_05_20cm (SPAdes) (version 2) | ecosystem: Environmental > Terrestrial > Soil > Grasslands ...
ATTTGCCCATACCGTCGGCACGGATCGGCTGAAGACTAACTGTTCGCGAGGCCGAGCAACGCGAGCATCCTGCCGGTGCGACCTTTTTCGGCCCGATAGGAATAGTAGGCGTCCAGATTGCAGGCCGTGCAAACGCCGCTGTCATGAATCTCGTTCAAGCCTGCAGTCTGACATTGTCGAATGATATCCGCAGCGAAATCGACCTCGAAATGGGGCGGACGAATGCACGGGCTGAGCTGGGCGATAAGATCCTGGGGCTGGATCGAGAATTTTTCGTGCATTTGTGCGATCGCCTTTGAAACGATGCGCAGATTCGTCCCCTTTTTTCCTGAATGAATTAACGCAGCAGCGCGCTGCTTTCGGTCGACCAGATAAACGGCGCAGCAGTCGGCGACGTAAATGCCCAGTGTGACACCGCGTTGATTGGTGATAATGCCGTCGCAGCCGGAGAATTCCCTATCAGTTTCCACCATTGCGTTGACGCATGCGATTTTATCACCGTGAATTTGTTGGGCGGTGAGCAGCGGCCAATCGCCGATTCCAATTGCGTTGCGAATTTCGAGATGGGCAGATTCCAGTCGCTTTAATGCTTCCTCTTTATCATGCGAAACATGGATGCCCGGAATTCTTCGCGTGAAAATGTGGCGACACATTGCGAGCACATTCAGCGCTTGGAATTTTTCGAACGGAAGCTGCATTACGGAACCTCCAATCCCCAATAAGGCTCAAACGCCAAATTCCAACACATGCGAATTGCAAGGGACGTTTGTGCGGATGGGATGAACTGAAGTTTATTTGGATGCCGGACCAGACCTGCGATTTGGTAATACGCCAGGGGCCGAACTTTTTTTATGTTCGCCCACGGCGTCCATCCCACTGCTTGTATCATAGGTCTTCGATCGCGTCGCACGTGGCGCCAGATTGTCGAACGACTCGGTATAGGTACTCTGCGCGCCCGTGGCCCGGTCGAATTCTGCGAGGGACGAATTGTAACCGAAAAGCGCTTGCAATTGCGTCGATTGCGCCGTGAGCAACTGGACCTGGGCATTGAGGACATCCAACTGCACCCCTGCCCCAGCGTCGAGCCGGGCTTTGGCGAGGCGCAGCGCTTCCTCAGCTAGTCCCACGTTCTTCTCCTGGCTCTTAATAAGTTCGCGGTTCTGCTGCAAATTTGAATATGCCGTCTGCACTTCTAGCTCAACCTGCCGAGCGTCATCCTCGTACGTGAGTTCCGCCTCCGAAAGGAGCGCCCGCTGTTGTTTGACCTGCCCATATATCTGGCCACTGTCCCAAATCGGCAGGCTGCCCTGCACCTGGGCGATCCAACCTTTTGAAATATCGTGCCAGCTCGAGTTTGTCGGCGAGCTTATCCATTCGCCGCCGCCGGTAGTGGTGATAGTTGGGAGCCACTGGCCGGTTGCCGCGCGCAATTGCTGTCTCTGGTTCAAGACGTTTGCCCGCGCCTGCTTGAGAAACGGGCGCCGTTGTTTTCCAAGCTCAATCGCATCGGCCAAGGCGATAGTGCGCGGAACGTATGGCATTTCGCCTATTACTTCCAGCAGCGGATTTTCACCGCGTCGTGGTTGAAAATCGAGCCCGAGGGTCTTGGCCAGAGTAAGCTTCGATATTCGATAGTTGTTTTGCGCGGTGATTAATAGCGGAAGCTGATTGTAGTAAGCGACTTCCGCCTGTAACACGTTAAACCGTGGAACTGTTCCCGCTTCAAAACGATTTTGCTGATCCTGCAATTGACTCTGCAGCAACTGTACCGATTGCTCCTGCACCTTGATCAGCTCCCGATTGACCACGATCTGGTAGAACTGCGTTTTCACGGTCGCGAGGAGTTGGTCCAGAATATTGCGGAATGCGAAGTAGGCGCTGTCCCGTTGAAAGAAGGTACCACGGATCGATGGCCAAGTGGTGCCGTTAAAAATCAGCTGTGTTCCAAGAACGTTGATGCTGTAGGAAACATCACTAGTTTGAGTATTGATAGTACTCGGTGTCGACGATCGGGCGGCCAAGGCAGGACCTGCGACATCCCTGACCTGCGACGGCGGTGAGTCAACAAGCGATGCGGCTGCGCCCGTGGCCGTGCTACCGGGCGTTGGAGTGGTTCCGGTCGTCGTACCTCCAAGTATCCGGGCGCCAATCAAGTTCGGATCAGTCCAGTCAAAAATCCCGCTTGCGTTGATGTGCGGTAGTATCTCGGCCCGGATCTGAATGATCACGCCTTGCGTCCGTTTGATCTCTTGTTCCGCGATAAGCAGGGTCGGATTGCGTTGGAGCGCGGTCAGGATCGCTTCATCCAACGTAAATCTTCGCGGCGCGCTGCTATCCGTTGCGACCACCCTTTCCCCCCCATTGGCCTGTACTGCCAGGAACACAACTGCACTCAGTAAGATAAAACGATTCATTCGCATGCTTTTAAAAAAGGTTTTCCGCCAGGAAAAGCGCGAAATTATGCCAGGTGCAGGTATTTAGCTAACACTCCCAGCGGTTGTTGGAAGAATGTTTTGCCTGGCAGAAGTCATAAATTTTAGTGTAAATTTGCAACCACGCCTTGTTTTCCGACGGCGTCAGATGCGCCATCAACTTCATCAGATTATCCATCATCTCGTCGCGGATGCGCCGCACCAGCGCTGATCCTTTCGAGGTTATGCAGACCATGACTTTTCGCCGATCCTGCGCCCCCGATGCGCGCGTGACGTAACCGAGATTCTCCAGTCGCGCCACCAATCCGCTCGCCGCCGCCGTGGTGTGCCCCATCTTTTGCGCGATCGCAGACATCGTAAGCACCTCTTTCTGATCGAGTGCGGCGAGAAGGAAATATTGGGAGAAGGAAACGTTACCGGGAGCGAGTTCTTTGCAGAGATGCAGGAGAAAACAACGCTGCATTTCCATTATAATATGGGAAAGCCGTTCCGCATCGGCTCGAAATTGTGCTGTAGTCGGCTCGGCCAGCGTTGCTTCCAATTTCACCGCGCTAAAGCTAGGAGGTGAGATCAACGTGTCAACGGCGGGCATGGTAATTTAATCGATTAACAAGACTTCGACTTCGCTGCCAGCGCTTAGCCTCGCTTCGGGTCTCACTCGCAACAGGGCGTTGGCCCGGGCCAGTCCAAAGAGGGCATGCGATTCCTGGCGGCCAATCACGCCAAAGGCTCCATTCGCCAACTCGCCTCGAAAATAATGCGGTCGTGTTTCGTCGCCTGCGATTTCGTGAATAAGGCGAGCGTTCGCCCGAGGCAAACTTAGGTCGATCGCCCCCATCATTTGTAAGAGGGCGGGACGCACGAAAACCAGGAAAGTCACGAAAGTTGAAACCGGATTCCCCGGAAGCCCGAAAATCAGGCATCGGCCGCGTTTGCCGAACAAAAAAGGTTTGCCCGGTTTTACCGATACGCGCCAAAGGTCGATCTCAGCGCCGATCTCGCGCAATGCTTCCCGTACGAGATCATGTTCACCGACCGAGACGCCGCCACTGATGATCACAGCGTCCTGGTGCTCAGCATCGCGTAAGGCCTTGCAAAGGGTGTCGAAGTTGTCGCGACAATGCCGTCGCATTGCAACCTCCATGCCTGTTTTTGCTGCAAGTGACGCGAGCATTAGTCCGTTACTGTCAAAAATTTCGCCTGGTCGTAGCTGTTGCCCTGGTGGCGCCAGCTCGTCACCAGTCGTTACAATCGCCACTCTTGGCTGCGCTCCTACGCGAACCGATTCAATCCCTTGTGAAGCAAGCAATCCGAGCATCGCCGGTCGCAGCCAATCGCCTCGCTTTAAAATTTGTTGTCCGACCGCAAGATCGGCCCCGGCTTTGCGCACAAAATCGCCCACCGAAATTTGTTCAGCCTGGATGAGAACAAAATCGCCTTCGCGTTGCGTTTCTTCCTGCATCACGACGGCATCGGCCCCGGTTGGCATCGGCGCACCGGTAAAAATGCGGATCGTTTTTCCCGCCGATAGGCTGAGATTTTTCGAAACCCCCGCTGGTTGCTCACCAACAATTTTTAATCGGGCATTTTTTCCTGCCGAATTCGCGATGACCGCGTAACCATCCATCGCCGAATTGTCGAAAGGCGGCAGCGGAATTGTGGCAAAACGATCATTTGCCGCGAAACGATCGAGCGCGTCGGCTAACGAGACTTCAGTTGCCGGCAATGGCGCAACTGCCGATATAATTTTCTCGCGCGCCTTCTCCTCGCTAATCACGAGAAGACCATTCAATCAGCAATCGGCAATCGGCAATCAGCAATTGGCAATCATCGATTCTCCGCCATATTCTCGCGCGACCGATTTTGGTGAGGTGGCTGAGTGGTCGAAAGCAGCGCTTTGCTAAAGCGCCGTACCCCAAAAGGGTACCGAGGGTTCGAATCCCTCCCTCACCGTTTTACGTGGGAACTGGGCGGTGACCTATCGGCGAACGGCCATTGTCACGTTCAGCAGAGATGAAGACGAACGGGACTAATTAGATTTCCGGTCCGAAGTTGCAATAGTGTGGCCAGCAGCAGCAGGGATGGACGAGCAGACCGACAAAGAAATTGCCAGCAAGAAGCAGCGAGATCAGATGCTGAAACTCGTCGCGAAAGCCTTTTATAACGAACTCATTAACTACGGCGTTGGCCAGGCAGAGGTTATCAGGGTCGCTTCGCACTTGCTCGACAATCTCCTAGCGAAGGAAAAGAAACCTGACAAAGACGTAGGATATTACAACGGAATCTTTACGCTGGCGTCGGTGAAAGACGAATGGGCCAAACGCAAGCAACTCGGCGTTCAACAGGTGACGCTTCGTCCGCTGCAAAGCCAGGTCATAAGCAAGGTCTCCGGCTGGCTCAAGGACCAGGCCGTGCGTGAAAGCTTCGTGCCGGCATTTCCGGAAAATGAAAGCAAATTGCAAGAGTATTTCAGGCAGCCGACGCGAGAATATTTCAGCATCGACTACAACGACAAGGCGGTCGGAATTGTCGGCGGTGAGAACATCGACACGACGGCCGGTAAACTTGAGATGAAAAAGCTGGTAGGCGAACCTGGCCTGCAGGGCAAAGGAATCGGAAAGCAGGCAACATTCGGCTTTCTTTACTATGCGTTCATGATCCGCAACCTGAACAAGGTTTACATTCACTCGCGTGACATCAACATGCGCAACATCAATCTCAATACCCGGTTTGGTTTCGAACTAGAAGGGGTCTTCCTCGACGACCTCACAGTCCGTGACAAACGCCAGGACGTAGTCCGCATGGCTTTGTTCAAGCCGCTCTGGCTGCAAATCTTTTCACACGGCGCTTAGCTACCCGGCTGCACGAACCGAGGGGTCGAGCGGGAAGTTAGTTTGGCCCGCCGCGATCGCTGTTTGGATTGCAGCTTCCAATCTTTCCGCGTTCAGCGGCTTCACCAAATGTTCGGAGAAACCAGCCGCAACACTTTTCTCTATATCAGCCATCGTACCGAAGCCACTGATTGCGATGCCGCGAATGGACGAATTGCCTCGCAGTCGCCTCATCAACTCCACCCCGCTAGCGTCAGGTAAACCGACGTCGCAGATCAGGAGATCGAACTGGTCGTTTTGGGCCGTTTCGAGCGCCGAGCGCACATCGTGGCGTGCCGTCACGGTGTGTCCGTGCCTGGTAAGCAATCGCTTCAAGGCTTCGCAGGTGTCGGCGTGATCGTCGACTAACAAAATCCGGCACACACTTCGCGATATTGGTAAATCGGACTCGGGTAAGGCTTGAGTCTGCGAATGGAAGGCAACGGTCTCCATAGTTACAGAAAAGGTCGAGCCGTGTTCGACTCCGTCGCTTTTTGCAACAAGAGCCGCGTTATGTGCTTGCGCGAGCGATTTTGAAATTGCGAGTCCCAACCCGAGGCCGCCGAAGCGCTGCCGCAAAGAACGACTCGCTTGTTCAAACGGATCAAAAATTCGTCCAATCAGATTCGGTGAAATCCCGACGCCTTCGTCTCGCACGGTAATTGTTAGTCGGTGTGGCGACTCGTTTGCCGAGGAGATTGTCACCTGGCCCGCTTCTCGACTGAACTTGATCGCATTCTTCAGCAGATTCCAAATCATCTGCTGAAACCGGGCTTCGTCGGCTGTGACGTAATGATCGACTGCGCGGAACGCAACGTTAACTTGAATGCGTTTTGCAGCTGATTCGGAGCGGCATATTTCAACCACATTCAAGACGGCTTTATGAGCATCAAGCGTCGCAAATTTTAGATCCAATTTACCTTTGCTGATTCGCGTGACATCGAGAAGATCGTCGATCAAACGCGTTTCCACGTCGACGTTGCGCCGAATCATTTCCAAAACCGACTTCTCCTCATCATTTCGCGCCCGTTGCTTTGACAATATCTCGAGCGCCGCCACGACCGGCGTTAACGGTGTGCGCAGCTCATGCGAAAGCATCGCGAGAAAATTGTCTTTGGTCCGATTTGCTGATTCCACTAAGGATTTTTCTTTCGTCAAAGCTTCCTCTGCGCTGCGGCGCTCCGCCATTCCCGCGGCCAAGGCCAGCGCCGTGACGGCCAACACCGCTGTGGCTGCCTGCAAAATGAGGAGCGATTGATTCTCCGTTTCCATCACGAACGGTCCGAAGTTGCGTAACGTCCCCCAGATCGCAATCGTCGACAGGATCAATATGCCAGTCGCGGTTTCTCGCTGCGACATGCGAAATGCCAGCCAGATCACAAGGGGTCCGCAGATAAACGCGATAGGATAATTCTTCGCGCTAATGGGAAACCAACCTCCGAAGACCGCTTCGCCCAGCAGTACCATCAGCAGGAGAAGTAATCCTACTTCTAAATCCTTCTTGCCACTCCAACGCCATCGCGGCTTCAGCCCCCAAAGAATTACGACCGGCGCGACGATGAGATCGCCAGCCGCGTCTCCCAGCCACCACGTCATCCAAATCGCACCGTACCTGGCCCAGTCTGCGAAACCCGCTAGTGCCAGACTCGTCAGCCCGATGGTGGGACTTACTACCGTGCTCGCAACTGCGGCGAAAGCGAACTTGAAAACGTTCTTTGAACGCTCAAAGACATCGATCCCGTCGGCAAAGCGATTCACCAGCCATGCCCCGCACAGGGCTTCCAGAGTATTCCCGGCTGCGATGGCCAGTGAGGTTCCAAAGTTACCGGCTGTGGTCACATTCACCAGGAAGGCACCGACGAAAATCGCAGGCCAGGTTCGGTAACCGAGCACCAACAACGCACCTAGTGCTACCCCCGCCGGAGGCCAAACTGGGGACGCGCTCGCATGCAGGAACGCCAGCTTCAATCCCAGCTTGCCCGCCAAAAAATAGATCAGGGTGAGGCCGACGAAAGCCGTTACTCCGGAGAACCCTCGACGAGGCATTAGGCTGCGCTTCCCGCGCACAGAGGTATTCCTACGGTGCGCGTTTCGCCTGTGCAACACGGTCTGACGTTTAAGTTGTCCTCCGCACAAGACAATAACGAGTCAGCATTTACTGTTCCTGGAGCCCATCGGCGGCCAGTATCTCGCCAGTATCGGGCCAGCGAGTGCTAAGCCATACTCGCAAGTGGCGGACAGCGATGCGCGCGATGTCGACCTTCGCGGTTTGGGGCAATCGCTATTACGGCAAACGATAAACCTCGACCAGACCGACGCCCGTGCCGCCATTCTTGCCGCTCACAATCGCCGTGTAGTTACCAGTTGGAAGGGTGACAAGAATCGCTGAGTCGAGATTGTTCGGAGGCTGAAACCCGCTATTCTGGATCGCTGCCTGTTGTGAATCCTTCCAATTGTCGTTCCACATTATTAATGTTCCGTTCCCGTCATACAATCCCAGGCGCGGATCCGCCAGTGGGTTCGGGACGCCGAATTGGGCGAGCGATGGGCCGAGAGCACGCACGACAAGATTAACAGAGCCGCTTGCTCCGCTGACAATGAAGCCGCCGATCATGACATTGGCACCGGTTTGCACAAAACCACGTGTGGAAATATTGCTTAGATGAGCATTTGCGCCAGCATCCACATCATAGAGCTCGATTAATCCAACTCCGCTGGTGCCGTTCTTTCCCGATTCGATCACCGTGTAAGGACCCGGTTGCAAGGTCAGCAGCATCGCTGATTCATGATCGTTCCCCGGAGCCAGACCGGTGGCTGCAATCGCCGTTGCCTGCGGAATCTTCCAATTGTCATTGCCAACGACGACGGCACCGGTGCTATCATGCAGTTCTAGAACCGGATCTTGCAACGCGTTTGGCACACCGAAGCTGGTCAGGGTCGGGCCCAGTCCGCGAATGAGCACTTTTTTCGCGTCAGTTCCGGTAATGATGAAGCCGCCAATACCGACTTTACCACCGGTCTGAATTAGTAGGCGGGTGGAAATGTTCACCAAGCTGGCGTTAGCTGGCGTTTGTTGAACAGTCAGAGTGAAGTCCTGCGTCGCATTCGGGGAAACTCCATTGCGCGCGGTGATGGTAAAGCTGTAGCTAAGATCACTATCGGCGTCGGGTGTGCCGCTTAAGGTGGCGGTGCCATCGGTGTTATCGACGAAAGACAGCCAACTCGGCTGCGCTCCGATCAGGGTGAACGACGGCGTCGGTGTGCCAGTGGCGGTTATAGTAAAGGTGCCTGCCGTTCCGACCATGAACGAACCCGTTGCGGCGCTGGTAATGACGGGCGCTTGCGGCACGGGCGGCGCATCCTGTACCGTAATGGTGAAGGTTTGCATTGCATTTGGCAGAGTGCCGTTGGAGGCAGTGATATTAATCGGGTAACTACCCTCCGAAGCGGCCGGGGCAGTTCCGCCGACAGTGGCTGTGCCATCGCCATTAGGAACAAAAGAAATCCCCTGGGGCAACGTGCCGGTAAAGCTCACGGTCGCACTCGGGACCGGCGGACTCGTTCTTACCGTGAACGTGCCAAATGTGCCGACTACAAACGTTGCATTATCCACGCTGGTGATAGCCGGTGGAGGATTGACAACGAACAAAGTAAAGGACTGCATGGCGTCAGGCGCGACACCATTTGTTGCTGTGACCGAAAACGTGTAGCTGGGATTGCTCCCTAGGTCAGGTATTCCCGCCAGGGTTGCGGTCCCGTCGGTATTATCAATGAAGGAGAGCCAGCTTGGCTGTGTCCCGGTTAAGCTTAGTGTCGCTGTAGGAACCCCAGTGGTATGGATGGTGAAGATGCCTTCTGTGCCGGCGGTAAAAGTCGTGCTGGCAGAGCTGATAATGGCCGGAGCGTGCAGGACAGGCGCAGTATCCTGGACCCTGAGGGTAAAAAGTTGCACCGCATTGGGTAGAGTGCCGTTCGCAGCCGTAATTGTGAGGGAGTAAACTCCTTCCGAACCGGCCGCTGGCCTGCCGCTCAACGTCGCCGTCCCATTCGACAGCGGGACAAAAGTCACCCCGCCTGGCAAAGTGCCGGTGAAACTCAAGGTTGATTTCGGCACTGTATTCCTAGTCGTAATTGTAAAGGTGTTGGCTGTTCCGACGACAAAAGTAGCGTTGTTCACGCTCGTGATGCGGGGCGGTCGCGTGATCGTCAGCGTGAAATTCTGTGTCCCTGCCGGGGCGACCCCGTTGGATGCGGTGAATGTGAGGGAATAATCTCCCAGTAGCCCTTGACCGCTCCCGGGTCTGCCGGAAAGAGTCGCGGTCCCATCGCCGTTGTCGACAAACTTAACTCCGCCAGGAAGCTTCCCACTCGATGTGATTTTCGCGACCGGATTGGCAGAGGTGGTAATAGTAAAGGTATCCTCAATTCCTTGCGGAAAAGTCACGCTGGTGGCGCTGGTGAAGGTCGGGGCGGTGTCGGCAGCCAATCGCGGAGGGGCTGCTAAAGCTATGAAAATGCTGGATAGCAGGATGGCCCATGTTCGGACCGTCCAGGTGAGAATTTTATTGGATGGGACTTGGCAAGAATGGCTTAGCATAGATAAGGAATTTGGTCGGCGATATAGCCGGTCCTATGCCAAATCGAGCCACTATAATACTCATCTTTACAAGATCGGGACATTGGACAGCATTGACCCGGGGCAGGGTTTAGTCCCCAGGTTCGCCAAAAGTGGCAATGCGATGTCAGCTTCAGACGGGACCGGCACTGGTTCTACATCAGTGATTCGTGATCAGTGATCGGGTCGCTTGCTCCCGGCCGGCTTATCCGCGGCCCACCCGCGCCTTGTCATTCCGAGCGAAGTCGCGGAATCTCTAACTAGTATATAAGATGTCTCAACTTCGCTCGACATGACAAAGACGGCTGAGAAAATTCAAAACTTCATCGATGGCCAATTCGTTGACCCTGTCGGCGGCAAATATCTCGACAACATCGAGCCGGCTACAGGAAAGCCCTATTCGCAGGTCGCCGACAGCGATACGCGCGAAGTCGATCTCGCAGTTGCCGCGGCGGAGAAGGCGTTTGCAGGGTGGTCGCAAACCTCCGCAGCGGACCGGTCGCGTATTCTTCTGCGCATTGCTGATTTGATCGAGCGCGACCTTGAGAAACTCGCTCGCGCAGAGTCAATCGACACCGGTAAACCACTCTCGCTTGCGCGCACGCTCGACATCCCGCGGGCCGCCAGCAATTTTCGGTTTTTCGCGACCGCAATTCTCCACACTGAATCGGAAGCACACCTCACCGATAACGTTGCCTTCAACTACACCCTGCGTCAGCCGCGCGGCATCGCGGGATTAATTTCGCCATGGAATCTGCCACTCTATTTGCTGAGCTGGAAAATCGCGCCCGCTATCGCGGTCGGGAACACCGCGATCGCGAAACCGAGCGAGCTAACACCGATGACGGCGTTTTTGCTTTGCGGACTTTGCCGTGAAGCTGGCCTGCCGAACGGCGTGCTCAACGTCGTGCACGGCACCGGACCGAATGTCGGCGCGCCAATTACCGCGCATCCCAAGATCGGCACCATTTCCTTTACGGGCGGGACTGTGACAGGACGCAAGGTAGCCGAAGCCTGCGCCCCGTTATTCAAGAAAGTTTCGCTGGAGCTCGGTGGAAAGAACCCAAACATCATCTTCGCCGACGCCGATCTCGACGCCGCCATCGCCGGCAGTGTGCGCTCCTCTTTCGCAAATCAGGGCCAGGTTTGTCTCTGCGGTTCGCGCATCTTTGTTGAACGATCGGCCTATGCCGATTTCGTCAATCGCTTTCTCGACCAGGCGTCAAAACTAAAAGGAGGCGATCCGCTCGACGACAAGACTGAGCAAGGCGCGATCGTAGGCAAAACGCAGCTCGATAAGGTGAAGTTCTACGTCGATCTTGCGCAGAAAGAGGGAGGCAAAATCGCACTCGGTGGCAAAGCGCCGGAACCGATCAATGATCGTTGTCGCGAGGGTTATTTTTTCAAACCAACCGTCATCACCGGTTTGCCGGTCTCCTGCCGCACCAATCGCGAAGAAATCTTCGGCCCGGTCGTCACGATCACGCCTTTCGATAACGAAGAAGAAGTGATCGGTTACGCTAACGACACTGAGTACGGACTGGCCTCAAGCGTCTGGACGCAAAACTTGAATCGCGCCCATCGCGTCGCAGAACAAATCCACACTGGCACCGTCTGGGTAAACTGCTGGCTGGTGCGCGACCTGCGCGTTCCCTTCGGCGGCATGAAGCAAAGCGGCGTCGGCCGCGAAGGCGGCGAAGAAGCATTGCGATTCTTCACCGAGCCCAAGAATATCTGCATTGCAAAGTAAACCTGCTCGGGCGCTGCCTTGATTTGCAGGAACACGGGTGTCCAAAAAGGCAGGCCGAGGCCTGT
>Ga0209156_10003535_pt1 | contig 11724 bp, 6 predicted proteins | sample GraSoiAngelo_124_FD_185881 | JGI IMG/M metagenome (GOLD analysis project Ga0209156, IMG submission 185881) | Grasslands soil microbial communities from the Angelo Coastal Reserve, California, USA - 14_0927_05_20cm (SPAdes) (version 2) | ecosystem: Environmental > Terrestrial > Soil > Grasslands ...
GCACGACGCGAAGCGAGTCGGCATCTGGATGTCTCCGGGCAAACACGGCCGCCAGATCCGCGAGAAGTATTTCAAGCAAGGGAAACCTTGCCCGGTGCTCGTGTCGTGCGGCCACGATCCTTTGCTCTTTCTCGCCGGCGGGAACGAGCTGCGCTTCGGCCTTTCCGAATACGACTATGCCGGCGGGCACCGAGGCGAACCGTTTGAAGTGATCGAAAGCGAGCTCTACCGCCTGCCCCTGCCCGCCCACGCTGAGATCGTGCTCGAGGGCGAGATGGTCCCTGGCGAAGTCGCTCTCGAGGGTCCGTTCGGCGAGTTCACCGGCTACTACGCCGGGGGCAAGAGCGAACAGCCGGTGGTCCGTGTGCAGTGCATCTATCATCGCAACGACCCCATCCTTACGATGGCCACGCCGATGCGGCCGCCGTCGGACTTCTCCTACAGCAAATGCGTGATGAAGGCGGGGATGATCTGGGACGAAGTCGAGCGCGCGGGCTTGAGCGGCGTGAAAGGCGTCTGGTGCCACGAAGCGGGCGGCGCGCGGATGTTCAACGTCATCGCCATCAAGCAGGCCTATGCGGGCCACGCCAAGCAGGCCGCCATGGCTGCAGCGAGCTGCCAGTCGGGTTCCTACCTCGGCCGGTTCGTCGTAGTGGTCGACGATGACATCGACCCGACGAATCTGTTCGACGTGCTCTGGGCGATGTGCACGCGCTGCGACCCTGCGGAGGACATCGACATCATCCGCAAGATGTGGAGCGGGCCTCTGGATCCGCGCATTCCGCGCGGCACGACCTGGAGCTCGCGCGCGGTGATCGATGCGTGTCGCCCGTTCGAGATGCTGAAGGATTTTCCTCCGGTGGCGCGTGCCAGCTCCGAACTTCGCCGGACCACGGAAGCGAAGTTCCGCGACATCCTGTCGAAGCTCTAGATGCACAGTCTTGAGAATCTCTACGGTATAATTCCGCCTGCTGGTCGACGGTGGCCGTAGCTCAGCTGGTAGAGTCCCGGATTGTGATTCCGGTTGTCGTGGGTTCGAATCCCATCGGCCACCCCACTCTGCTGTTTCTTCGTAGTACTGATATCAGTGCACTCCGCCCATCAGATTGCGAATGGGCTTGATCAGAAAAAACAGAATGAAGGCCGAAGCTCCTGTCGTGAGACAGACGGCACCGAAGAGTTGGGGCAGCGGAAATGCTTCGAACAGGCCCGCGATACGTCCGCCGATGAAGTTACCCAGGGAGGTGGCAAGGAACCACACGCCCATCATCGACCCTACCAGACGCTGGGGCGCGAGCTTCGTGACGGTGCTCAAGCCCACGGGGGACAGGCAAAGCTCCCCGATGGTGTGAAGAACATATCCCCCGATCAGCCACATCGGGCTCACGCGTGAGTTGCCGCCCTGGGCGGAGACAAAGGCTGCACCCGTAATGACGAAGAACCCCAGGCTTAGGAATATCAGGCCGAACATGAACTTCGCGGGGCTCGACGGCTGCGTTTTGCCCCAGCTGACCCATAGCCAGGCAAAGAGCGGGGCCAGAGCGAGAATCCCGAGCGGATTGACGGATTGGTAGTAGCTCGCCGGAAACTGCCAGCCGAAGACGGAGTTCTCGGTGAAGTTCCTGGCAAACAAGGTGAGACTCGATCCCGCCTGCTCGAAACCCGCCCAGAACAGCATGGCGAACACGAAGAAGGCGATGATCGCCCAGACGCGCTTCCTCTCGACGGGATCCCTTCCCTGGCGCAGCAACGACCAGAAAACACCGATAGTTCCAGCCAGCAACACGTAGTCCCGATAGTCCCAGAGGAAGTAAAACACCGCGACAAGCGCGAGCACTCCGAGCGTAAGCTTGCCCCAAAGAAGTCCCGCATCCTCCGGCTTCTCTCTCAGAGTGCCGGCATTTCCGAGACGTGAACCACCCAGCACATACTGGACGAGGCCCAGTGTCATCCCCACTCCTGCCGCTCCAAATCCCCAGTGCCAACCGATCCGCTCGCCCAGGGTTCCACAGACCAAGGGCGCGAAGAAGGCGCCCATGTTGATCCCCATGTAGAAGATCGAAAAACCCGCATCACGCCGATTGTCGTCCGCGGAATACAGCTGGCCGACGATGGCACTGATGTTGGGTTTGAGAAGGCCCGTACCGAGCACGATCAAGACGAGTCCGGCGTAGAACGTCGGCCTGGAATCGATCGCCAGGCTGTAGTGGCCCATCGCGATGAGGATTCCGCCGTAGAGCACGGCATTGCGCTGGCCGAGGAGCCGGTCGGCGACCCAGCCTCCCGGAATGCCCATGAAGAAAACCGCGGCGGTGTAGAAGCCGTAGATCGCAGCAGCCGTGGCGACGTCGAGTCCGAGTCCCCCATCTGCCGCTTTGGCGACCATGAACAGCGTGAGGATCGCCCGCATTCCGTAGTAGCTGAATCGCTCCCAGAACTCGGTGAAGAAGAGCGTCGTCAGGCCTTTAGGGTGACCGCCCATTCCGCCGGTGGAGCCTTGCTATCGCGTGTCGCTTCGCTTGAACTCGGACCCTGCTTTCCATTGAGGAATTTCCGAGCCCTGCGCGACATCGTAGCCGACCATGAACAGCAGCCGCGCATCTTCCACGGCGCCTGCGAGATTCCAGTCACTCCGAACCGTGTCGGTCACTTTGTGGTAGCGCTGCGCAATGTACTCGTCGACCCTCTCGCGGGCGTAGCTCTCCGGCTTGCCGATATAGTCTCTGCCGCCCTTGACGTAAACCACGGGCACCCCGACTTTCGCAAATTCAAAATGATCCGCGCGGTAGAAAGTGCCGAGTTCGGGTCGCGTTTCGGGGCGCACGGTGCGTCCTTGCATCGCCGCAAATTTCCTGACGCTATCGTCCATGCTCGATTGACCGAAGCCGATGATTTCCACATCCTTGGTGGGTCCCCAGGTGTTTATCCCGTCGATATTGATGTTGGCCAGCGTTCGATCCAGCGGGTAGAGCGGATGGTGCGCGTAGTATTGCGCGCCCAGCAATCCCTGCTCTTCGCCAGTCGTCGCGATAAACACAATGGTGCGCTTCGGCGGTGCCGGCAAGGCCTTGTACGCCTTGGCCAACTCGAGCAACATCGCCACCCCCGACGCATTGTCCAACGCGCCGTGGAATATCTTTTGGGCCCGCGTGCCCGGCAATTTGTCGTTGACGCCGAAGTGATCCCAGTGCGCGGAGTAAACAACGCACTCGTTTTTCAGCTCCGGATCGGAACCTTCGATTTTTGCCACGACGTTGTTCGAGGCGATTTCACGCAACGTGTTTTGCACCTGGAATGTCGCCGTCACCCCGAGGCTGACCGGTTTGAATTCCCTCGATAATGCCGACTTTTTGAGCGTCTCGAAGTCCAGTCCCGCCGCACGGAACAAATCCCTGGCGCGGTCCAGGTGTATCCACGCGGGAACCGGAGGGAAGTTCGGGTTCGGACCGTCGGTTTTCAGGCTGAAGTTTTCACGCACCCAGCTGTTGACGACGACTTCATACGGGTACGCGGCGGGCTTGGTTTCGTGCACGATGATCGCGGCGGCGGCGCCAAGTTTCGCCGCCATTTCATATTTGTAAGTCCAGCGCCCGTAATAGGTCATGCCCTCGCCTTTGAACATGGCCGGATCGAGCTTGGCCGAATTGTTGGGGTCGGGAACCGGAGGATCGTTGATCAGCATCACCAGCGTTTTGCCGTGCAGATCGGCGCCTTTATAGTCGTCCCAGCCGAACTCCGGCGCGACTACGCCATAACCGACGAAGACCATTTCCGAGTTATCCACCCTGATGTCGCGCTCGGCACGCGGTGAGAATGCTACAAAATCGCCAGGGAAATTGAGCGGCATCGCTTTGCCGGCTACAACGAATGTAAGCTTCGGCGTGGACGTCACGCCCATCATCGGCACCTGCTGCACATAAGTGCCATCCGGATTGCCGCTCGCCAGCCCAAGCCGGGTGAAGTGCTGTTTTATATAGGCGACGGTCAAGGTTTCTCCTTTGGTACCAGGCGAGCGCCCCTCGAATTCATCCGAGGCCAGCACCTTGATGTGCTTCAGCAAGTTGCCGCCATTGATGGCTTTCAGCGGCGCCGCAACCGCCGACGTAGCGGGCGCCGGAGGAGTCCGGTCCTCGGCGCCTGACGTCCCATACATGCAAAGTCCCAGGCCGGTAACAAATAGGAAACGGCGCAGACGCGTGCTCAAGATAATCCCTCCCGTCATTATGAAATGGGCGACGCTCAACTATACGCCCGAGGAAGCGGCTTGATCTCGAGACGACTGCTGGATTGTGATTCCGATTGTGGCGGGTTCGAACCCCAGCTGCCACCCACACCCGCCTGCCTGTTCCGCGCCGCCCCTCCCGCGCCGCCCGCTAAAATTCGGGCGCCCTAGGCGGAAACTCTCCTATCGACGGCTCCCTCCGTCCTGAGCAGCGCCGTGATGCTGCCGCGAGGCACGGGCTTGCTGAAGAGGTAGCCCTGCATCTCGTCGCAGCGCGCGAGCCGCAGGAAATTGGCCTGATCTTCGGCGTCCACCCCCTCGGCAATCACCTTCAGCCGAAGGGCTCGGGCCAGCGAGATCATGGTCGAGACGAGCGTCATGGTGTCCGGTTCCTTGAGCATCGTGATGATGAAGGACCGGTCGATCTTGAGCGACTGCACTGGGAGCTTCGCGAGGTAACCGAGCGACGAGTAGCCGGTGCCGAAGTCGTCGATCGAGACGCTCACTCCCAACTCGCGCAGCGCTCTCAGCTTCTCGATGTTCGCCGCCACCTCCTCCATGAGCAGGCTCTCCGTGATCTCCAGGTCGAGCCCGTGCGGCGAGGCACCGCGTTTGATCGCGGCCTCGACGATGCTGACGAAATTCGACCTGCGCAGCTGGATCGCCGAAACGTTCACCGCGATGCGCGGCGCGATTATTCCCTGCTGCAGCCAGTGCGCGTGGTCGCGCACGGCCTGTTCCAGCGCCCAGCCGCCGACTTCGAGGATGAGGCCCGTTTCCTCGAGCAGCGGGATGAACTCGAGCGGCGGTACGAGGCCGCGCTCGGGGCTGACCCACCGGATCAGCGCCTCGACGCCGATCACGCGTCGGGTGTCGGTTTCGACCTTGGGCTGGTAGTGCAGGACGAACTCCTGCCTCTCGAGCGCCTGGCGCAGCTTGTTCTCCAGGGAGAGGCGCTCCGCGATCCGCTCTGTCAGCTCGTGCGTATAGAAGAGGTAGCGCTCGTTCGTTTCCTTTGCCTTCTTGAGCGCAGCCTCCGCGTTCTTGAAGAGGGTGTCCGCGTCGGCACCGTCGTTCGGGAACACCGCGAGCCCGACCTTGGCCGAGATCCGCAACTCGGCCTCGCCTATGCGGAACGGCGTGCCGAAGCACTGAGCGAGCCGCTGCTCGGTGAGCCGCGCGACGTCGTCCTCGCGGTCGATGCGCGCGAGCACCACGCCAAAGCGGTCGGCCGCCACACGGGCAAGCTCGCTCGGGTCCTTCACGTATTCGGAAATCCGGCTCGCGATCTGCTTGAGCAGCTCGTCGCCCGCCGGGCGGCCGAGCGAATCGTTGATGGTCTTGAACCGGTCCACGTCCACGAGCCCGAGGGCGAGCTTGTGCCCCGCGCCGCGCGCCGCGTCCACGAAACGCGCGAGACGCTCGCGGAACAGCGTCGCGTTCGCGAGCCCCGTAAGGGGATCGTAGTAAGCAAGGTAGTTGAGCCGCTCGCCCTTCTCGATGTGCTCGAGCGCGAAAGCGATGTCGCCGGCGAGCTCCAGCAGCAGCCGCATCTCGTCTTCGTCGTCGAAAAAGCCAGGCGAGTCGGCATACAGCGCGAGCACTCCGACTGGCACTTCCGCCACGAGCAAGGGCAGCATGGCGAGAGAGCGAAAACCCCGCTCGTGCGTCTCTTTTCGGAGCGTGACGCGCGGGTCCATCGTCATATCGTCGACGATCATCGCTTTGCGTTCCTTGACCGCGCGCCCGGCAAGGCCGTACTCCCCGGGCGCGTTCTCGTCGAGGCCGAGCGGTATCATTCCGATGTAGTCCTCGCCGACTCCCTCCCAGGCCATGGGCCTCACCCGATTCGCTTCCCCGTCCACGAGGCCGAGCCATGCCAGCCGGAATCCCCCGGCCCGCACCACGATCCCGCAAGCTTCGCGAAGCAGTTCCTCGCGCTCACGCACGCGCACGATGGTCGAGTTGATGCCGCTCAATACCGCGTAAATCCGGTTGAGGCGGGCGATGTGCCTTTGCTGCTCCTGGCGGGCGAGAAACTGCCCGATTTGGCTGCCGATCGCGTGCATTGCTCGCAGCAGCCGGTCCTCCGGCTCCCGGACTTCGCGGCTGTCGAAGGCCAGCACGCCGATCGTCTTGCCTTCGGCATTCACGGGAAAAACGAACCCCCCGTGCAAACCCGCGTTGCGAGCAAGCCCAGCCTCCTCGATGCGGGAATCGCGGGTGATGTCGGCGACCCAGAGAGGCTGTCCCGACTGCCACACTTGGCCTGCCGGGCCGACGCCAGGCGCGTAACGGATATCGCGCGATTTCTCGATGAACCGCTCGATGTCCGAACCGGCGGGGCTCCAGGCTTGACTGAACCGCAGCACCCCGGCCTTCTCGTCCGCACGGAAGTACCGGCCGACGTCCCAGCCTTCGGACTCGCATATCGCGCGAATGATCGCCTTCAGGCCGATCGACGCGCTGTCGGCGCTCGCGATGTGCCGGACTACGGTGTGCTCGAGCGCAAGCAACTGCTCTTCGCGCCTGCGCTCCGCGCGGGCGGCCGCCTCGCTCACCGCCCGCTCGATCGTAGGCGGCAGCCGCACGAGGTTGCTCTTGAGGACGTAGTCGGTCGCGCCGTTCTTCAGGGCCCGGATGGCGTAATCCTCGCCCAGGGTTCCGGAGACGAAGATGAAAGGGACGTCGGGGACGATTTCGCGCGCGATCCTGAGCGCGCTCATGCCGTTGAATTGCGGCATGGTGAAGTCGGAGAGGATGACATGAGGACGGAATTCTCCGACCTCGCGCCGGAAGTCCTCCTCGCGCTCCACGCGGCGCGCGAGCACGGCAAGGCCGGCGCGCTTGAGCTCGCGCTCGGCGAGCTCGGCGTCGCTCTCGACATCTTCTACCATGACGATTCGGAGTTCCTGGCCCATAGGCCCTCCTAGATTTGGACAAACCTGCCGGCTTCTGCGCGTCCTTTGCCCTCCAAACCGACCATAGGTTAAGAGTATAAAAACAGCAAGCTTTCCCTGATGTTATCTAGCGGAAATTCGTGCTTTTCCTTCGAAATCCGAGATTGCTGTCAGGAAAACCCGACGCGGAACGTAGCGAAAACTCTACAGGGTTGCGATCAAGATTGGTCGCGCTCATGGCCGATCCACAGTCTGATTCTCGAACGTGTCGCCGCTGACGAGCCGCTTGCTCAGCGCCACCAGCGGCGAGAGAGCGAAGCGTACGATCGCGCGCCAATCGTCATGCGCTCGCAGTTCATCGGCGAGCGGCGGGCTCAGCCGGTAGTACTGCTCCACGAACCATCGGCCCGGCTTGTTGGTCAGCAGGTACTCGTCGCGGAATGCTCGCAAATAACGCACTTCCCGCGCCATCGACGATCCATACGCCGCCGTAGCGATAAAGCAGCGGCTAGCGGGGGGACCATCGGTTGCAGGCTCGGGCAGCGTGGTCGCCGAGACCGGTGCAGTCCTTGCCGAGTTGTTACCGGCTGCATCATGCGAGCTGACGCGGTAGTCATAAGTGGTCCCCGCGGTCAGGCCTGTGTGCTCGAACGACGTCGACGTCGTCGTGGCAACCGCGACGTCATTGACGTAGACATCGTAGCCGGTGACGCCCACGTCGTCGCTGGAAGCATTCCAGGACAGATCGATCCGCGAAGAGGAAACGGCCGAGGCGGAAAGTCCGGTCGGGGTTGACGGCGCAGTGGTGTCTGGCGGAGCTGCTAGAAGGATCGCCGCATTGTGGCCCCCTAAGGAGATCGAGCTCACGATCGGAATGGAGCCGAGCGTCGATAACAGATTGTCGTGCGTGAGCTGCCGGCTCGCCCGTGGCAGAGTCACCGACGCGACGTTGCCGGTCGGATTGACGTACACGTAGCCCTTCTCGAACTCCCTTGAATAGATATTCACGCCGCCGATCGTCGTAACGGCATAGGAGCTCAAGGCTTTTCCCAGGTCGATCTTGTCGTACTCGTCGTACCACGCGATCTTGCTGTAATCGTCGTTCCCTCCGTGGAACGCGAAGTACGCGTTTCCCAGGACGTCATTCTTGCCGAGAAGGTAGGATCCCAGCGAGTACCAAAGGGTCTGCCAGAAGCTGACGGTATTGCCGAAGTTGTCCGACCCGGATCGGCCCGCCACGAGTTGCGTGTGGCTGAGCATCGCGACTTTGGAGTTCTTCAGGGCGCCCATGATATCGATCTGATGCTTCCATTCCGACTCCTGGGGGAACTGGACGGCCCAGGCCCCCCACATGACGGCAAAGGCGCCTTCCTCGAGGAGTACGTCCGGAGGGTTGGCGCCGGCATCGAGAGACAGCCACGCGGCGCTCCCGTCGACCGACCGGGTCTCGCCCTTGTTGCACCACAGCTTCTGGCCGTAACCATGCAGCCCCATCGCGATCGCGCTCACGAAAGAATTCATGGCGGCGGAGAACGCGGCGTCGCTTGGATACTTCACGGAGGTCGCGCTGTACCCGACCTGAGCCGGGAACGCCACGCAGTTGTCCGTGAAAATGCCGTCCGCGACCCAAGGCTGATCGACGATATCGGCCTTGACCGCCGTCAGCCAGTACGATTGAAAGGCGGGGGAGCCGAAGTCCATGAGGTAGTTGTATATACCGGCGTCGGGGTTCGAGTAGATCGTGCTGTAGATGCGGTTTCCCCCGGAATCAAGCAGGTATAACTCCGGATGATCGCCGTTGAGACTTCCCATGGGGTGCCCGCGCGAAACGTTATACCGGCTGATGGCGTTGATAAACATCGCGGGCAGCGTGTCTTGATTGTTGTAGACGTTCGGGCCGTCCTCGTAGAGGTAGATCTGCACCTTGGGATTGAGGGCTTTGATTGCCGCCCAAGTGTTCGAGCCGATCTGGTTGTAGCGGAAGCGGTCAAAATCGAGCAGATCGAATTTCGCGAGCTTCGCCGCGTCGGAGGCGACGAGAGTGGGGCCACCGCCGTAATAGATCAGGAAGGTCTGGACGGTCTTGCCCTGCGCGGCGGTTTGAGCCGAGAGAGGCAAAGCGGCCCCCAGGAGAAGCGCAAAGACAGCGGCGCGTGTCGCGTTCCCGAGACCGGCGTAGTTGATAGAGGCGCAGTAGTTTGAATATTTCATGATGTCCTGGATGTAGTCGACCCGTCACAGCTACGCAGCGACCGTATGACGAAGTCATGGATTTATGGCGCGGCCGAAAAGCGCGCGCTAGGCAAAGGCGGTGCAGACGCCGGCCTCAAGGCCGACTGAGCAATCGCGCCGGTCGGTCAGTGACGCTGGTATTGCGTCGCCCCGAAAAGGATCTCGCGCGCTTTCGGATCGTACTGACCCGGAGGCGTGGTCTGAACGTCGGCGAGAACCTTCAAAGCGCGCTGCACGGCTGGGCGTGCCGCGATTCCGTCGAACCACTTCTTGACTTTGGGAAACTCCGCCCAGTCGATGCCGTTTCGCTCGCTCGCCCGCAGCCACGGAAAAATCGCGATGTCGGCGATCGAATATTGCGTCCCGGCGAAATACGGTGCCTCCGAGAGGCGCTTCTCCATCACCCCGTGCAAGCGCCTGACCTCGTTCGTGTAGCGATTGACCGCGTACTCGAGGCGTTCGGGCACGGCGTTGCTCCGGAAATGGCCAGCCTGCCCCATCATGGGTCCGACCGATCCCATCTGGAACATCAGCCATTGCAGCGCAATGTACTTTTCGCGATCGTCGCGGGGCAGCAGCTTCCCTGTTTTTCCCGCCAGATAGATCAGGATCGCCCCGGACTCGAAAACCGCGATCGGCTTTCCGTCTGGCCCGTTGCGATCCACGATCGCCGGAATCTTATTGTTAGGGCTGATTCTCAGGAACTCCGGTTTGAACTGCTCGCCGGTGCGGATGTTGACGGGTCGGACCTCGTACTCGAGGCCGGTTTCCTCGACCATGATGTGGATCTTGTGCCCGTTGGGCGTAGGCCAAGTATGCACTTCGATCATCGGGAATTCCTTTCGTTCAGCAGTTGCTCCCCATACGGAAACTCAACGGAGACAATTGGCGCGCCCGGCGGGAGTCGAACCCACAACCCCCAGCTTAGAAGGCTGGTGCTCTATCCAGTTTGAGCTACGGGCACGGGCAACGTTCACTCTGCAGCCGACTCGGCCGCCGCAAAAAATCTGGTCGGGGTGGAGAGATTCGAACTCCCGACATCTTGCTCCCAAAGCAAGCGCGCTACCAGGCTGCGCCACACCCCGCGCGGTGGGATCTTACGCCTGCGAACCCGCAACGGTCAACGCAATTAGACTGATAAATACGGGAGAAAATTCACTTGCCCGCCGTTTTGATTTCTGGTATCAGTGCCTCTCTTGCGACAATACGGAGAGTGCGATTCAACGCGGAGGATGCGATTTGGAGCTGCTCCACAAATCCTTCCCGCCCTACCTGCCTAAAAAGGGTGAGGAGTACATGAACCCCAGGCAGCGCGCGCATTTCAGGCAGGTCCTCGAGGCGCTGAAGGTGGAGCTGTCGCAGGATATCGATCGAACCGTCCACGCGATGCAGGACGACGCAACCGTGTTTGCTGATCCGAACGATCGCGCCAGCCAGGAATCCGACATCGCCCTCGAGCTGCGCAACCGCGATCGCGAGCGCAAGCTCATCAAGAAAATCGAAGAAACGATCGCGCGCATCGACAAGGACGACTACGGCTACTGCGAGAACTGCGGCGTAGAGATCGGCCTCAAGCGGTTGGCGGTGCGGCCTACCGCGACTTTGTGCATCGACTGCAAGACGCTAGACGAGCTCAGAGAGAAGCAGGTCGCAAAGTGACCCGCTGAGGGCGAAGCCGTCCAGCGGGTCATCCTGAGGAGCGAAGCGACGAAGGATCTGCTTCTTAAGCCCGCAATTGAAAAGGGCGCCGCTGGCGCCCTTTGTCTTGCTGCGGACCCGCCGCTTTAGGATGACGTTGCGGCAGCCGCCTCCTTGACTGCTTTCATGCTGAGGCGTACGCGGCCCTTCTCGTCGGCCTCAAGCACCTTGACTTTCACCTGCTGCCCTTCCTTGAGATAGTCGGATACGTTGTTGACGCGCTCGTTTGCGATCTGCGAAATGTGCAGCAGGCCGTCCTTTCCGGGAAGCAGCTGCACGATGGCTCCGAAGTCGAGCAGCTTCAGCACGGTCCCGTCGTACACCCGGCCCACCTCGACGTCCGCCGTGATGTCCTCGATCCGCTTCTTCGCCGCCTGGCCGCCCTCGGCGGAGACGCAGGCAATCGAGACGGTCCCGTCGTCGGAGATCTCGATCGTGGTCCCGGTCTCCTCCTGCAGCCCGCGTATGACCACACCGCCCTTGCCGATGACGTCGCGGATCTTCTCGGGATTGATCTTGATCTTGATGATGCGCGGTGCGTAGCTTGAGATTTCGGCCCGCGATCCCTCCAGCGCCTCCTTCATGATGCCGAGGATGTGCATCCGGCCCTCGCGCGCCTGTGCGAGCGCCACCTGCATGATCTCCTTGGTGATGCCTTCGATCTTTATGTCC